>Ga0079992_132317_pt1 | contig 14288 bp, 15 predicted proteins | sample FaiFalFF_MnMetaG_3_FD_69197 | JGI IMG/M metagenome (GOLD analysis project Ga0079992, IMG submission 69197) | Freshwater microbial communities from Yellowstone National Park, Wyoming, USA - Fairy Falls B (FF_Mn_B) MetaG (SPADES assembly) (version 2) | ecosystem: Environmental > Aquatic >... | reverse complement strand
ATTAAATCAAACTCAAAATCCTGAAATAATAGGGATAGATGATGTGCAGATAAAGAAAGTTTGTTTTTGATAAAGAAGATTTTTTGAATCAGTTTTTTGAACTCAATATTTGAATCTCTTATATCTCCTTGTATCCAATCTATTTTACTGAATTCATGAGGTGGTGGAAAAAGATCAAAACCTTTTACTTCAAACCCATAACTTATTAGTTTTTTTATTACGTATCTTCCTAAAAGTCCCCCACCCCCTGTAGCTAAAATTTTCATAACTTTACTTTATATTCAACTTAACTTTATTTTTTTCATAATTTTTATTATAGTTTTTGTTTATGGTAAAAAGCGTGAGAGAATAAATTAAATTTGTAGAAAAAAATGATTTATCAGATTATTCAGAAATGATAAACATCAAAAGCCAACATTTGCTGGGAACTATGGTATAGCTATAATGTCTATTTTGTCCAATTCTTTAATTTTCTGAGAATAGATAAATCCTCCATTTCTTCATTCCACTCTACTATTATCTCATTTATTTTAATCTCTAATTCCTGTGGCGTCATTTCATCCGGTGGGCTACAATCTATATTTTTTGATGCGAAAAACCTATAAATTTCCATTAGAGGATTTTCCTGTCTGAACTCAATTGTTTTAATACCCATTTTTTCAGCTTCTTGTTTCATCATATCAGTCAATTTGTCTGTTAAGAATAAACTTACTTTTCTAGCGAGCGCCTCATCTCCTATTTCTGGGTTTCCGATCCCAAGTAGTTTCAACTCTATAGTTATGGGTTCCTTATCTTTACTGAAAACGATAGCATCAATTTCCCTACTTCCAATTAGTCCTTTTTTTCTCATTTCTTCAGTTGTTAAAATGTAGCTATCATCTGGAACTTTCAGCAAGCGAAATATCACATAAAGTAAACCTTTTTCAGTTTTCTTTCCTACCTCGCTCCAGGCACCTCCTTGAATTGTTAGTTTCATTGCCGAAATAATATTAATGAAAATCAAACTTTCCACATAATTTAACTCTACCTGTCTATTATCTTTTTTGATCGTTATTTTAATCTGGTAAAAATCTTGAGATTTATCAAGCTCCTCCAATAATAATTGTAAAGCTTTAATGTTTTTCTTACCTAAATCTAAGCATACTTCTTTTGTGGATATTCCTCCTGTCATATTTTTTACAGTTTTGTCATTCAAACCTCCAAACCACAGAAGTTTAAATTTGTTATATTTTCCTGGTTTTTTAAAAGTATCATCTAAAAGTTTTTCTATCCAATCATCACCTCTTTGCTTATACTCGAAGATTTCAGAAATTAGCTCCTGAGTTTTATCAATAAATCTTTTGTTTATTGTTGCAAGAACATAGGTTCTATAATCTTTTCCTGTAATAATTGAATAGATTATTTTGCTAATAAGTTCTTTCACATTTTTAACCCTTTATTTTTTTATTTTTATATCGTTATTTATATTCTCTATTGCTTCGTCTATTTTATCTATATTTTTCATCAACCTTTCCTTTGAAGGTTTTTTACCTTTGATAGAAGAACCAGGGTTTTTTGCTATCTGATCCCTAAATCTTATCATCTGCTCCTTCACAATTTCAGCGATAAAATTATCATCATCGGAGGAAATATTGATGTCATCTACTTTTTGCATTATAAGAATGTATTCATCATCGATTTTCCCAATATCTGCGCTTGTATATTTCTTTGATTTATCTATATTTCTAAAAAATGTTTTTATAGGTTTAAAACCTATTTTTTTGCCCATTTCTGCAAAGAATTTGTAGCTTTCAATCAATTCATATTCTAAACTGGAATTTCCTACTACAATTACACATAGCTTATCTTTTTTTAAAGCTCTATTCATTTCAATCATTGACCGAAGCATGTCTCCCAAATATTCAGAAAGTAACCTAAATCTATTCATTATGAAATGAGAATGTCCTCCTATCTCATGCTTTCTAAATAAATCAAAATCCATGCCAAGCCAAAGCATATTATACATATGCAACCTATAATAATCTAATGCATTTACATATGGTGGGGATGTTACTATAAGGTCTACTGAGTTAGTTTCAACTTCTAGCTTTCTTGCATCACCACAAATTACTCTTACTTTTGGAATGTTCTTTATAATTTTGGACATCTTAATTATCTCGTTCTGCATATACTTTACTTTTTTCAGAAATAAATCATCAACTTCAATCCCATTACCATTTTCTACTAATGACCATATTGTAGCTGATAATGCAACTCTTCCGAAATCAAATAAATCATTATGTCCTTCTTCTTTTATTTCCAATAGAGTTTCACGAATGCTTTCTAATTTTGAAATTACAACCCTGTTGAATATTCTACTTAACTTCCTATTAGGCAAATTATTAATTTTTTCTTCAACATCTTTGTAATCTAAGTCTAAATATCGTTTCATAAGTGCCAGTTTTCCGTTGAAATATTTGAACTCACTTTCATCAATTAGTGTAATTTTCACTTTGGTTATCAATGCTGCAAGAGGATTAAGGTCATTACCGATAGCATTTCTATTATTTAAGAAAGCTTCAACAAGAGTTGTTCCACATCCGCACATAGGGTCCAGAACTGTTTCTCCCTCTCTTGTAAAAAGCTTTATAAAAGTCAGTGGTATTTGTGGTATGAATCTTGCTGGATAAGGATGGAATGTGTGAGTAAGATATTGTGTTTTAAAGTTTTTAAAGTCCCAATCAATTTTATCCAGAACTTTAACGGCATTATCAAAACTATATTCTTTACTAATAACCTTTAAAAACTCCGCTTCATAACTTTCTATTTCAAATAGTGCCATTTGTTGGAAACCGTAATCCATCGCTTTTTCCTATTTAATATTACTATATGTGTGTAAAATTATCAAAAAAATGTGCTAAAATGCTCATTGTAGAAAACTTAAGAATTCATAAAAATACAATCCCAGAAAAATGCTAGTTCTAAAAGGAAATTCATTAAACTTTTTAATTTAGTGTAAGCTATGGGGACTATAGATAAGGTATATAACGATGAGAAAGCTTTTGAGCTTTTCGTGAAAACTTTTAACATTAAAGTAAATCATCAACAAGATAAAGTTTCTCTTCTAAAAGATATTTTGAGAGCTTTCTCAAAAATTCCCTATGAGAACATTACAAAACACGATTTTTACAGAAAGTTTATTTCTCCATACGATGTTATGAGAAATTTTGTTCTGTGCGGAGCAGGTGGAACTTGTTTCCCTCTTGTTTATTTTCTCAAAAGAATTCTTGATTTTTTTGGGTTTAATTCTTTTATAAGTCTTGCAGATAGAACTTATGCTCCCTCATCTCACTGCGTAGTTTTTGTCCAGATAAAAAATGAGATTTTTCTTACCGATGTTGGATTCTCTGTTTTTGTTCCTGTAAAGATTGAATATCCTAAAACTTTAGTTAGTCTAAATCAAGGAAATCTTGAATTTGTGTTGCAAGGTGATAGACTAGATGTTTTTTCTATTTTTGATAACGGTCATAAAAAATTCAGATATTCTACATCTTTAAAACCTTGTTCTTATGATGATTTCTTTTCCGCTTGGGAAAAAACTTATGAATTTGAGATGATGAACCATCTTATAATAGTCAAGGAAAAATCAGGTGAGCTTGTGTATATAAGAGACAACTTTGTTCATTTTATCAAAAATGGTATATCAAGGAATTTAAAAATGTCGCTTGATGATGTTAGAAAAATTGTTGTCTCTCTTGGAATTGAAGAAAAGATTTTTGATAAAGCTGTTTCAAATTTAGGATTGAAAGATAAAGAAATTTGAAAGAGAGAAATTAACTGATTGTTTTTATTCAAAAAATCCGAAATCTGATGCTTATTTTAGTAATTGCATCTTGTTTTAATTCTCTCAAAGAGGACTTTCATTAATCCATAGTAATATTTGATTTTTTTATAAAGGTTTTCGGCTAATTCTTCATTATAGGTATGGCTTGTAAGATTTCTATCATCGGTCATTTGAAGAAAAGATATTACATCATCTTCATTTAGAATTCCTATTGAGAATGCCTCCCTAAAACATGATTTCGGTGAGTTACAAACAATACCTTCATTTCTATAAAGGAACTCTTTAAGGAGTTTCCATATAACCTCAAATGTATATTCAAATCTTTGTATAGAAGCGTCTCTTATAATTTTGGAATATGGTTCTTGAAGAATTTCTTCTAGTGTGAGCAATGCCTTTTGAGTTTCCAATAATCTTCTTTTTAACTTTTCCATAAAATAATTCCTTGATTGATCACTTGATTTCTAAAATCCCAACTAACTTCTGATAGATCAATAAGCTCAATCTTATAAGGTATATTTAAATCCTCAAATTCTGTTCTTAAAATAGTAATTATCTTTTTATCTGGGGTATATATGGCAATATCAATATCAGATGTTGCTAAATAATCATCTCTTATTGATGAGCCGAAAAGGTATGCTACACCCTTAAAACTTCTTTTATTAAGACATTCTTTTATTTTTTCCAACGCTTCAACAAAATGTTTATCTTTACGCATGAAGCCAAACCAAAAAGTCAGTTTTTTTACTAAAATATCTTTTAATGCTTGATAGAAAATTAGTAATTATATTTTGAAATATCTTAAAGTAGAAAAAATTTTAGAGCCTATGTCTTACCCGAAAGAGCCAGATCCCGTTAAATTTTTTGTTGCAGTTTTGTTCTCTGATGAGGAAAGATTTTTCAAGGCTAAATCTCTGATGATAGAGTCTTTTGGCAATTTTGATTTTGAGAGTGAAACAAAAAAATTTGATGTCTCAAATTACTACAAAGATGAAATGGGAGAAAACATCTTCAGAACTTTTATATCTTTTGAGACTTTAAGACCTCCGGATTTTCTCGTTGAGATGAAACTGAAAAGTGCGGAGATTGAAATAAAATTAGCTTATGAAGGAAAAAGAAAAGTCAATATAGACCCAGGTTATGTTGATTTTTCTAAAGTTATACTTGCGACTTTTAAGGGTGCTGGCTCAAAGATTCATCTTGCAAAAGGTGTTTGGGCAGATTTTATCTTGCGATATGAGAGGGGAAAATTTCATTCCTTCCCTTGGACATTTCCAGATTTTAGAGATGGACGATATGACGAAATACTCATTAGTATAAGGAACTTATACAAGGAACAAATGAGAAAGTTGAAAGGAACTCATTTTTGACCTATCTCTCTGAAAGGAAAAAGTTTTTTTCTTTTTTCTTCATACTCTTTTATTTTATCTTCGTATTTTAGTGTCATGCCAATTTCATCAAGACCTTCAACTATGTACATTTTTCTTATTGGATCCATTTCAAATTTTGTTGAGAATCCAAAATCATCGTAAATAACTTGTTCTTCAATATCAACAGTAAGGTAGTAAGGTTTATTTTGCTTTTCAAGTTCATATACTTTTTGAAACATCTGATCTACTGTTTCTTCTGGGAGAGTAATAAGGGCAAGACCATTTTTGAAGGCATTATTGTAGAAAATATCAGCGAACTTTGGAGATATTATTACCCTGAAACCAAAATCGTATAGTGCCCATACTGCGTGTTCTCTTGAACTACCTGTACCAAAATTTTTTCTTGCAAGGAGAATCGTTGATTTTCTGAACAAAGGTTTATTTAGAACAAAATCGGGATTTGGTGTCCCATCTTCTTTGTATCTCCAATCGTAAAATAGAAATTCACCAAAGCCTGTTCTCTCTATCTTTTTGAGAAACTGTTTAGGTATTATTTGATCCGTGTCAACATCAGTTCTATCTATTGGTGCAACTATTCCTCTTATTTTTTTGAGTGGTTCCATCTCTGTATTATTATTCCTCGTTATCACATTTTTGTTTTTTCTTATTTTTTTGCTTTTGGGTATTGCTCATTTCCCTGAGCTTTTTCATTAGATTTCCGGTTGTGTTCAATTCAAGTAAAAACTTAAAAATTACGATTTTATAAATTGTTCTGGATTTTTATATAGGCACTAAATTATTTATGATGATGGGTAGTAGCAAAAAGGAATTTATATCCTTATATGAGTATATAACAAAAATTCCTCTACCTATTGAGAAATTTATTGGTAAGCCAGAAAAGGAGGTGGTAGTTAAAGAATCAACGAAATTGGAAGAACCAAAATTAGAAGAACCAAAATTGGAGGTAAGTAAGGGGGAATTTCCTGCATTTGATGTTGAAGCCCAAACTGAACCAGTTGAAACTGTTGAGATCCCATCTGAAACATACGAGGAGGGAGAGATTTCTCCGGAAATCCAAATACCAGAGTATCCTTCGGAGGAGCCGACCACAGGGAAAAGATCTTTATCGGGTTTTGAAATTTTTGATACTGAATATGCCGATGTTGACAGTGTAAAAAGGATTGAAGTTCAGGAGGAAGAAGAGGAAAAGGTAGAATCAAAAGAGGAGAATGTAGAGTCTGATGAAAGGTTAGAAACATCCGATGAAGTTTTTTCCGAAGAGATTTTGAGGAGAACGCTAAAAGAAATATTGGAAAAAGGTAGAAAGAGAGTTGAAGGTCAAGAAGATATAAAGAGAAAAATAATTGTAGATCTTGATATAAAAGGTAAGGAAAGGATCTTAAAGAAAGAAGAAGGAAATTTAAGAGTTGAGGAAAAAGTTAGTGAGCATGAAAAAGAAGTTTCTAATTATGATGTGAAAAAAGTGGGAACTCAATCTGAAGTTCCTTTGAAAGTTGATGAGCAAAAAGATAAAATATCTTTTATGGAGTCAAGTGAGAAAAAAGTTAGTTCAGATTTCTCCGGAAGAGAATCAAAGAGTAGTAAGCCTTTGATACAAGATATTATAGATAGGATAAGAGCAGATATAATAGCCCGTGCTGAAATTGAAGCAAAAAGGAGAATAGATGAAGCAGAAAGAAAAGCAAAAGAAATAATAGATAACGCATATAAAGAAGCTGAAAAGATAATAAATGAAGCCCTATCAAGAAGCTTAGACATATCAAGAGATATAGAAAAAGAAGCGGAGGAAAGAGGATTTAAGGCTGGATACGATAAAGGTTATGAGGATGGAAAGAATAAAGGATATGAGGACGCCTATAAAAAAACACTTTCAGATGGAAGATATGCAATTGAGATGATAAGGAGAATATCAGATGAATTAGCTTATGCAAAAGAAAGGTTTTCAGATGATTTTCCAAAAATAGTCCTTCATCTTACGCTCGTTGCTCTCAAAACAATCCTTCTTACGGATAATATAAAAGATGAGGAACTTGTTATAAGAGCTCTAAAAGACGCTCTTGATAAAGTTAAAGGTTTTAAAATCATAAGGATAAGGCTAAACGAAAAAGATATTGAAATGGTGAAAAAATTCTTCCCGATCCCAGAAGATGTTGATGTTGTCCCAGATAGTTCCGTTCAGAGAGGCGATGTAAAAATAGATATGAGGGAGGGATATTTTGAATCTTCTATAAAGTGGAGAGAAAAAATAATAGAGGAAGTTCTTAAAGGTGAGCTTGAAAATCTTATGAGCGAAAAATTAGTCCAAGATGATAAGACAGCCCAGGAAGAAGTAAAAAATAATGAGAATGAAAAATCGTCAGAAAAGTCTTCTGATGATTTGAAAGAAGGTTGAGCTATCGTTAATAATCTTACATTATTTCTCTTATTTTTTCAAGAATTGGTAGATAAACTGTAATCACAAAGAAAAGCAAGAATAGAGATGTTATTATAAATAAAGTTGGTTCTATTGCTTTTTTGAGGATTTCCATTTGTCTTTTTGCCCTTTCAGAGTAGATATTAGAAATTATTAGAAATGCTCGGGATAACTCACCTCTTTCAAAAGAACTCAAAAGGTCCTCTTGAAAATCCTTTACAAAAGAAAATGATGGGGTGAGTCCTCTTAAAACTCTTCCAGCTTCAATTTCCATTTCTCTTCTTATTTTTTCAGGCATAATTGATGAGGTAAGGATTAATGCTTTTTGTAGTTCTATACCATTATCTAGACATATATATAATGCTCTTGTGCATACTGATATTTGTGCTGAACTAAATAGCGTTACTTTTTTTATCTGTGTAGATATAATATATAGGATTGCACCAGTGAATAGTATTGATGTCAAAAGATTATTCTGAATATATTCTTTGGTTTTTTCTATCAGGATTATACTTTTTGGAGTTTGAATCCCGAATTCTGCTAACATAGAAGATGTTTCAGGTATAACGAAAACTACAACTATTAAAAAGAAAATAAAAAGTGATATTAATGAAAATAATGGAGTAATTAAGGCGAACTTTACTTCTCTTTCAAGGTTCGCTTTTATTTCAAGGAAATTCACAAGATTTTCAAGGACTTGGATAAGTTTTCCAGTCTCTTCTCCTATTTTTATGTTTTGAATTATAAAATCAGGGAAACCGATGAGCCTCAAAGCTTTTGAAAGTTCTAAACCTCTTTCTATGTATTCGCTTACTATGCTTCCATTTTTTATTTTTTTCAGGGAATTTTCTATCTTGAACCCAGAAGAAAGATACAGGTATAACTCTTTTAGAAATTTCAAATGGTCTATTCTGTTTTTTGACCTTTCCATTTTTCTCTTTTCCGTATAATTTTTATTTATTTTTTATTCTTTCTTTTTTTTATTTTTATTGCTTGTGTGATTTATTCAGAACAGTTTCTTTCCACTGTGAAAAACTGATTTATTTTGTCGGTAGTTTTCGGTCCTATTCCTTTTATTTTTTCAAGTTCTTTTATATCATCGATTTGCATAGAACTTATATATTCGTAAATTTTTTGGGCTTGACTTTCTCTAAATAAGATTTTCAATATATCAAAAACTTCTTCTCTCGGGCAGTTTATTGATATTTTTTCTCCGCACAAGAATTTAAAAATTAGGTTCTCTTTTGATGGACATCTTTTTTCTCCCCATTCTGTTGTTATTATTGTGTAAGCTGAAACTAAGATAAGCAGTATAAAATTTCCAAGATTTATTCTTTGTTTTGAATTACTTATTTTTGAATTACTCATTATTTATTTTTCCTTTTTTATCAAATCTTTTTTTCTCAAATATATTTTTCTTTTTACTTCATTTTTAATTTTGTCCATAAGGTTCTTTTTGTGCTATATGTGTTATTTGAAGCCAATAAATAAATAAATAAATAAATAAAAAATTATTTTACTCCGATATATTTTTGATTGAAGGATTAAATTTTAATTTGTGAGGAGGTTATAGAAAAAAATGAGAAGTGTCCCTGATCTGACAAGTATATTAGGGTTAATGGCGATTTTTTTTGCCGTTTTCTTTGGTATATCAATAGAGGCTCATAGTATAAACGATCTTCTTATATTCTTCTGGGGTAAAGGAGTATGGGCTGCCTGGTTTATAGTTATAGGGGGAACGATTACCGCAACTTTTACAGCATTTACATGGGGGCAGTTTTCAGAAGTATTGAGAATTTTTAGGAGCTTTATCTCTACAAAAAAATATAATAATTTGCAGCTCATAGAAAGCTTTACTGAATATGCAAGGAGAATAAGAAGGGAAGGTGTTAAGGTTTTAGAGCAAGTTATAGATGAAGCTGAACATCCTTACATGAGAAGAGGTTTGAGAGCTGTTGCAGATGGTCTGGATTATGAAGCCGTTGAAAGAATTCTTGATGCAGAGCTTGCGGTTATTCAAGAAAGGCATACAATCGGGCAAAAAATTTTTGATTTTGGTGCGATGTGTGCTCCATCTTTCGGACTTGTCGGAGCTGTGTCAGGCCTCATAAGAACACTTATTCACCTTGATGATCCGTCAAAGGTTGGACCAGGAGTTGCCCTAGCTTTTGTAGCTACATTCTATGGTATTCTTGTAGCTTACGGATTTTTCACTCCTATAAAAAGTAAGCTTGAAATGAAACATGCAGAGGAAATGATTACTTTACTGCTTATAAGAGAGGGTGTTTTAGCACTCGCAAAAGGAGAACCACATATAGTCGTCGAAGAAAAACTTAAAGGTTATGTCACTGGTAAAGAAAGGGAAGCATTAGAGGGGAGGACAGCTGCCTGATGGAAACTTTGAAAAAAGCAGAGGGTGGGGGCGGAGGTGAGCAGGCTCCAAGATGGGCTATAATATGGCTTGATATGATGAATTCTCTTTTGGCTTTGTTTATTGCTATGTTTTCTTTTTCAGAACCAAAAAGAACAAAAATAATTTCTATTTTCATGTCTTTAAGAGAATCTTTGGGGATCATGACAGGTGAGCCTTTTCCCGAAAAGAAGATGGAATCTATGATATCTACGCCGGGTCTGGGCCCTCTGGCTGGAAAACCTACGGGTTTTCTTATGAGTGCTATTGAGGAGATAAAAAAGGAGGTTGAGACAGGGGCCGAGCAAAGGGGATTACTTTTTAGGGTTTATGGAACTCAGGAGGGACCAGTTGTATCTTTACCTTCTGATATACTTTTTGAGCCTGGTAGTGCAGAGCTTTCTTTGAAGGGTGAGAAGGTACTATCAATATTAGCAAAGTATATATCTGCTATTCAAGCAAATATTATTGTTGAAGGACATACTGATGATATACCAGTAAGATCAGAAAAATATCCATCAAACTGGGAACTCTCTTCTGCGCGCGCTTCTGCGGTTGCGCGGATTCTTGAAAAATATGGCGTCCCGCACGATAAAATATCAGTCGTCGGATATGCTGATACTAAACCTATCTTACCTAATGTTTCTCCTGAAAATAGGGCACAAAATAGGAGGGTTGAAATAAAACTAAAAGATATAGTTTATTGAAGTTTATTGATATTTAAGGTTAAGTTTTTGTGTAAAGTATATTTTGAAATGTCCAAGAGTTTTGAAAAATTTTTTGAGATGAATATCAAACAAAAAAACATAAAAAAATAAAATTTGCGATAATTTTTCTATTATGGAAGAAAAGGAAACAATTGAGATAATAGAAGATATAGGAGCTGGGGAAGGGGAAAAGAAAAAGAAAGGTTTACCTAAAATAAAGATACCTCCGGTTATTCTTTACATACCCTTTGTTGCAATAGTTGCTGTTGCGGGATATTTTGGGTATAAGGAGTTTTTCGGAGGGAAAAAAGCAAAAGAAGAGGTTGAAGTAGCAAAGGTCGTTGCGAAAAAAGGAATTATGATACCAGGTCCATCTTTGGTTGTTAATTTGGCGGATGTTAATGTACCGAGATTCCTCAAGGTTTCTATGATATTTGAGGTAGATAGAGGTATAACGGTGGCAGAAGTTAATGAGAAGGAAGCTATAATAAAGGACGCAATTATTGGTTTGCTTGCTTCAAAAACTATGTCTGACATAAGAGGATATGAGGGACAAAATCTTCTCAAAGAGGAACTTATTTCAAGAATTAATGCGATTTTGGAAACAGGGAATGTTATAAATATATACTTTACAGAATTTATTGTACAGTAATGCCTTGTCGCAGTCGCAATCATCTTAAATTATAATTTCTCCTCCTAAATTCAAAATTTTTGCTAAAATTTCTCTTTAAACCAAAATCAATTATTACAATTTGTTTTAATTCTCATGTTCATAACTACAAGCTTTAAACTCGTTGTAAATAGGGAAGAGAAAGAGCAAATTCTCAAACTTATGAGGAACTTTTCTTCTGCTGTAAGATTTTCTTACAAAAGGCTCCTTGAGGGTTTTACTCCATCACAAGCTTACACGATGACAAGACAGAAATTTCCGGAACTCAATTCTCATTATGTAAGCTGCGCAGTTGAGAAAGCAAGAGAGATTTTTCAAAGCTGCAAATTAAGAGGTCAGAACCCAAAAAAGCTTATATTCGGTGGCAGAGCCTTGTTTGAGAAACTTAAGAAAAAACATCTTCAAGGAAGAAGATTAAAGGAGCTTAAAAGAAAATGGAAAGAAAAAAGACAGGGTACTTTGTTAAGCATAGGCGCAAAGCACAAAACTCACAAAGGTAATCTTAATTTAAGATTTATCACCATTGAGAAAGGTAAAAACAATCTTTGTTTAAGAATAGCTTTGAAGAACAGGAAATTCATATTAGTAAGGGTAAAGAGGGATTTGAGTGGGAAATCAGATAAGTGGGCTTTATTCTTGTCAAAAATCTTATCTGGGGAGCAATTCCCTTACACCGTTGAACTAAAATTAAAGGATGGGCAAATCTATGGGTTTGTCAGATTTTCTTTTGATGTTCCCCCTCAAACAATTACAAAATCAAAAGGAGTGATAGGGATAGATGTGAATGCAAGACCTTTCCATCTCGCTCTTGTGGAGGTTTCTCCTGATGGTAATTTGCAAAGCTATAAATCAATCTATCTTTCTCATCTTCTGAAATGCAAAAGCAGAAATAGGAAAGAGTATGAGGAGTGGTTGATAGCCCATGAAGTTGTGAGGTTTGCAAGAGAGAAAGGAAAAGCCATTGCAATTGAGGATATAAAAAAGCTTCCAAAAGGAAGGAGAGGGGATGGGAAAGCAAAACTTAGAAAAATCCTACAATTTTTCTCTTACCCCACCTTCTCTCCTTTGCGCCCTGTGGTGGTGCAAGGGAGGTGGGAGGGGATAGCGAGCAGGTTAGGTCCTGATGGCTTTGCAGGGCCGCCATGAAATGTTTGCGACAAAGCTGTACAGTGAAAGTCTGAAACTGCTTACTAAAAATCCTTATAGTATTAGTAGGCAACCTCATTTCTTTACAATGAGGCAAATATAAGAGTCGGTGTCAGAAAAATAAAAAAGGAAGAAAAGTAGAAGGAAAGAAAAGTAAAATCTTTACCTATTTATGAAATTGTTCTTTCAGAAAATTAAAATTTTTTATTATGATTGGGAAAAAAACTCCACCAGCTCGTGGAAAGATAGAGGAAGATAAGAAAGAAGACAAAGGAGGAGAAAAGGAGAGAGAAAGAAAAAAAGAGGAAGAGGTTGCACCAGCTCAGCTTTTATCACAAGAGGAAGTTGATGCTCTACTGAGAAGTTTGAAAGGTGGACAAATTCCTTTAACGGTTCCGGAGGAAAAGGAAAGAAAAGAGGTTGCAGAAAAATATCCCAGATACGATTTTAGGAAGGTCGGACGTTTCATCTCAAAAATGAGACTCCCTTCCCTTGAGGTTGTACATAGAAGGTTTGCTACTGAGGCGCGTTCTATTTTATCAGCGGCGCTACAAAAGATAATAGATGTTGGTATGATAGATGTCACAGTTGGTGAGTTTGGGTCTTTTATTGATAATGTCCCTTTGCCGGCTTCTTTTATTGTTATATCTCTAAAACCTCTTAGAGGATTTGCTCTGTTTGTTATAGATGGACCGCTTGTGCTTTCAATGATAGACATTTTGCTTGGTGGTATCGGGAGACCCCTTAAAGCAGAAGGAAGGGAACTCACAAGGATAGAACAAAGGCTTCTTAGAAGGGTTATTTCTACTTTACTCAAAGTTTATCAAAGTTCCTGGGATCCTATAATTCATCTTGAACCTGAAATTGTGCGGATAGAAAGCCATCCTCAATTTGCCATGATAGTACCTGAGACGGATCTTATAGTTTCGACAAGATATGATCTTGATTTGGGTATGGTTACGGGGAGAATGTACATAGGTATCCCTTACTCTATATTGGAACCAATAAAAGATCAGCTTCAGAGCCGTTATCAACCGTCTGGCCTGGAGATTGATGAAAAATGGTTGGAAAGACTTATAAAGCGCCTTTCCGAGTGCCCAGTATCTGTGATAGCTGAGCTTGGAAGAGCAAGAATTACTTTGAGAGAACTCCTCGCATTAAAGGAAGGGGATGTACTGAAGCTAAACGCAGAACCAGATCAACCTTCTGCTCTTGTGTATGTTCAAGGTGTCCCAAAGTATGTCGGATTACCCGGAATTTTGAATGAATCAAAAGCTGTTATGGTAACAAAAGTTATACGGACAGAGGAAGAGGCCAGAGAGGAGGTACTCAGGAGAATTGTATTTTAGCCAAATTGTTTTACATTCTGGTTTTATTTTGAATTCTGCTCAATTTTCCTGTTTAAAATTTAAATCTTGTGCAATTTTTTAATTCTGCTGATATGTGCAAACAAATTTTATTCTTCCTGTTGATACAATTGGTTGTAGGTCTTTTTTATTCGTGTTCTGGAAAGAAATCTCAAAATCAAGTATTTTCTATACCGGAAAATATACAGAAGGAAGAAATTGCAACCCAGGGTTATTCCGCTTATATATTTATTGACAAGAATGGTATTCCTTACATAAAGGCTGATTCATTCAAAAATGGTCTCTTTGCTCTGGGATATATTATGGCAAAAATGAGATATGCTCAACTTGACCTTCTCAGAGTTGTTTCTTACGGTATGGTTTC
>Ga0079992_138205_pt1 | contig 14312 bp, 15 predicted proteins | sample FaiFalFF_MnMetaG_3_FD_69197 | JGI IMG/M metagenome (GOLD analysis project Ga0079992, IMG submission 69197) | Freshwater microbial communities from Yellowstone National Park, Wyoming, USA - Fairy Falls B (FF_Mn_B) MetaG (SPADES assembly) (version 2) | ecosystem: Environmental > Aquatic >... | reverse complement strand
ATGGGACGATTCGCAATGTGTTGGTGAAACACCAACACGGTCGCGATATACCGAAAGGGCTTTTGAGCGAAATGCTCAGGCAGGCAGGGCTAAGCCGAGACGAGTTTGAGCGATTGCGGAAAGACCCGTGGGCAACTGGCAAGGGTTGTGGCAACATTTGCGGGGCAACGGAGGCGCGAAAAACATTGTCAAAGGGGGATTGAGATGGCGCTGGCGTTTCTCTTCCCAGGACAGGGCGTGCAGCGGGTCGGGATGGGCAAGAGCCTTGTCAAAGCCTTCCCCGAACTGCGCGACTTCTATGCGTTGGCGGACAAACTCACGGGACGCCCTATCAGCAAACTGTGCTTTGACGGTCCCGAAGATGAATTGACCATCACCCTCAACGCTCAACCCGCTATTTTCACGACTTGTTTCGTCACTTGGGTGTTGGTATCCGAACGAGGTCCCAAGCCCAAGTTTGTGGCGGGGCACAGTTTGGGCGAATGGACAGCGGTCGCTGCCAGTGGGGCGTTGGAGTTTGAAGAAGCGTTGCCTTTGGTCGCTTTGCGGGGTGAGTTGATGCATCAAGCGCCGCAGGGCAGCATGGCGGCGATCTTGGGCGCTTCGTTGGAGCAAGTGGAAAAGTTGTGCGATGCCGCGCGCGAGAAAGGCGTCATTACAATCGCCAACTACAACGCTCCTGACCAAATCGTTGTCTCTGGTGAAGTTGCCGCCGTTGAATATGCCATCCAAATTGCCCGCCAATTCGGGGCGGTGAAGGCGGTGCCGCTGAAAGTCAGCGGGGCGTTCCATTCACCACTCATGGCAGAAGCGAAAGAACGGTTTCAAGCCTATGTGGAGCGAGCACCTTTCAAGGAAGCGGAGACGCCTGTCGTCGCCAATGTGACGGGACAACCTGTCCAGCAACCTGACGACTTCAAACGCCTGTTGGTGGAACAATTGACTTCGCCCGTTCGGTGGGTGGATTGCGTTCGGACGATGCACGCCAACGGTGTGACGGTGTTCGTGGAATTGGGACCGGGACGCGTGCTGAGTGGGTTGGTGCGGCGCATCGTCCCTGATGCCATCACCTTTTGCGTGGAAGACCCTAAGTCGCTGGAAGAGACGCTTAATGCGTTGGAAGGGATGTGAAGGTAACGAGTTGAGGTGACCGAGGTGTGACCGCTTTCGCCAGTTTGTCGTTGGAAGGGAAAGTCGCTTTGGTGACGGGGGGAAGTCGGGGCATCGGGGCAGCCATCGTCCGTCTGATGGCGCAACGGGGGGCGACGGTCGCTTTCTGCTACCGCCAACAAGCGGAACTTGCGCAGCAACTATCTCAACAGGTGCAGGAAGAGACGGGGCAGAAAGTCCTCGCCCTTCAAGCCGATGTCGCCGATGCTGAACAAGTGGCGGCGATGGTGCAGAGGGTTCGGGAAGGGTTGGGCGAAGTGGACATTTTGGTCAACAATGCGGGCATCACCCGTGACACCCTTTTGTTGCGCATGGGTGACGACAAATGGGACGAGGTGTTGAACACGAATTTGCGGGGAGCATTTTTGTGCACGAAGGCAGTTTTGCCGATGATGCTGGCGAAGCGATGGGGACGCATCATCAACATCTCTTCCGTCGTCGGGTTGATCGGGAACGCAGGGCAAGCCAATTACGCCGCCGCCAAAGCGGGGTTGATTGGGTTCACCAAGAGCCTTGCGAAGGAGTTGGGCGGTCGCAACATTACGGTCAACGCCGTCGCCCCCGGTTTCATCGTCACCGACATGACAGCAGCCTTGACGGAGGAGCGGCGCGATTTTTACCTGAGCCAAATCGCTTTGCGTCGGTTCGGTCAACCCGAAGAGGTCGCCGAAGTCGTGGCGTTTCTGGCATCGGAAGCGGCGCGTTACATCACGGGGCAAGTCATCGTCGTGGACGGTGGGTTAGTGTGAGACCCTTTACGACGGCGAACGATTTGGCTATTATTTGCACGCCCCTTTCGGCATCTCTCCATCTACAGCGTGGGATGGAAAAATGTGTGTGTCCGAAAGGGCACAGCGGTCATGCCGAGGGGATGCGAGGGATGACATCCCAACCTGCGAGAAGGAGGGAATGGCGATGGCAGATGTGATGGAGAAGGTGCGGGAGATTATCGTGGAGCGGTTGAAGGTGGACCCGTCCGAGGTCACTCCCGACGCCGCTTTCGTGGAAGACTTGCGCGCCGATTCGCTGGACATCGTGGAGATGGTGATGAAACTGGAAGAGACCTTTGACATCACCATCCCCGATGAGGATGTGGAGAAACTTCGGACGGTCGGCGACGCCGTCGCCTATGTGGAGCGGCGGCTGAAAGAGAAGGCGGGCGTTTAAGGGCGCTTTCGGGCAAACCGTCATGCCCACGCGCTGAACGCTTCAAAGTAACGAGGTGTTGGGGATGCAACTTTGGCGGGAGACCGAACCCGTCGTCATCACAGGCATCGGGCTGATCACGGCATTGGGGACGGGCGCGGAAAAGAGTTGGGCAGCGATGAAGGAGGGGCGGTCGGGCATCCGCCGCATCACCTTCTTTGACCCGACGCCTTTCCCCTCCCAAATCGCTGGCGAAGTCCACGACTTTGAACCCGAAGCCTTCATTGACCCTCGCGAAGTGCGCAAGATGGATCGCTATGTGCAATTTGCGGCGGCAGCGACCTTCATGGCGTTGCAGGACGCCGAATTGAGCGTCACACCGCACAACGCCGAGCGGGTCGGCGTCTGCATCGGGTCGGGCATCGGCGGGGCGTGGACTTGGGAGGAAAATCACACCAACTTGCTGCAAAAGGGACCGCGCGGTGTCTCGCCCCGTTTCATCCCGATGATGATCGCCGACATCGCCGCAGGGCATATCGCCATCTTGACAGGGGCGAAGGGACCCAACTTTGCGACGATCACCGCTTGCGCCACTTCTGGTCATGCCATCGGGATGGCAGCGATGACCATCAAGATGGGGATGGCGGATGTGATGATCGCGGGCGGGTCGGAGGCAGCCATCTCGCCGTTATCGCTGGCAGGCTTTTGCAGCATGAAGGCGTTGTCCACCCGCAACGACGAACCTGAAAAAGCGTCCCGTCCTTTTGATGCCCAGCGGGACGGGTTCGTGATGGCGGAAGGGGCGGGCATCGTCATCTTGGAGCGGCTTTCGCATGCCATCCGACGAGGGGCAAAGATTTACGCCGAGGTCGCAGGCTTTGGGATGACGGGCGACGCTTATCACTTGACGGCGATGTGTGAGGATGGGGATGGACCCGCCCGTAGCATGTTGATGGCGCTGCAAACGGCGGGCTTGACACCAGCGGAGGTGGATTACATCAACGCCCACGCCACTTCCACGCCGCTGGGTGATCCCGCCGAAGTGCGGGCGATCAAGCGAGCCTTCGGCGAACACGCTTACAAAGTGCCTGTCAGTTCCACCAAGTCCATGCATGGGCACACTTTGGGGGCGGCAGGGGCGGTGGAGTTGATCGTCTGCCTTTTAGCGATGCGGGATCAAATCTTGCCCCCGACCATCAATCACGAGACGCCCGACCCCGAATGCGATTTGGATGTCGTGCCCAATCAAGCCCGACCAGCGCGGGTGGAAGTGGCGCTTTCTAATTCCTTCGGCTTTGGGGGGCACAATGCGACCGTCGTCGTGCGCAAGTGGGAGAAGCCAGAAGTCTGATCGCAGGTTGGCTTAAAGTGCCAACGAAGGGGAAGGCTATGCGACGCGTGCGGCAGGCGAAGAAACGCTCGGTGAGGGTTCGGTTGCGACCGCCCGTGCGATTGGTGCAGGGACGCAACGGCGTCGCTTTGCGCCTTTCTTCGGAACGCCGTCAGGCGCTCCGCACCTTTTGCGAACAGTTGGGCATTTCCTTCCGTCGTTTGGACTTGCTCAACATCGCCCTGACCCATCCATCCTTTTGCGCCGAATTCAATCAGGGGAGCGTCCCGTCCAATCAGCGCTTGGAATTTCTCGGCGATGCCGTCTTGGGTTTGGTCGTCAGCGACTACCTTTACCATGCCTATCCCGAAATGGACGAGGGGCAACTTACTCGCATCAAGGCTGTCTCCGTCAGCGAGCCCGTTTTGTATGGCATCGCCAAAAAGTTGGGCATAGGTCAATACCTGCTTTTGGGCAAGGGAGAAGAGCGCATGGGTGGGCGTGACCGACCGTCGGTGTTGGCTGATGCCTTTGAAGCCTTAGTCGGGGCGATGTATCTGGATCGGGGATTGAAGACGACGGCGGAGTTCGTCTTGAAGCACCTGAAAAGCCGCATCCGCCTCGTGGAGAGGGACCGATTGATTTTGGACTTCAAGAGCCGATTGCAAGAGTTCACCCAGAGCCGCTACCACACCGTCCCGACTTATCACCTCTTGCGCGCCGTCGGTCCTGAGCACATGAAGACTTTTGTGACCGAGGTGCGCATTCAGGGCATTCCCGTCGGGCGGGGCAAAGGGCATAGCAAAAAGGAAGCCGAGCAGGAAGCCGCCCGCGCCGCTTTGCGGAAGTTGCTCAAGGGCGCCGTTCGGTTGCCGATGGAGGAGCCGCCCCCGTCGTGACGGGTTGGCTTTTGCGCAGGAAAACGGGATTGGTCATCGCCAATGGCACGGGATTTTCGCGCTCCATCGCTTGCGCCAACAGCCACCCTTCGCCAACTGTCAAGGGCAATTCTCCCAAAAACTCCCGTTGACCGCCGACAGGGATGGTGTGAACGACTTTTCCGTTGTGCACCAACTCTATGCGGTCAACGGGAAAAGCGCTGAGCATTTGAAGGCGCACGGTCACAGGCTTGTCGGAAAGAGCAACCTCGCCCCCAGGCAAAGTCCCATTGACGGTAAACAGCAACAAAGCGCCCCGGCTGAGGAAACTTCGTCCGCTTCGCAAGGCTTTCACGATGTTCTCGGCTGTCAAGGGTTCATCGCCGAGGTAGATGTAAGTGCGCCGACCTCCCAAACGAGCCGTCTTGCGGTTGTGGGTGTCGGTGCTCGTCTCGGCAAAAACTTTTAGCCCATTGTTGAGCAACTCCCACCAAAGTTGCGTCGCTTGCGGTTCGGGGCTGTTCCACAACTCTATCAGGGGCAACCGAGCAAGTTGCCGTGCCAAATCGGCTGCCTTTGGCGTCCCGCTCCAAGTGGGGTGATTGAGTTTGATGGTCACAGGATGGCTCTCGCTGTCCATCTTCAACACGGTGTCAATGACTTGCTGAAGGGGCGCCGTCGGCAATTCCAAAACCGTCCCGTTGATGATGTTGGCGTGATAGTTAGGCGTCGTGAACTCTTCGCCTGGGATGACGACGAACTTGCCCGGTTCGGAAAGGGGCAAGGCTTCCTGATGTGCCGTGAGGACATGTTGGATGACGGGACCGACGCCGTGATCGGTCAAAGTCACCCAGTCCAACCCTTCGCCCCGCGCCGCTTCCACCATTTGGGTGGGCGTGTCGGTGCCGTCGGAGTAAACGGTGTGAACATGGTTGTCGCCGCAATACCAGCCAGCGGGACGGGCGAAACGGCGGCGGACAGGGATGCTGAACTCGCTCCCTTCCGCCGTGACGAAAACAGTCTGGGGCTCAAACTCAAAACCCCGCGATGCCGTCACGCGATAGGTGATGTCGGGCAGCAAAAACAGGTTGCCCAAGCCGTTTCGGTCGGTGTAGGTGACATAAGGTTCGTTCGCCGTTTGCGGTGAGGTCACTTCCAGTCGGGCAGGAACGAGGGCGTTTTCGTCGGCGATAAAAGTTGCGACGGGCACGCGTCGGGGCGAAGGCATCAAGGGGGCATCGGTGAAAAAGAGGCGCAACTCTTGCTCTATGCCGAGGGCGTAAGTGCCCTTGACATCGCTGATGGTGAGCCGCCACAACCCTTGCAAATTGGCGCCGACGACTTCCAAAACTTCCACAGAACCACGAGGCAACCCGCCCCATTTTTGCTCGGCGGTAACGCCGTCGGGCGCTTGCAATTGCGCTTGCACCGTTCCTTCTTCGCGAGGGCGAAGGAAATGCAACCGCAAGCGGGAAAGTTCAGGCACTTGCAAGGTGAAACGATGGATGGCAGTGCCGCCGAAGCGAGGTTCCGAGAAGCGCAACCCGCGAGCGATGACGGCAGGTTCGGGCTTGACAAACAAGTCCACTTCCCCGACGGTGCGAGCGAGGAAAAAGTTGCGGGCGATTTGAGGTGAACCTGAAGGAGGCTGCGGTCCCGTGACGGTCAACCGCCAAATGCCCCAGCGCCCATTGACAGCGATGGGATACTCTGACCACGCTTTCCGTTGGGGTTTGTCCAAGCGCATCACTTCCTTGCCATCAGGCGCGTAAAGGGCGAAGGTGGACGGTTGGCTGACTTCCGTGTCATCGCTTTGGTCAAAGAGGGCGAGGGTGAAGTTGGAAGTCGTCGGCGGGACATAGATGAACAGGTGAAGAGTGTTGGCAGGACGGGTGCTGTCCACGAAGAGGGCGTCGGGGGATTGACAAACCCGCTGGGCGACCGCCACCGAACCGAACAGCAACACCATCATCAGCCATCCACGCCGAACCATGACACCGAGCGCAAGGGCTTGTCGCCAAAAAGCGACAGGCAAATGCGCCCTTTCACCTCCTTCATCGGTTTTTGTCACCGCCTCCCCTCGCCACTACAACCCCGTCACGCCTAAAGGGCGAGGGAGGACGACGAGGGGCATCAAAGTTGACCGTTCAAGCGCTCGCGCAAAAAGGCGCGGGCAAGGGTTTGGCGGATGTGGCGGGCGAGGTCAGTTAGCGACCGTTTGCTTGCCTGCGCGTCGGTTTCCGTCAACTCCCAAAGCACTTGGCGGTCAACGGCGACGATGAGGCGTCCTTCCGAAACGGTCAGGCGGAAGGAAGAGGGTTTCACCCCATCGTCCAAAGCGGCGTCCAGACGGCGGGCAGCCTCTTGGGCACGCTGCAAACCACTCTTGTTGTCAAGGGGGGCAAACCGACAAAGTTCGTCCTCATCCAGCAACAAAATGCCCACTTTGTGCCCATTCCCTTCCGTTTCTTTCGCTGTCACCTTCAGTGCCCCTGTGATGGGACGGCGGTTGATCGGCAACCCGCTGGCTTGCAGCCACCGCTTGATGTCAGCGATGCGTTCGCTAAGGGCGGGGTGTGTCGTCCAGTAGCCGGGCAAAACGGCGGGCGGCATCGTCCGCTCCTCCACCTGTTGCAGTTTCTCAAGAAGGGTCAGCAACCCGACAGGGTTGTAACCTGCTTCCCGCAAGTAACGGAACGCCGCTTCATCCGCTTCCCGCTCCATGTCCCTTGAGTAGCCCAACATCAGCACTTTCAAGACGCCGAAGACGATCTGAGCGACCTGCGCCGTCTTCTCACCTCGCGAGAACATCGCCGCCAGCATGGACAGCAAGAGGGGCAAGGAAAGTTGGCTCCCTTTGCGAGCCATCCGCAAAGCATGTAGCCGCGTGTTGTGGGCGATTTCGTGGGCAAGGACGGCAGCCAACTCGTGCTCACTCTGCGCCAATTTCAGCAACCCCGTCGTCACATACAAAAAGCCACCAGGGAAGGTGAAGGCGTTGGGTTCAGGGTCGTCCACGACTTTGATGGTGTAAGCCATCTTCGGTCGCTCCGTCACCGCCGCAAGGCGCGCCACGATGGCGCGCAATTGGGGAAGGGCAGGATGGTCAGCGAGGGGCTTGACTTTCGCTTCAAACTCCCGCACGGCTTCTTCGCCCAACCGTTTCTCTTCAGGCGTGGCATCAGGCGGCACTGACGGAGCCGCCAATCCACACCGCACCAGCAGGGCAAGTAGCCAAGCGAGCCAGATGAACCGACAGCGGTGAGCGATCGGCGACAGCAAACCTGCCATGCTCGTTTGCCTCCAATGGCATCATCGTTGCGCCCGCAACTATTTTGACGCTTCCCTCCCCGCCCCTTCGTTTCCCATCTTCCTTGCCCATCGTCATCCCGCCGTGTCCCGAACCCCTCACATCAAATGTTGACTTACTCGTTCGGCTTTGTTATAATTTCGGCGGACGAAGGCTTCGGCTCTGGAGGGATGGACAGATGGCAACGCATCAGGTCGTCTTTGATGACTTGGAGATCGGCGAGATCGCCCTTGAACTGGACGACAAAGAGCCGCAGGAAGTCATCGCTTGGGCGTTGGACACTTTCGGCGATCGCATCGCCGTCGTCACGGCGCTGCAAGCCGAAGGCATGGTCGTTTTGGACATGGCTTACCAACTCAAGCCCGACATCCGTGTCATCACGGTGGACACGGGTCGGTTGCCGCAGGAAACCTATGAGTTCCTTGACCGCGTGCGGGAGCATTACCCTGACGCCCGCTTTGAGGTGCTGTTTCCCGACTATCGGGAAGTGGAGGCGATGGTGCGGCGGCATGGCGTCAACTTGTTTTACAAGTCGGTGCCGCTGCGTTTGTTGTGCTGCCACATCCGCAAGGTGCGTCCTTTGTTGCGGGCACTTCAAAACTTGGACGCTTGGTTCACGGGGCTTCGGCGGGAGCAATGGGCGTCGCGGGCGAACATCAAAAAGGTGGAACTGGACCACGACCATGGCGGCATCGTCAAGGTCAATCCGTTGGCGGATTGGACGAAGGAAGAGGTTTGGGATTACATTCGCGAGAATGGCGTCCCTTACCACCCGCTTTACGACAAGGGTTACACCAGCATCGGTTGCGCCCCTTGCACCCGTCCCATTCAGCCAGGCGAGGACGATCGGGCAGGGCGTTGGTGGTGGGAAGTCAATGCCCCCAAAGAGTGCGGCATCCACTGCCCCATTGAGACGGGCGGTTTTGAACATGAAGTCCACGCCATCTTGGGCGAGGCTCATGGGCGCATCAATGGCAGCGACGATGACAAGGAGTGAACTCCTTTGCCTGAGCCAACAACCGAAACCTTGCAACTGACCGATGAGGAGCGGGAATTGCTTCAAACGGAACTGACGGCGCTATTGCCCGCCCTTTCGGCGGGTCGGCGGGAAGCCTATCAAGCCCTTGCCGAGGCAGTGGCGCAAAGTGCCGTCCCGCCTGATTTGCTTCCACTGCTGGAGGGCGTGACGAAACTCGCTTTGGAAACGGGGCGGGCGCGTCGGCTTTATCGGGCGGAGGGCGAGCAAATCCTGACCGACCTTTTCCGCAAGACGCCGAGCGGTCAGGAACTCGTTCGCAGTTTGCACGAGGTCAACAAAGCCCTGTCCGTGTTGGAAGGGCAAACCCTTCGGGGCATCCGTGTCGCCCTGCGAACGCTGGGGCATTTCACGGTGACGATAGAAACCGACAGTGCCGTCATCACCCTCGCCATTCGTCCCGACGCCGTGACCGTTGACAGCGTTTCTGTCGGCGGCGAAGCGGGGTTGGGATGAAAGGCAATGGGGCTTGGAGTGGCTATTAGCCACGACAAAAACGACAGCGAAAACAGCAGCGAATGGCGAGTGGCGAATAGCGAGTAGTGAACCGTTGGAGCGGCTGCGACTGTTGGAGTGGCTACCAGCCACGACAAAAACAGCCACGACGGAAAACAGCAACTGTTGGAGTGGCTATTAGCCACGACAAAAACAGCCACGACGGAGGCAGTCAGCCGTTTGACCATTCGCTACTCGCCACCCTCAAAGGAGGTGCGATGATGGTCAACAGTCGTGGGTTTGTCGTGTGGTTGACGGGTTTGTCGGGGGCGGGCAAAACAACGATTGCCCACGCCCTGGCGGAGCGCCTGCGGCAGGCGGGCTACCGCGTGGAAATTCTGGATGGCGATGCCGTGCGCCAACACTTCAGCAAAGGGTTGGGCTTCAGCAAGGAAGACCGCATTGAAAACATCAAGCGGGTGGCGTATGTCGCCCACTTGCTTGCCCGCAACGGCGTCGTCGTCATCACAGCCCTCATCTCGCCTTACCGTGAAGGGCGCGATTACGCCCGTCAACTCATCGGCGACTTCGTGGAAGTCTATGTCCAATGCCCGCTGCAAGTCTTAATTGAGCGCGATGTCAAGGGGCTGTATGCGAAGGCACTCAAAGGCGAAATCCCCAACTTCACGGGCATCAGCGACCCTTACGAGCCACCAGAAAACCCCGAAGTCATCGTGGAAACGGACAAGGAGACAGTGGACGAGAGCGTGGACAAAATTTGGCGAGCGCTTTTGGCGCTGGGTTACCTACCTGAAGAGGTGCTCAGCGAACCTGTGTTGGCGCAAAGGTGTTGAAAGCGCATCAGCGAACGGATGGGGGTGATGAGTTGTGCCTTTGTTGCGTCCCGACCCGACTTTTTACCCGTCGCCGCGCTTGGCAATGAAAGCGCCGCGCGAGCGGTTGGCGTATGTTGCTGCCATGAACCCCAAAGCCGCTTTGGGGGAAGGCGACAATCGCCCCGATGCCTTGCTCGTTGTGGATGTAGACCCGCGTTCGCCCGATTACGGCAAAGTCGTCAACAAGGTGGATTTGCCCTACGCGGGGGACGAACTGCATCACTTCGGCTGGAACGCTTGCAGTTCCGCCCTTTGCCCCTCAGCGCCCCATCCCCATGTGGAGCGCCGCTATTTGCTCGTGCCCGGTTTGCGTTCGTCCCGCATCTATGTGCTGGACACCAAGCCCGACCCTTATGCCCCCAAACTGGTCAAGGTCATTGAACCTGACGAAGTGAAAGAGCGCGCTAACTACACCCGATTGCACACCGTCCACTGCGGTCCCGACGCCATTTACCTGAGCGCCTTAGGGAGCGCCGATGGCGACTTGCCTGGCGGTTTGCTGATGTTGGACCACGATGATTTTGAAGTGCTGGGGCAATGGGAAGTGGCACGCGGTCCGCAACGCCTTGCCTACGATTTCTGGTGGCACATCGCCCACGACATCGGCGTCACCAGCGAATGGGGTGCGCCCCAACACATTGAGAAGGGCGTGGATTTGGACGCCTTGATGGCGCAGCAATATGGGCGACGCTTGCACTTTTGGGATTTGCGCCGACGAAAGCATCTCCAAGCCGTTGACTTGGGCGATGGCTGGCAAATGGTGTTGGAACTTCGCCCCGCCCACGACCCGACGAAAACCTACGGCTTCGTCAATGCCGTCCTGAACTTGCACGACCTTTCCAGCGGCATTTTCGTCTGGTATCGCGAGAACGGCGGATGGGCAGTGCGAGAAATCATCCGCATCCCTGCCGAACCCGCCGACGAAGACCAATTGCCTCCCGCCCTGAAACCCTTCAAAGCCGTCCCGCCCCTCGTCACCGACATCAACCTCTCGCTGGACGACCGCTTTTTGTATGTGTCTTGCTGGGGCACAGGCGAATTGCGCCAGTATGATGTTTCCGACCCCTTCAACCCCAAGTTGACAGGCAGTGTTCAACTCGGCGGCATCGTCGCTCGCGCACCCCATCCCAAAGTCGGTCCAGTCAACGGCGGTCCGCAAATGGTGGAAGTGTCAAGGGACGGACGACGCGTCTACTTCACCAATTCCCTCTATGCGGCGTGGGACCCGATTTTCTATCCCGACGGCATCAAGGGTTGGATGGCACTGGCGCACGCCGACCCCGATGGCGGGTTGCAATTAGACCCTGACTTCTTTCCCGAATTGCCCGATTACTTGCGCCCCCACCAAGTGCGCTTGGAAGGTGGCGACAGTTCCTCCGACTCCTTCTGCTTCCCGTGATGTCGGGCGGTTGACAAAATGGGCGCAGACTTTTGGGGCGACATCCGACTTTGGGCAACGCTGTGGGCGCTCGGCGCTTATCACGGCATCAACCCCGCCATGGGTTGGCTCTTCGCTGTCGCCTTAGGCATGCAGGAACGCTCCCGACGCGCCGTCTTCGCTGCCCTCTTGCCCATCACCGTCGGGCACGCCCTTTCCGTCGCCTGCCTCCTCATTTTCGTCGCAGTGTTGCGATTGTCTTTACCCGCGACGGTTTTGCGTTGGCTCATTGCCTTCGTGCTCCTCACTTTCGGCACTTATCGTCTTTTGCGCCAACGCCATTTTCGCTGGGTCGGGATGAAAGTGGCATGGTGGGAACTGGGATGGTGGTCGTTTTTGATGGCGACGGCTCACGGGGCAGGCTTGATGCTCACCCCCCTCGCCTTGTGCCTGCCACAAGGTCAAGGGCGATGGGGCGTCGCCATGTTCAGCGGGCAATTTGGCGAAACTTTCAGCGCCCTCCCAACTTTCCTCACGCCCCCATTGCTGGCAACCCTCATCCACACGATCGGCATGCTGATGACGATGGCGACGATGGCATGGCTCGTTTACGAGAAATTGGGCGTGGCGCTCTTGCGCCGTTGGTGGCTCAACTTTGATTTGCTTTGGGGCATCGCCCTCCTCCTCGCTGGCATCATCACGCTGCTCATGTGATCGGCTATCTAACAACGGGGTCAAGGAAGGGCGGAAGCAAAACCCTTCTGGGTTGGGAGACGACACACCTGAAAGCATCTTCTCTTTTGGTGGGCGGGGCGGGATTTGAACCCGCACGGCTTAAAGCCACTGGATCCTAAGTCCAGCGCGTCTACCAGGTTCCGCCACCCGCCCACTGCTTCACCTTTGCCGTCAAAAGGGAACGCAAAGCGGCAACTCAATCCACCGCCGTCCTCGCAGGCATCAAAGTAAAGTAACGCGCCCCACCGACCCCGTAAAGGGCTCTTTACAACCACCCGTCCGACCGCTATAATTGCCGACGACCTTGTGCAATCGGTTGCACAAGGCGAATTGAGAAGCGGGGATGCCCATAGACGAGGCGCCTCTTTACACGGTGACGGCGTTGCGCTAAACTGTCGGTGTGCAATCGGTTGCACAAAGACCAACGAGCAAGGTGCCTCTTTACACGGCGACCTTGCTGTGCTAAACTGTCAGTGTGCAATCGGTTGCACAAAACCACAAAGGAGGGATGTAAGATGTTGCAGCGCTTCGGCGTCGTTAGGAAGTCAACCGCTAAGGGCGTCACTTTTCGTGTCGGCTTCACGCTGATTGAGTTGCTCGTGGTGATCGCGATAATCGCGATCCTGGCTGCCATCCTGTTCCCCGTGTTCAGCCAGGCTCGCGAGAAGGCTCGGCAAACCTCTTGCCTGTCTAACATGCGGCAACAGTCCTTGGCTTACGCCCAGTATGTCCAAGACTACGACGAGGTTATCCCGTTCGGTTTTTGCTGGCCACATGGATTCAGACCCGAGCGCACAGACATCCCTCACTGCTCACCTTTCTACACACTGCTTCCCGACCACCTTGAACCTTATGTCCGAAACGCTGGTTTGTGGGTCTGTCCATCCCAGCGGATTGTGAGGTTCTCCGACCCGAACCATACTATGCGTGGTGGCAACCAGTTTGGTCCGCCTGCTCCTCCCGGTGAAGGACCTGGCAAAGCCGTGTTGCCTTGGTCTTACGGCGTCAACCACACTTGGCGCCCTCCTTACTGGAGGCAAGTCGTCGGCGAAACGACCATGCGTTACACGAGTCCAGTGTGGAACTTAGCACAGTTCCAAGAACCGGCACTGGCAATCGTGTCTATGGATGTCGCTCAGAACTGGCAAGTCTTCGTTGAAGGTTGGCCGAACTGGTATGAGTGCTGCGTGGACTGTTTCGGTGTTCAGTATTGGGACTGGGGTCACGATTACACTTGTGCTGCGGACATTGACGGCGACGGCGTTCCCGGTCGGATGACGCCCAACGGTCCTCAAGCGGGCTTCGTCGCTACCCGTCACCAACACGGTGCTGTCTACTTCTTCATGGACGGTCACGCTAAATGGTATCGTGCTGGTCAGACCAAACCACGCATGTGGCTTGCTATCAACCAAGCGGGCATCCAGTTGAATTAAGGTTGGGCTAATTGGGGAGGGCAGCCTACCTGCCCTCCCCTTCAAACTTTGCGAAGGAGGCGATAAACGATGCGGAAAGAATTGCCCACTTGGCTTTTTGTGGTCATAATTGTCGTTGCCATCGTGATCGTGGGGGCGATTTTCTGGAGGGCAACGAGACCAGCGCCAGAAATCAAGGAAACACCTGAGATGGAGCGGCAAATGGGTGAAGCGATGCGGAAAGCCTTTGAACTCAAAGAGCCGCCAGAGAAGTATGGCAGCAAGATCGTCCCATCACCTTACGCCCCCAAAAAGAGCACACAAGGTCAATAGTGGCGGTCAGAAAGGGTGATGTTCAACGAGAAGTAGAGGGCGACCAACTTTAGCCGATGTTGCCAAGTTAGCGGGGGTTTCGCCGACAACCGTGTCGCGGGTTTTGCGGGGTGCTTACAACCCGCGCCCCGTCAGCGAGGAAGTGCAAAGGCGGGTGTTGGAGGCAGCGGCGAAATTGGGTTATCAACCTAACCCAATCGCCCAAGCCCTCAGCACCCGCCGAACTCACATTTTAGGCTTGGTGCTTTTGAGC
>Ga0079992_129714_pt1 | contig 14326 bp, 13 predicted proteins | sample FaiFalFF_MnMetaG_3_FD_69197 | JGI IMG/M metagenome (GOLD analysis project Ga0079992, IMG submission 69197) | Freshwater microbial communities from Yellowstone National Park, Wyoming, USA - Fairy Falls B (FF_Mn_B) MetaG (SPADES assembly) (version 2) | ecosystem: Environmental > Aquatic >... | reverse complement strand
TTGGGGTTGCGCCATGTGCCAGAAATCGCCCGCAACGAATTCGGGACGCCCCTGCTGAACGACCTCTTTGAGAAGGCTCAACAATTAGCAAGTTATGACGTTCTTTGCTATGTTAATGCTGATATTATCTTTCTTGATGGTTTTGTGAAAGCAATACAATTCGCCTATCAGATACCAAAGGAAAAAAGGTTTCTTATGGTTGGAGCGCGATTGAATATGCCAATAAACTTTACTATAAATTTTTCATCTGATTGGCAAACCCAGTTGTTACAACTAACCAAAGTAGCAGCAACACGCGACACCGCTGAGGCTATTGATTACTTCATTTTTCGTCGTGGCACGTTTCAGAACATTCCACCATTTGCCTTGGGACGCTTCGCATGGGATAACTGGATCATTTACTATGCAAGATCCGTAAATGCTATGGTTATTGATTGTCAAGAAGTAGTTTTAGCTGTTCACCAAACGCACGACCATAGATATCATGGAGAAGGCAGTGCATGCAAAGAGGCTGAACGCAATAGGCAGCTTTTAAAGCAAGTCATAGGTAAAGAATACTTGTGGGTCTTTGGTCTATATGACTGTACGCATGTGTTAACGAGAGATGGTATTATACCTGCTTGGCGAGTTAGAGGGATCGTAAAATGGTTTCGTTGGGAAATAAATAGAATAGCACTGTTTAATCCTACAATTGGCAAGCCTCTTTATTGGTGTAAAGCTTTCTTGCGATCGCTGAAAAAAGTGCTGCATACTTCTTTATGATCCTAAATGTATGATTAGAAAAAGTTTAATATTCATGAGAGTCCTTCATATAGTTGATATTAATGGCATTGGTGGACTTCAGAATTGGGTATTAGGGATTGCAAAAGCGCAGCAACAAATGGACCATGAAGTTACAATTATCCTTCCTCCTGATACCATTAATTGGTCATTGCATACCGACATACCTGAAATACCGATAAAGATGTGGGATCTCACTTGTTTTCAAAATGCTGATATAGTCCACTCCCACGCTGGTTTTGGTGCATGGAACTCTCTGATTAAGAAGCAATACCCACGACTGCCAATTGTCCATACTTACTACGGTGCGTCAGTTGCTTTGCTTTTGGCGTTAGGGCGATATTTGAATGTAGGATGGTATTTGGACCTATGGCGTCGTCGTGAAGTATTGTGGAAGGAAGCAATTGGTGGCAGATGGGCGGACTGTATTATTGCTGTCAGTAAAAGGGCAATGAAAGAAGTTTGTCTTTTCTATCGAATTCCAGTTTCCAAAATTACCGTCATCCATGGTGGATATTGGAAACATGAAGTTGGCGGAAATAAGACTGAGTTGCGCAGGAAGTTAGGTCTTCCAGAATATGAGAAATTGATACTTTTCGTAGGACGACCTGACCCTGTCAAAGCGTTTGAGTAGCTACTCAAATGTTTCCGAAAATTTCGGCAAGAGCGAAAGGATGTAATCCTAATCACTGCCCCTCCGCAAGAAATCAAAGCCCAGGACGGAATAATTGGTGTGGAACTTCCATGGCACCGAATGCCTGAACTTTATTGCGCTTGCGATATGTTAGTATCGTGTAGTAAGTATGAAGGTTATTCCTTAGCAATACATGAAGCAATGGCTTATGGTTTACCTGTTATTATTCCAGATTGTGTGGGAATCCTTGATCTGTGTGTTCCAAACGAGAATGCTATTGTCCTTCCTCGTTGGAATCATTTTGAAGAGCAATTGCTGGGGGCTATAAAACGATTGCTTGATGATGACCCCTTACGCCTGCACCTCGGGCAAAACGCCCGTGCTACGATGGAATATAGAACTTGGGATTGGGTTGCTCGGGAAACTGAAAAAGTTTATGTTAAGGCATTTGAAAAGGTGAAAACACTGTGAAAGTCTCCGTTATCATTTGCACCTATAATTATGCCCGCTTTTTACCCCAATGCCTGGAGAGCGTGCTTAGTCAGACGAGAACGCCTGATGAGATTATCGTCGTGGATGATGGTTCTACGGATGAGACTCCCGAAGTTGTGAAGCGATATGAAGGTATTCGCTACATTCGTCAGGATCATGCCGGAAAAGTAGTAGCATTCAATAAAGGATTAGAGGTGACAACAGGAGATATAATCTGCCATTTAGATGCAGATGATTATTGGTTTGAACGGAAATTGGAATATTTGCTAAACACCTTTCAAAGGTTTCCCAACGCAGGCGGCATAATCCACGATGCTGTAATCATTTACGGTGACGAGGCTCCCCCTAAGGACTTGCCTGATGGTGGACCTCCTAAGTTTATGAGTCTACAGGATGCGATATTGTCGGTATTTCTTTACTTACCTAAACATTACCGTAAATTGAGAGGATACTATTATGGTCGTTGGTCCATAACTCCTTTTGCTGGCGGGATTTCTGTTCGAAGAGATGTAATTGAACCATACATGCCTCTTCCGACCGATATTAACCTCTCTGTAGATGGGTTTTTATGGTTTGTTGCCTCAACATCCACCCTTATTTATCTTCCCAAAGTCTTGAGTGTTTATCGCCATCATGGACACAATTATTGGAGGTGCAATTTTCGTGCCATGGAAGGACAAATTCGCCTTTATCAACAGTTGATAAGTAATTCAGTATTCTCTAAACATCTTTCAAAAAGACAACAAATGTTATTTTTAGCGAAATTAATGGAAGATGCATTTTTTTATGAATTGAACTGTAATGAGCGCCTATGCAACATACCGCGCCTTGCCCTTCCTTCTCTCCTATTAGCTGCTGGGGTGCTACCTGGCTGGACGCACTGGGCAATGGGTCTTGCGTTTCCAATAGTGAAGATCGCGAGGCAGGTCGTTTACCGCCTTAAGGGCGAGACTTGACGCTGCATAACGGGGGGTAATATCTCACACTCTCTTCGACCAGTAAAGGAAAAAGGAAACTATGATAAGAGGTTGTGTTGGAAATAACTTGACACATGTTTTAGGGGTTCTACTTCGCCGCTTCGAGTTTAAGGGTAAGTGGCGAATCGTTATGGTCTTGGGAAAGATCTTTTGCTGGCTTGGAATTGATTGGCTCGAAGCAATACCTTGCCCAGGCGCACAACTCCGCGTGCCAGTGAAGGATCGTGCTGGATTACTCATGTGGGCTGGAAGCTATGAACCGACCTTAACACACTTTTTCACCAAACTAGTCCAACCTGGCTGGATAGTGTTAGATGGAGGTGCACACTTTGGTTGGTTTACCGTGCTTTTTAGCAAGCTCGTAGGACCGCAAGGACGCGTATACGCTTTTGAACCAGATCCTCAAAATCTCGCTTTGCTCAAGCAGAATACATTAAGACTCCCAAACGTTATCGTGCAGCCAGTTGCCTTATGGGATACTAAGGGCCGGATAACCTTTTATCGCACACCTAAGGAGAGTGAATCAGGATGGGGAAGTTGCTTGCCAGATGGGAACACAAGGGATTTACTTGAAGTCATAACAATTACTATAGATGAATTTGCTTCTGCTGAAAAACTTATTCGTGTTGATTTAATTAAACTTGATGTTGAAGGAGCAGAAGGTAGATGTCTCTCTGGCGCAAAATCGAGCCTCCAAATATTCCGTCCGATCCTCGTCTTAGAGGTTAACCCAATTTGCCTTGTACGAGATATGCTGACTCCCGTTGATTTGGTTAATCGCTTGCAAGCGCATGACTATCGAGTTGGGTGGCTTCAACCTGATACGATTATTGCACTCCCTAAGGAACGAGACGATCTTAGAAACCAGTTTGAGTGAATATTCAAATGGTTATGAGTTACATTTTTATCCCCCAAAATCAATTATATTTATATTATTGTTATTTAATAAAATTTACCTGATAATTACAAAAGATATAGAGTTTACAATAATGGAGTGAAATAAGAAATGGAAAATTGGATAGCCCTTCGCGGTCCTCGTGATTACCCTACTGATGGGATAGAAGATTACTGCCTTTGGCTTAGCCAAGCCTTAGCAAAACGGGGTGTGGCTTTGCAACTCGTGCGGGTGCCCTGGGCGGAAAGAGGATGGTTCTATGCCTTGCGTTGGCTTTGGCAGGAGGCAAGGGCATGGCAGGAACAATGGGTGCTTGTTCAATACACGGCTTTATCATGGTCGCGACGAGGCTTCCCCATTGGTCTCCTGCCCGCACTCAAAATCCTCCGAGGGCGGAAGTGCCGATTGGGGATCATTTACCACGATGCAAGAGGGTATCCCGGACATCGTCTTATTGATCGCCTCCGACGCAAGGTTCAACATCAAGTCATGCGCCTCGCTTGCCAATGGGCAGACCGAGGCATCTCCCCCGTGCCTTTGGAGTCCTTGGATTGACTGCCTGTCTCGGAAAGACGAAAGGTTTTCGTCATCCCTGTCGGTCCGAACATCCCAGAAGGGACGAGGGAAGCGCGATGGGGCAGGGAAGAGAAGGTTGTCGCCGTTTTCGGGGTCACGGGAGGGCATAATATTCCCAAAGAAGTTGCCGACATCGCTTTTGCGACCCACAAGGCAGCGAAGCGATTGCGGGGCGAGGGCAAAAACTGCGATTGGTCGTTCTGGGGCGAGGCTCTGAGGAAGCAGAGGCAGCGCTACGACAGTCCATAAACGGCAACGAGGTTTTTCTTTCAGTGTTGGGTCTACTTCCCGCTGAGGAAATCACGCGAACTCTCTCTCAAGCGGATGCCCTCTTGTTTGTGCGAGGGCATGTGTCGGGACGACGAACGACCGCCATCGCAGGGATCGCTTGTGGGCTTCCAGTCGTGGGATACTTGGGAAAAGAGACAGGATTTCCGATCACGGAGGCAGGGGTCCTCTTAATCCCGCAGGGGAATCGGGAAGCGTTGGCGGAAGCATTAACGCGGGTGTTAACAGACGAAAATCTTTGGTGGGAGTTACACCAACGGAGCAAAGAAGCACAGCGCCGTTACTTTTCTTGGGACGCTATTGCAAGGCGTTTCTTGGAGGTTCTGGACGGATGCAAGGGAACAAATATCGGGTCTTAATCGTTTCTTCCCATCCCGTTCAATATGCGGCGCCGTTGTATCGGCTGATGGCGCAACATCCCAAACTGGACATCCTCGTCGCTTATTGTAGTTTGCAGGGAGCGGAGAAAGGGGTTGACCCAGGGTTTGGGGTGGAGGTCGCTTGGGATGTTCCGCTGTTAGAAGGCTATCCATGGGTGCATGTGCCCAACCGATCGCCCCGCCCTGGGATAGACAGGTTCTTTGGGCTTATTAACCCTGAATTGTGGAAATTGGTGCGTCAAGGCGGGTTTGATTGTCTCATCGCCTATGGCTATGCTTACTTGAGTTTCTGGATTGCCATGATAGCCGCCAAACTTTCAGCGATTCCTATTGTTATGCTGACTGACCAAACCACAATAAAACCGCGCTTAGATAGAGGGCATTGGAAGAAGTTCCTTAAGCCAGTGATTCTTCCAATTATTTATCGTATTCCCGATATCGTGGGTGCATGTTCTGCCGCTGGCGTGAATTTTGTAGAATCGTTAGGACTCAAAAGGGAGCGCATTGTTCTCATTCCTTTTGTAGTTGACAATGATTATTGGACCAGTCAGAGTCGGCAGGTAAACCGAGAAGTTAGCCGAAGTCAATTGAATATCCCGGTGGACGCCTCTGTTGTGCTCTTTTGTGCCAAGTTACAGCCCTGGAAGCGTCCACAGGATGTTTTGCGTGCGTTCGCCAAAGCGGAGGTGCCCAATGCTTATCTCGTCTTTGCCGGCGAAGGGCCAATGCGTAAGGACTTGGAAGCGGAAGCCTGCACCCTGGGCGTTGCCGACCGTGTGCGCTTTCTGGGTTTTGTGAATCAATCCAGATTGCCGTCAGTGTATAGAGCTGCTGACCTTTTTGTGCTTCCCTCCGAACACGATCCGTGTCCAGTGGTTGTTTGTGAAGCGATGCTCTGTGGCTGCCCTGTTGTTCTCAGTGATGAAATTCGCGGAAGGTTTGACATCGTGCATCCTGGTGAAACGGGATTTATTTATCCTTGTGGCAATATAGATGCATTGGCAGCAATTTTAAGGGAAGTCTTACCCGACCACGAGCGGCTGAAGCGGATGAGCGAAGCCGCACGAAAAAGGATGGAAACCTGGTCATATCGGGAATGCCTAAACGGATATGTAGAAGCCATAGAGAAAGCGGTGCAGAGGCGGAAGCGGTAGAAGACAAGAGACAAAAGGAGGGAACAGGATGCGTTTGAGGGACGCCGTTATCAAGTTAGGGGCAAAGTTGCCACTTTGGGTGCGTTGGAAGGTCGCTTCATCCCCACTCTATCCCAATTTCGCCAACTCCTTAATTTATTGGTGCAGGAAGAACTTGTCATCGTTCCATTAAGTGGACCCCTTGAAGGGCATAGAATGCGGTTGAACTGGCGGCACCACAAGAGATATGCACTCGGAATGTATGAGCCAATGGTTGTAGAAATCATACAAAAAACCGTTAAACCCGGTTGGGTTTGTGCCGATGTCGGGGCGTTCATCGGTTATTACACGCTGCTGCTCGCCAAATCTGTGGGGGCGACTGGTAAAGTCATTGCCTTTGAGCCTTTTCCGAGCAACTTTCAAATTCTTTGTGAGAATATTGCGCTGAACGGTTATCAGAATGTCGTGCTTGAGAACAAAGCAGTCACGGATAAATCACAAACTGTGAATTTTCGGTCAACCGTTACCAAGGGGCTGAATCACGGAGTATCTGTGATGACTGGTTTTGGCATGTATCCTGCGGTATCCTTAGACGAGTATTGGGAGAATCGCACGGACCGATTGAACTTCGTCAAGATAGATGTGGAGGGGGCGGAGGCGGCGGTGCTGAAGGGGATGGAAAGGGTTATGCGCCGAGACCGCCCTATCTTGCTGGTGGAGTTGCATGCCTTTGACCAGCAGGGAGAAAATCACCCAGCACTTCGTTGCTTAAAAGAGTTCTGTTATGAAATTGTGCACTTGCCAAGGCAACGTGGAGAATTCAGGGGTGGCGAAGTGCATATCTTGGCACAGCCAAAAGAATAGTCTCAAACGGTGAAAGTGCCATGATCCTTTTCTCGCCTCAATTTTGGTTGTTTGCCGTTCTCATTGGGCTTGCCCTTTTTGCCCTTTTCAGGCGTTCACCCGTTGTGCCGCTTGCCCTCTATTTCACCTGGCTAACGGTGGAGGATTTGGTGCGCAAGTTGTGGGGCAACGATATGACCGTTTACTTTGCCAAGTTCATTTGGATAGCCGTCATCAGCGTTCACCTTCTCCGAATGAGAGGTTGGCGACAATATCCCTTACCCCGTGTAGTCTCAGTTCCCTTTTTCCTATGGACGCTCATCGTGCTGGGTAACTCGTTTAATCCTAACCTTTATCATCCTTTGGAGAGCCTGGCGGGTATTCATGCCGATTTGTTATACCTACTTATTTTCCTTCCCGCTGGCTATTGGTTGGTGCGAACGCATCGTGAGGCAATGGTTCTCCTTATCACCCTTAACCTTTTAGTTGTTTTCCCGACCATCGCCGCTGTGTTGCAACAAATTTATGGTCCCGAGTTTTTGAACATGCGAGTCTTAAAAGGGACGGAGTTAGTGGCTGTCTTAGAGCGAGGTTTCCCTGGATTGCCATGGAATATAATCCGTGTGAGCAGTGTGTTTGCAGATCCTGGTCGTTTTGCGGGCTATTCTGTGATAATGCTGTGGCTGGGTGTTGGGTCATGCTTACTCTTCCCCCACATTCGGGTTGTCATGATAGTGGGGCTGGCAGCCGCTGGGATGGCAGCGGTGGATGTCTTTTTGGCTGGCAATCGGCGGGTGTTTGTAACTGCCCTCGCTGTGGCATTAATTTTTGTCTTGCTATGGGTGGTCAAGGCTTTCAGAACCTCCCAACGCCCATTGCGTTGGCTGGCTCGTTATTTTCTGCGATGGATGCCGATACCAATTATCGTTTTTGCTTTACTTTACTTCATCTTTCCAGATGCAATCTCCAAGATGACCATCTACTTTGTCAGAAGTTTGTTAGGCACGGAAAAAGCCCCTTCAGAAATCAGCACGCGTGTCCCGGGATACGCTGCTCAATTAAACTTGATTTTTACGGCAGGTCTTTTAGGACATGGGACAGGTGCTGTCGCTCTTGGAAAGCAATATTTAGAGCGAAGGTTAGGAATTTCGGTGACCCCTCCAGCCTCGGAAAACGGATTTGCTGACCGGGCTTGGACTTACGGCATAGTAGGATTGGCTATCTGGGTCTGGTTGTTAGTGGCTCTCCTTATTGCCCTGTGGCAAGCGGGACAAAAAACTCCAGAGCCGCAACGAAATTTGTTTATTAAAATCATCTTCAGTTATGCCCTATTCTGGTTCACTGCTATCCAATTGCTTGGTTCCGCCCTGCAAGATTACCTATTTCAATCCTACTTTTGGTTTGCTGTTGGGATGGCACTGAGATGCCCCTATTGGGCGGAAGCGGCGCCTCAGCATGTTCATGCGCTTGCAGAGAATGGCGTGATGAGGCCGTAAAACCAAGATTGGCGCGGCTGTCATGAAAAAACATAAGGAGATGCTGACGATGGGGGCGGAATTTGAGCACGGCTACTTTGAGACTCGGTTTTCCTTTTCCAAAGACCGTGAGCGTCTTTGGCCTGTCTTGGTTGCTTATCTTCAAAGAAAATACATCCCCAAAGATGCAATTATCTTGGACTTGGGGGCAGGATATTGTCACTTTATCAATTATGTGCAGGCAAAGGAAAAGCATGCCTTAGACATCTCTCCTATCATCCTAAAATATGCCGCCGCCGATGTTATAACCCATGTTTGCTCTTGCACCGAGATGACTGAATTGGCAGACAGTTACTTTGATGTGGTGTTTGCCAGCAACCTTTTTGAACACCTTGAGCGGAGTGCGTTCTGGCAGGCGTTAAAAGAGGTAAGGCGTGTGCTAAAGAATGGGGGAAAGTTGATCGTCATTCAGCCAAATTTTCGGCTATGCTACAAAAGTTACTTTGACGACTATACCCATATTCAGGTCTTCACCGACAAAAGTTTAGTGGACGCCCTGGAAAGTGTTGGTTTTAAAGTGACCACCGTAGTTCCTGGGTTTCTGCCGTTTTCAGTTAAATCAAGGTTGCCAAAGAATCCCCTCTTGCTGAAGATATACCTTCGCCTTCCCTTCAGGCCCTTTGCCGGGCAAATGCTGGTCGTGGCGGAAAACCGAAAGTAAGAGCATCTCTTTCCCAAAGGAGGAGGGCAAATATGTGGAATGGTAAGAGAGTCTCGGTTATTTTCCCTGCCTACAATGAGCGTGAAAATATCGTCAATGCTATCATGGATTTCTATGCAACTGGTGTGGTAGATGAAATCATCGTGGTGGATAATAACTCCACAGACGGCACTGCCGAAGAGGTGCAAAAGACCCCGGCTCGGTTAGTTAAGGAAACAAGGCAAGGTTTTGGGTATGCGCTGATGCGTGGACTTAGGGAAGCCACTGGTGACTACATTATCATGGCAGAACCAGACGGGACATTCGTCGGCAAAGATGTCTTCAAACTACTCGCCTATGCCGACGATTTTGATATGGTTTGCGGGACGAGAACGACCAAGGAATTGATTTGGGCTGGAGCCAACATGGGGTTATTCCTACGGTGGGGCAACCTTTTCGTGGCGAAATTGTTGGAAATCTTATACAATGGTCCGTCCTTCTCGGACTGTGGTTGCACGATGCGTCTGATTCGTAGGGAAGCACTCTATAAGTTCATAGACAGGCTCACTGTCGGAGGGTCTCATTTCTTGCCTGAGATGGTCATCCTTGCATTGAAGGCCGGGTTAAAAATTATTGAAATTCCTGTCAATTATCGCCCACGAGTTGGGGTGTCCAAGATTACTGGCTCCTTCAAAGGCACGCTTAAAACTGGCTTGCGCATGATTGGGTTAATTCTCCGCTACAAATTTGTGCGCCGCTGACATAAAGGAGCATCAGCGAAATGACTCGTCTGTTCGAAAAACATGATTCATTAAGAAATTTTATAATTATCATTTTTATCATATTTGTATTTCAATTTATGATTGTCTTGCCAAGTCTTATATCACCAAATAAAGCTTTATTATTTGGTGATAGTCAAATTTACGTTAAATCCGCTCTTAATCTTATAAACTATGGTATCTATTCAGATAATGATTTTCTACATCCAGCTCATTTTAAACCACCAGGCTATCCAATCTTTCTTGCAGGAATTTTTGCTATTATTGGTTTTAATATTCGTTTTTTTATCCTTGTGCAAATTTTTCTTATTATTATTTTCTCCATATTTGTTTACTATCTGACACTTCTTGTAATGTCGGACAAGCGAGCAGCCTTAACGAGCATGTTGCTGGCGGGTATTAGCCCTAATGTAGCCTTTCATGCCGGTTTTATTTTGTCTGAACCCTTATTTGTTAACTTAATGCTTATAACACTTTATTTTTTTCTTCTTTATCTTTATCGCATACATACAAAATTTGCGATAATCTCCGGGATATGCTTAGCTTTCACTATTCTTGTTAGAGCTGTAGCTATATTAGTTCCAATCCCTCTTTTTATATATTTATTTTTAACCAAAAGATTGACTAAAAAGATTTTATTTGATATGTTGATATTAACAGTCATTGTTGTTATTATGCTATTGCCTTGGATAATTAGGAATTATCGCATTTTTAATAGATTATTTATAGGCACGACAGGGGATGTTACGGCATTTATCTGGGCAGAGCGCACTTATGCGTTTGCGAAAGGGGTCAGCGAGAAGGAAGCAGCAGACACTCTGGAATCCGAGGTTTTGAGGGAAATACAGGATGGAGAGCAATGGAATGAGGCGAGAGTTATGGGTTTGCGCCTTAAGGTAGCGCTTAAATATATTGCACGATATCCTCTCCATTACCTTATCCTTCACATTTTTTCGTTTATGCGCGTTGCTTTTCAACCTTTGAACTTCAGCGAGATTTTGGCTTACTACTCAAAAAATCCTGTCTCTACATGGCAGAAGATACGACCAATACAACCGTTCCCGAAGAGTGCTGACAGATTTCGTAATTGGCTTAGAACAATCTATTATGGTCGTCTCCGTTTGATCCCTCTCACTGGATATTTACTTTTCTTTGGTCAATTATGTTATCTTTTGATTTTATATTATGGAATTATACGGTGTATCCTAATTAAACCACGACCTTTGGAGGGATGGCTAATTTCCCTACTTATAACTATTTATTTAATTTTTATGTCAGGTGCACATCCTGAAGTGCGTTTTAGAGTGTCTGCAGAGCCATTAATGGCGATGGTGGCTGGTATAGGCATTGCCGCTGCCCATCCGACCTGCCGTTATTTGCAATTCTGGAGAAGGAGGGATAAGGTATGACCGTGCTCGTTATCGGTGGTGCGGGTTTTATTGGGTCGCACCTTGTGGATGCCTTAATAGCGCGTGGCTACAAGGTGCGTGTTTTGGATAACCTTGAACCGCAGGTGCACGGGGAAAGCGATGCTCCGCCAGATTACTTCAACAAAGAGGCTGAGTTTTTATGTGGGGATGTGCGCGACTTGGATTGCTTGAGGCGAGCGGTTCAGGATGTGGAAGTCATTTATTTCCAAGCAGCGGCAGTCGGTGTAGGGCAATCTATGTATCAAATCCGCCGATATGTAGAAGTCAATTCCCTGGGGGCCGCGAATTTGTTGGATGTCTTGGTGAATGACCGACATAAAGTCCAGAAGGTCATCGTTGCCTCTTCCATGTCTATCTATGGGGAGGGTAAATACCAATGTCCTGAGCATGGTGAGGTCTATCCCAAGATACGACCCATTGAGCAGTTAGTTGTCCAAGATTGGGAACCCCGCTGCCCCATAAAAGGATGCGGTATGCCATTAGTCCCCTTACCTACCGACGAAGATAAGCCGCTCAATCCTACCAGTATCTATGCCATCACCAAGCGAGATCAGGAGGAAATGTTTCTGTGCGTCGGTCGTGCTTATGGTATCCCGGTGGTCGCATTGCGTTACTTTAATGTCTATGGGTCGCGGCAAGCATTATCTAACCCTTACACGGGGGTTGTCGCTATCTTTTCGGCTCGCATCCTTAACGGGCGCCCTCCTATTATCTATGAGGATGGGCGTCAAAGTCGCGACTTTGTCCATGTTTCTGATGTCGTGCAAGCGAATTTGCTTGCTATGGAACATGATGAGGCGAATTGGGAAGCCATCAATGTCGGGACGGGACAGCCTATAACGGTGCTGGAGGTTGCTCATCTTCTCAGCGAACATTTGGGGTTTAATCATCCCCCTGAAATTACTCAGAAGTATCGCGTGGGGGACATCCGCCATTGTTTTGCTGATATTACTAAAGCCCGTGAGTTGCTTGGCTACGAACCTAAGGTCTCTTTCGCTGAGGGTGTGAAGGAAGTAGTCACATGGGTCAGTCAGCAGACAGCCAAAGATCGCGTAGAGGAGGCACAAGGCCAACTTTTGCGACGCAACCTCATTTTATGAGGGGACCGTTTATCCTCACGCGATTCGGTCAAATTCACAGAGGAGGAGATGGTTGAATGCACTGGACTCAATTAGTGCCCCAAAGAATTAGGGGTTGGTTAGCAAATCCCCTGATTTACCTCGTGATCCTTGCGGCATTGCTCCGCCTGCCTTTCATAGGGCAAAAATCTTTGAATATGGACGAGTGGTGGGGTGTCATTCAGTCAAAACCGGGCTTAACTTACATCTTTAAGGAAGAATGGAAGATAGATATTCACCCGCCCTTGAATTTCGTTTTCCTGCACTACTGGACAAAATTATCCCAAGCGGATTGGTTTCTCCGCCTCCCCTTTTCGCTCTTTGGAATACTCTGTGTCGTAGCAATCTATCGGTTAGGCACTGACTTGTTTGGTCGTCGGGTCGGGCTGTTGGCAGCCCTAATTATGGCGGTTTCACCCTACGCAATCTTTTATTCAAACTATGCCAAGTGTTATAGTCTCATCGTCTTGTTAACTATCCTCTCCCTATGGATGGTATGGTGTGGCTGCTGGCAGAACCGATTTGGATATTGGATTGGGGTCGCTGCCCTGAACACTTTGGGTTTGTATTTTCATTATGCGATGGGGTTAGTCATCGCAGCACAAATCGCCTTTTTAATAGCGACTCGGTCATGGAGGTCTACCCGATGGACATGGCTGGTCGGCGCCTATGCTGGAACGCTTCTCCTCTTCATTCCCTGGATGCCTATCTTCTTAGATCAGATGAGGAGTCAAAGGGATGTAGCATTGGCATCTCCCCTTGCCCGTGGATTGCCCATACCATTCAAATTGATGTATTTTTTCTTCTCCCTCAGTTTAGGGGAGTCGGTTCAACCATATAACTATCTCGTCGTCGTTCCAGCCGCCATTGTCTTTGGGGTTGCCTTTCTTATGGGCACTGTTGCGTTGTTGCGGGCTAAAGAGAGAGGATATTTGATTCTCATGGCACTATGGGTTCCAATCATTGTCTTGATTCTACGCCCTTCGTTCATAGTTAAGCATGTGAACATCGCCTATCCAGCATTTGTCCTGACAATAGTGATGGGTCTCTATGCATTCCCGAACCTAAGGGTGTCGCAAGTTTTCACCTTAGCCGTTTGCCTACTCAGCCTCTATTCGGTGTCCAATTATCATCAAAACATTCAACTTCATGATTCCACGATGGCTGTCCCATGGAGGCAAGTCGCACAGAATATAAGTAACACAGCGGGTGCGTCTGATGCAGTCTTGGTTTTCCCTGAAAACGAATTGTTCCGTTATTACTACACAGGCAAGGCTCCATTATACACGCTATCCCTTGACGCTACTCAAGAGCAGATTGCCGCCACTCTCCGCCGCTTGGAGAGGAAAAAGATATGGGTTTTGCTGGTTTATTCTGGGGCAGAGCACGAACAGAAGCGATCTTGGATTCGTAAAATGCTTAAATCTTATTGGACTGTGCAACGACAAGAAAAATTCGCTCCCGATGAGAGCCTCTTAGCAGGTCTGAAAGCAGGAAAATTGAGGGCATTCCGTTACTATGCTTTGGAGGTTTATAGATGCTTTCCAAAGCGTCATTTGTCTAAAGGCGAAAGCCCAAAGTAAAAAGGAGGTCGGACCGATGAAAATCCTCCTGAACATTACACCCAGTGAATTGAAAGAGACCAGTGGGGATATGTCTTACCTGCGGGACCTTATCGCTTTGCGCGAGAACGAGTTTCAGTATGAGGCGCTGAATGATAGCCACCGACTTTTGCGCAACCTGAGAAAAGTGTTCTGGCATTTGGGGCGATGGTGGGTGCCTCAACCTTTGCGCCGCCCCCTCTTTATCGCTTCTCAAAGGAATTT
>Ga0079992_133166_pt1 | contig 14340 bp, 14 predicted proteins | sample FaiFalFF_MnMetaG_3_FD_69197 | JGI IMG/M metagenome (GOLD analysis project Ga0079992, IMG submission 69197) | Freshwater microbial communities from Yellowstone National Park, Wyoming, USA - Fairy Falls B (FF_Mn_B) MetaG (SPADES assembly) (version 2) | ecosystem: Environmental > Aquatic >... | reverse complement strand
TCTATTGCTGCTGCTATTGCCACTATTAAAGAATTAAAAGAAAAAAAAGTTATTGAATATATATGGGAGCAAGGAAGGAAATTAAAAGACGGATATAATTTCTTTGTAAAAGAGCTTGGATTAGAAAAATACACACAGTGCATTGGATATCCGCCAAGAACTGTAATAACTTTTAAAGATAAAGATGGTAATGAGGACTTGCTGTTAAAAAGTTTATTCCAGCAAGAGTGTATAAAAAGAGGAATCTTGTTTACGGGAGCACATAATATTTGTTTCAGCCATACAAATAAAGATATTGATTACACTCTACGGGTTTATCGTACTGTTTTAGAAATTATTAAAGATGCAATTGAAAGAAATAAGGTTAGGGAACTTTTGGAGGGCGAACCAGTAGAACCGGTGTTCAGAAGAGCATAAAATTGGAGGAATTTATGGGTAAGGAGAAATTTGTGGGAAAAGAGAAATTTATGGGAAAAGAAAATATATGGTTGAAGTTTGAAGGTGATAGGTGGTTCTTACGAAATAAATCCGTTTTGGGTAAAAGATTTGACTTTTGCCTTTTTTTATTAGAGTTGTATCAAATAAAACCTAAAAATGTTTTAGAAATAGGTTGTGCAAATGGATATAGATTAGCTACAATTTATAAAAAGTGGAAATCTAAAGTAGTAGGAATAGAACCCTCCAAAGAAGCAGTTAAAGATGGTGAGAAAAAATATCCGTTTATAAAGTTTATTAGAGATGTATTTGAGAATGTCAATTTAGAAGATAAATTTGACTTGATAATTGTAAACTTTGTTTTTCATTGGATTTATAGAGAAAATTTATATACTTGCGTTCAGAAAATAGACAAACTTTTGGAAGAAGGCGGATATCTGATAATTGGGGATTTTGGGACAGATTATTTTTTTAAAAGAAAATATTACCATTTAGAGAACATGAATTTCTATACATATAAAATGCCTTATTGGGAATTATTCACAAGTTCAGGAAAATATTTAGAGATAGCCAAATTGAGATTTCATCACGATAAACATATCTTATCAACAGATATTGATAATGCAAATATGGGAACTGTGGTGCTTTTGAAAAAGCAGGATATGTTTATTGAGCTATGAAGGTTTTAATTTTAACCGAAGCAGGAAAATCTATTGGTTTTGGACATCTTACAAGATGTATTGGTTTATATCAAGGGTTTGAAGAAAAAGGGTTTGAAGTTGAAATTGTTGTCAATGCTGATTCAAGCGTTGATTCCCTACTAAAAGGTATAAAATATAAAAAATTTGATTGGTTGAGAAAAAGAAAAGATATTTTCAAGAGTCTCAAAAAAGTAGATGTTGTCATAATTGACTCATATTTGGCAGACTTGGATTTTTATAAGAAAGTTTCTGAAATAGTAAAAATACCTGTTTATATAGATGATTATAAAAGATTAGATTATCCAAAGGGAATAGTAATAAATCCCTCTATATATGGAGATAGACTCAATTATCCTAAGAAAGAAGGTGTAAGGTATTTGTTAGGCAAAAAATATATAATTTTAAGAAGAGAATTTTGGAATGTTCCGAAGAAAAAAATCAATAAACATATAAAGAATGTATTAATTACTTTTGGTGGGACAAATCAACAAGATTTAGCGAAAACAATAGCAAAATATCTTGAAGATAAGTTCAGTTTTAATATCTCCATAGTTGATCCAAACAAAAATTTTACTGCAAAGGATATGCTTAAATTGATGTTAGAGGCAGACATTTGTATTTCTGGTGGAGGTCAAACCACTTATGAACTTGCCCGTGTAGGTGTGCCAACAATTGGTATATGTTTTGCCGAAAATCAATTGAATAATCTGAAATATGGAGAAAAAGAAGGATATATAAAGTTTGTGGGGTGGTTTGACGATGAAGGATTATTAGTAAGGATGCAAGAATATTTAACGTATTTAAATTACAAGAAAAGACTAAAAATGAATGAGATTGGTCCGAAATCAGTTGATGGGAGAGGCGTAAAAAGATTAATTAACAGTCTATTGCTAAAAATTTATAAATGAAAATTGGGAAATTACTTTATAATTAAAAAATAACAGTCTATTGCAGTAGACTGTTAAAATAAACAAGAGATTTAAAATGGTGGGATGTCCTATTTGTAATTCATATAATGTTAAGAGATTTCTTCATTTAAAGATGCCCATAGTATTGAGGTCGTTACCATATAAAGAGGCTATAAATGTATCCATAGAAGAGCTTATAATTTATAATTGTTATTCTTGCTATACGGGCTTTAATATAACTCCCTTAGATGATTCAAAAATTGAAAATATATACTCTGACTATTCTGGCTATATTTCACCATTTAATAATATAGGAGCAAGCAAATTCAATAATATTATACAAGTCATAAAATCTTTTATTCCTATTGAAGAGTCGGTAACTGAGATAGGATGTGGTGATGGTTATTCACTTTATTTATTAAAAAGAGAGGGCTATGCTGATGCGATAGGATTTGAACCCAGCAAATTAGCGAATATAGGCATAAAGCAAGGATTAAAAATAATTAATACTTTTTTTAGAAAAGAAGAAATGGAAAAACTTAACATAAAGTATACTAATTTTATATTGTCTCACTTCTTAGAACATGTAAATAATCCAGTGAGCTTACTAAAGGAACTTAAAAATTTTCTGAATAATAGCTATATAATTATTGAAACTCCATATTTTGACGGGTTTCATCATGAGCATCTATTTTTTTATACTAAAAAGAGTATTTTTAAATTGGCAGAAAAAACAGGTTTAGAGTTGGTATATCTTAAAGTAATGGATACCCACCCTGAGACACTTATAGCCGTTTTTTCTGATAGCAATAAGAGCATAAAAAAGTATTACATAGAAAAAGAGGAGACACATTCAGATTTTATAAAACTAATAGATAGAAAAAGAAATCATATTCATAGAAATATTTATTTATTAGAGAAAAAAGTAAAGCAATACAATAATATACTTTTTTGGGGTGCAGGTATTTCAGCTGTTTTCTATCTTAACACTATTAAAGATGTTTTGGATAACAAGAATGTAGTAATTGTATCTGGAGATAAGAGACATGAGGGGAATTATATTCCAGGCGTACTTAAACAAATAGAAAATCCTTTTAAGTATAAAAACCTTTCTTTTGATCTTATTGTTGTTTTATCGCAGTTTTATGAAGAGATTAGAGAAAATATATCTAAACTTAAAATTAAAAGTAATGATTTAATTTGGATCTATTAAAAAAGATGAACATTCTGATATCTCCAATAGGTGGACAAGTTATATTTAGTATAGTAGAATATTTTAAAAAGAGGGGATATATGGTGGTTGGTATAGATAAAAATCCAGAGGCAATTGGTAAACACTTTGTTGATAAGTTTTTTGTAGTTCCTGAGGTAGGTCATAAGACATATATGGATTCTATTTTTAAAATTATCAGGGAAAATAAAATCGACATATTTATAAGTTGGCTTGATTACGAAATTTTATTTTGGAATGAAAAGTTTTATTCTTCAGAAATACCTGATGATTTAACAAAAATTTTTGCCTTCAATTTTTCTAGAAATTTAAGATACCTTACTGATAAGTATATATTCAGTTCTTTACTAAAAAACTATGGTTTTAACTCCCCTAAAACCTTATTATTGATGAATGGAAATGAAAGAAAAATCAATTTCCCAGTTATTATAAAACCAAGAATAAGTTCGGGAACAAAAAATGTCTATATTGTAGAAAATGAAGAAGGTTTGAAATACTTTTATAAATTAATTGCTTACAGATTTAAAGAAACAACAAATTTTATAATTCAAGAATTTGTTGATGGCACAGAATATACAGTAGATTTTTTTGCTCAAAATGGTAAGATAAAAAACTTAGTTGTACGGAAAAGGATAGAACATAAAGGTGTAAGTTTAAGAGGGGAAATAGTATATAACAAACAAATTGAAAAATTAACTAATAGGTTTTGTTCAGTATTTAATATTAATGGTCTTAACAATATTCAAGTTATTGAACGCGATAACGAATTGTTTTTAATAGAGTATAATCCTAGACCAAGTGGAACAATTATGTTTTCAATAAATGCTGGTGTAGATTTTCTGAATAATGTAATAGAGCAAAGGTTTGGCAAGAGAATTACGCAATATAGAAAACCAAAACAACTAAAAATGATTAGGTATTTGGTAGAATTATATTATGAATAAAATAAGAGCCATATTCTATGATTTAGATAATACTCTATATCCTCAGATAGTGGATGTTGAACAAAGAATAGATTACTGTATAAAAAAATTTAAATTTCACAATGGTGATAGTATAAAAAAATTTTGGATGGAGGAATGGATAATAAATGGTCCCAAGAAAAATAATTTAATAGATAAAGTTATTGAAAAATTTAATTTGAATATTAATAAAGAACAAATTTTAAATGCGTACAGAACATACAGAACAAGATTATCTCTATGCAAAGAAGTTGTTGAATTATTAAAAGAAATTAAGGATCAGGGAATTTTACAGTTTGTTATAACTAATGGAAATCCTATTATTCAACAGAACAAAATAGATGCTTTGCAATTAAATTATTTTTTTAACGAAATTATCATAGCAGAAGGTAGATATGCTAAACCATCAAGTTATTGGTTTAATAAACTTATGAAAAAATATAATGTTAAACCTAATGATTGCATTAGTATTGGTGATTGGTATAACATTGATGGAATTGCTTCTCAGTCCGCAGGAATTTCATTTATTTACATAGAAGGTGGACCTATAATAGAAGAAGTGCCAAGTTATATTGTTAAAATAAAAAAGCTTGTAGAAATCAAAGGGTATATTAAAAATGAAAAATAAAATTTTAATTGTTTCAGCTCATCCTGATGATGAAGTTTTAGGTTGTGGTGGGACGGTTGCAAGGTTAGTAAAAGAGGGCTACCAAGCCTATACTTTGATACTAGGTGAAGGTATTACTTCAAGAGATGAGAAAAGAGACCGTGCAAAAAGAGAAACAGAAATCCAAAAACTTAAAGACCAGGCAAAAAAAGCAAATAAAATAATCGGTGTAGAAGAAGTTTTTATGTATGATTTTCCAGATAATCGGTTTGATACAGTCCCCCTGTTAGATATAGTGAAAGTAATTGAAAAGATAAAAAACGACATAAAACCAGATATAATTTTCACCCATTATGGAAAAGATTTAAATATTGATCATCAGATTACTTATAAAGCGGTAATTACTGCAACAAGACCGGTGGTCGGAGAACCTGTTAAAGAGATATATTCCTTTGAAGTTCCTTCCTCTACGGAATGGAATTTTCCTTTAAGTTTTTCTCCCGATGTATTTTTTGATATATCAGAAACCATGGATATTAAAATAAAAGCTTTGGAAGAGTATAAAACTGAATTAAGAGAGTATCCCCATCCAAGATCATTAGAAGGGATAAAAATAAATGCGCAAAGCTGGGGACTAAAAATCGGAGTAAAATATGCCGAAGTATTTAAATGTATAAGGGTTATAAAATGAAATTTTCTCAAAAAAATTTTGAGATAAATGATTTACTATTGATTAATTTTGTAAATTTGACTGATGAGGAAAAAGATTTAGTTAGAAATTGGAGAAATCATAAAGAAATAAGGAAATGGATGTATCGGAACCATATTATTTCATCAGAAGAACATTATAGTTTTATTGAAAAGTTAAAAAAAGACACTGAAAACTTTTATTGGGTTGTTAAAAATAAAAATGGAGAGTATTTGGGTGTAATTTATCTAAATAAAGTAGATTTTATCAATAAACACGCTTATTTAGGAATTTATTCTAATCCTCAACTTAAAGGAGTTGGTAATATTCTTATGGAAGCGTTAAAAAAAGTAGCGTTTTATATTATGAAACTTCATACCTTAAAACTTGAAGTATTAGAAACAAATAAGCACGCAATAGAATTTTATAAAAAACATGGGTTTAAAAAAGAAGGAATATTAAAAGAATTTGTTTATAAAGATAGAAAGTGGATAGATGTAATAGTGATGGGAATTACAAAAAAATAGGGGTTATAAAAAATGAAAAAAGTTAGTTTCAAAAACTTAAAAAATTGCTTTATAGTTGCTGAAATTTCAGCTAATCATGGACAGAGTTTTAAAAGAGCAGTCGCTCTGATTAAAAAAGCAAAAGAAGCGGGCGCTGACGCTGTAAAATTTCAATGTTATACTCCCGATACATTAACAATAAATTGCGATAATAAATATTTTAGGATAAAACATCATAAATGGGGAGGTCAAACCTTATATCAGTTATATCAAAAAGCATATACTCCCTGGAATTGGCTTAAAGAACTGAAGAAAATCGCTGAAGATTTAGGATTAGTATTCTTTGCCACTGCTTTTGATAAAACCGCCGTTGATTTCTTGGAAGATTTAGATGTTCCAATACATAAAATCGCTTCATTTGAATTAGTTGATTTACCTCTAATTGAATATATTGCTAAAACTAAAAAACCATTAATACTCTCAACCGGAATGGCTACATTAAAGGAAATAAAAGAAGCCGTTGATACAGCAAAAAAAGCTGGGACAAAAGATATAATTTTACTCAAATGTGTTTCATCTTATCCCGCAAGACCGGAGGAGATGAATTTAAGAACTATTCCAGATATGGCAAAAAGATTTAATTTACCTGTTGGCTTGTCAGATCATACTATTGGAGTTGCTACATCTATCGCAGCAGTTTGTCTTGGAGCAAAACTCGTTGAAAAACATTTTTGTCTTTCAAGAAAAATTGAAACTCCGGATAGTTTCTTCTCACTTGAACCACAAGAGTTTAAACTATTAGTAGAAAATATAAGAATAACAGAAAAAGCATTAGGTAAGGTCCATTATGGTTTGACCGAAGATGAGAAGAAAAGTCGTGTTTTTAGAAGGTCACTTTTTGTCGTTAAAGATGTTAGAAAGGGAGAAATCTTTAATGAAGAAAATGTAAAAAGTATCAGACCTGCTTACGGGCTTCCACCAAAATATTTATCACAAGTTATTGGTAAAAAAGCATCAAGAAACATTAAACGCGGCACACCTCTTAATGAAAACTTGATACAAGAATGATCAAATTCTCTCTTCACCAAACCATACATAAATTTTCCCCAAGAGAAACCGATTTATTAAATTATAAATATGTCAAAAAATATCCTTATCTTCTCTCCATTTGCAGCTTGGAGACTCCATTTTCTTCATGAATTAACGATAGCAATTGGTCTCAAATTGAGAGGGCACAACATAACAATCGTCAATTGTGATGCTGTCTTTACCCGCTGCATAGTCCATGGCAATTTCCCTCCATCAGAGGTTTGTAGAGATTGCGTTTCAGCTTCCTCTAATTTTTATTATGTGCCAGATATTTTACATTTTTTGTTCAAGGAGGTTGAAATACCCCAAATCTGGATTAGTAAATTTTTGGACGCACAAGATAGATATGAGACAGAAGAATGGGTTAAGTCTCTCAAGGACGATGAGTTAATAACTGCTCTCTATAAAGGATACCCAATTGGGAAGTGGGTTAAATCCACACTTCATTCCTTACTTCAAATGAAAACATTAAATTTATCAGATCCTAATGTATCCAAAGCTTATAGGGAAATTTTGATTGACGGCGCTTTGGCACTCGAAGCACTAACCAGAATATTAGATAACTACAAACCCGATATAATTTTGGAATTTAACGGTAGATTCTATCCTCAAAGAATTTGTCTTGAGTTAGCAAAAGAAAGAAACATAAGGTGCATAATTCACGAAAGGGGTAGAATGCCCGATTCAATCTCTCTTTGGGAAAATGAAATATGCCATTCATATTCATTTGAAATGGATTTGTGGAATAAAGTCAAAGATAAACCTCTCAGCGAAGAGCAGTTGAGAAAAATTCACAGATTCTTTATGGAAAGAAGGTTAGGAGGTATAAAAATGAGAGATTGGAATCAAGGGATTATAAGTAAGCCGAAACAATCCTCATCAGGAGGTTTAGAACAAATACTCCTGAAAGAAAAGAGCGAAAAAAATAGAAAAATTGTCGCCGTCTTTACAACCTCGGAGGTTGAGATGGCAGACTCGCAAGAATTAGGTTGGTGGAAAATTTTTCCAAACCAACTTGAATGGGTAAAAGAAACTATTGAATATTTCAGAGCTCATCCAGACCTGTTAGGAGTAGTGAGGCTGCATCCAAATCATCTTCACGCCGATCATTATTTCCTTGAAAGCGTAAAACAATTGATTTCATCAGGGCTGCCGGAAAATGTCAAATTTGTTATGCCTGATGATAATTTCAGTTCATATTTCCTGATGGAAATTGCAGATTGTGGTGTAGTTTATGCCTCTACCGCCGGGCTTGAGATGGCAGCTCTGGGGAAGCCGGTTCTCGTATGTGCGGGCACTTTCTACGCAGGCACATCTTTCGTAGAAACACTGAATACCCCTGAAAACTACTTTGATGCATTAGACAAAATTATCTGTGAAAATCCAAGTAGAGAAAGGAAACGTATGGCATATAGGTTTGCATACTATTATTATATATCAAGAAGCATTCCTTTTAGCTATTTCCCATTAAGAGACCAAAATACTGTGTTCTGCAGCATATTTGATAAATCAGATTTATTGCCCGGTAAAGATAAATATTTTGATAATATAATAGATTTTATTTTAGGTGAGAAAAAACTATTTGAGATCTTGAATATTGATGAAGTAGATGGTAAAATCGCAAGTTTGGAATCTGAAGACAGATTTTTTGATACTATTGAGCGCAACGCAAAAAAAACAAATAGACCAGCCATTAGCATTATAGTTCCTGTTGACGAAAATCAGCTTGCAAGAATTGATATGACAATCAAAAGCATCGCAAAACAAAATTTCAAGGATTTTGAAATTCTTGTAATAGATTATAGTAGCAAAAGTCAGAGCGGAATCTATGGAAAGATTATTGAGTACAAGAAAAACTTTGACAGATTCTATTACTATAAATTATTTCAAGAAAATAACGGCAGGGAAATTAATTTAGCCGATGCAATAAACTTCGGTATATATCTTTCATCAGGGCATTTCATTCATTTTATATATCCAGGAGATATGGTTTTTGAAGATTTTTATACTAAAATTTTGGAAGCATTCAGGAAATACCCCGAAGTTTTCGGTGTATACTCAGATGCATTTATAGTGGATGATTCCGGAAAAATCTTAGCTACAGTACAACTTCCTGATTTTAACAGCGAACATGTATTCGATAGAGGTAGGTTTATGCTATCTTGTATATTGTCTTACCCTATTATAAGTTCGTGTGCAGTAGCGAGAACTGAATGCTATGAAATTATCGGAAATATGAGAAGGGAGTTTGATCAGATGGCTGATTATGATATGTGGATAAAGATAGGCGAGAACTTCCCTCTATACCATATAAAAGAGACATTAGTAGGATGTCAATTAAATGAACCAGCAATAAGATACATGTTAGGGAATATCCACAGCAGCGAAAGAGAGAGGATAAAAGAAATATCTCATCAGATTATTAAGGAATTTAGGAAAAGGCACAAAATATTTGATTTCTTACCATATGGTGCTTTACCCAATAATCAGAATGCTTATGAACTACATATGAAGTTAAGAGAAATATTTATAGATAAAGGATTTTTAGACCTTGCAGAAGATGAAATTAATGAAGCAAAAAAGGTGGAAACTCTTATTGAACACGGGATTCCATAGAATAAAAACAAGAGTACCATAGAATAAAAACAAGAATGCAAAAAGTCAGGAGTTTAATTCACAAACCAAAATAAATCTGATACCAGAATAATAGAGATAGCGTAATTGAATTTAAGAATTTTATCGGGAAAAATTGATAAAATTTTTCTTTGGTGTGAAACAGAAAAGAAAGAATCATCATTATCTTGATTACAGAATAATTTCTGAGCTCAAAGTAAAACAGGGAGATCTTTGGAGAGTTTTCAAAATAATGAGCGAATTTGTTATGGGCTTTGATGAGCTATCAAGAGTTGCCCCCGGAGTGACTATTTTTGGAAGTTCAAGAATATCACAAGACAATGAGTACTACAAAAAAGCTTATGAATTAGGATATATGCTCGGAAATGAGGGGTATTCAGTAATAACAGGGGGAGGTCCGGGAGTAATGGAGGCAGCAAATAAGGGAGCATACGAAGCGGGAGCTACTTCTGTTGGGCTTACAATAGATCTTCCTGATGAAGAACCATCTCGTCAATATCATACATTGTCTTTGGATTTTGATTTTTTCTTTGTGAGGAAAGTTATGCTTGTTAGATACTCAGTAGCTTTTGTTATATTTCCGGGAGGTTTCGGAACTTTTGATGAACTCTTTGAACTTTTGAACCTTATACACACAAGAAAACTTTATCCATATCCTGTTATTTTATTTGATCAAGGTTTTTGGGAACCAATTTTGAGTTTCTTGAAAAATAATCTTCTTGAAAGAGGCTTTATTTTTCCTCGGGGACTTGAACCAATCCATGTTGTCAGCGAGCCAAAAGAAGCATTAGATATAATAAATAATTTTCTTGTAGAAAGATACACAAGTATATTAGACCATATGCATCCGGTTGAAAGAGTAAGAACTTTAAGGCTTGTCAAAAATATAAAAAATAAGATTTTGGTTTCAAATTCAGAAATTAGGGAAGGAAAAAATCAAAATGAGAAATGAAACCTAATCTTTTTTGCCTTTATATATCACTTGTTTTTATACATTACACAGAAAATTGTTGTCGCCAAAAAAATCGCTCCGCCTACTAATAAATTTTTCCCAAGATATGTTTTAAAAAAATTCAGAATATCTTCCAGGGAAATTTCTCTTGAAGCAAAATCTTTATATTTTCCGTCAAAGAAAATCCTCTCATATGTTAATAAAACAACTATTAAAAAAATTACTCCAACCGCTACTAGTACACCAACCTTTTTCTTTGAGTCTAATTTTCGACCCAAAAGATACCCCGAACCGAAAGTTAATGCATAAAAACCTACAATAATAGGTAAAATATATTCCCCTCCTGTTTCTTCTACATTTAAAAAGAACATGAAAGCCCAGTCAGGATTTATATAAAAAGCCCAAGAAGACACCACTATAAAAACGATGGCAGGAAATATTATTCTCCACCACGATTTTTTCTCAGATAGAAAAACTCCAAGACCAAAAAGAATTATTGGATCATATATTACTGTGGCTCATCACCTCCTTTCTTTGAACCTATTCTTTGAACCTATTCCCTTCTTTTATTCTTTCTTTTTCTTATTTATATTTTTAGTCAAATTTTCATGATTTTCGTTATATTTTTTTATTGATAAAAATTCTCGTCCTCTAATCAAAAAATGATTACTATACTTTTTAAAGGAGGTGGAAGAAGATGGAGATCAAACCAGAGTTAAAAGATGGATTAAAAAGAGCAATAGGTTCAACTTTTAAAATACATTTTGGATGCGTAAAAGACAAAGATGGAGTTCCTATTCCTTTTCACCTTACGCATTGTGAGCTAAAAGATGAATTTATTATTTTTGATACCACAAGGCAAAATCCAGCTTATGAACTTATTGAAAATTTCCCAGAGGTCTCTCTTTCTCTTGTTGATATGGATTCAATAATAAAATGGACAAATCCAACGGGGCTCCAAGTGAAGGGATTAGCTAAAAAAGAAGGAGGGAGGTTTAATCTTGAAATATACGAAATATATGATGTTATTCCAAGGGCAGGAATTGATTTGAACATACCAATTTATAGGAAAAAGATTATTTGGGCTCAAACCAAGTTCTCTAAAAATTTTAAGTTTGCAAGCTATAATTTTTCCCTACCGCAAAACATACTGAATGAAGTTGTATCAATAAGAGATAAAGCCCATTCACAAGGTATATATTCCGTAGTCTCAACAATAGATCCACTAACCGGTATTCCTAACATAACTCCAAGATGGATTGTTGAGATAACTCGTGATGCGTGGGTGTTTGGTGACTCCACTCGACACAAGACTCAAATAAATATTGAAAAACCGTCACCCACATCAATTTTGATTTTTGATATTCCTTCGGGTCAAGGGATACTCGGTATTGGTTGGGTAAGTAAATCAGATTCGCCTGATCTCAAAAAGAAAGTAGAGGATTTCTGGAAGACGAAAGGATTCAATGTACCAGCGATGAAAGTGAATCTGTTTCATCCTGAAGAAATTTACAGATTTTCTCGTGTATCATTTACAAAAATATTTGAAACAAGACCTCGCTCTCAGTGGTTATTACAAAATTAGGTTCAATTCTATTTTTTGTAGGTTTATCTTAATAATGCTCAATGTGTATTATGTAAATTTTTTCACTATTTCTTGATGAGATAATAAATTTTTAGCGGTAAAATGTTAAAATTTTTTTGTGCATTCAATCCATACATTTGAGGTTTGTGGGATAGAAAAGAAATTAGGGAAAAGAAACATAATAAATGGTATTTCTTTTTCGTGTAGGTCTGGGGAAAGAGTTGCAATAATTGGACCGAACGGAGCTGGGAAAACAACAACTTTTCTTATAATAGCAGGTTTTTATAAACCAGACAAGGGAAAAATTTTTCTTGATGGTCAAGACATTACAGACTATCCTCCTTATAAGCGTCAAATAGCATATCTACCGCAAGAGTGTTCCTTGTTTGAGGATATGACTTTATATGAGAATTTTGAAGTGGCTTGTGAGCTTGCAGGGGTAAGCAAAAACATAATAGAAAAAATAGCCGAGGAATTTGGAATAAAAAATTTGCTGAATCAGAAAGTTGAGTCGCTGTCCGGTGGTGAGAAAAGGAAAGCAGAGATATCAAGACTTTCCATTCTTTCTCCGAAGTTTTTAGTTTTAGATGAGCCATTTGCTGGGATAGATCCCAAGTCAGTTGCCTCTTTAATTGAGTTTATCATATCTATTTCAGAAAAAGGTATAGGTGTAATAATTTCTGACCATAATGTGAGGGATGTTTTGCGTTTGTGTACAACAATCCATCTTATTTATGAGGGAAAAATAGTTGAAAGCGGTACTCCACAAGATATAATAAAATCAATAAAAGCTAAACAGTTCTTTTTTGGAGATACTTTTGAACTGTAAATAAAAAAAGAAAAATTTTTTGAGGAAAAGTTTTTAAAAAATATTTTTAGATAAAAAATTTTTTGTTTCAAGATAAAAGTTCAGCTAAAATTTAATTTGTATTTGTAAGAATGATTTTTGTGAATATATTCTTTGGTCTTGTAATAAAGTTTGCCTCAATTGCTCCTGAAGGATCATACTGGTATGATATGGCAATGAAGATAAAGAAAGATATAGAATATGAAGATGTGAAGGTCATAGTTTATGCTGGAACTGCTATGGGAGACGAAGCAGATATAGTAAGGAAAATAAGAATCGGGCAATTACATGCTGCTGGACTTACGAGTCATGGTTTAGAGATGATATCTCCTGAGATAAGAGCTTATGATATACCACAGGTTTTTAAGTCGTATGACGAGTTCTTTGAAGTCAGAGATAGGCTTTTTCCTGAACTGGCGAGAAGATATTATGAAAAAGGATATGTTCTTTTAAGCCACTTTGCGATAGGTTTTATATATATTTTTTCAAGGTCAAATAATATTTGGGGGTCTTCTTTATGGGTGTGGATAGGAGATGTGCTCGCAAAGTATCAATCAATTGAAATGGCTGGACTTTTCAAAACTGTGCCTTTACAAATAAGTGATGTTTTGCAAGCTCTCGCAACCGGTATGGTGGATACAGTCTTTAATTCCTTTTATGCTCTTCATGCTTTGCAGTGGAACAAATTTATAAAATCATATATTCCTGTTCCTCAGTATATATATTCGGCAGGGATAGTTGTGAAAAGAGATATATGGGAAAAGATACCAGAAGAAAAAAGGAATTCCGCTCAGAAACTTATATGGGAATATGGTCTGAAAGTAGAAAAAGATATAGTGCAAATAGAAAAAAGTGTCAAGGAGGATTTCTCAAAAAAAATAAAAGTTGAAGACAATCCAGAAAAAATTAAGGAACTTGAAAAAATAAATGAAAAAATAAAGCAACGGGTCTTACAAGACAGCAAAGAAATAAGGGATTTTTACGGGTTAATAGAAAAGGAACTCGCAAGAATAAGAAAGGAGAAAAAGTAAAAAGGAAAATAAAAAGGAGAAAAAAAAGAATGTTTCAAAAATACCTCTTGGAGTTCAGAAATTACTAAAATATAACTACTTGAATAGAAACTGTTAGTTTTGTTTTTTTATAGGAAATTCATCAAAAAGTGGCAGAGGAATTATATACAATCTTCTTAGTTTTT
>Ga0079992_158490_pt1 | contig 14367 bp, 8 predicted proteins | sample FaiFalFF_MnMetaG_3_FD_69197 | JGI IMG/M metagenome (GOLD analysis project Ga0079992, IMG submission 69197) | Freshwater microbial communities from Yellowstone National Park, Wyoming, USA - Fairy Falls B (FF_Mn_B) MetaG (SPADES assembly) (version 2) | ecosystem: Environmental > Aquatic > Freshwater... | reverse complement strand
TCGGCCGCTTGAGCGGCAATGCTTCGGTCGCCGAAGAGGGCTTGCAGAAACCGTTGCATCGGGATACTCTTGGCCATGGGGGACCTCCTAAGAGGAAGATTTTCTCTCCCATTCTTACCTCCCATGAGGTCCCCTGTCACCTCTTTGTCCTAACTCATGTCCGAACCTGAGTAGCGAGGGGCTTGAAAGGGGTGGGGTCATATGCTATCATAAAAGGCTGGTGTTCAAGCGATAACGGGTATCCCGGAGGGGCAATTCGGCGATATAGCGTTATGGCAATAATTCCCAGATAGGAGTTGCGCCGTTGAATGGAACCGGCTCCGAGCCATCGGGGGAGCCAAGTGCTCGAATCATAGCCGAATTGCCGTACTGCCGTAAAAAGGCCTTGCCAACGGTGTAAGTCCTATCATGTTCAACAGGGGGATGCCCCGGATTAAGTTGTTGGTGAGGACTTTTACCGTAACGAAGAGGGGGCTATGGCGTCTTTACTTGTCGCCGTCGGGGGTACGGGCCAGCACATGGCCCTGGCGGCCTGTCGGTTGATTCGATTGGGGGCTTTGCCTTCTCTGCGGATAGCCGTCATCGATGCGGACATCCACGGGGAGCTGACCCAGATGTTGCAAACTTTCGGAGATACGGTGCAGGCGCCGTATACGAAACATCCCGCCGAGGGCGGCATCGGACTGTACCCACCGTATGACTCCCAGCAACACGCCGATCCGGCCTTCTGTGACCTTTTTGCCTCCCCATCTCCTCTGGAGAAGCAAATTTTTGAGACGCTGTTTGAGGAATCGTCGGCCCAGGTTCGCGTGAAGGAGGGTTTTTTTGGACGTCCGGCCGTGGGCGTGACGGTTGCGGTGAAGTACCAGGAGAGCCAGCTCCGTCCCATCTGGGAGGCGGCCCGGCTGGTAGCCGGCGGGGACAACATCTTCGTGACGGGGTCCCTGACCGGCGGGACGGGCGCGGGGTTGGTCCACAATGTCGTCCGGGGTCTGAAGAAGGTAAAGGCTTCTGAAGCCCGAATATACGGTATCCTCTACCTTCGCTGGTTCAGTATGCCGAGTGGTGCGGGGGCGCGGACGACCATCAGCGACGACACGCTGAACCGTAACATGCGATATGGCCTGGATTACCTCTTTCGGAGCACTGCCCGTGACTTTCACGCCACGCTCCTTCTGGGGCTTCCGAACAACCCTCCCCACGAAAGGCTGGGGCCGGTCGAAGTTCATCCGGGAAAGACGGGCGAGCTCGCCCACGCCCTTCACGTAGTGGGGGCTTACGGGATCTTGAAGCTCGTCGATATCGCTACGAAAGAACAGACGAACAGTGCTATCTACGGGGCCGCCCTGGAGGATCCTGTCCGGCTGTACGAAGAGCGGTGGCGGGATGGCCGACCCCTGGCCTGGTATTACAGTCGGGCCGTCTGGCTACGGGATATCTTGAGATATACGTGTCAGCCCAGATTCAGGGAAGAGTTGCTGAGCACGTTTAGACGTTTCCTCGCTACTTCCCCCCGAAACGTGGGGGAAGGTCTTCATAAAGCCGTCGGCTGTTACCTGGAATCCCAACGGGATACCGTGATCGGGGAAATGCAAAAGACATGGGAGCTTTTGGCCCGTCAGTATGACTTCTGTCTGCGCTGGTTGGATAGCGTGTTGGGTGCCTTACCGGAACGACTCTTGGCGGCCCGTTCTAAGAAGGTCGATCCCGTGCGGGAGATTCAAAATTTGTGGCGTACGAGTCCTATTCCTGAACAGGAGACCCCACCGTCTCCCCCGGAGACCGCCCGGCGGTTCCATGACCAGTTAGTCAAGGCGTTTCCTGACCTGCCGTAACAGTAGGACTCATCCTGGAGGACCGGAGGAAAGGACGATGCGTGTATTGTTATTACCTGGTTTGGAGGGAAAAAAGGATATTTCGGATGCTGTCATTTTTAAAATATATGACATACCCGAAGACAAAGACGTCGAGGTCCCTGCTGATTGGCGACCCAGCATTCCGGATACCGTGGACGACTTGGAGAAAGTAGAGGCCTTTGCCTATCCGACCCCCTGGGCCTGGGCTTATATGACGGCCGCCGTCATCCGGGAGCAGAAGTGGAACCATTTGTTGTTCCAGAGGTACGCCATCCTCCTCAAGGCCCTGACCCTGGGAGAACTCCGACTGGAAATAGTGGACCTGCAGTCCTCGGATTTTGGGAAACTCCTCTGCCAAGTTGACGACCGCTTCCGCTACCTGGGACTCGTGCGTGGAAGGCTCCCGGAGAAGGAAGGACAGGAAGAGGTCATCTGGGGTGCGACCTCGCCCGAGACCCTCGTCTGGCCTGCGCCTCGCCGGAAAGCCCCGGAGTGGCAGTCTCTTTACGACAGGGTTCGGAGTCGGGAGACGGACGCTCTGCGCCTCTGGGCGGACGTACGGGCGCTCCTGCAGGACCGTCGGCAGTGGGACCCCCGCAGTGTCCCCTGGATGGCGGCTGTGGACCATCTTGTCGGGGGCCTGTCCGGAAGTGAAGGCCAGGCCTTCTACCACATACACTGCCGGACGGTCGGTCCCGTGGCGGCTCTTTTCCCCGACGGGCAGATAAATCCCTTTTATCTGCCCACGTATGCCCCGGATTTTGCCAAGGAGTTCCTGCGGGCCCTGACGGGTACGTTTCATCCCGAAGGGGAAACCGTCGTCATCCGTGACAGTCGGAGTCAGCCGGCCTACGGGGTCGTTCTCCCAAGCATCGCCGTGGGTGGGGACTTCCGGCGGGCCGGGGGCGGCGTCGTTCAGGTCATGGCCGGTCGGGTTCGTCCTTACTTTGAGGATAAACGTATTCGTCTGCGGGACGACTCCCGGGGTATGGGTTACTTTTCTGCACTCAAGATTCTTTATGATGAATTGGCGGGCCCGGAGCGGGACCTGGCGGATGCTGTGCGTCGATATCCGTACCTGTATCCGGACGCCGTTCGGATCATCATTCACCGCTTGGGTGAGGCAGGCGTACCGGACAGTGCCGTGGTGTTCAGCGAACGGGCTTACGAAGTCCTTTTTGAACGGGACATCGCGGGTCTCCCCCGGCTTCAGGACCTGCAGACTTCCTCGGCAGATGCCTTCGTATACGAAACTCAGAAGGTTACGGCCGTCTTTCTGGAAAACTATCAGGGCGCATGGTTCGGTGACCTGCGGGCCCTGGGCTGGGTCTTGTGGCAATACTTCAACGGCGAGGCTTACTTCGAGCGGGGGAGTATCCGAGATGGGCGTTCGGCAGAACCCCTCATGGAGGGGCTGTACGCTGTGGCCGCCGCTTACGAAAAAGTACGTACGGATGACGAACGCCAGCGTTGCCGCCGTCTGGCTACGCTTCAACGCTTTGTAAGGGCGTATCAAGATGGGGAAGGTTCCCGTCCCGAAGAAGCCCTCTGCCGCCGGGCGGCCGAGGTATTTGCCCGATGGGTATGGGAAGAAGGCGTCCGCCCGAACGGGCCTCGGGGCCGGGAGACGAAGGTCCTCATCGGTCCCGGGACGTTTCGGCTGTTTCGGGATGAACTTTGAGTATGGAGAGAGGCTCGAATATGCAGTGTGGTCGGTGCAAGTTGGACTTTCAAAAGTTGGCCATACGGGTGGACACCCGTGCCCTGGTCATCGATGAACAAGGCCTTCGTCTATACTGCCCCTGGTGTCGTCAAGACAACACACTGGACTTACGCTCTCTCAACATGCTCTACCGGGGGGAGCGCTTTTACCGATGGGGAACCTCCCGAGGCTCCACGCAGAAGGGGGAGTACCTCGTCGAGCTTGGCAGTCTGGTTTTGGTCTTTCCCGAGGACCGGGTAGAGACGTTGACCCTTGACCGGATGTGCTACCGAGCCATCCCCGTTTTTCAGAATCAGGATGGGTCTCCCAGTTATCCCCGCCTGCCGGTCCGGAAGGAATTCGTCGCATTCATCGATATGAATCACACCCTTCAGCCGGAAGTCAATATTGAACGGAGGTTGTATCGGATCGAACTCGCCTTACAAGGTCTGGAGCGGGCCGAACGGGTGGAGCGCCCACTCTTGGTAGTCGGCAGAGACCGACCCGTGCTGGAGGGGGCCCACTTGGTCCTCTGGCCTAACATTCGGTACAAACCGTGGCGCCGGTATTTTGTCCGCTTCGGTTGTCCCCCAGACCAGGCCGGACCGCACCGGATACGGGTGTACGCCCGTGCCCAGCGGCCCGGAGAGGATTCCCCGCCTGACTGGGTGGGTTTGAAAACCCTTCCTTCGGGGGCTCAGGTCGTCGCCCTGGGCAGTCGTCCCGATTGGCTGGCGATCGAATTTGAGAGCGCCGCCCTGGGGGAAGTCGTCGGCGGAGGCCTTTGGCAGGTTGAGCCTCCCACCGCCCCGGATTACCCGGAGCTCACCCAGCTGACGATCGGCGTCGATTTCGGCACTTCCAATACATACCTGATCTATCAGGTCGGTCAAGGAGAACCGACCCCCCTTCGACTGAGGGACCGCAGTCGTTACCTGATTTCGGGCTCTTGGGTACCGACGGACCTGACGACTCCGGAACCTTGGCTTCCGGCCCAGGGCTTTGCACCGGACGGGGCGACCCTCCCTTCTGAAATCGTGACCGTCGAATCCCTGCAGAAGTTGGTAGGCCGATCCCCGGATGGCTGGCAACCTATCGAAGACTACGGGATCTTGGGTGCCGGCGTGCAAGTGCGGTATCCGGAAGCCGACCATACGGTCGCCGGGTTCAAGTGGCAAGAGATGTTACAGCCGGAGGATTTGCGGGGTCATTATGCTGTGCTTCAAGAAAAGTATTTGAACTTGCTCCTGCTGGTCGCCCTGGCCAACCTGGCTTGGGAAGAAAAGCTCGGCCACGACCTGAAAATCCAGTTTGCCCATCCCCTGTCTTTTGATGACTCCATGAAGCGAACCTTGGAGTCCACTCTGCAACGGGTATCCGACTTTTTGACACAGGCCGTGGGACTCAAACGAGAGGCCTCGACCATCCGCTCTACTTTAACCATGGACGAGACCCGGGCGGCCTCGTATTCCGTCGGGGAGGTGGGACCGCAATACAGTGCGTATCTATTCGTGGATATTGGCGGTGGCTCGACTGATATCGCCCTGATGGTTCGAACCGAGAAGCATGAGGCTTTTGTCGTCGTAGACAGCATCCGCTACGCGGGCGGTGCCCTGGTGACGGCTTTGAGCCGAGGCCAATGCCTGCGCGCGGGCCTGTCGGAGGCCGGGTTCCGGCGGTGGATTCGAGAAACAGGAGACCTGGGCGCTCTTCAGCGGATGGGGACTATCTTTGATTCCCGGCGTGAGCCGGCCATGGTGCACAAAACCCAGTACTTTTACGGATACCTGAGGGAATATCTGGCGCGTATCCTCGCCGCCCACATCGTGACCGGTGAGTGGCAAGGCTTAGGCCCCCGGGATGGAAAGGAAATCCGGCGGGATGAAAAAGAAATTGAGATTATCCGAAAAGAAGGTTATTACATTGCTTTGTACCCCTTGGGCAACGGATGGGGTTTCGGCTCCCTCCTCCACCCGCTATACGCAACTCGCTTGGCCGACCAACTTCAGCAACGTACGGAGGCGATCCTCCGAGAAGTCCTGGGGGATAAGCGGGGCGACTTTCCCGAGATTCGGGTCGTGGCCCAGACTTTACCGAGGGAGACCCATCCGAAAGCAGCCGTCGCCCAGGGGATCCTGAAGGCTGCCGAGATTCGAAAGATCGACTCCTTCGGAATGCCCCTGCGGACCATCCTGGGCTGGACCGTGCAGGTCGGAAAAATTCGAAAGATTCCGTGGCATCGGGAAACGGATGGGTTCAGTGTTCCTCCAGGAGAAGAGCCAATCGAGGACGGATATATTCTGGACTGCCCTCCCGACGAGCCTCCCCGGTTTCCCTCCGATTTGGACGGTCCGTATGACATCGACCCCGAGTTGAACCAAACACGTCAGACGCTGAACCGGGAATGCCTTCGGGGAAGGAAGTGGTTTATACGGACTCCGCTCCAGGTCTTCATGGAATCCCTGTTTAAGCCCCATCTGGAGAGGGTCGTGTGAATCGGGATCGAGTGTGCCACCAACACCCCAAACTTCGGGAGCAACGGTATCCGGGGCGGTTTTGTCTTTACTGTGGGGAAGAAATTATGCGGGTCGAGGTACGGGACGGTCAGCTCGCCCTTGTAGAATCTTCAGGGTCCCGTGTCCTCCGCTATGTGGCGGTCCTGTACGAAGGGACTCAATATCCCATCACCTCCGCCACCTGGGCCGAGGACGGGTCCTTGCGCCTGACCCTGGAAGGGCGTCCCGGCCAATTCCAGGTTCGACCCCCGGACCTCCTGCAGGGTTTTCAGGATGCTGAAGAAAAATTAGAAGTCTCCCCCCAGCGGACTTAAATATGTCCCGGGTTAAGGACCCCGTCCCCTGGCTCGTGGCCGGCTGGGTGCTGAGCGTCGCGCTCGTGGCGGGAAACGGATGCCGCTCGAAACCGGCCCGCCAACGGGCCGAAGCTCGCGAGAAGGTGCCTCCGATCTGTCAAAATGTAGGTGAACCGACTTCGGCCCCGTCTTCGGGCACGGGCGCCCGCATTGTGACGGACATCTCCGGAAGTATGAAGGGTTTTGTGCTACGCGGGTCCACCCGTCTGTATACCCTGCACGAACTCATCGAACGGGTTACACGCAACGTGTTGGCCACCGTAGAACCCCAGGCCCGGATCGACCGGTGCGCCGTCGGCGAGACCCTGGACTGCGTCAAGCCCCCGCCCCTGTCGGCCATGGACAAAGCCTCTACCTACACCGCTCGGGAAAGCCGTCTGGACCTCTTCTTCACCGGCCCGCCCTCCGCCCCCCGACCGACGGATATCACCTCGGCCCCACCTCAGGACCCAATCCAGCAGTACCGCCTTTCGATCCTGGTGACCGATGGGATGGCCGCACGGGCCCCGGGAGCGACCGCCGCCGGTCCCTGTCTGGCCGGTGCCGACCCCGAGTGTATAGGGCACTTGCTACGACAGCGGGTCCAGCAAGGCTACGGCATCTGGCTGGGTCTGCTTTACCTGCCCTTCGAAGGCCTCCACTTCGCCGAACGGCCTCTCGACGAGTCCCACTGGGAACGTCTGCGTCAACACCTGGCCGACCTGGGGCGCGACCCATCCTTTCCCAACATCACGTTTGCCGCCCGACGAGTCGACTCGCGCGTGCCCTTCACGGCCTTCCACTTCTCCGGGGTCAAACCCCTCCTGATCCTCCTCCTCAGTCGAGACGTGGATTTGGGACGACGGTGGATGGCCACCTTTCGCGACCTGGCGGCAAAAGAATCCCTGGCTCAGCCGGCTCAAGGCATCTACGGGATGGAACTGGCCCCATTGGCCCTGCCGACTCGGCGGATCGAGAAGTTTTCCTTGGACCCCCAGGGAAAGGTGAGCCGCATGCGCTACGTGGTCGCCCGACGTCCCCCCTCGGCGGCCTTCTTGGATGTCCTCCTCGAGTGCCAGCGCAACGGTACCGGCCGGTTCCGTCTCCATTGGGTCGAAACCCCGCCCGCCCCACCGGCGGAGGTCTCCATGCCCTTCCGATGGACCTGGGAGTTCTTAGAAGGCACCTTCCCGGCCGAGTCGATTCACCTGGAGGTGACTCCCCAAAGTGTGGACCTTTTGGAAATTACGTGTCCTTGGCTCCGGCCCGGCCGTTACGAGGCCTGGTGGGTCCTCCGGCCTCAGGTCGAGGTCCGTTCCTCCCCGGACGCCTTCTGGGTCCATCTCCACAGTGAGAATATCTACGAAGCCCCGGAACGACTCTTCGGCTTACGGGATATCGTCCAGACGGCCCTTCAGGAGGCGACCCGTCGGTCCTGGGCTTCGGACTGCCTCCGCCTGCGGGTCGAATACAAGAAGTGACGGAGTGACGAAGTGATGAAGTGACGGAGTGAAGATGAAGAGTTAGGATATGGGGGATGCATTTTACCATAGAGGACCTCAGAATCTTTTCAAACGAAGGTTGATAATACGGCACTACGACTAAGAGCCTATCCGAAAAACGGGTATAATTGGGTACAGGAGGTGAAGGGTAGTCACCTCGCTCGGTAGTGATTCAGGGCATGTACCCGCAACAGACGTAGCTCTGACAGTCCATGTCTCGATTTGGGATGAACCTGTGTTGTTCAGGTATTATCAGCACCCCACGGGGTGGCTACCCAATACGGCAAAACAGGACAATACGGCAGTATGGCAAGGGAAATGATTGATTACTCGTCACTCCATCACTTCATCACTCCGTCACTCATATTCTCTAAGGAGGTCGGCTCATGAACTCTATCATCTATGGTATCGACCTGGGCACGACCTACTCGGCTATCACATATGTACATCCCAATAAGGGTCAAGTCGAGGAACTCATCCGTCTCGAGGAAACGGAGTTCACGATGCCTTCCGCCGTGCTGTTTCTGCCCCAACGTCGCGTCAAAGTCGGGCGGTCGGCCATTGAAAATAGCTGGCAGACCGGCGCTTGCCTGGCCGTTTTCGCCAAGAGGACCATTGGCCTGGCGAATTCGATGCGGTGGAAATACGAGGACTGGGAGTACTACCCGGAGGATATCTCGGCCTTGATCCTGCGGAAGATCGACCGGGTCGTCCAAGACACGGGTCTTCCGCCCGTGCGTCAGGTTGTCGTCACCCACCCCCAGTACTTCTGGACCCATCAGAAGGAAGCGACCAAGGAGGCCTGTGAATTGGCCGGCCTGGAACCCATCGCCACGTTGACCGAGCCTCATGCGGCGGCCCTCTGGTATGGGGCTTACGAAACGGTCCGCCGAGAGCAACGGGAGATGAACGTCCTGGTCTTTGACCTGGGGGGCGGTACGTTGGACGTCACCATCATGCACCTGACGCCGACCAGCATGCGGATTCTGGCCAGTGATGGGAACTCCCGGCTGGGCGGCATCGATTGGGATAAGGTCATCATCGACTGGGTCAAGGAGGAGTACCGACGGCAGACGGGCCAGGACCCGGACGTCGTGATGACTGATCAACAGAGAGTCGAACTACAGGTGAAAGCGGAAGAGGTGAAGCGCAGACTGAGTCAAAGCGACGGAATCCGTATTACTGCGGACATCGGTGAGGATCGGGTGAGTCTTTTTATCCGCCGTGAAGAGTTCGAAGCCCGGTGTGAGTCTTTGGTTCGCCAATGCTTGGAGAGGTGCGAGCAGGCCGTTCGGAAGGCCGGCCTGTTATGGGACCAGATAGAGAAGATTTTTCTCGTCGGGAGTTCGACGCGGATGCCCATGATCCAGCAGGCTTTAAGGCGGTTTGGCCCCGAAGTTTTTACGACCAAAGACCCCAAAGGCGTCGTGGCCAAGGGCGCCGCCCTGTGGGGCTATTTCCTTGCGACCGGTCAAGCGACTTCCGACGTCATCCAGATGGAAACCCCCTCCGAACCCGTCACGACCGGTTTGGCCCTCCCCGAGGTCAAGGGTGCGACGGCCCACGGCATCGGCGTCCTCGTCGAGCAGTTTGGCCGACGTTTCCTGGACATCATCATCCCCATGAACACGCCCACTCCCCACGAGATTGAAAAGACTTACGTGACAACTACGGACAACGCCACCCGACTCGAAGTCCCCATTTATGAAGGTGACTCCTCCAACCCCAACGAGGGTGTGCCCATCGGCAAGATCGTTATCGACGACCTCCCGCCCCGACCCAAGGGCCAGCCGGTCCGGGTATACCTGAAAGTCGACGTGGCCGGCCGCCTAAGCGTCGAGGTCACCGACGAAAAGACGGGGCGACGTGTCCAGAAGACGATCGACCGGAGTGAGCTGAGGGAACGACCCTCCGGTCGGCTGTCCCCGGAAGAACGGAAGAAACATCTGGACCAGTTGATTATCGAAGATTAGTGACGAGTGACAAGTTTAGGAGTTACGCAGTTGAACGGAATCGGATTCAAGCCATCCGGGGGCCAAGTACTCGAATCATAGCCTTAATGCCGAATTGCCGTACTGCCGCAAAAGAAGAGCTTGCTAAGTGCGTAAGTTCTAAAGTTATTGCCCGTACTGCCGTATTACCACGTTGGACACACGTGCCGAGACACTACCCGCAAGTGGACGGAGTGGTTTTTCGGCCACACGGGAGTCGGGCAATACGGCATTACGGCAGTAGGGTAAGGGAGATGATTTATTACTCGTTGCCCGTCACTCGTCACTCCGTCACTTCATCACTTCGTCACTCCGTCACTCCCCCATGGAGGAGGGCCGATGATGTGTCCTCGGTGTCGGAAGGCGGTACCGGAGGGGGCCCGGTTTTGCCCCCATTGTGGGACGCCTCTGGAGGTTGTCACCGGCGTGGCCCCTGCTTCGGGGGAGTCATCCACGCTCCTTAGCCCCGCGGGAGAGCCGGGCGTTACCGGGGGTATGAAGCCGGAGTCGTCCGGTTCGGCGGGGGGATCCACGCTCCTTAGCCCCGTGGGAGGGCCGGGCGTTATCCCGGAAAGGGGACCGGTTCCTCCGCCGGCTCCGCCGAGGCCGGCCTGGCAGCTGAGTCGGGAGCAGGTGGATCGGTGGGTTCGGGACGAAATCGGGCTGGACGAACTGCTGGGCGTGCAGGGGGACGAGCCTTGGGAGGAGATCCGGGGGCGATGGGACAAGATCAATAGCGTGGCCAATGGTTGGGAGCAGAACCCTACGGACGCCGACCTTCAGCGGTTGGGTCAGCGGGCGTTGCAGAAGCTGGCGGGGATGAGGTCCTGGGCGGAAGATGAGGCGGCTTTTCGGAACCATGTCCGGAGGGAGCGTTTGAAGCGGCAGGTTCGGCGGTACCTTCAGCGGTTGGAGGAAATGACGAGGGACGGCGTTCTTCAGGTGGAGGAGTGGAAGACGTTGGTCAACGAGGCTCGGCAGGAGGGTTTGGGGGAGGAGGCGTTGCGACGCATCGTGGAGGAGTGGAGCAAGGCGCATCCTGGGGTGCTCATGGGCGTTCGGGTGGGGGACCGTCGGCTGATGACCCTGGAGGAGGTGAAGGAGTTGTGGGAGAAGGAGGGTCGTGGATGGGTAGGGAAGGTGGATTCGAGGGCGATGGAGGCGTGGTTAGAGAAGTGTGTGGGGGACCCGGAGGGGGCCGAGTTGTGGCGTCGGGGGCGGCTGGCGGTCCTCATGGGGAGGTTCGGGAGCCAGGTATACTGGATAGGTCCCCACAAGGTGCAATCACTGAAGGAGTGGGTCGAGGGGGTCTATCGGGGGGAGTTGGAGGAGTGGAGCCTGAAGCTGTTAAGTGTCGAGGAAGGCCGGGATGAGTTGGCCGCGTGGCTGGAGGAGGTGCACCATCGGGGTGACCTGGGTCGGCGTTTGCGGGAGGTGGGCGAGTCCCCGCTCCGGACGTTGTGGGAGGTGGTGTGGGCGACGGGTGTGCGACCGGAGCCGGAGGTGGCCTATCGGGGTACGGCCCGGTTGGTGGAGAAGGACCCGACGTTTTTGGAGGCGCAGTTTCACCACGTGCTTCACTGTGCGCGGACGGGGCGGTATGAGGAGGCACGGCAGTGGATGGAGCGGCTCCTGGAGGCCGCCGAGAGGGAGGGGGTCCTTTTCCGATACTTGGACCGTCTCACGGGGGCTCTTTCGGCCTTCCCGAAGTTTGAGCAGGCCCGCTCGGTACTTGAGAAGTATCGGGGCCGCATGGCGGGCCAACCCTTCAAATTTCGTCAGGGCCAGGCCAAGGACCCTCTGGAACTCGCTCGGATGTGTGACCGCTTTCCCGAAGAGGCCGCCTCATACCTCCGGGATGGGTTGTTCCAACAATGGCTGGGCGGCCGGGGTGAGGCTCCACTGGCGCAGGAGGCGAAACGGGCCGTGGAACGCTATGGGAAAAACCCCCGCCGGGCTTTGGAGATGTTCGTCCGAGCGGTGTACCGCTCGGAGGGCCGGGAAGCCGAGGGTCAACCCCGTCTCCGGGCGGAGCCGACCGGGGTCCGATGGGAGGGTCTGCCGGTGGGAGCCGTCGTCCAGAAGTCGATTCGGGTCCTGAATGAGGGCCGGGGGACTGCATGGGGAAGCATCCGGGTCGAGGGTGCAACGCAAGACTTGCAATGGACATCCGCATTCGACGAGGTCCCGGTCACGGTGGACCTGAAGTTGGACACGGCCCGCTACCAACCGGGAGACTACCAAGCGACCCTGGTGATAGAGCCGGAGGGGTTGTCCCCCATTCGGGTTCCCATCACCTGGACGGTGGTTCCCCTGGACGTGGCGGTTACGCCGTCTCGTGTAGAATTCGGTTATGTCTCCGGGGGTAAGGTAGAGTCCGTCATTCGGCTGGAGTGCCGGACTCCAGGGGGGCGTATCCTTATCGATAAGGTACAAGTAGAGCCTTCCCTTCCGGGCCTTCAGGTCGAGACGTCCGGTGGGGAGGCCGGACCGGTCGTTCGGTTGAAATGGGACACGGAGGCGTTGGAATCGGGTCGCATGTATCGGGCTCACGTCCGGATTGGGACCAATGTAGATACTTTTACGGTGCCGGTCTCCGTCCTCCGGGGAATCCCTTGGGCGGAGGTCGGGTTCCAGGCGGCTGTGGTCGGCCTTGCCGTCGGCGGGCTCCTGCTCATCGTCCGACTGTTGGCGTTTCTGGATGTCTGGACGTGGGACATGCCTGGGGATTTCCTGGAATCTCTCCTGGACCCGGGCCGATGGAAGAGTTCCCCGGAGGAGGGTCCCTATCGTCTGGGACTTTTGGGAGCCTCGATCCTTGTGCCTATCGGCCTCTGGCTCACGAAGAAAAAGCACAAGAAGTCCGGCTCATAATTAAGTGACGGGGTGACGGAGTGATGGAGTGACGAAGTAACGGAGTGACGGGGTGACGAAGTGATGGAGGGATGGGGGACGGGAGATTCCGATGGACCTTCGTTAGGACACTCGTGTCGTGGGTAGGGCCTTTTTACGGCAATGCGGCAGTTCGGCATTACGGCAATAGGGCAATAAGGCAATGGTTTATTACCCATCACTCGTCACCCATCACCCGTTACTCATTACTTCGTCACTTTCTTTCGGGCGATTCGGGCCGGGACTCAGGAGTTCCCTTTTCTCCGTTACCCGTCACTCGTTACTCGTCACTCCGTTACTCCGTCACTTCGTCACTTCATCACTCCGTCACTTCGTCACTCCGTCCACTCCCTTATTTAAGGATGGCAAGCCATGGCGCAGATCATCATAGCCATCCTGGTCATCGCCCTGGTCATCGTCTTTGAGATCTACGGCCAGGTAGGGGTCGCTTGGATCCTTGTGGCGACGGGCCTGGGGGTGGTCCTGGGGGGGGACTTTTTGGCCCGGCCGATGATCCTGTTTGGCCTTTCCCCGGCCTGGGCGTGGGGCCTGACGGGCTTGATGTGGGGGGCCGTATGGGGGGCGGACCGGGTGTTCCGCAGACTGCGGGCCGCCTCGGCTCGGAAGAACCTGTGGACGTTTGCCGTGATGTTCTGGGGCGTTCTGTGGGTCCTGAGCCTTGTAGGCCCGTCCCCCCGGGAGGTGGCCCAGAGGGGTCCGACCCCGACCCCGCCGTCGGCTCCATCGGCACCTACTTCATCATCCCCGGCTCCTCCATCGGCTCCGGCCCCTACGCCTTCACCGGCTCCGCCATCAGCCCCGCCGACTCCGGCATCTACTTCTCCATCGGCTCCTTCAGGGACTCCGTCAGCCCCGTCCCCTTCGGCCCCAACTCCTCTATCGGGCCCGACCCCTTCGCCTTCACCGGCTCCGCCATCGGCCCCGCCGGCTCCGGCTTCTACTTCTCCATCAGCTCCTTCAGGGACTCCGTCGGCCCCGACTCCTTCGGCTCCCGCCCCATCCCCGGCTCCGCCATCGGCTCCGGCCCCTACGCCTTCACCGGCTCCCCCATCAGCCCCGCCGACTCCGGCATCTACTTCCCCATCGGCTCCTTCAGGGACTCCGTCAGCCCCGACCCCTTCGGCCCCAACTCCTCCATCGGCTCCGGCCCCTACGCCTTCCCCGGCTCCCCCGTCGGCCCCACCGACTCCCACCCCTACGCCCCCGTCTGTCCCAGCCGGGCCGCCGGTGCCCCGGCCCCTCGCCGCCATCTCCCTTGCGAACATATCGCAAATGGTGCAGTTGCGCACGTTGGAAGGGCACACGGATAGCGTCTATGGCGTAGCCCTCAGTCCCGACGGGACGTTGTTAGCCTCGGGGTCAGGGGACGACACCGTGCGGCTGTGGCGGGTTTCGGATGGGAGGCTTCTGCGCACACTGGAGGTGCGTGCTGTGTCGGATGTAGCCCTCAGTCCCGACGGGACGTTGTTAGCCTCGGGGTCAGGGGACGGCACCGTGCGGCTGTGGCGGGGCTCGGGCGGGGGGGGTCTGCGGGGCTTGGAGGGGGACGGGG
>Ga0079992_129601_pt1 | contig 14370 bp, 15 predicted proteins | sample FaiFalFF_MnMetaG_3_FD_69197 | JGI IMG/M metagenome (GOLD analysis project Ga0079992, IMG submission 69197) | Freshwater microbial communities from Yellowstone National Park, Wyoming, USA - Fairy Falls B (FF_Mn_B) MetaG (SPADES assembly) (version 2) | ecosystem: Environmental > Aquatic >... | reverse complement strand
CGGAAGAGGGCTCTGCTCCAGTACGAGGCCAGGCGCGCCGGTGCGGCTACAACCCGCCGAGCCTGAACTGGTAGTACACGAGGTACGCGCCCGCCGCCACCATCCCCAGCGGCCCGAGGGTACGCACGGCACGACTCCATCCCCGCAAGCGGAGGAACAGGGCGCGGTGCCCCGCCGCCACCGCCAGCGAAAGCCCTAAAAGCACCGCCGCCATCCCAAGGCCGTACGCCACGAACACCCCCAGCGCCTCTGCCGCCCCTCCCGCGGCCAGGGCCTGGGCCGCCACCGCCAAGAACAGGGGGAGCGTGCAGCCCAGGGAAGCCGTCCCGTAGGCTACGCCGAACACCAGGAACCCCACGCCGCTGCGGCCTTTGGGGGCAGCCGTTTGCAAGCCCGGGATCGAAAGCCCAACGGCCAGAGACGGGCGTGCCAGCAGGAGCAGACCGGTCCCCGCCACGCCGAGCCCCACCACCGCCGCCGCCACGGGCAGCAGGCGTAGGAGGGCTGTGCCCGCCGCGGAGACCAGCCCGCCGACCCCCGCGAACACCGCCAGGACTCCTCCCGCCATCCCCGCCCCCGCCCGCAGACCTGCGGCCAGCGCGGCCCGCGAACCGTCGTCGCGGCCCACGAAGTACGCCAGGTATCCGGGGAGGAGGGCGAACCCGCAGGGGTTAAGGCACGCCGCAGCCCCGGCCAGGAAAGCAAAGCCTACGAATTCCGCCGAGGGCATGGGGCTCAGGGTCCTACGCCGACCGCGGCCAGGGCGCGACGCCAGGTCTCGTACGTGGCCGGGAACGCGTCCACCCAGCGAATGACCCCTCGGGGGTCCAGGAGGAACTTGGTGTCGAGGAACCGCACCCGGTACTTCCACACTAGGCGATCCCGGTCCAGGGCGTAGAACCAGGTTCGAGGAAACCCGTGGCGATCTCGGTACGCCCGCAGGTCGTCGTCCGTCTCCCGCGGGTCCACGAACACCACCAGCACCCGGAACGGCTCCGGGTCGCGCAACTCTTGCCGGAGCCTTTGCAGCTGGCGCAGCCCCTCCACGCACGGCAGGCACCACGTGGCGGTGAAAAACAGAAACCCGGGCTTGCCTCCCCACAGCAAGGATGCCCGCGTGACCTCGTGGCCCTGCACGTCCAGCACCCGGAAGTCTGGGGCCGTATCCCCCGGGCGCGTGCCCTCCCGTCCCGTGGGAGCTACCGCGGTGGCTTGCCGGGGCCGAGCCGAATTCCACACAGCCAGCGTGACGAGGGTTGCAGTAACAGCCAGGACAAGTGCGGGAAAGGCTCTCGATTTCCGCCGGATCTTCCCTCTGTCCATCTCGTTTCTCCTCCGTACGACGATTTCACCGCGGAAGCCGGCAGACAGCGACGCATCCACCCCACTGGGGAAGGGCCAGGAGGGACAGAACCCCCCAGACGACCACCACCAGCACCGCCACAAGCTCCCCCGCGGTTATGGGAACCGGATCAAGCGGCCGCCCTGAACCCAGGACCCAGCCCCGCCAGGCGTGCCACAGCGTTCTCATCGGCTCACCCGCCACAGCCACATCCGGTCCGGCAGGACCGCCTGCATATCCTGCGATCCCAGGACGGCCAGGACCCCGCCGCTCAGCCGCACCAGGTGCGCCCGGCCAGGCAGGCGTGTCCGCCACCGCACGGCACCCGCCCCCGGCGTCCGGACCTCCAGCACGTCTTTCGTGACCAGGGCCGCGAGGCCCCGGCGGTCCAGCCCCACCGCCGCGGGGGTTCCATCCGCAGACCACAGCAGCCGTCCCCCAGCACCCAGCAGCCACGCTGCGTGGCCCAAAAGGTCAGACACCGCCACCCATCGCGCCGAGGGGTCGCCCTCCAACAAGGGGACGGTTACCCGGCCAAGCCTGCGCTGCCACCGCCAACTCCCTCCTTCCAGAAACCCCACCCCCAGCACCTCGTCCGCGCCCTTCCACGCCACCACGAACCCGCGGTCAGCCGCGAAAGCCGCGGCCACGGGGACGCCTCGCGCGCGCACCCGGTAACGGACGGTGCCTCTTCGTCCCTCCAGCGCCACGAAGCCCTCTGCGGTCAGGGACAGCACCTCGCCGCTTGCCTCGTTCAGCACCAGACCGAGAAGGGCCGAGCCCACCGCCGCCCGCCACAGCAGGCGAGGCGCGGGGAGTGCGAAGGCCTTCAGCTCGCCGTCTACCTGTCCGGCCACCAGGCCCCGGCCGTCCGACCACAGCTGCAGTGCGCTGTTCAGGGAGCCCACCTGGCCGAGGTCGAGGGAGGCTACCCGCACCCCGTCGGAGCGGAACACCTCCACCCCCCGCGCTCCCCCCAAGGCCAGTTGCCGCACGTCCGGGGTGGTGGAGAACACGGGGAAGTCGCAGCAACTCACCGCGGGCAGGTTCGCCCTCCACAGAACGCGACCCGCCGGCGCTTCCACCACCACCACCGCCCGCTCTGGAAGCCCCCGCTGACGGTCGAAGGTGACGGTTACCGCCGCCGCCCGGGACCCGTCCTCTGCGAGGACCAGCTCGGTCACCCCTAGTGGAAGAGAGACCGTGGCCGGAGCAACCCCGCGCACTCCGGACGCCCCTGCCGCCCCCCAGGCTGCGACTCCGCCGGCCACCAGGGCCAACAGGACAACCCCCGGGGCGGGCCCGCCTCGCGCGGCTCGCACTTATATCCGCCTCCTCGTATTTGTCATGCTAGACGCGTCGGGCCGCCAAGTCAAGCAGAAAAGAGGTGCGTGCCTTTCTCAGGACACGGCGACCTGCTAAGATCCGTCCAAACGAGTCCTCGAGGTGCCGCCGTGCGGGAGACTTTCGACCTCGTCATCCTCGGCTCCGGCTCCACCGCCTTCGCCGCCGCCCTACGGGCACACGAACTCCACAAGACGGTCGCCATGACGGAGTTCCGTACCCTCGGCGGGACCTGCGTGAACCGTGGGTGCCTGCCCAGCAAGAACCTCATCGAGGCCGCTCGGCTGTACTGGGAGGCGTTGCACCCCCGCTTCCCCGGGCTGCGATCCAAGGGGATGGAGTTGGACTTCACCGCCCTCGTGGCCCAGAAGGACGGTCTGGTGGCGGACTACCGCGACAAGCGGTACGCCGCCATCCTCCGCGGGTCGGAGCGCATCCGGCTCTTCGAGGGCCGTGCCCGGTTCACCGTGGAGGGGGAAGTGGAAGTGGACGGGAGACGGCTGCGGGGCCTGCACTACTTGGTGGCCACGGGCTCCCGCCCCGCCCTGCCGGCCCTGGACGGGCTGCAGCAGGTTCCCTACCTCACCTCGGATCTGCTGACCTCCGGCGAGGCCCCAGAGCTCCGCCAGCTGCCGCGTTCCCTGGTGGTGGTAGGAGGCGGGTACATCGCCTTGGAGCTGGGCCAGATGTTCGCGCGGCTGGGCGTGGAGGTCACCCTCCTGGAGCGCAGCCGCCGGGTCCTGCCGACCTACGAGCCGGAGGTCTCCCTGGCTGTGACGAAGTTCCTCACAGACGAGGGCATCCGCCTGGTGACCGGCGTGACGGCCCGGGCGGTCCGGGAGGTCCGCGGGGAGGTGGAGGTCCTTGGCGAGCGGGAGGGCCGGCCGTTCACGGTGGGGGCCCAGCGCCTCCTGCTGGCCACCGGCCGCGTCCCCAACACCGACGACCTCGGCCTTGAGGAGGTCGGGGTCCGGACCGACGAGGCCGGGTTCGTGGTGGTGGACGAGTACCTGCGGACCACGGCACCCAACGTGTGGGCCGCAGGAGACGTGATCGGACGGCATCGGGACGCGCAGATGGCAACCCCTGTAGGTGCCCACGACGGAGTTCTGGTGGCCATGAACGCGTTTTCGGGCGAGCTCCGCAAGGCGGACCACACGGTGATCCCCCGGACCATCTTCACGGACCCCCAGGTGGCCACCGTAGGCCTCACAGAAGCGGAGGCGCGTGCCCGCGGCTACAGCTGTGTTTGCTCCTCCGTGCCCATGGACTTGGTGCCGCGCGCCGCGGCCGTCCGCGACACCCGCGGCGTGGTCAAGATGGTCCTGGACAGCCGCAGCCAGCGGGTGGTGGGAGTCTCCATGGTGGGGCGCGACGCGAGCGAGGTCATCCACGAGGCGGCCATGGCGATCCGCCTTGGGGCCACGGTGCACGACTTCATCGAAATGGTGCACGTCTACCCCACCATGGCGGAAGCCCTGAAGATCGTGGCCCTCTCGTTTTTCAAGGACCCCAGCCGGCTCAGCTGCTGCGCGGAGTAGGCGGGCGGAATCGCGGCCTGGACTTCGGACTCGCCTCAGGTCTCCAAGATGGGGCAGACCCCACGGGTCTTCCCACCTCGCCGCCGTGACGCGTGTTTCCGTAGCTCCAGGAGGTCCGTCCGAAACGAGCGCAGAGCTCCCTTAGTACCGGATCGTCCTCGGACTCAGCCCGAACTGAGCCGCAAGTTCGCCGATCCGAAGTCCGCTCCCGCGCGCCGCCCTCTGCGCCATGGCTCCCTCTACAGCCGCATCGCCAGCGAACGGCCGAGCACGGTCGCCACACTCGCGGCCATGGCCAGCATGGCCCACACGGGCGCCAGCTGGCCGCTCAGGGCAGCCAGCACCCCGAACCCGTTGAACGCGAGGGCCAGCCCGACGTTTGTCACCGTCATCCGGTAACTCCGCGCCGCCAGGTCCATGGCTTCGACGAGGGCCATGAGCCGATCGCCCACCAGCACCACGTCCGCCGACTCAAGGGCGATGTCCGTCCCTGCCCCCAGGGCGATCCCTACGTCTGCCTGCATCAACGCCGGTGCGTCGTTGATCCCATCCCCTACGTAAGCCACCCTTCGGCCTTCCTGCTGCATCCTGCGCACGGCTTCGGCCTTCTCTGCCGGGTAAACCTCGCTCACCACCGCATCCACCCCGGCCTCGCGGGCTACGGCCTCCGCCGTCCGGCGGTCGTCCCCGGTGAGCATCACGACCCGCAGACCCTTCCGGCGGAGGACTTGCACGGCCTCCCCCGCATCGGACTTGAGTCGGTCTGCGATCCCTAGCACCCCCACCGGCCGGCTGTCCACGGCCACGAAGACGGCGGTCTCGCCCGTGTTTCGAAGGTCTTCGGCGCCCGCCCGCAGCGGGCTCGGATCCACCCCGCGCTCATGCAACCACCAGGCCGTTCCCACCACCACCCGATGCCCGGCTACCTCGGCTTCCACCCCGCGACCCGGGTGCGCGGCGAACTCCCTGGGCTCTGGGAGCTCAATCCCACGAGTGCGGGCTCCTTCCACGATGGCCCGCGCGAGGGGATGCTCCGAGGGGAGTTCGGCGCTCGCGGCGAGCCGCAGGAGCTCATCCGTAGGCAACCCATAGGCTCGGGTCGTCACGAGGTGGGGCCTGCCCTCGGTGAGCGTTCCGGTCTTGTCAAAGACCACGGTGTCCACGAGGCGGAGGAGCTGGAAGGCCTCGCCCGACCGCATGAGGACCCCGCGGCGGGCAGCCTCCCCGGCGGCCCGGACGACGGCGAGGGGTGTGGCCATCCCCAGGGCGCACGGGTAGCCCATGACGAGGGCGCTCAGGACTGCGAAAGTGGCGCGAACGGGGTCCGGCCTCCCACCCGCGGCGGCCGCACCCACCGTCCAGAGGAGGAAGCCGGCCACCGCCGCGGTGAACACGCCGGGCACGAACCACAGGAGCACCCGGTCCACAAGCCGCAGGATCCCAGGCTTGAGGGCACGGGCTTCCGCCACGTACCGGGTCACCGTGCGGAGGAAACTGTCGGCGCCCACGCGGGTCACCTTCACCACGACGCTTCCAGTCTGGTTCAGGGATCCGCCGATCACCTCGTCGCCCACGAGCTTATCGACCGGCATCGGCTCTCCGGTGAGCACGCTCTCGTCCACGGCCGTAGCTCCCTCTACCACCATCCCGTCTGCGGGGACCCGCTCGCCCGCCCGCACCCGCACGAGATCTCCCACCTGCAGCCGATCCACCGGGACCTCCTCCTCGGACCCGTCGGGACGGAGCCTCCAGGCGGTCTGCGGCGCAAGCTGCAGGAGCCGCCGCACAGACTGCGAGGCCCGCACGTGCACGAGCACCGAGAAGTACCCGCCGATGAGGTGGAACCCCACCACGAACACCGCGGCCCCGAAGAACTCGCCCGAGGGAAACGTGGGCACGAAAAGGCCCGCCGCGCCGCCCAACAGGCCGGCCACCACGGCAGCGCTGGCCAGCACGTCCTGGTTCAGGATGCCCCGGCGCAGGGACTGCCAGGCGTTCCGGAGGATCCACCGACCAGGGCCGAGGACCCCGAAGAGTGCAAGACCGCCCATGGCAAGGGCGCACCGTGGGCTCGGCCCCCACCACCCCGCAGCCAGCATGAGGGCCGAGGCGGCCACCAGGAGCCCTAGGGCCACCCCGGCCGTGCGGCGGGCGTGCTCAAGTTCCCGATCTTCCTCCGCGAACCGGATGGCTTCGTCTGGGGCGCGTGTGGTGAACCCGATGGACCGTAGGGCTCCCGCGATGGTCTCCGGGAGGACCCGCCCGGGGTCGTACTCCACCAGGACTTCCTCGTGGGCGATGGAGACGTGCACCGACCGCACGCCCGGAAGGCGCAGGACGGCCCTCCGGACGGACTCCACACACAGGGAGCAGTGCATCCCGCCCAGCTTGAGGTGGAGCCGGCCGACGTTCGCGTGCATGAGAGTCCGCACCTCCAAGGTCACCCTACGCCTTCCAGTCCACTGGAAGGTCAAGGGGCCCTTGGGACAGGAGGGTTTGGGGGGGCTGATTGACTATGCCTATTGGCTAGGCTAAGCTCGTAGCGGGGTGAGCCGCGGTGCAGCTGAATATCTATGTCCCGGCGGACCGGGAGCGCATCCTGGCCGAGCTGGAGGCCGTGAGTCGGAGGCTCCGCCGCCCCAAGAACGACCTGGTCCTGGAGGCCTTGGAGCAGTTCTTGCAGAGGCTGCGCCCACCCCTCCGCCCCTACCACCTGGGGGCGGTCCGGGAGTGGAAGCGGGCTGACCTGTACGAGGAGCGGCGGTGATCCTCTTTGACACCAACGTCCTGGTTTACGCGCTCAACGCCGACTCACCGCAGCACTCCGAGAGCCGGACCGTTGTGGAGGCAGCGCTCACGGGGCGACTTCCGGGCGTGCTCGTGCCCCAGGTCCTCCTAGAGGCGTATGCGGTCCTGACAGATCGCCGCAGGGTCGAGCGGCCCCTGGCTCCGGAGGAGGCCCAGGACGCGCTGGAGCCGCTGCGGGTGGGCCTGCGGGTACTGCCGGCGGAGGCCCACGCCCTGGAGGCGCTACGAGAGCTCATTGCCCTCCGCAGGCCGGTCGCCCAAGAAGTGTTCGACGTGTTCCTCGCCGCGCAGATGCGGGCCCACGGGATCCCCACGCTCTGCACGTACGACGTGGACGGGTTCCGCGGGTACCCCGGAGTTGCTGCTGCGACTCCCGCACAGATCCTCCGGCACTTCCCCTAGAGTACCCCGGGGGCATTTTGTTTGACCTACTGGGCCTCCAGGTGCCTGCGGGCGCGCTCCAGATCCACCCACAGGCGGCGGCGGCCGGTCCGCACGAGGCCCTGTTCCGCCAGCTCCCGCAGAGAGAGGGTCACGCTCTCCCGGCTACAGCCCACCATGTCCGCGAGGTCCTGATGGCTGAGCTCCACCTCAAGGCGCACTAGCCTCCCGTCGGGCGCTCCGAACCGCTCCGCCAGCTTCACCAGCAGGTGGAGGAGGCGCGTGCGCACGCTGGCAAGGGCCAGCCGCTCCAGCAGGTCCTCCAGCTCCCGCAGGCGCGTGGACAGGATCCGCACCATGCGCACCGCTACCTCCGGGTACGTGCGCATCAGGCGCTCCAGGTCCGCGTCCCGCAGGGTGCACACCACCACGTCCGTCACCGCCTCCGCGAAGCTGTGCCGGGTCCCCGTGGACAGCCCTTCCAGCTCCCCGAAGACGTTCCCGGGACCCAGGAGGCTCACCGTCAGCTGCCGGCCCTCCGGGCTCACCCGGTACAGCCGCACGTAGCCGCGCTTCAGCAGGTACAGGACCGGCTCGAAGCGGGTCGGCTCCAGCAGGACGCTGCCCCGGGGGACCTCCTGCAGGGCCGCCAGGCGGTCCACGGCCTGCAACTCCTCCGGGGAGAGCTGGCGGAACAGGTCGATCTGGTTCAGGTACGCGGACTTGTCCACGCGCACATCTTCGCCCTCCTCCTTCAGGTTCCCCTCCACGTGGGCGGGCCACTGACCGGGGCGGGGCAGTTCACCACGAACCCCTCACCCTTGGTGTCCGGGGTCCCGGGCCACCGCTTGAGCTGTCCTGCGTTTTCCTCCGCCACAATCTCCCGCTCGCTCCGCAACACCCGTGGCTTTGCCCCGGAATTCCACGTGAAGGTGAAGTGGTCCCAGAAGGGGCTCCAGATGGCGTCCCCGGGGTTGGAGTCGAACACGGACGGCTGGAAGCCCATGGGGCCCGGCCCCTTGATCCCGTTGCCGAACACCAGGATTTTCGCGGTGGCGCCGGCCTTAGTGAGCAACCCGCTCTTCGGCGAGGCGGCCACCTTCATCATGGGCGCCATGGGGGCCGCAGACGTGTCCGTGACGATGTACCAGTGGTTCGGGAAGCACTGGTGCAGTTTGAAGGTGACCTCCTTCCGGTCGGCGTTCGGGTCCTCCAGGAGCTGCCCGTCCCCCAGGTACGCCGTGCGCCGCCGGTCCACGGGAAGCTGGCCGTCGGGCCACCGGACCACGGGGTAGTTCACCACCACCTGGGTGGCCTCCACCTCCACCTGCCCAGAGCTCTGAGCGTCCTTCACTTGCTCCACAGACCGCAAGACCCTGGGGGAGGTCTTCCAGGTCACCCGGTGGACCCGGTAGGCGGGGGTGAAGTCCTCCCGCCCCGGCACGGTGCTGACCACCGGCAACTGACCGGAAGCACCTCCCCGGAACACGTAGTAGTCCGCGGCCGCCTCCTGCCGCAGGGCCAGGGCCAGTTTGGGGACGAAGACCAGCCCCCGGGCCTGGGCGAAGCCCTGGTCCGAAGCGTCCGTCCAGATGTGGTAGGCGATTTTCCCGTCTACGAATACCGGGTGCAGTCGGAAGGTCACGAAGCCGAACAGCCCCTTCCATCCCTGGGGTCGGGGAGAGAACCGCAGCACGTCTCCCACGTTTTTCTTGTAGCTTGTAGGCGCAGCCCATCCAGCCACCCCGAGGCGTTCCGCGGCCACCGCGCCCACCCCAGCCGCCACCGTCCACCGGAGGAACTCCCGCCGCGTCAGCAGAGCTTCCATGTCTTCTCCCTCCTTTCGCCCTCCTTGGGCCCGCCCCGGACCGCGCCTTCAGTTCCCCGCCGCCTCACGGGAACCCCGCCCGTGGGCGGTCCGCACGTGCTCCTCCAGCCCTTGGCGGGTGTAGAAGCGCAGCCCGCAGCACGTCCCCACCGGCTCCCGCACCGCACCGTGCACCTCCACGTCGTGACGGGCCAGGGCTTCCTCGCTCTCGAACTCCCGGTTGCAGCAGTGCCACCGTGCCATGTTCTCCTCCTCCTTCCCGTGGGTGTCGGAAGCGCTCGACTACCGCCGGACCACCCGGGTGTGCGGCTGGAAGGCCGCCCAGGCGAGCCAGAAGTACGTTCCGTGCACCACCGGCTGCAGCCTCTTCCCCTCCAGGCGCCCCTTCGTCGCCCGGCCCAGGAGGTCCCAGGTCGTCCCCGTCTCCCGGTCTTCGAACCGCCCGTTCCGGAAGGCGAAGGTCAGGACCCGGCCCTCCACCCTGCGGTCGAACACCCCGGCCGAGCCCACGTCCCGGGACAGAGCAATGTCCTCGCGGTCCAGGGCGGACGCCGTGCCGGGTGCCCACCACACCACCACCGGCAGAGCCCCTGCCTGGTCGTTCAGCACCCGCACGCGGCGCAGGACCTCCAGGGGGTAGGCCACCGCCTCGCCCCCCAGGGAGAGGGCCACCACCCGCTCCATGGGGCGCAGCCTCCGGTCCGTAGGAGGGCCGTCGTAGAGGAACGGCAGGCTGCCCACGTTGTCGTACCCCACGTACGGGTTCCGCCCGTACGGGCGGCGGTGCCCGGTGTTGCGGTTCAACACCCGCCCTGCGGGGTGTGCCCTAGCGAACTCAGCCCAGGAGATTCCCTGCGCGGGCACCGCCTCGAGCCGCGTCCCCGCGAGCTGCCCCACGATGGCTTCCCCCGTCATCTGCTGCCACCACGACTCGGTTTGCCGGTCGTACATGACCAGGTCGGAGTACCGCAGTTTCCCCGTGGTTCCGAAGTCCAAGACAAGCCCTCCCACACGGCGGCGGAAGGCGATGGCGGCGTTGCACAGGGGGCAGAAGGTAACCGCCAGGGGCTCTCCCCCGACCACGTCGTTCACGATCTCGTGCCAGACCAGGATCTGCACCGGGTACGCGCGGGCGTCCCCCGTGCGCTCCACCAGCACCACGGGCTCCTGGTCCCCCAGCCACCTCCGGGCCTCGGCCACGGTGTCGAACTGCGGCCGGTCCACGGACGGGATGCCGTCTCGGGGTGGCCCTCCCTCGCGGATTTCTCGCAGGGGCACCGTGTGCTTCTGGAAGTTGGTCTTCCAACGGGCCGCGTCCGCAAACGGGACCCCGCCTCCCTCGTGGGCCGCCCACCCGCCTGAGGTCGCCAGGACCAAAACCCCTAACCCCAGGAGCAGTCCCCTCTGCATCTCCCCACCCCTCAAGAGCCAGCCAGCGGCTGGTGGGCAAAGACCAGCACCAGGACGCTGCCCATCAGGAGGATCATCTCGCCGGCCCCGCAAGCCCGCCGACCACCAACGCGCCCCAGGGCATCCTCACACCTCCCGCGCACTCGTCGCCGGCCGGAGTCGCCTCCATGCTCCCCCTGGCCTCTCCCACGGGTCTGTGAGCTTTCTCACAGAACACCCAGCCCACGGCGGGTCAAGCTCTCCTCGACTCTCCTCGGAGGAGGTGGAAGACCGTGTCGCAGAGCCCCCGCTACGTCCTGCTGGTGCACGCGGGCCCCGGCGAGCTCGCCCGCGCCGTCCATGCCCTCCTGTACGCGCGCGAGCTCCAGCGCGCGGGGATCCCCGCAAAAATCGTGTTCGACGGGGCCGGGACCGTCTGGCTACAGCAGTTCAGCGACCCTCAGCACAAATACCACGCCCTCTTCCAGGAGGTGCTTGGGGCGGGCCTCGTGGACGCCGCGTGCGCGTACTGCGCCCGGGCCTTCAACATAGTGGAAGCCGTCCAGGCCACGGGTGTCCCTCTGGTAGACGCCGCGGAGGGCCACCCGAGCCTTGCGAGCTACGTGCAACAGGGCTGGATCCCGCTCGCGCTATAATGGACGGCAAGACCAAATTCCTTCGGGAGGAGGGCCAGGTGCAGAGTCCAAGCGTGTACGAGGTGACCTTCGAAGCGGAGGCCCGCGGTCTGGAGGGGATGCGGAAGGTGGCCGTGACGCGGGTCACCCGGCCCGGGGGACCCGCGGAGGCCTACACCTTGGTCAGCGACGAAGGGCCGCACCTGGGCGGGGAGGGGAGTGCCCCTACCCCGCTCACGTACTTTGTAGCCGGGGTGGCCTTCTGAATCCTGACCCAGCTCTCGCGGTGCGCGAGAGACCTGAAGGTTCCCCTGGAGGAGGCCCAGGCCACGGTCACCGCCCGTTTCCGCCGGACCGGTTCCGTCCTGCAGGGGACCGCCCGGGGCGAGTGTGCGGGGTTTGCCATCCGCCTCAGGGTCCGCTCCACCGCGAACCGAGAGGCTGTCCAGCGGGTCCTGCACCTGGCCCACACCACCTGCTACACGGAAGCTTGCCTGCAGTCCGCGGTCCCCGTGGAAGTGCACCACGAACTGAACGGCTCGCCCCTGGAACCGTAGGCGGCAGGCCGGGGAAACTCCGCCTCGGTGAACGCCCGCGGTCCCCCGGAGTGCCTTACCCTCCTTCCCACAGGGCGGCCACCGGCCCTTGCTCCCCTTCCCGCAGGGAGGGAAGGCTCTTCAACCACTCCGCCGCACAAGCCGGTGCGCAGAAGAGGTTGTTCACCCCGCACCCGCCGCCCCGCACGTGCCAGACGCCGAGTGGGTCGGTCGCCACGAGCCGCCCGTCCGTCACGGTCAAGTGGATCCGTCGCATGCACTGGGCGCACGCGTCGTGCAGCTGCACGGTGCCCTGGTCGTAGGCCCGCCTGACCAGGCCTTCAGGCTTGAAACTCTGTAGGAACGCCAGCATCTTCGGGGTCATGCCGGGAGCGTCCGGACCGCGGCGGGTGGGCTTCCGGAGCCGCCGCGCGCGGTAGGCGGGACTGGTGAGCAGCACGAAGTCGTGGAAGCAGTTCACGTTGAACCGCTCCGCGCCGGCTGCGACCTCGTGGAAGTAGAGCCCCACTCCTTCCAGGAAGCACGGGGCTTGTGGACTCAGACGCAGGCGCCCCTCCTCTCGGTCCAGGAACCCGATCCAAGCGAGGGCCTCGAGAGCGGCCTCGACTTCATCTTCCGTCAGCGAGAGGACCTCCGAGACCCTCCGGGCCAGGTCGGCCTCTTCGGCCGATCCCTGCAGAGTTTGGAGCACCGCGCGGGCCGTCAGGCGCTCGTTGTTGGTGAGGAAGTAGGCCGAGGGGTGCCACCGCAAGAGATCCGCAAGGCGAGGGTCTTCGAGGATCGCCTGGGCGATCCGGCGGCGGTCGGCATCTCGGAACGGGAGCCCCGCCCGGCTCATCGCCTGCTCGATGTTCGTGCACCGCAATGGCTCCTGCCAGTCCTCCTGGAGGACGCGCAGCACTGCCTCCATGCTTCACCTTTTTTAGCAGAAGGGGCACCCGCCCCGGCGGGCTGCGACCGTTCCTTCCTCGGCCTCTGCCCCAGAGGCAGGATTCGCTGGATTCCTAGACCCCGCCCGTGCGGCGAGGAGGATTGCCAGGAGCTTACCTCCGCAGCACAGCGCAATCAGTCCCACAATCCCCAAACTGGCAAGCCACTCCACCCTCCTCACCTCCTATCCCGCGCAGCAGCTCAGCTTGCTCACGTCCTTTTCGAACGCCTGCGCCGCCAGTTTCAGACCCTCCGCGAGGGTGAGGTAGGGAAAGACCAGCTGTGCTAGTCGCTGCACCGTGTACCCCTCCCGGATGGCCAAGACGGCGGTCTGGATCACCTCCCCCGCGTCTGCGGCGAGGACAGACGCACCCAAAAGCCGGCCCGTGACCTGGTCTGCTACGAGCTTGATGAGGCCCCGCAGATCCCGGGCGACCTGAGCGCGGGGCACGTGCTCCAAGGAGAGCAGTGCGGTTTTCACCTGATAGCCGCGCTCCCGGGCCTGCGCTTCCGTCCACCCCGCACTGGCCACCTGGGGGTCCGTGAAGGTGATCCTGGGAAGTCCTTCGAGGTCCACCCTCCGGTGGTTCCCGTGGAGGGCGTTCTCCGCGGCCACCGTGCCCATGTGGGCGGCCACGTACACGAACATGGGGTCGCCGGCGCAGTCCCCCGCGGCGTAGATGCGCGGGTTCGTGGTCTGGGCGTACTCGTTCACCCGGATCTCCCCCTTGGGTCCCAGCTCCACCCCCACCTCCTCCAACCCGAGACCTGCCGTGTTCGCCCGCCGGCCCGTGGCCACGAGGAGCTGTTCCGCCTCCACCACCTCTTCCTCTTGTTGCCCTTCGGTGAAGGTCACGCGGTAGCGGCCACCGACGCGCTCCACCCGGGTGATCCGCACACCCGGCCGGATCACCATCCCCTCGGCCTCTAGATAGCTCCGCAACGCGTCGCCGACCTCGGGCTCCTCCAGGGGAACCACCCGCGGCAGGGCCTCGAGGACCGTGACGTGGCTTCCAGCCCGCAGGTACGTCTGCGCCAGCTCCAGACCGACCGCGCTGGCTCCGATGACAACCAACGACCGCGGGAGTTCCTTCAGGTTCACGGCCTCGTTGCTGGTGAGGTAGCCAGCCTCCTCCAGCCCGGGGACGGGAGGCGCCCAGGGTCGGGACCCCGTGGCCAGCACCACCCGGTGCGGACGGTACACCATCCCGTCGACCCGCACGCTCCCGTCGGCTGCGAGCCGCGCCTGCCCCTGGACGTAACGAACCTCGGGATAACGGGCGAGCACCTCCGCGTACTTCGCGCGCCGCAGCTCCGCCACCAGCTCGTCCTTCTGAGCCACCACCCGGTGCCAGTGCAGACTCCCCGCCGCCGTCGAGATCCCCTCAAAGCGCTGCGCGGCGGCGGAGTGGTACGCCTCCACGGCGCGGATCAGGGCCTTGCTCGGGACGCAGCCCACGTTGACGCACGTCCCGCCCATCACGCCTTTTTCCACTAGAACCACCTGCGCCCCCAGCTCCGCCGCCCGGATGGCGGCCGCAAACCCCGCGGACCCGCCCCCCACGACGAGGAGGTCCACGGACTCACCTTCCTCGGAGGGCAACTCCTCGCCGTC
>Ga0079992_121949_pt1 | contig 14397 bp, 15 predicted proteins | sample FaiFalFF_MnMetaG_3_FD_69197 | JGI IMG/M metagenome (GOLD analysis project Ga0079992, IMG submission 69197) | Freshwater microbial communities from Yellowstone National Park, Wyoming, USA - Fairy Falls B (FF_Mn_B) MetaG (SPADES assembly) (version 2) | ecosystem: Environmental > Aquatic >... | reverse complement strand
CAATAATTCTGTAATTATTTATTTTATTATATTTTCCCCACCCACCCTAAAAATAAGCCTTCGGCTTTAAAAACCCCATCTTTTGCTTTGGGGGCTTCGCCCCCTAATAGTCCCCCATGAAATCAATAGTTTCAGAAAATCTTTCATAACTTATTGATTATCAACCACTTAACATTATTTATTGGAAAAAACAACCAATTTACCATTTGAAATAAAAATCAACTTACCATTACTACAAACTAAAATTTTTGATATGTATCCATCATAAATTTTGTGAAATTCTGAATTCTCATATTTAAAAAGTCCATTTGAAGTTCCAATATATATTGAATTATTTGAGCAAATGTCAATAATATAGTCATCTGAAAATTCATAAACTTTTAGAATTTTATTATTATAGAAAAATCCAATTTTGCTTTTTGAAAAAGGTTCTGAAAATCCAAGAATAATAGTATCTTTATAAATAGAAATGGATTTTGTGAAATTAGAAGGCAATATGCCAACTAAAAAATGTTTCAGTTTTTTATTTTCAATTAGGTAAGTTCCATAACCATTTGTACCAATTATGAGCTTATTTTTATAAAATTTAAAAGTTTCAATATCAGGAATATCAAATGTATCATTTTGAAATACAACTTTATTGCGAAAAATATAAAATCCATTAACATAACCAATAGCATCTTCAATTTCTTTAAATACATCAAAAAAGCTATCATTATAAAAGTAAATTTTATTTGAAGCTAAAAATAAACTTTCATTACTTATTGAGAAAAATCCCTTCAAATCATAAGTTTTTATCTTTTTAAAATTCTCATCATATTCAAAAATTCCACAGCTTAATGTTAAAATAAAGAATTTTTTCTTGTAATAAACACCATCAATAAATGAGCTATCACAAAAATTTTTACTTTTAACAATAACTTTATCTTTTTTTTGATATTTCTGACACGATAAAATTAGCAATAGTGCGAGATAAATTATCAACATATAGCAAATCTTCAAGTGTTTCATCTTTTAATTTCTCCTTTTCTATTCTATTGAATGTTTCTTCAACAACCTTAAAAATATCTCTAAATTTAATTTTCCCTTCAAGAAAGCTATAAACAGCGATTTCATTTGATGCATTCATAATAGTTGGATAATATGATAAATTTTCAAGGCAAAAATAACCAATTTTTAAAGATGGAAATTTCTCAAAGTCGGGTTTTAGAAATGCTAATTTATCAAAATCATAAGGATGAGTTATAGTTGATGGAAATTCAAGTCTATTTGGATAACTTAAAGCATATGCTATTGGAATTCTCATATCAGGAAAACCAAGATGTGCCAATAATGAGCCATCTTTTAATTGAACAAATGAATGAATAATACTTTGTGGATGAATTACAACATCTATATTCTTTGTTCCAAATAAATAATAAGCTTCAATAATTTCAAGAGATTTATTAAAAAGTGTAGCAGAATCAATTGTAATTTTTTTACCCATTTTCCAAGTTGGATGATTTAATGCCATTTCAACTGATACATTTTCCATTTCTTCAATTGAAAAATTCAAAAATGGACCACCTGATGCAGTTAGAATTATTCTAATAAATTCATTTTTATATGGATTTATTAGTTGAAAAATTGCTGAATGCTCAGAATCAACAGGAATTATTATAGAATTTGATGTCTTTAATTTTTCATTTACAATTTTACCAAATGAAACAAGAACTTCCTTATTAGCAAGAGCAATATTTATATTCTTTTCAATTGCCTTTAATACAGGAAAAATGGAAAAAGTACCTGTTGTTGATACAAACAATAAATCAATGTCTTCAATTAAACTCAATATCTCATCTTTACCCTTGTAGATAATAAAGTCTTCATTTTTAATTTCAATATCCTCTCTTATTATTCCAACTTTTTTAACATTAAATTCTTTCGCAATTTCAAAAAGCTTTTTATAATTAGAATAACTTACTAAAAATTCAATTTTATATAAATTTTTGAATTTTCTAATAACTTCAATTGCTTGACTACCTATGGAGCCTGTTGCTCCGATAATTCCTATTTTTTTCATAGTTCTTCTTTTTTTAATGTCCATTTAACAGGCTCTGAAATAAATACTAATAAACCAAATGGAGAGAATGCTAAAATTCCACTAAAATAATACAATAGCGAAAGAGCAACAGCCCCTTCCAAACCAATTTTATCAGATAGAAAGAATATAAATCCTCCTTCCCTTATTCCAATTCCACTAAAACTTATAGGAAGCATTGTTATGAAATTTATAGCAGATGTAATTAAAATTATCTCAACTAAATTTAAATTAAATCCAAGTGCCTTTGAAATGAAAAAAGCAGATGCTCCAAAGAAAAACTGCATAATTATTGAAATAAAAAACGATGAAATAACAACAATTTTATTCTCTTTATATAATGAAAAAGAATTTAAGAGCTTTTGAATTCTTTCACCCATTCTAAACCTTTTTACATTTCCAAATAATGATAAAATGATTTTTTCAAATAAAGGCGTTAGCATAAATATAAAAAATCCTATAAGCAATAACATTATCCAAATTAACTCCTTAGCAACTTCCCTAATTTTTTCAACACCAAAATAAACACCAAGCAATGCCAAACAAACTAATGCAATAACACCAACAAATCTATCCACAAAAATTGATGATAAAACTTCCGCCCTTCTATCTAAATTATTTCTTTGAGCATAAAAAAATCTAACCAAATCAACGCCTGCTCCTGATGGAAGAATTAAACCTAAAAACAGACCCACAAAGACATATTTATTTGCTTCAAAGAAACTAACATTTAATTTGTATGCCTTTATAAAGATAAACCATCTAACAGCAGAAAAAAAATATCCAATAAATCCAAAGACAATTGCAATTAAATAAAGCAATAAATTTATTGACTTTAAATGGTTTAAGAATGCTCTTATATCCATATTTTTGAAAATTATGTAAATTAAAATGACACTTATTAGAATTTTCACAAGTTCAAAAATCACTTTTCTCATAACTTAATTTGTAAATCTAAATTTTAAAATGTACCAAAGCGCTTTAAAGCCATCTTTCCAAGTAATTTTTTTACCTTCTTTATATGTTCTTCCATAATAGTTTATTTGTGTTTCATATACTCTTATTCCTTCCTTATTTGCTAATTTTGATATTTTAGCAGTAATTTCAACTTCAAATCCAAAATCTTTACTTTTAAATGGTTTTATTTTTTCAAGAATTTCTCTTTTTAGCATCTTATAACAAACCTCAATATCTGAAAATGTCATATTAAAAAGGATGTTAATTAAATAAGTTATTACTTTGTTTCCAAGAAAATGATAAAAATATAAAACTCTATGACTTGCTCCATAAAATCTTGAGCCATAAACAACATCAGCATTTCTTTCTATTATTAATCTTATCATTTCCTTCCAATCTCTTGGGTCATATTCTAAATCAGCATCTTGAATAACAACAATATCACCACTTATGTGATTAAATCCTGTATTTAATGCTCCTCCTTTTCCTTGATTCTTTTCGTGGAAAATTACTTTAAGAATACCTTTAAATTCTTCACTATTTTCTAATTTTTTTAAAATCTCCCTTGTCCCATCAGTTGAGCCATCATCAACAACAACAATTTCCCTTTCTAAATCATAACCCAAATCCACTTCTTTTACATTTCTAATAACTAATTCAATATAATCCTTTTCATTATAAACGGGAATAACAATTGAAAGTTTTAATTTATTTGAGACTATTTTTCACCTCCTCAAAGGCTTTATAAAACTTTTCTATATCTTCGGGATAAATAACAATTGTTTGTTTTATAAAACCCCTATCTGTTTTTCTTGATTCGGAAATACATATGAAATTTTGTCCTTTTGAATCTTCCCTTATGTCAAAAAAATAAACTCTCTTTCCAGCTTTTATCCTCTTACTATAAACGATGTTACTCTGATGCTTCCTCAGGTCCATTTCCTCCCCCTTGTGGTTTATATTCTTTTAATTTTTCTCTAACCTCTGCTTCTATTTTACTTAATAACTCTGGGTTCTCTTTTAAATAATCAAGAGATTTTTCTTTACCTTGGGCTAATTGCTCATTATTATAAGAATACCATGAGCCTGCTCTCTTTATAATTCCAAGCTCAACTGCCAAATCAAAAATTTCACCAATTCTGTTTATTCCCTTTCCATAAATTAATTCAAATTGAGCAGTTTTATAAGGTGGAGCAAGTTTATTTTTAACCACTTTGACTTTTATTATATGTCCTATAATTTCTGCATTTGGACCCTTTATTGCTTCCCCTTTCCTTACTTCAAGTCTTATAGATGAAAAGAATTTTAATGCTCTTCCACCAGGTGTTGTTTCAGGTGGTCCTTGATAAGCATTTTGACTAATTTTTTCTCTAACTTGGTTTATAAAGATAGCAACAGTTCCCGTTTTACTTATAACACCTGTTAATTTCCTTAAAGCCTTACTCATTAACCTTGCTTGTCCCCCAATTCCTTGGTCTTCCATTTCACCTTCAAGTTCAGCTTTTGTTACAAGTGCAGCAACAGAATCTACAACAATTAAGTCAATCGCTCCTCCCCTTACTGCATCTTCCATAATGCCAAGTGCTTGCTCTCCATACTCTGGCTGTGAAATTAATAATTTTTTATCTTCAATATCAACACCTATGATTTTAGCGTAAGTTGGATCAAAAGCATGCTCAGCATCAATAAATAGGACTGAACCTCCAAGCTTTTGAGTTTCTGCCATTGCCATAAGAGCTAATGTTGTTTTACCAGATGCCTCTTGTCCATAGATTTCAATAATTCTTCCTCTTGGATAACCACCGATACCAAGAGCATAATCAAGACTTATTGAGCCTGTTGGAATTGTTGGAACTTGGACTTTCGCTTTATCACTTAATCTCATTACAATACCTTTTCCATAATCTTTTTCAAGTTGTCTTATTGTTGCTTCAAGAACTTTTTCTTTATCTTTATCCATTTTCTTCACCCTCCACTTTTGGTGGTGTAACACCTTTCTGAAATTGATATTTTCCTTTTCTATCAGCATAGGACATCCTTGTCTCTTCATCAGCTTCAATAAAAATAATTTGAGCAATTCCTTCATTTGAATAGATTTTAGCAGGAAGTGGCGTTGTATTTGAAATTTCAATAGTTAAATAGCCTTCCCAACAATTACTTGACCAACATGCTTTACCATTTCTTCTTACATATAGTGTATGATTAGGAACGGTAACATCATAAACATAATCGTCATAATCAATTAATGAAAATGAATTTTTGTAAATTTTAGGAGTTAGTTGTTTTTTACTAATCCTTATTTTATAGACATCATAATTAGACTTAATTAAATGACCTTTTAATAATCTCTCTTTACAACTCGCTTTGGGGATTTTTCTTATAATAGCAGACCATCCACATTTTAGAATAATTTCTTGAAGATCATCTGCCAATTTTTTTGAAGTGGTGGTATAGGTAAGAGTTTGTAAATTACCATCTCCTAAAAGTAGAGAAGAAAGCAAAATTTTTAGATAAGAAGGAGCAAGATTTTTTATTTCTTTGGGAATGAATTTTTCTGGTGCATGTCCGAATTGTTTCAAATATAAACAAAGGGATTTATTTAAGCATACAAATCCTTCCTTAGTTTCAAAAAATTTAAAAGGCAACTTACTTAACCATTTTCTAATTTTTTTTCTTTTCTGAGGATCAAAACAAGCTATTTTAACCACATAATTCTTCTTTTTCTCATCTATATAAACACTACCTTCTGCTAAGTAAATACCAAAAAACCTTAGCCAATCCTTCATTTTGATTTTAATAGGTTTTAAGTAAGATTCATATAGTTTATCAACATTGCCTTTCAAGTTCCAAACAAAAATTTTGTTTGCTCCTATTCTTCTTTTTTCGAAAATAACACTTTTTTCTAAAAAGCCCTCAGAATACAATTCATCAAGATAATAAAGTAATGTTCTGTGAGAAACTTCACTACTAAGGTTATTTTTAATACCAACAGTTGTTAAATTATTTTGCTTTAACACTCCTAATATAGAAGACAATTTTATAAATTTATTCAATTTCTTTTCATCTAAAACTCTTGGAAGATAAAAATACTCTACCTTTTCCCCTTTCCATTTAGCATCTCTCTTCAGTTCATAGTTATACTTTCCATATACATATTTAGCTTTCACAAATTCAAAATACTTCCTTCCTCTTTTCCTTACTAAAAGCAAATGATCAGGAGTAATACAAAGATCTATATTTCTCCCCTTAATCCTTATCATTTTGCCTTTATATCTAAATTTTTGAAATTTAATTGGTTTCTGATATTCTAATTCCCCTTTGCTGTTTAAAGTTGCTAATAAATCATCTTGATTCAGCTCATAAAATTTCTTCCAACCATCAATAGTTAAAACTTCTGTTTCCTTATCATAACAAGGCTCTAATGGCGTTACATTAACAATAATTCCACACCTAGCATAAGTGCTCTTACCTATACATATACCAAGAACTTTTCTTGGAATTCTAAAATATTCAACACTCCTTGCTAAAACAAAAGAATTTGGTGGTATTATACAATAATTGCCTTTATGATATATAAATGATTTGTTATCAAAATTTTTAGGATCAACAATTGTTGAATAAACATTTGTAAAAATTAAATACTCATCAGCAACCCTAATATCATAACCATAGGAGGATAAACCATAAGAAATTACGCCTTTTCTAATTAGATTCTTTTCAAATGGCTCAATCATTTTATATTTTATACACATTTCCTCAATCCATTTGTCCGATTTTAAAGCCATTTTGTAAGTTTGAAAATTATAAAGTACAAACTTTTATATATCAAAGCAAAGTGCTTTAAAATTTCAAAACTATGCTCGTTGGTGTTGTAGGAGCAGGAACTATGGGAAATGGTATAGCTCATGTTTTTGCTCAATATGGATATGATGTTCTTTTATGCGATATATCCGATGAAATTTTACAAAAAGCAATAAAAACAATTTCTGAAAATCTTGATAGGCAAATTAAAAAAGGAATTGTTAAATTAGAAGATAAAGAAAAAATTTTAAGTAGAATAAAAACAACAAAAAATTTAGAAGATTTTAGAGAAGTTGAGCTTGTTGTTGAAGCAGTAGTAGAAAAAGAAGAAATAAAAAAGGAAATTTTTTCAAAACTTGACAAAATAACTAAGAAGGATGTTATTTTAGCAAGTAATACTTCAAGTATATCCATTACAAGATTATCAAAAGCTACAAATAGACCTGAAAATGTTATTGGAATGCACTTTTTTAATCCTGTTCCTGTTATGAAACTTGTTGAAGTTGTTAAAGGATTTATAACAAGTGATGAAACAGTTAATAAAATTGTTGAAATTTCAAAAACCTTAGACAAAGTTCCAATTGTTGTTAAAGATTTTCCAGGATTTATATCAAATAGAATTTTAATGCCTTTAATAAATGAAGCTATATTTGCTCTTGGAGAAGGTATTGCTGATAAAGAATCAATTGATAATATAATGAAACTTGGTATGAATCATCCAATGGGACCACTTCAATTAGCAGATTTAATAGGTCTTGATGTTGTTTTAGATATTTTAAATGTTTTGTATGAAAACTTTAAAGATCCAAAATATAGACCTGCTCCACTTTTAATAAAAATGGTTGAAGCAGGTTATCTTGGAAGGAAAACAAAAAAAGGATTTTATGAATATGATTGAAATGTTAATTTCATTTATGGAATCACCAATAATAAGATATTCACTTTATGAGCAAATCTATGATAAATTTCTTATTCCAAAGGAAAAATTTATTTTTTCTGTAAGCAATTACATAGCAGATATAAATTTTGGCTCAATTTCATATAATCTAAAAAACAATTTAATTTTTTATTTAAATTATTTAAATTCCGGAAAAATTCAAAAGTTTGACGAAAGCGGAAATTTCATCGGCGAATTTTATGCTAACTTTATAAACTTCTCATTATATAAAAATTATTTTAAATTTAATGTTCCTAATGATTTAAATCTAGACATTTATTTTAAATTTAATGTTCATTATGAAAGCGTTATTAAAAATGATCTAAATCTAAGCCTTGGAGTGTTCTTTTCAGAAACATTTAAAAATTTAAATTTAAATTTATTTTTTGATTATCTTGGACTTAATACACCCATGATTTTTGGTATAAATGGAAATTATGAAAATTTTAGCATTAACATCTCTTATGAATTAGGCTATAATACTATTTACAATATTGCCTATAAAACAACAATTTCAAGAAGTTTAAATTTTTATATTTCATATTCAAATAGATATAGTGATTTCAACATTTCCAATGATTTAATAACAGGATTTTTAGCAAGTATTGAAATGAATCTTAAAAAATATAAAATTGGTTATGGAATAAGAGCACTTTCTGAATATGGTTTCCTAAACACAATACAAATTGCTTATGAATAAGTTAATTTATAAAGGCAAAGTCTTTGAAGTTAGAAGTGAAGAACTAACGATAAATAATAAAAGAATTTTTAGAGATGTTATATATCATCCAGGAGCTGTTGCTATCCTTGTTAAAAAAGATAATCAATTTTTATTTGTAAAGCAATATAGGCATCCTTCAAGAGAAAAGTTAATTGAAATTCCTGCAGGAACACTTGAAGAAAATGAAACGCCAATTGAAACTGCTAAAAGAGAGTTATTAGAAGAAGCAGGAATAAGAGTAAATGAGCTAAAATTTTTAATTAAATTTTTCGTTGCACCTGGATATTGCTCTGAAATCATTCATCTATTCTATACAGATAATTTTGAAATTACAAAAAATAATCCAGAAGAGGAAGAAGATATTGAAACTATTTGGATTGATATAGAAAAAGCTTATGAAATGATAAAAAATAATGAAATAAAGGATGCTAAAACCATTATTGCTCTTACTTATTACAGATGTTTCTTTTGATAGCCTTGAAATTCAAACAATTGATATAAATAATGCCAAATATGAAGAATTAAATTCTATTCCATTTTTTACAGAAGAAGATATACAAAAAATTTTAAAACAAAGACCATATCAATCCTTTAATGAATTTGCCGAGAGTTTAAAATTAAGCTCAATTGAAAGAGAAATTTTAAGAAATTATATCTTTATATCAAAAAAAGAAAATAAAACTTTTAATTTCTTAATTGCCTTTAATTACGATTCAAATTTAATTTACAAATTTAGGATAAATCTAAAATACAATAACTTTTCGGTAAAATTTTCAGAAAGATATTTCTTCTTAAATTATCAAAACTTTTATTTTGGAAATTTTTATATCTCAAAGGGCTTAGGCTTAATATCAAGAAGCTATTTTAAAAATAGCATAAATAATGGATTTCATTTCTATAATAATTTAGCATTATTTTTGAAATTTAAAAATTTTGAGTTCTTTGCTGATAGTTTAAAAAATTATTTATTTTGCTATAATTTTAAAAATTCATTCATATCCATCTTTGGAAACGAAAATCCATCATTTATTATTTCAAGTAATTTAAATTTTTTCAGTTTTGAGCTTTTACTATCAAAACATTTAAATTATGCTTATGGAATTAACTTAAAAAATGAATTTTCCTATGTTAAACTAATTTTTAAGAAACTTTTGGATACTTCCTGGATTTATTCAAATGTTAATGAAAAATTCTCAATTTACTTAAAATTTAAAAATTATCCCTTCACTATTTCATCAAGCTTTTCAAATTACTATCAATATCATTCAATAAATTATCAAATAACGGATGGCTCAAATATAGAATTTAGAATTTCAAGATACTACTATAAAATTCAATTTGAAAATGAAGAAGGCTTAGAAATTTCAGTTTTTAAAGATAATGCCATTAAAATTGGCTATAAGTTTATTTCAATATATCAGTATAAAAATTTAAATTCTATTTGTGATGAATATAAGCCATTATTTGGCTGTAGGGTTAAATTAGATAAAAATTCAAACTACCAATTAGCAATTGATTTTAAATATAAATTTATTAGACTATTTTTAACAAATCAGCAAAAATTCCTCTCTTTGAGATTAAAAATTTAATCCTAAACCTAAGAAAAAGTTTCTCTCAGCAGATGGAATAAATAAAGGCTCATTTTTATCACTTATATAACCAAATTGATTGTATAAGGTATTAAAGACATTATAAACACCTCCTTTTAACTGAAAGTTTTTAAATTCATAATTAAAAATAACATTTGTTATGAAATAAGGCTCAATTGTAAATTTGTTTGAAGGGTCTATAAATTGCCTTCCAACACCTCTTTCTTCAAAAATCATTGTTAAATTCTTATAGTTAAAATCTAAACTTAAATAAATTAAATAATTTGGATAACCTGCAACAACATTTCCTGAATAATTAAATTCTCCATTCCAATCTTTCCCTTTAAAATCAACATATTTATTATCAGAATAACTAAAACTTGTATATAGATTTAAAAATTTATAAACAGGGATATTTAAAGAAAATTCTATTCCCTTATATTCAACAACGCCAGCATTCGTTAAAATTGGAATACCATCTATAACCTTCCCTCCAAATACAAGTGCATCTCTAAAATTCATATAATAAACATTAAAATCAAAGTTAAATTTATTTCTTAAATATCTTGTTCCAATTTCAATACTTCTAACATTTTCAGGTTTTTTTCTTGGATTTGAGCATTTGTTATTTGAGCAGTCTTCAAAATCATACTTTGGATCATTCCAATAAGGATATTGAGCATCGTAAATTTCTCTTGTTCCTGGTTCCCTTGAATTTAAAGATGTATTTAAAAATAAACTTAAATTTTCATTTATATCGTAATTTATTCCAAATCTTGGTGATGGGAAAAAGTAAGAAACATTATATTCAATTCCTCTTGGATAATAGTTATAAAATTTACTTTGATTATAAGCATTTAGATAAGTTGTTAGAATTTTTAGTTTATTTGTAGGTTTTAAAATTAATTGAAGATAAGCATTAGCAACCACTTTGTCAAGGTTATAATAATAATACTTTCTGTTAGGTTCTCTACAACAAGATGGAAGAGAATCAGCCCATAAAATTAATCCATAATGCTCTGATTTATGATATATAAAGTTTGCTCCTATTGAAAATTCATAATTATTTGAAATATAAGAAATTCTTGGAATATAACCATAATCTCCTTCATTTACCCACCTTTCCCTAACTAAATTGAATTTTGTTTTTCCCATTGAGTCATTCCAAAGTTCGTAAAAGTATTCATACCATTTTCCACTTCGCTTTTGTCTAAATCTACCATTCCCTATTATAGCATAAATAATGTTCTTAACATAAAAATTGCCTATGAAGTTTTCTTGATGAAGCTCATAATGTTGTTATTGAATTTTTTGAAGATTTCCTTAAAGCAATATAATAACTATATAAATCACTCCAAGACTTTTCTCTATATCCATCTGTTTTCATTTTTGAAAATCTTTCATATAAATATAGAAGTTTTTGGAATCTCTGAAAATTTAAATCCTACAACATTTATAACGCCACCAATAGCAGAAATGCCATATGGAGCATAACCTGTTCCTCTTTGAACTTGAATGTATGACGCACTACTTAAAATATCAGGATAATCTATCCAATAAATATCACCACTTTCAATATCATTTGTAGGAATATCATTTATTAATGCGGAAATATATTTATCAGAAAATCCTCTAATTTTAATATAGTTATAATTTAGTCCATTTCCAGCATCTGAATAAAAGAATAAATAATGTATATAATTTTGAAATTTCATCCTTATTTATTTGAGTATAGGAAATTGGAGATGATTTAACAGCACTTGAAGTTATTATAGTTTCCTTTAATTCCAAGGAATAAAAATATCATGCTAAAACCTGCTTTAACATTTCTTTTACTTCTTCCCTTGCCTTTTTAGCATCATTAACGAACTTTTCTATTAAATTCATAGGACAAAAAGGACCACACATAGAGCAAGCAACAGTTTTAGTTGCTCTTTCTTCTCTAATAATTCTTGCTTTCTGGGGATCAATAGAAAGTTTTATTTGACTTTCCCAATCAAGAGAATATCTTGCTCTTGACATTGCTAAATCCCATTCATACGCCCCCTTAATACCTTTTGCTAAATCAGCAATATGAGCAGCAATTTTAAATGCAATAAGACCTTCCTTAACATGCTCTACACTTGGAAGACCTAAATGCTCTGCTGGTGTTAAGTAGCATAACATATCAGCACCAAACCATCCTGCTACTGCTCCTCCAATCGCTCCTGCTATATGATCCCATCCCGCTGCTATATCTGTTGGAAGCATACCAAGAATATAAAAAGGGGCATTTCTTGTAATTTTCTTTTGTGCTAATACTTGTGCTTGAATTTCATTTATGGGGACATGCCCTGGACCCTCTACCATCACTTGAACACCTGCTCTTCTACATCTATCTACAAGCTCTCCAAGAACCAATAATTCATGAATTTGTGGTCTATCAAAACTATCTGCAATACTACCGGGTCTTAAAGCATCGCCAAGACTTATTGTAATATCATAAGTTCTACAAATATCCAATATATCATCAAATTTTTCTAAAAGAGGATTTTCTCTATTATGAAAAAGCATCCAAGCAGCTAAAAGTCCTCCACCTCTTGAAACAATCCAAGTCGTTCTTTTTTGATTTTTCATAAACCTAATACCTTCTAATGTTATACCTGCATGGATTGTCATAAAATCTATCCCATCCTTTGCATGAATTTCTATTGCTTTTATAAAATCATCTGGCTCCAAATCAAATATAGAACCTTTTTCTTTTGCTGCCATAAACTCTGCTTCATATACAGGAACACTTCCTATTGGAATTTCACATATTTCCATCAATTCTTTTCTAATTTTTCTTAAATCTCCACCTGTTGATAAATCCATAACCGTATCAGCACCATATTCCATAGCAATTCTTAATTTTTCTTTCTCTTCATTTATATTTACAAAATCATAAGAAGTACCAAGATTTACATTTACTTTTGTTCTTAGCTTACTCCCAATACCTACAAGCTTCTTTAAGTTCTTTGAAAGATGAATTTTATTAGCAGGTATAACAACTTCTCCATTCTTTAAAAGTTCCAATAATTCTTTAACATCTATTCCTTCACTTTTAGCAACATATTCCATTTCTGGGGTAATTTTGCCCTTTTTGGCAAATTCCATTTGGGTCATTTTAAACCTCCTATTGAAGGGCTCCCAAATAAAGGGAGCCATCAATCAAACCCTTTATAAAAAGCTCATCTGAAAATTCTATCTTTTCAGCTCCTTTAATATAAATTCTGCAGCCTTTTTACCTGATAATAACATTGCTGAAAATGTAGGACCCATTCTATTTAAACCATAAGTTTCCGCAACAGCCATACCACAAACAACAAGTCCTTTATAAACTTCACCTGTCCATTTTATTATATTTTCCTCACTAACCTCAACATTTAATGGATATAAACCTTTCATTTCAACTAAATTCCTTTGGGCAAGCTTCTTTACAGCTACTGCATCATGACCAGAAGCATCAACAACAAACTTACTTTCAAGAGCTATTGGATCAACACAGGTTATTGCTCTAGGTAATGCCCTTGTAGGAGACCAATTCACAACAACGCCACAAACCCTATTATCCTTTACTATTAAGTCATCAAGAAATGTTAATTGTAAAAATTTAACACCACTTATAGCAGTTTCATATATCAGCTTTGAACAGGCAATAGGTCCATAACTGATATACAATCCATCTTGAACTTTTTCATAAGGAATTCCAAGCTCATCAAATAATTCATTGGCAGGTTCTCTTATAGTTATACTATTCATATAATATCCACCTATCCAAAACCCACCACCTAGATAGTTATTTTGCTCTATAACGAAGACCTTTAAACCACCCTTAGCAAGTTCCCTAGCACACACAAGACCCGAAGGACCAGCTCCAATAACAAAAACATCAGCAGATACAGCTTCTGAGAGATCTTTATAAAATTTATCCAACATCGCTTTTGTGATAAACTTTTCCATAGCTCAACCTCCTTTTTTATATTTTCACACTGGGGGAGACTAATTAAGAGAAGTTGTGAGAGCTTTGAACTCCCACACCTTCCCTACGCCGGTATTACCCGGTTCAGGTTCAAAGGGTCGCACCCGCTATATGGGTGCCTCTCAGCCGGGTTGCCCCAGCTCCCCCGGTGTGGTTTGAAAATTTTAAAGGATAAAAATTTGCTTTGTCCAATAATTCTGGAATTATTTATTTTATTATATTTTCCCCACCCACCCTGAAAATAAGGCTTCGCCTTGTAAATGCCCATTTTTCGGCAGGGGACTTTCGCCCCCTTAAATGAACCCCCAATAA
>Ga0079992_153811_pt1 | contig 14404 bp, 12 predicted proteins | sample FaiFalFF_MnMetaG_3_FD_69197 | JGI IMG/M metagenome (GOLD analysis project Ga0079992, IMG submission 69197) | Freshwater microbial communities from Yellowstone National Park, Wyoming, USA - Fairy Falls B (FF_Mn_B) MetaG (SPADES assembly) (version 2) | ecosystem: Environmental > Aquatic >... | reverse complement strand
GAATGGACGCCTCCATGGCCTCTATGAGGGTTTGCCGCATGTGAGTAAAGGTAAGGGGATGGCAGCAAAATGGGGGTTCCTACCCTTATACCATTCCCAAAGACACAGTTTCTCACTCGTGAAGGCAGAACATTCCAAGCTTGACGGATATAGGGCCACCCTATCAGCGATGAGACCCTCCCCTCGGCTTCCAACCGTCGTAGCACCTCTTCCACCGCCGCCTTCTTCGCTTCTATGCGCTCATACCTACATCCTTCTATCCACTGCCGAACCTCCGCAAATACCCGCTCCGCAGGATTCAGGAGAGTAGGGCAGCCCCACCTCTCCCATCGCTTTCCCCTTATGAAAAGCCGCATGGCCCCCCACCACGCCCTTCACCCCCGTCCCCTTCCACACCCTGATCCCCGGCTGAATCGGCTTGCGGCTGACCCTCTATCTCTTTCACCCACTTCCATCGCTCCCCTCGCCGTAAAATCCCCAGCGCCTGCCATCTCTCGGCTATCCAACCATCTACCTCCTGCTTGTAGAGCTGGTAAAACCCTTCTGCTGGATGCTTTCAAGCTATCTTCAATGGCCGTGCTATACCTAAAATAGCTTTGGGTGAGGGTAAGAATACGTCTCACAGTAAATGGTATTATGAAGCTATGGTTTGTTGATTCTTTTAGTTGCTATCAGTACAATCCTATTCAAAAGGAGATAAACTGGACAAACGATGATCATACGGCTTTCTCCTGCATTGATTTGGTGCTCAGGCATCCACCTCTCTTGTCCGCCCTTTGAGGGCGGATAGGGGACTTGACATATTGTAAAGAGTCGTAAATTTGGTGCTCGGTATGAGATTCGGCAAATACCTTGGGGCTTGCTGGGCCGTTTTGGCTTATGCTCAGAATGTTGGGATTGGGACCTCGAACCCGATAGCTCGGTTACATGTCGTAGGCTCTGCAGGTGAGGGCCGTAGCGTCATGATTGATAATCGGGAGATCAAGTTTCGCGGCGACGGAGTGGCCCACTTTTCCATTTTCGGCCCTGATGCGGGGCGTCCGCGGCTTTCAATTTCCATAAGCTCCTCTAGTAATTCCCCTGGGGTGGAGGATCAGGAGATTGTGTCCATCACCGATCAGGGCAGGGTGGGCATTGGTCAGACTAATCCGGGCGGGCGTCTTACTATCCACAATGGCTCCCTAAACTGGATTCAGTTAGAGGATGACATCAATGGACAACCGATACTATTTTCACAATCCGGCTACGGAGGACCGACTGGAAATAGGCGTTTACGATGCGGGGGCAGGCATCGATCGGTGGCAAGTGATGGGTATCCGCCCCATAGGGAATGTGGGGATAGGTACCGCTCTCCCGCATCATCACGCGCAGCTTGAGATTGCCAGCACCACGCGGGGCCTCCTGATCCCTCGCATGACCACCGCCCAGCGCGACGCGCTCTGTACCACTGACTGCCCCCAAGGCCTGATCATCTACAATACTGATGCGAACTGCATTGAGTTTTTTGACACCAGCGCAGACCCTCCCGGGGGGCCGACGGGCGGCTTCTGGAATAGCCTCTGCCGGTATTGCGACTACACGGTAACTATAACGACTAGTCAAACAGGACTAAACTTGCGAGATTACATTATAACGGCGGGTATCCCACTGGGTGCTTATACTTACTGCGTTTATGTCAATGCGGGTGTCACCTTACAAGCGGCTAGTAATGGGGGTGGAGCGGGGGCCGATGGTAATCCAGGCTTCAACGCTTCTACAATGCCGAATGGGGCAAAGGTGATTCTTTACAACTATGGGACTATTCTGGCTGGCGGCGGGAATGGAGGGCAAGGGGGCAGGGAGTCCGATAGTGCATGCGAGGGGGATCAGGCTGGGCAGGCGGGCGGTCGGGGTGGCGATGCCGTCCTTACGAATTCAAATGTGCCTATCTTTGTGTACAACTTTGGGACATTGCGAGCTGGGGGTGGATGGGGCGGCGGTGGTGCGGGTGGCTGTTGTAATGCAGGTGGCGGAGGAGGTGGCGGCGCAGGCACCCCTCCGGGCGCTGGCGGCCCAGGAAATAGCTATAGATGCGTAGGAGGCTTTGTCTGTCCTTGTAGTGGGCGTACGGGCACAAGTTCTGGAGGGGCGCCAGGTACGGCTCTCACGGGAGGTAGCGGAGGAGCACCCACTCCCTGCAGCCCAAGCAGTTCGTGCCCAGGCACAAGTAATGGCTGCGGAGCGGCAGGAGGTAATGGGGGAGCTCCAGGTGCTGCTGGCAGTCCGGGGAGCACATCGCCTAGCTGCTGTGCTGGCGGCTGCACCGCAGGGGCTGGCGGCGGACCCGGCTACGCCATCAATGGAAACGGCTCCGGCTCTCGTCTTATGGTCAACGCAGGCACAGTAGTGGGTGCAGTAATCCCATGATACTGCTTCTCTTAGCGGGGGATAGCCTTCTGCAGGCGGCCCAGGAGCGTGCCGTGGCATGGCTGAGGAATCACCGCTATGCATGGACCGACACCTATACCGTAGGCCTTGCCGTGTGGTTAGACCAGCGTTATCACTGGAACCTCAGGCTCCCCTGGCGTCGCTATGTGCGAAAGGCGCGGGGGGAGGCGCGCTTCTTCGGAGGATATCCCGTTGCTTCGCCGCCGTCCTTCTCGGGACCTGAATGGGAATCCTTGTCGGAGCCCAATCGTCAATATGCGCGGCTTTTGTGGGCTAGTAAAACAGGACATTGGGATACCAGTGACTTGGCTGTGATACGCACCTGGTGGACCGATAAAACAGGATACGGCATTACCCACGCCTACCTTGTAGCGTGGCACTTACTTGAAAGGGGTTTCTCCCATCCCCTTCTGGAAGAGGTGGTGCGGTATGCGCCCCTTTACTTTCAGCAGGTAGAGCCTGAAAAGCTCTGCCTGGACGTTGCGTGGGAGCACTTGGCCATGTGGGCAGAGAGCCGACAGGCTCAGGCCCTTCTGCGAGAACGGCTCCTACAAGGGGTGGCCTATCAAAATCCTGATGGCGGCTTCCCAGGTCTCTGTACAGAAAAGGCGCCCTCCAATCTTCATACCACCCTGTTGGCGGCATGGGCGCTAAGTGCCTATTTGCAGTCTTGGCTGTGAAAGGCTGGAGGCGTATTCTTTCAGGAAGGCTGAGGGCTGCTCATCGCTGCGGGGGGAGCATCCCTTATTTGCTGGTGCCTATCCTTTTAGGAAGGCTTCTATGGGCGCAGTTTTCTGGGGGAGAGGCGCGAGTCGTCTTCCCCATCAAGTCTGCCTCCGAGAGAAAGGCCCTTCAAGAAGCAGGCGTAGCGGATGGGTATTGCGTTTTAGGCGCAGAGGATAGCTGCCTGTACTATTTCAAAGGCGGACGGTGGTATCGCCTCTGTGGGGAATGCGACCCGCCGCCGGCCCCTGTGCGTATAGACTCCCTGAGTAGCGTTTTCTCCGACTTACTCGTTCATTGGTCAGGGGAGCCCCTCCGCCCAGGTGAAAAAGTCCAAATGCTCCTTTTGCCCGACAGTCTCCTGATAGAGGGCGAAACCCCCGCGCTTTATGCGGCCCTTCCGCATGGCGGCTATTACAGCGTCCTGCTTCGCCGTAAAGGCGTGTGCGGCTTTTCTCCCTGGTACCGCAAAGATTCGGTGCGAGTCTCTTACAAAGCCTGTCCACCCGCCTTGTGGGGGGGGCGTTCCATAGAGGTGGTGGGCGTGGGCGGAGCCTGCTGGGCCACTGTTGATTGGGAGGGGCCTCATACGCTCGCAGCCTTACGGGGGAAAGATGGCACCCTTTACTTTTCCTCTCGCCAGCTGGCTCAAATCAAAGCCGCTCTGCCTGAAGGATGGCGGCTGCCTACTATCGCCGAAGCCGAAAAGCTCCTAAGCGCCATCAACTTTGTGCCTGAACGGCTTAACCGTTTTGCCCCTTCTAAAAAAGGCGCCTATGCACCTGCCACTAAGGAGTGGATAGGAGTCGGCACGGCCTCCGTATACCTATTGGACACGCCCGACTACGCCCTTGTCATCAACCCCTTAGGAGGTATGGTGGCGCCCCTGGAGGGGAAAGAAATATACGCCCGAATTCGCCTCCTGCGGGAATAAAGCTTTAAGAATGCAGGGGAGCTTGCGGAGGGAGTTTATTTATGCCAATCGGGCTCTCAGGGGTCTCCTATCGTAGGGATTACTTTTTTCAGGCTAATACCAATTTTCAGCAAAGGGTTTCTGAATGGGAGGAGGGACATTGGGAGCGGCGCCAGCCCCCGCTGGGGGCTGGCGCCGCTTGAAAAGAAATAAGTACGGGGAATCCTTTGAAGAGGGATTGGAACCTCTCTCTAACTTTGCCCCATGCTTCACCGCTATGCTCTTCGGAGTATCATGCTGGGGGTTTTGGGGGTTTTTTACGGGCAGCGGCTGGCTGGCGAAGTTAAGTACCTCTATAAATCTACGGGCATTTTAGTATGGGAGTATGTGCCCTTAGACGGTGGGATTGTAGTCGTTACCATGCAGGAGAAGAAAGGCCTGCTCGTTCAAAAGTATGATAAAAACCTTAAGCTTCAATGGGAAAAAAAGCTTTATGATAAGCACGATCGCGAGAACCCTGCCTCGGTAATGGTGGTAGATAGCATGGTCTATTTTTTCACAGCGGTAAAGAAGGGGGGCAAAAGGCAGATATATTTATATCAGGTAGGCCTTGATCAGCGAGTTTATAAGAGTGGCGAGCTTTTGTTTGAGGTTATAGGAAAAGGGGTAATTAGTCTCAAGATAAGATACTCTCCCAATAGACAATGGGGGGCTATGTTTGTGGTATATCCTCGGCTTATACGGGCAGGCGCTTTCGGGTTGAAGAATCCTGATACTGTAGCAATACCGTACTTTGCAGTAGGGCCAAAAGGCTTTTGTAAAAAAGCCTACTGGGGTATCCCTAACACTGTCGGCGGCGAAGTTACTCTGTACGAACACCCTATGATAGACAATGAAGGGGCCTTTTACCTCTTTGCAACCTTTCTTGATCCAAAAACTAGTCAAACGGACCATTTTCTCATGCGCTACATACTCTCCGCTGAACTCACGCTCAAGCTGGAGTTAGAACTCAAAGAAAAGTCCGATAGAACCTCTTACCTGGTCTTTCCTAGGATGCATGTATCTGATACGATTGTTACCTTAGCTATTCTTATGAGAAAAAAAGAAATCACTAGTCGTGCCGAAGTTGCCAAAAATGCGAAAATATGGCTAATCAAAGTAAGACTACCAGGTTTTTTTATCAGCGACAAGTCTGCATATGGAATCCCTAACCAGACCCCAGCACTTGATAAAGTTAGCGGAGATGAGGAAAAACCAGAAATTCCAATTGCTGCACTTCGCATAGATAAAGTCATTCCTATCTCAGGTGGAAAAACCTACGTCCTCACTCAGGAACTGATCCTTCCGTATGCCCAGGGTATTTGCGAAGATTATGACTACGATCTTATTGCTGGCTATCAAAATTTTTACGTCTACTCCGGTTCTATTTATATATTCAGCATAAACGAAATGACAAAATCTATAGATGTAGATAAGATATATAAGCGTGGCTCCATATCAGATGATTCTAGAAGAGAGGGGGGCATGATCTCTCATGTCTTCATGATGGCGCCGTATTATCCTTCTGGGGGGGATGCGGGGACGGCCGACTGGCTTTTTTATAGCCTTTTCCAAAAAGACCAAAAACTCTATTTTCTCTACGTTTTAGAAGGTAAAAGAGCTAGAGACCCTGATAAGCTTTACCTTAGAACTTATGATATGACTACTGGCCAATTAGGAGAACCTAAGGAGCTAACCACAGATTACGACGAAAAGTATCTCTTTATGCGATACTGGACCAAACAGTTGGATGATCAAAGCTTTTTGCTCTTCCTTATTGAGTTTACTAAATCTAAGAGGGAATACTTTACTCTAAGAAAGTACATATTGGACTAAGGCTCGGGCCTCTCTATATAGAGAAAATTTTAGAGGGGCGGAGGTAGGCAGATGGGAAGGGTCGTAAGAAGCCTCTGAGCTTACTCCCTTGGTACGATCTGGTGGGATATGCTTTAAGCCCTCTTTTTTAGCGGCGGCCCGCTCCTACGGAGATTGTCGCAAAAGTCTCGTATATGATCCCTAAACCAACTAAACAGGAAACCACCCTTTCCCTCAAAAACCATAAAAGCTCTAAAAATAGACGCCGAGTCCTCCCTCTCTTACCTCCCAGCCATCCCTAACTTCCTCGCTACCCATAACCCATACACCTTCCTCAGATTGAAAGCCGTACCTATCCAATACCACTGCGCCTGTATTCCCTCCAAACCCCTCTGGCTTCACCGCCAAAACCCAAACGCCCGCTTGATCGCTCCAAATATCGGCTCCCCTATCGCCTTACACCTCTAAAATAAAAAGCATGGAAAGCCTCACGAATATACCGCCAACCCACCAGCGATAAGACCCGGTTCTCGGCTTTTACCTTCGCAAACTCCCCGACCGCCGCCTGCTTGGCCTCTATGCTCTCATATCTACGTCCCTGCACCCACCGCCGAACATCCTCCAATATCCCCTTCTTTGGATTGAGCTCGGAAGAGTAGAGCGGTTGATCTACCCGTCGCTGCCCCACCTCTCCCACCGCCTTCGCCTTGGGAAAAGCCGCATGGTCCCATACCACGCCCTGAGCACCTGCCCCCTTCCATGCTCTGAGCACCTGCTCAGTCGGCTTACGGCTGCCTCCCATCTCTTTCACCCGCTTCCATCGCTCCCCTCCCCGCAGCACCCACAGCGCCTGCCATCTCTTGGCTATCTGAGCATCTACCGCCTGCTTGTAAAGCTGGTAAAACCCTTCTGCTAGATGCTTCCAAGCTATCTTCAATGGCCGTGCTATCCCTACCTAGCTTTGGGTGGGATAAGAATACGTCTCACAGGAAATGGTATAACTTCCCAGAATCTCTCAACCATGGCCTATGACTACCGCCACAAAAAAGATAGCCCCGCTAAAAAACAAGGGAGAGCCTTAGACTAAGGCTCTCCCCTAAACCATCCATTCCTCAGACTATCCGAGCCGATCGGTCAAGACTTTACTTGATCTAGTAGTAAAGCCCTACAAGAAGTGCAACGGTACCTGTGCGTCCTTTAGAATCATTATCTGAGTAAATATTGGTGAGACTGTGGTCAAATCGCAACTGCGGTGCAAAAAACAGATTGTCCGATAACCCAACCCGAAGTCCTGCTCCTGCGACGGCGCCTAGGACGAAGGAATTCAGACCTTCTGTGATAGATCCCTCTTCAGTTTCCTTACTGCCATCAGGAGAGGTTATGGTGGTTTTATACTTGCCACTTATTAGAATCATAGGCTGGAGGCCTCCCATTAGCTCTATGCCTGCATTCCCGGAACCTAACGCATAAACAGCCTGAATGGGCAGCTTGAGGTAGGAGCAAGTCTCACGACTTTTGTATTTGTAAGAGGAACCACCTCTAATAACCTCTTTCTTCTCCTGCTGAGCTTGCAGAGAGAAGAGGAGGTCTACCCCGAGGCTCAGGCGATCGGAGAGCCCATATCGGCCCATCGCTCCTAAGCCGAATGAGGGCGTGGGCTTGCTGCGCTCTTCGCTTTCGGCGAAACCAATCCAAGTTACTTGAGGAGTCAAAGCTCCGCCGATCAAGATGCTGCCTTTTTGTGCAGCCACGCAACCTAAAAAGGCTGCTAACCCGATGTAACTACAGAGGTACCGCATACCGAGCACAAAGGTACAGCTTTTTTCATATTGTCAAGTCCCTCTTGAATTTTCTCCACGAGACGAGAGGTTCTTCACAAAACAGGATTATGCCAATTGGGAGATCATAAGCTTAAGACTCTAACCCCCTCAGAGCCGCTCGAATATGAGGATACCTCGTCCTTCGCTTCACACGTGCCTTATCCTCCGCAAAGCCTCTCTAAAAAACTCTTCCCAGCCGCCAACTTCGCCTTTCTGCTCCTATGGATTCTCCCTTCTACTTACCGCCGAACCTCCTCGCATACCCGCTCCACAGGATTCAGGAGAGTAGGGCGGCGTCCTCTCTCCCACCGCCTTCGCCTTGGGAAAAGCCGCATGGTCTCATACCACGCCCTGCGCACCTGAGCTATCTCCACCCTCCGCACCCGCTTCACCCACTCCCACCACAGCCGCCCCTTCATCGCATCTACGCCCAACACCAAATACACCCACTCGTACCTCAGTTCTACACGCCGTCTCAACTTCTCTCCCCGTCTCCCCCCCACCCGTCTTACCTGTCCCAAGAGGCGCCAGCCGCATCTCATCTGCAAACGCCACCTCTTCCCCTCGTCTTAGCCCCTCCGCCTACAGGGCTCCAAGGCTCCTCCTTTTTATAGGCCCCCTGCGCCCGCTCCTCTCTTTTCTCCGCCATCGGCCGTGGCACTTTCTTCCGATAGCCCCAGCGCCGAAACCAGTCGTACAACTTCTTGTACGAAACCTCCACCCCTGGCTCCGCCTCACACCACCCAACCGCCTCCCCTATCGTCTAAAACTGCCCCTACCTCCCTCCCGCAGCCTCTCCGCTTGCTCTGCCCTCCATGCTCTGATTGCCTCGCTTGGGTTGGCCTACCCCCTCCAAACCCTCCGCCTCATACCACCGAACCCACTGCTGAACCGACTTGTGGCTTACCCCCACTATCGCTTTCACCCGCTTCAAACGCTCGCCTTGTCGCAACAACCACAACGCCTACCACCGCCTTGCTATCTCGGCCTCTTTTTCTTCTCTGTAAAGCTTGTGAAATGTTTCTGCAGGATGCTTCCATGCAATCTTCAAGAGACGGCTCATACGGACCTGCTTTGAAGGGGGACAAAGGCAAAAAACTTAAGGAGGCTAATCGTAGGAAATGGTATTAGAGCTATTATGATTTTTGAGGGAAAAGATGGTTTTCTGTTAGTTGGTTTAGAGAGCACATACGGGACTTTTGCAACAGTCTCCTCGGGCGCACCTACCCTCTGGGGCGGGTGCGCCCCAAATCCCCTATTTCCAGTTAGAGAGCTTCTGGCCTCCTAATCGTTATCGCCGAATTGACCTGAAAGCGACTCTTGGAGCTGGTACCAGCCGCTTTGCTGGAGCTCCTCCTGAAGGCGGCTACCTTCTTCTACGCCCCCCACGGTATAGCCCGAGTATGGGTCGCGATAGAAAAGTCCTGTTTCCCAGGAAGGTTTGTAGGCCTTTTCTACCTCGCCCGTTTGAGGGTCTTTGAGGTAAGTCTGGTCGCTAAGGGCATTAGTCCAGGAGCGGGACATCCAGGTATTGTAGTCATCCTGGCGGCTGCCAGACCCGCCCCCACCATAGGAGGGCTGGCGGCGATTTAGCTCTAAAACTTGGCGATTAAGCTGTTTGTTTTCGTCGGAGAAGCGTTGGAGGGCCGTGAGGGTTGCTTGAGGTGAGATATAGACGCTGGCATGTATGCCGGTAGCGACTCCTTCCATCCAGTCTTTAGAGTTCTCGGGTGCCTGAATAGTCAGAAGGGGGGAGAGGCGCACATCGCTCATGGCACTACCGGAAGCCCAGGAGGTCTGCATGGAAGTAAAGAAGTACAGGGTGGCTTTGGCCTTTCGGACGAAGGAGCCTGACCGAGCAGAAAATTCTATGGGGATGACGTCGGTGTGTCCTTGGACGCCTGAGGGAAAGGGAAGCTGGGACTGCCTTTGGCGCAGTTTTTGGAGCTCAGGGGAAAGAGGCAAGCGCTTTAGCGACTCAAGCTGCCAACGTTGGCCTGTTTCAGCTTCCCAGAGGTGGAGGACTACCTGCACAGCCTCCCGTTCATTCTGCACAAAGAGAGGCGTGGGAAACTGAAAGGTACGGCCATTGACGCTAATGAAGGTGGTCGCATTGCCACCGAAGCCCGTTTGGAGCGAGTGGGATTGAATCGTGATATGGTCCACTCGCACGAAGTAATCGCCCTTTTGGACTTGATAGACGGGCATGCGGGTGGTGCCGATTTTGGCTATCCCGCCCATGCCCTCAAAACCCTTTGGCACATGGAAGTAACCTACGGGCTGGCCAGTTTCAAAGTCTATGAGGGGCTTTTCCTCCCACGCCACAAGCTGGGAGGCGGGAAGCCAAGAGAGACTCTTGTAAAAGGCAAGGGCCTCATTAAGTTGGTAGGATGCCTGTTGGGGTTCTATGAGGGCCACGATACGATAACCCCCGCCAGGCTTTGCAAAAAAGTGGGTGGTTTCCCGATAAACCCGAGGATAATCCCCTAAGCCAAGGCCCGCATTGATGGCGGCATATCCATCTAACCCATGTGGAAAGGGCAGATTAGAGGCCGACAAGACGGGGCCTTCCGGTTTTTGGGTAGAAGCATAGGAGGGAGACGAGCCGTAAAATTTGGTCGCTTGGGCTTTCCAAGCGGCCATGGCGGCTGCTAAGTCGCCCGAAACAGACTTGATAACCAAATAGGTATGAGTACCAGGAGGCCGAAAGTAGAAATAATCCCTACGTACGGTATAATTCCACTGGGAAGCGGGCCACCGAACGCCATGGAGAAGGTCTGTGTAAGACTCTGCGGGCCCTCCCTGAGCTTGAAGGAGGTCCGCCAAGAGAAGGGAGAGTCCTATTACGCACAGCCGTTGCATGGAGTAAATTTACAAAGAGAGCCCGCTTCCTTAAGCGGCAAGTCAAAGGACAGGGCAAACCTTCCCTCGGAGGGGGAGGCGGTCTTTGATGGGGAGAGGGATTTGCTTGATGCAAAGGGTTTCTGAATGCGAGTCGATGGTATTTTGGGGGGGCCGCCGCCAAAACCACCCTCCATTCAGAAGGTTTCTGATTGCAAATGGTATAAATCCAAAGCTTGGGGGGGAAAAAATCCCATTAAAAATTCGGCAATTTTTCTGGTTTTTATGTGTGCGTAGAAGGACAAGAGGCAGCTCAAGGGGAGCCCCTTCATCTCTATCCCCGCCCCCCAGCCAAGCTAATGACCCGGCTACGCAAAATAGACCTTCTCCGCCCTGAGATTTTTCCCAGCGCATTCTTACCTTTCTGTGCAGTCCAAGGGACCACCCCAGCACACCCTCCAAAGTGCGCTGGGACACAGGCCCCATACGCCGAGCGTTATAGCGCATCCCACAAGGCCGAAATGAACCTTCGACCATGAGGCTTGACCCCGCAAATGCTAATAAGCTCAAGTTATATCCCCCCTAAATAACGCACCCGCGCCCCTTTGTCACCCCTCTTTACCCATCTAACAAATGGAAAAGAGAGGGAACCGCTTACTTTTGATACCAATGGCGCCGTTTGAGGAGGTCTTAGGGGATTATCTTAGGCGTCGGGAGGCGCTAGGAGCGCAAGGGGCCTCAGAAGATAGCCTCCGAGATGCATTTTTAGAGTTTTTGCGGCAGGCTTTTCCGAGGCTGACTCGGGCAGAGAGTCTGGAATTGGAAAAATACATTCCGGGCCTGCGGGTGCGGGGCGGCTTTGCAGACATCCTCTACGAAGACTTGATTTTTGAATTCAAGCGGCGCTTGGAGCCCGAAAGTCTCATCAAAGACGCCGAGCGACAGCTGGAACGTTACCTCCGCAATCAGCCTACACCTGAGCGCTTTTTCGGCATGCTCACAGATGGCGTGAAGATTTGGGTTTATGCCCTGCGGGATGGAAACTTGGAACGAATAGACCAGATTACACTGGATGGCTCTTCCCCCGAAAAAGCCCGATTCTGCAAAATATGGCTGGACTCATACCTCTTTCATGAGCGGTTGGTGACCCCTACGACCGAAGACATTGTTCGGCGGTTTGGAGAGCATAGTCCTACATTTCATCAGGGGATGCGGGTGCTGAAAAGCCTTTGGGCAGAGGTGCGGAGCAGCCCCGCCGCCCAAACCAAGTTTGCCGAGTGGCAAAACCTCCTGAGCCTGGTCTATGGAAGCGAAGTGGGAGAAGAAAACCTTTTCCTACGGCACACCTATTTGGCCCTTTTTGCGAGGGTACTGGCGTTTGTGGTCCTGTTTCAAAAGGCACCCCAAGAAACCGACATAGAACCCCTACTCTCCGGGAAAGCCTTCCAACAAAAGGGCCTAAAAAACTTCGGGCAGGCCGACTTTTTCATCTGGATGGGCGCCCAAAACCCCCTCTTCGCTGAATTTCTGCATTCGCTGGGCCTTCGGCTTACCACTACTTATGATCTTTCTCACATCACCGAAGACCTTCTCAAAGGGCTCTACCAAGAGTTGGTGGACCCTGAAACCCGCCATGACTTAGGTGAGTTTTACACGCCAGACTGGCTGGCCGAACTTACCCTGCGCCAAGCCGGCTTCTTAGAGGCCGAAAATCCTTCCCTTTTAGACCCCGCCTGCGGCTCCGGCACCTTCCTCTTTACAGCTATTCGCCTCCAAAGTCAAAAACTCCAAGGCGCCGCCCTCGTAGAATGGGCCTCCTCCCACCTCGCCGGCTTAGAAGTACACCCACTGGCCGTGTTTATCGCCCAAACCAACTTCCTCTTAGCCCTGCGCCCCCACCTCAAACACTATAAAAAATCCCTACCCCTGCCCATCTACATGGCGGATGCCCTCAGCCTCCCCCACGAAAAAACCTCCTCCCTCCTCGTACCTGTCCCCGTTGAAACCCTCGCTAAAACTACCTCCAAAAACCCCCACAATCTCCCCACCGCTTTTGAGATTCCTGTAGCGCTGGCCCAAAACCCCCAGCAGTTTGATGAAGCCCTCTCCGCCCTCGTAGAATTAGCCCAACCCCACCACTCCATAGAGGCCGCCCGCACCGGCTTAGAAAACCGCCTGCGACGATTAGACCTCTCCCCAGACCAAATCTCCACCTGGCACCGCAACCTCAGGCTCATGCGCTGGCTCCTCCAAGAACCCCCCACCGACACCGTCTGGGAATTCATCCTCCGAAACGCCTACCAACCCGCCCTCCTGGCCCATCGCCAATTCCGCTTCGTCGTAGGTAACCCCCCCTGGCTCGCCTACCGCTACGTAAAAAGACCCGACTACCAAGAGCGCCTCCGCACCCTCCTCACCCAAACCTACCACCTCCTCCCCTCCCACGACACCCACCTCTTCACCCAAATGGAGCTCGCCACCCTCTTTTTCGCCGTGTGCGAAAAGCATTACCTCCGAGAAGGAGGCACCTTAGCCTTCGTCATGCCCCGCAGCATCCTCACCGGCGCTAAACAACATGCCGCCTTCCAAAAAAACTACCTTTCCAAAGCCCACCTCCTCATTGACTGCGAGAAAGTTACCCCCCTCTTCCATGTGCCCACCTGCGTCGTAATCTACCACAAAAACCCCTCCACCCCAGCCCCATCCATCCCTCTCCTCCAACTCAGCGGCGAGCTCCCCCACCACAACTCCAGCTGGCCCGAAGCTCAAAAACACCTCCACACCAAAAACTCCTCCTTCTCTATACCCAAACCCCTCGGAGAAAGCCCCTACTTAGCCAACCTGCGAGCAGGTGCCTCTATCTTTCCACGCTTCTTCTGGTTTGTTCGTCCCCAAGAAGGGGTGGAAATCTTAGACATAGAGCGGCCGCAGATAGAGACAGACCCGCGCATTCAGCTACAAGCTAAGGCCCCTTGGAAAGGCCTTTCCCTCCAAGGCGCCGTTGAAGCCGAATACCTCTACGCTACCCTCCTCTCAGATGATATGCTCCCCTTCGGATGGCGCCAGCTATCCCTCACCGTCCTCCCCTTAGAAAAACTCCAACAGCGCCTCATAAACCCCGAGCAAGCCATCACTAAAGGACACACCGGACTCGCCGATTGGCTCCAAAGAGTCGAAAATCTCTGGAAAGAGCGAGCTAAGCCCAATAAGCAAATCAAGACTGTCTATGAGCGACTGGATTTTCAAAAACTTCTCACCCTTCAAACCCCCGTGGGCCCCTACAAGCTCTTATACAACGCCAGCGGTACCTACCTCTGCGCCTGCGTCATAGAAACCCCAGCCGCGACCCAAACGCCCGTATATGGCTTGCCCGTACAGGGATTCATAGCAGATATAAAGACCTACTGGCTTGAAACGGACGATCCCGAGGAGGCTTATTATTTAGCGGCCATTTTGAATAGCCCGCTCGTAGATAAGCTGATTAAGCCTTTCCAGACGAAAGGTAACTTTGGAGCAACCGGGGGGAGGGGGGAGCGGGATATTTGTCGGCGGCCGTTTGAGGTGGTGCCGATACCGAGGTATAGGGGTTCGGAGGTAGTTCATAGGATGTTAGCGAGGCTGGGTCGACGTTGTCATAGGCGGGTTAGGGCGTTTCTGAGAGGGGTGCATAAGAAAGTACTGGGGGGTCGCATTGGGCCCCTCCGGCAAAAGGTGCGAGCCTATCTACGGCATGAGCTGAAAGTGATAGATGCGCTGGTTCGGCGGCTGATTCCTGAGTTATGGGAGCGGGAAGAGGCGCGCCAGTGAGGGTTTTGTCTTGGAGGCG
>Ga0079992_114439_pt1 | contig 14411 bp, 13 predicted proteins | sample FaiFalFF_MnMetaG_3_FD_69197 | JGI IMG/M metagenome (GOLD analysis project Ga0079992, IMG submission 69197) | Freshwater microbial communities from Yellowstone National Park, Wyoming, USA - Fairy Falls B (FF_Mn_B) MetaG (SPADES assembly) (version 2) | ecosystem: Environmental > Aquatic >... | reverse complement strand
CCCGAGGATAGGGACAGACGACCCTCACCGGACAGACCCCACATCGCCGAAGCACCGGCCGACGATGACAGACCCCGGCCATCCCCAGATGCGCGAGGCCGTAATCGTACCGAAGCGGGTCCTCCGGACACAGGCGGGCCAGAACGGACCCCACCCGCTCCATGAAGGCCCAGTCCGGGACGCGCCCGTCGGCCCACCCCCACAGCCGGGCCAGGAAGGCCAGATGCGTATCGATGGGCACGAAGACCCAGGTCTTGGGCCAGAAGTCCCACAGCCCCAGGTCCGGCGGCTCCCGACGGGTCATCCACCGAACGAATAGGGCCAGGCGCTTGCATGCACTCCGGGGCGGCATGGGGAAGAGAAAGCGGGCCTTCACCGAGGATACGACCGGGACGTGGCGCTGAAAGAACCGGCGACCGGCCCGACCGTGGGCTTCAGCAAAGTCCCGTAAGGAAGAGGACTTCTCGACTTCGGCCCGAAAGTAGGCCTCCAACGAACCCCACCGCTTGAGCCGGTCTCGGGTCCAGGCCAGGAGCCCGTAGAGGGCTTCGCCCGGCACAAAGCGGTAGCGCCATCCCCGAGCCCACCGGCGCAGGTCGGCCCGGGACGCCTCGACGAGGGCCCGACTCGGCCGAGGCCCGAGTCGGTCGAGGAGGGGTTCGACAGCCCGGGCGATGGCCCGCACGTGACCAAAGGCCAGAAAGCTCACGAGGTAGGCGACGACCGTCCGGTCGGCCGGGTCTTTATACCGGTATACGAAGGCCAGGGGATCGTCCCGGGGCGTCTGGGGCCGGGGAAACCGACGGACGAGTTCCTCCAGGGCCGAGCGCCAGGCTTCCCATCGATGCGTGGACATGGGACAGGATGGGGTGATGAAGTGACGAAGTGACGGGGTGACGATATGGACTTCGTCACCTCATCCCTCCGTCACTTCGTCACTCCGTTACTTTGTCCCCCCGTCGGACCCCCGTACGTTCCAACAGGGGGACGGGCGGGTCCAAGCGGCCGTGGACGACCAGGCGGTCCAGGAGCCAGAGACCGATACAGACGGCGTCGCTCTGGTCCGAAGTTAGGCTCCGCCGGGTAGCCCGTCGGGCCAGGCGGCGAGCCGCCTGCTTGAGATAGGCGCGGGTGCGACGTCGGACCTTCAAGACCCGCATCCACTGACTTCCCCGGACGCGCACGGTCGGGATCCCCATCAGGCGGACGAGTGTCCGGACGGTCGCCGCCGTCTCGAGGACCGTCGCATAGCTGTGGGGACTCTTCCCTAAGTAAGGCCACTCAATGCCGACGTAGCGGACGTCCGCCAGGGCCCGCTCCAGGCGCCGTCGCAGGCGGACGAAGGGCTCGCATCGGATCACCCCGACCCGCACGACCCGTTCGGGCGTCAGGACGGCCACGGCGATAAAGTCCTTATGGGGATCGATCCCGGCGACGCAGTAAGGCGGAGGAGAACCTTGCACGGCGGGATCGGGTAGAAGTTGGCTCATTTCCTTCGGCTCTCTCGAAGCCTCAAGTTGAAAAAGTTCCAGGGTTCTTCAAGGTATCCCAACTCTTCATCGTTACTCCGTCACTCCATCACTCCGTCACTTTACGAATGCGTAAGCCCCACCCATTCAATGAAAGGTCAGGTCGTAAGATTCCCACGCCAGGTCGGGGGCCTCCCGGAGCTCGACCTCGGCCCGGATCTGGCGGCAGACCGCCCGCAAGTTCTCCCGGTAGGGCCCCCGGAGGAGCTCGATGACCCGGGGGTGAGCCCGAACGACGGCCCGTTGGAAGAGGCCTTTCTTGATCTGGGACAGTTTCCAGATGACCTCCCAGGCGATGACCCGGGGACTATAGACGAAGGCTCGGCCCTGGCATCGGGGGCACACCTGGCCCAGGTGGTGCAGGAGGGAGGCCTGAGCCTTCTGGCGGGTCAGCAGGACGAGCGACGTACTGGACTGGGGGAGGATATACGTTCGCATGCGGTCCCGCTTGAGTTCGGCCTCCAGGGCCTCCCGAAGCTTCTGCCAGTGTTCCGGTGAGGCCATGTCGATAAAGTCGATCAGGATGAGACCCCCGAGGTTCCGGAGTCGAATCTGGCGGACGATCTCGCTGACGGCCTCCAGGTTGACCCGGAAGACGCTGTCCTGGAAGTCGGTCAGGCCGACGTTCTTCCCCGTATTCACGTCGATGGCCACGAGGGCCTCCGTCTGGTTGATGACCAGGTAGGCACCGGACTTGAGCCACACCCGGGGCTTCAGGACCCGCTGAAGCTCCCGATGAATCTGGTATCGATAAAAGAGGGGCGGACCCTCGGTGTATAACTGAAGGTAGGGAAGCCACTCGGGGTGGTGCTCCCCCAGTCGTTCCTGAAGCCATCGGTACAGGCTGGGGGAATCGACCCAGATGCGGCGCAAGTCCGGGCTGACCAGGTCCCGAATCCACCGAAGCAGGGCCGGCGGCTCCCGATACAGCCGGCACGGAGCCGGGCGGGACCGGGCGAGACGTAAGAGGCTTTGCCACGCCTGTCGTAAATTCTGCCACTCCTGCTCCAGGATCTCGTCGGGGATGGTGGCGCTGGCCGTCCGGAAGATAAGACCGCCCTGGCCGGCGACCCAAGCCCGACCGAGGGCCTTCAGATGCTGACGGCGTTGGGGATTCGTGATGCGGGATGAAACGCCCACGTGGGGCTGGACCGGCGTATAAACGAGGTAGGTACCCGTCAGGGTAAGCTTCGTCGAGACCCGGGGGGCCTTATACTGGATGGGGTCCCGTTTGACCTGGACGAGGACTTCATCGCCCTCATGGAGGACTTCCGTGATGTGCTGGGGACGCCTCCAACGGCCGGCCGCCAGTGGGCCGTCGGTGTCGGCGTATAGGAGGCGGGTGACGGCGGGGCGAACGTCGGTGACGTAGAGAAACCCATCTTGGGGCTCTCCGATATCGATGAAGGCGGCGTCCATACCGGGCAGGATCGACCTGACCCGGCCCTTGTAGATGTTCCCTACCAAACTGGAGCCATCAAGCGCATCGGCATGGAACTCGACGAGGCGGTCGTCCTCGACGACCGCGACCAGGACTTCATGGCCGAGCTGGGTGATCAGGACCTCTCGCCACATTCTTCCGTTTCAATCCCACTGTGGTGCGATGAAACACCCCGACCCCTTGATGCTTCACGGTAGGTTGGTGGAGGCGGCGGGAATCGAACCCGCGTCCGGAGGCCAGTCGGACAGACCTCTACATGCTTAGCCCGTCTTTCCCATTCTCGTCCCCGCCGGCCCCGACGGGCAGGGAAAGGCGAGGACCAGCCTCCTTAGGTCTCGACCCCGGGGCGGAGGCGACACCCGAAGTCCAGCCCGTGGGGTGACACCGGCCCGGCCGGGACGGGCACCCGACCGGCGGCGTGACGGCTATCGGTTAAGCCGCCAGGGCGAGTTCATTGTTGGCACTTATTGGCCCCTGTCCTGTTGACGAGCGGACAGGCCCACGGCATGCCGTCTGCCCTCCCAACACCTCCGTCGAAACCTGTTCGCCCCCTACCGGGATTAAGTTAGGACCTCTGGGGAAGGTTTGCAATAGAAACCGCTTTCCGATACAATGATCTCGCCTACGTCCGGGGGGACCATGCGACCTTCCGTCGACTCCCAGGGAGGCCGACGGAAGGCAGTCTCATACAATCTGAGGAGGCGACGATGAAGACGACTCTGTCGGTCATCAAGGCCGATATCGGCAGTATCGGCGGCCATATCAAGCCCTCTCGGGCCCTCCTGGAGACCGTCGAGGGATACGTCCGGGAAAATGGACGAAATCTGATCTCGGACGTTTACGTCAGCTACACGGGGGACGACATCGCCATCCTCATGGCCCACCATCGGGGCCTCAACGACGCCGACGTCCACAAGCTGGCCTTCGAGGCCTTCATGAAGGGGACCCAGGTCGCCAAGGCCCAGGGCCTTTATGGGGCCGGCCAGGACCTGCTGAAAGACGCCTTCTCCGGCAACGTCCGGGGCATGGGCCCGATGGTCGCCGAGATCGAGTTCGAGGAGCGGCCCAACGAACCGTTCCTCTTCTTTGCCGCCGACAAGACGAGTCCCGGGGCTTACAACCTGCCCCTGTACTTGGCCTTCGCCGATCCCATGTTTTGCTCCGGCCTGATCCTCAGCCCCAAGCTGGGCAAGGGCTTTAAGTTCGTCGTCATGGACGTCAACTACACGGAGGCCGACCGGATCATCGAGCTCAACACGCCCGAAGACCTTTACGACCTGGCCGCCCTGCTCCGAGACACGGAACGGTTCTCCATCGAGGCCATCTACAACCGAGCCACGGGCGAACAGGCCGCCGTCGTCAGTACGAGCCGACTCCGGAACATCGCCGGCAAGTACGTCGGCAAGGACGACCCCGTTATGATCGTCCGCGTTCAGGGCGACTTCCCGGCGGCCGGGGAGGTCCTGGCCCCCTTCGCCATCGGGCATTATGTCGCCGGCTTCATGCGGGGCTCCCACAACGGGCCCCTCATGCCCGTTCCCCACAACACCCACGTGTCGTACTTCGACGGTCCGCCCATCGTGACCTGCCACGCCCTGTGCGTCCACGAGGGCAAGTTCACCGAGGCGGCCGACCCCTTCGACCACCCCTTCTGGCGGTCCGTCCAAGACCGCATCGCCGAAAAGGCCCTGGAACTCCGACGGCAGGGCTTCTTCGGCCCGGCCATGCTCCCTTACGAGGAACTCGAATACGGCGGCATCGTCGAACGGATGAAGGACCTGGAGAAGCGCTTCCGGATCCGGCCCCACAGCGAATGACGGTGCCGTGGCCGGTGGTCGACTCTCCGACGTCTTCTGGATGGCGGCGGCCCTTCGCCTGGCGCGGTTGGGCCTCGGGTCCACGGCCCCGAACCCGCCCGTCGGGGCCGTCGTCGTCCGAGACGGTCGGGCCGTCGGCCAGGGCTTTCACGTCCGGGCCGGAACGCCTCACGCCGAGGCGTGGGCCCTCGGGCAGGCCGGACGCCGGGCGGAGGGGGCGACCCTCTACGTGACCCTCGAACCCTGCTGTCACCAGGGACGGACTCCGCCCTGCACGGACGCCATCCTCCGGGCCGGCGTCCGACGGGTCGTCATCGGGACCCCCGACCCGAATCCCAAAGTCCACGGTCGGGGCATCGAAACCCTGCGACGGGCGGGCCTGGACGTGGAGGTCGGCGTCCTCGAAGCCGAAGCCCGGACACTCCTCCGGGGCTTTGCGACGTGGGTCCGGGACCACCGACCCTGGGTCATCCTCAAAGCCGCCCTGACGGCCGACGGCCGGATTGCGCGCGTCGACAGCCGCCGCCTGAGAATCACGTCCGAACGGACGCACCTGTGGGTCCACCACCTGCGGGCGACCTGCGACGCCGTCCTCGTCGGGGCCCGGACGGCCGACCTGGATGCACCGGACCTGCGTCCTCGCCTGCCCCGGATGGTCCCGGACAAGCCCGTCCTGCGCGTCTTCCTCGATGCCGACCTCTCCCTCCCGCCGGACCACCCGGCCCTCGGCGTCCCCGCCCCGACGGTCGTCTTCCACGACGCGGCCCGAACGCCGCCGCCGGGACCGCCCCACGTCCGCTACGAAGGCGTCCCGACAAGGGCGCCCGGCCTCCTCGACCTCGGGGCCGTCCTCCACCGTTTGGCCGCCACCGACGTCCACCGCCTCTTGGTTGAAGGCGGGAGCCGGGTCTTCTCGTCCTTCCTGGCCGAGGGAAGGGCCGACGAGATGTGGCTGTTTGTCGCCCCGACCGTCTTCGGCGACGTCGCCAGCCTCGGCCTGGCCAGCCGTCTGGAGACGCTCTCGACGGGGCCTCTCCGGTGGCGACTCTGGGGCCTCTACCCCCTGGACCCCGACTGGCTGTGTGTCTTGGAGCCAAGGGAAGTGACGGAGTGACAAAGTGACGATGACGAACCTTTAGCCCTTACCCTGAACGGCGTCCGACGGTCAAAATGCAGACCCTGAGTTTTCTCCTCCTGATCGGCGTCCTGTTCCACGACTCGAGTCATGAAGAACATCCACGGGACCAACGGAGCGATAGACCGGGAGGGCAGGAACAGGGCGGCGCAGGCGGTGATCCACAGGATGGACAGAAAGACCGTATCCCGTACGACGCCGGGAGTCGACGGCCCCATGCCGAGTCTCACGTACAGGCCGTAGGCGATAAGGAACTCCTCGAAGAGGGCCAGGGCTCCAAAGATCAGACTATACGCTACGACATTTCCGCCTTCCATCCCCAATCCAATGATGAGGATTCAAGCAGGGCCCTTTTTGATAGTCAGATAGGCCACAATGGCCGTCGCTACCGTCCCGACGACCCCCATCATAAAGCCGTCCAGGAAGCGTTCTGCCTCTTTCGGTGAAAATCCTCCCCACCACCCCCACAAAGAACCTAAGGGCCACAGGGTGAAAGCAAAGGCCACGAATGCCCCGACCCCCAAATCCCATATCAGGACAGAACGCCATTCCGGCCGGACGCCACGGCGCAGGACCGTGACAAGAGTCCACACGAGTCCTAAGCTCACCACGAGCCGATATGCATGTCCAATGTCATGTCCAATGTCATGCCGCTCCATCGGGGGTGGGGCGCTCGGGCGTTCCCGGAAGACAAACCACACGACCACGAAGCCCATAAGGGCGACCGAAACGATCCACGACAAGACGACGATGAGGATGGCCCTCTTTTTCCCATCCATCATAGCGGTACGCCAAAGCATGCACTAAGTATCATCAGCCGGACCCCCCAGGAAAAACCACCGACGACCGCGAGAGTGCAATTTAACAGATCCTGGTCCTGGATGCAGTGGTGCCAGAAGTCGAAAGCCCATAATCCTAACCCCAGGATCGCCAGCGCGCATCCCGCAACGCCTTGGGTCGAGACTTGGGATTGCAGAACTTGGGCGACTTCTCCTGCCGGAAAGGAAGCCAGGACGGCCGACCATCGTGTATCTCGCAGGGCCGAGAGGACATTGTGCGGGTCTTCCACCTGAACGTCTGTGACCGTTGCAGATAGGGGGTAATAACGCCCTCGAATCGTCGCCTCCCGTCCTCGGTAGCTCAGACGTATGGAGTAGTTTATCCACTCTCCGACCTTCTCTTCCGAGAAGCTAAGCTGAGCCTCATTCATCGTCAATTCCTGGGGTGTCCGGCTGTCCCAATGAAGGACGACAGTCCCCGGTGTCATCGAGAGATTCTGGAACTGAATCTGGACCCGAATCCAGTCAGGTCTTTGAACCCGATGGATGACTATTGAGCGATAGGGATCCAGGGCGACTTCGATGCGCTTTTCCTCTTGGCCCCACGTCCCGTAAGGGCTCAGCAGAAGGGTGAATAGAAGCATCCCATAGATAATGGGGTAACGGGTCGGGTTCTTCATGGTTCCCTCCCATCAAACAGAGATTCGTACATAAGGTACACATTCAAAAAAAAAAGTCAAGAGGATACCGTGTCGGCCTATGGGATGCTCGGTCTGTTCCTCTGCCATCTCACCATCGGGAGTGAAGGGACCCCACTCTTGCGACCGGAGCTGGGGCTGTAACCCGTTCTGGCAAACGGGGTCTGGGTTAAAAACCCTGCACGGGTGTGGGGCTGGGATGCATGTTCCGTCCCGTCCTCACCGGCCGGTTGCATCGGCACCCCTGGGGGCGCAGGATTAAAGGGAGTGGCGGGATGACGAGTCCGGGGAAAACGAAGACTCGGGCCTTGCGGGCGGAATAGGGGTGACGGAGTAAAGAATGACGAAGTGACGAAGTAACGAAGTGACGGAGTGACGAGTAAGGGGAATGACTCATTGTCCTGCTGGCGTATTGCCAACTCCGTGTGCGTGGTTTCGAAACATGAGCCAGGCATTCAGCCGGGGCCCCCGGCCTTCCATCCAGGTATCCGCTACCAGGTATCGGATTCGGTGTCCGGCCTTCGGTTCTCGGCCCTCGGCCTGGACAAAGGATGAGGGAAAGTCGTATCTCCCTCGCCCCTCATCCCTCCATAGCCGGGGGCCGGATACCGAGCACCGAGGACCGAGCTGGAAGGCCAGGTACCGGAAAACGCGCACATCGGGTTTGCCCCGTTGGACACACGTGCCGAGACACTGCCCCACAGGCCGTGCGGCGAGGGTCTGGGGGCGAAACCCTGTGGATTTGCTGAATCCGTCCATTATCCATTATGACGTGAACGGGACTGAAGAAGGAACCCTGCTCGGGCGAGCGGGGCCGGGAATACGGGGGGACCGTGCTTGCACCCTGACGATGCAGTCCCCCGATTTCCGGCAAGAGGCGGGAGGTTTCGATGCAGGATGAGAAGGCGACCCGTGCCGTCCTGTGGATCCCGACGCCGGAGGTAGAGTCGGTCCGCCCGGTGGGCCGGCTCGTGCGGGTCTGGACCCGGCAGTTTCCCTATGAGGACCTGACGTACGTCTGGCCCGAGGCGGCGGGCGTCGAGCCCCAGGTCGGCCTGCGGGTCGTCGTGCCCCTGCGGAACCGGCGGGTGACGGGCTACGTCGTCGACCCCCAGGCTCCACCCATAGAACGGCCTGACGTTCGCTACCGGCCCGTCGACCTCGTCCTGGACCCCCAGCCCCTGTGTCCGCCGGCGTTGGTCCGCCTCCTCCGGTGGGCGGCGGATTATTACCTTCAGCCCCTGGGCGCCTACCTTCACCTGGCCGTTCCCCCGGGCCTGCACGCCCTCCACCGGGCCGAGGTCCGGGTCACGCCGGCGGGCCTTCAGGCGGCCGCCGAGTGGGCGGCTCGGGGCTCGGTCCGACGACTTCCCCTGTGGGCGCGCGTGCTCCTGTACTTAGCCGAGGCCCGGAAGGCAACCTTACCGAAGGTCCGCCGAGCCGTGGGCTCGAAGGGTCTTCATGCGGCCGTCCAGTACCTGCGGGCCCGGGGCTGGGTCGAGGTCCGGGAGCGCCTGCACCGGTGGTCCAAGGTCCCGAAGACGACGGTCGTCCATCTCGTGCGGCTTCCGGCGGCGGGCGAGCGGGTCCCGGCGGCCTACCGGGAGGTCCTGGCCTTTCTGGAGCGGGCGGGCCGGGACGTCTTACTGGAGGAACTGACGGAGGGGGTCCGGCCAAGCGGCGGCGACGATGCGGCCCGGCGGCGGCTTCGGGACCGACTCCGTCGGATGGTCGCCCGGGGATGGATTCAACTGTACGAGCAGTACCATCCCCGGCCCATCGTCTGGGATGCTCCCGTCGGGAGTGAGACGCCTATCGTCCTCAACGACGAACAGCAGGCCATCCTGGAAGCCCTGCGGTCGCACGTCGAGGCGGGGACGTTTCACGTCGGGGTCCTGTACGGGGTGACCGGGAGCGGCAAGACGGAGGTCTACCTGCGGCTTATCGAGGCGGCCGTCCGGCGGGGCAAGACGGCCCTCGTCCTGATGCCGGAGATTGCCCTGATCCCGGCCGTGACCCAGCGGTTTCGGCGCCAGTTTGGTGACCTCCTGGCCGTCCTCCACAGCGAGATGACGCCGGCCCAGCGGACGAGCGAGTGGTGGCGGGTCCGAACGGGCCAGGCCCGGATCGTCCTGGGGGCCCGCTCGGCCATCTTCGCTCCCCTGGAGGACATCGGGGTCATCGTCGTCGACGAGGAGCAGGACGGTTCGTATCGGCAGGACGAACTTCCGGTCTATCACGCCCGGGAGATGGCCCTGGCCCGGGCCCGGATGGAGAATGCCGTGGCCCTGCTCGTGACGGCCACGCCCTCGGTCGAGACTTACGCCCATGCCCGGCAGGGCACCTACAGCCTGTACCGGCTGACCCGGCGGGCCGTCCCGGGGGCGGTCTTGCCGGAGGTCGTCCTGGTCGACATGAGGGACGCTTACGCCCGGGGGAGCCATCCCTTCTTTTCGCCGCTTTTGCTGACGTCGCTTCGGGAGACGTTGGATCGGGGGGAGACGGCCATCGTCCTGATCAACCGCCGGGGCTACGCCCCCTTCGTGCAGTGTCGGGCCTGCGGCCATGTCCGGACGTGTTCGCAGTGTAGCATTCACATGGTCCTTCACAAAAAGGCCGGTGTCCTGCAGTGCCACTACTGCAATGCGACCGAGCGGGTCCCCTCGCGGTGTCCCGTCTGTGAGGGTCCGTACCTCATCGCCACGGGTATCGGGACCGAGCGGGTCCAGGCCCTCCTCGAACAGGCGTTTCCCGACGTGCGGGTCGGCGTCCTCGACCGGGACACCCTGAGTCGGCCCCGGGAATTGTTCCGACTCCTGGGTGACTTCTATGAGGGCCGGGTCCAGGTCCTCGTCGGGACCCAGATGGTCGCCAAGGGGCACCACTTCCCACGGGTCACGTTGGTCGGCGTCCTCGAGGCCGACACGAGTACGGGCCTGCCGGACTTTCGCTCCCACGAGCGGCTGTTTCAGCTCATCACGCAGGTCGTCGGTCGTTCGGGCCGGGCGGACCGACCGGGCCGGGCCATCATTCAGACGTATCGGCCCGAGCACTACGCCATCCGCTATGCGTGCCAGCACGACTACGAGGGCTTTTTCCGGGAGGAGCTGGCGTACCGGCAACGGTTCCAGTACCCGCCCTTTACGAGCCTCATCGCCCTGACGGTCGTCCACCCCGAGCACGCCCTGGCCCGCCAGTATGCGCAAACGTTGACGGACCTCCTGACCCAGCGGGCCATCCCCGAGACGCAGGTCCACGGCCCGGTCCAGCCGCTCCTGTGGCGGCTTCAGGGGAAATACCGGTACCACGTCCTCATTCGGACGACGGACCGGCGGGCCGTCCGGCAGGCGCTCCGGGACGTCTTGGGTCGGCTTCCCTTCCGGCGAGACTTCCTGCGGGTCCAGGTCGACCCCTACGAACTCGTGTGAGGTTCGGTCCTTCGGGAAGGGACGTTACGGAGCCGGGATACAGGCGAGATGGATTCGGATGGCGCGCTGGATTCGGAGGCTACTGTACGGGCTGTTCGTCGTCTTGGTAACCTCCGAGGCGGTCCTGCGCTGGCTCTGGACCCCGCCGTCCCGGGTATGGGACCGACCGGCCTTCGTCGTCGTCGAGGACCCGAGGCGTCCGTCGCGGGACCGGCTGGACGGCCCGGAGAAGTCACGGGGTGTCGTCCGCATCCTGGTCCTGGGAGACTCCTATACTTGGGGGGCGAACGTACAGTCTCCCCAGACTTATCCGAAGCTCCTGGAGTGGCTTTTAAACACGGCCACGGACGGGAAGCGCTATGAGGTCCTGAATGGGGCCGTCAGTGGCGCTTCGACGGAGGATGAGCTCAGCCAACTCCGGACCGCCTGGGACGTTCGACCGGACCTTGTCGTCTTCGGGTACTTCATCAACGACCCTGACACAGGACCAGTCCCGCCAGAGATCCTCCAACTCCAGAAGCGTCTGATGGCCACACCGGTCTGGGTCCAAAACCTGCGCCGTTACTCCCGCCTCGTCTACTGGGCCGACTATCGGCGCTGGACCCGCCGATTCCGGCGAGCGCAAGAGCACTATATCCGAAGCCTCTACGACCCACGCGGGCGGCCGTGGCAACGGCACCGGCAGGTCGTCGCTCAGGTCGGGCAGGAGTGCCGAAGTCACGGAGTGCCATGCCTATTCGTGATCTGGCCCCACCTCGGATTCCCGCTCAATCCGGACTATCCCTTTCAGGACATCCACCGGCAGGTCCATCGGCTCCTGCAAGCAGAGGGTCTCCCTTGGCTGGACTTACTTTCCGTCTTCTGGGGGATGGATACCGACCGGCTCCAAGCCGTCCCAGCCCTCGACCCCCATCCCAGCGAAATCGCCCATCGGGTCGCCGCCGAGGCCCTTTTCCGGCATCTTCAGACGACGTGGCCGGTCGTTCGGGAGGCCGTCCGAACCGACCGGCTGGTCCCCAACGCCCCGGTCCCGTCCGTGCGACTGCGGATGGCCCCCTTAGAGACCTTTTCAGAATGACCGCGCCGTCGCCGCAAGCACCCGACCCGATACGCCTGGCTTACTGCTTGCTGTTGTACCGGTTATGCCACTGCTGAAGGGCGCTCTTGATGGCCTCCAGCCACTGCTCGGTCTGATTCAGGAGTTCGTCCCAAACGACGAGTTGCTCGGCCTCCGACGGCATCCATATCTGCTGATTCAACGTATTGGCCATCGTCTCCAGGATGTTGTTGATGAAGCGGAGCCAGTTGTCGAAGTTGTCCCGCATTGTAAAGATTTCCCGCAGACCCGAACGAGCCGAAACTTCCAGCTTGGGCGTGCCGCCGGCCAGAACGACGGCACAGTTCATGGAAGTCCAGGAATTCTTACAGCCCTGCATTTCCTCGAGGGTCGCCGCCAGTTCCTTCAGAAAGGGCTCCGAGTTGACCAGGGACCAGCGGGCGTGCCGCTGGGCCAGGGATTGAAACTGTTCCCAGTCAAAGTCCACGTTGGCCGACTGGAGAAACTCGATAAGGAGTTGAAAGGGACGCCGGTCCGACCGCAGGGCGACGATTTGACGCAGGGCTTGGTCCAGTACTTCCTGAAAGTAGGGGTTCTCAAAAAGGTCCACGAGGGTATCCTTTTTCGGCATTGTTTCCATCCGGTTCGGTCCATCCTCCCCGACGGGGGCATTGGAAGCGGCTGAGTTCATTGTGTAGCATAAGCTCCCCCGGACGCAAGAGCGACGTCGCCGGTCATGGGCACCTTGGGAAGGTTCCGGGGCCTAAAGCCGGGGGAGGAAGCCGACGATGTATCGGCGGGCCGTTGGGATAGGCGTCGGAGCCCTCGCCTATGGCCTGATCCTTTGGGGTATGCAGACGGTCCTCCCGGCCGGGGCCCTGATCCGGGCCCTATGGCACGCTGGCCGAGCCCCGCTTCCTGTCGGCCGGGAGACCCTTTCGATGGCCGAGGGATGGGCCGTCGACCGCTGGTTCTCCCACGTGGCCCGCCCTGGCCGACCCTGTGTCGTCGTCATCCACGGCCTTACGCCGGACGGAAAGGACGATCCCCGCCTCCAGGACTTTGCCCGAGCCCTGGCCTGGAGCGGGTTGGATGTCTACGTCCCCCATGTACCGGCCCTCGCCGAATTCCGGTTGGACCCCCGGGTCGTCGTTCAGATGAAGGGCCTATTTCAGGAAGTCGAGGGTCGATGCCCCGCATGGGCGTTGATCGGCATCAGCGTCGGTGCCGGACCGGCCCTGCGCGCCCTTTGGTCCGAACCCCGATGGCCCCGCCTGCGGGCAGTAGCGACCGTCGGAGCCTACGCCGACGCGTGCCATCTGATGGCCGTGGGGCTAATCGGCGAACGCCTGTACGGATGGGACGTGGCCAGCGTCCGGTCGGCCCTCCGCCAAGCCCTTACCGACTGGGGCCGAACCCACGGATGGTCGGACGAGACGACCCACCGTCAGACCGAACGTCTGCTCGCCGCTCGGTCGGTCGAAGAAGTCTCGGCCTGGTGTCGGCAGGCCCCGCCGGACCTGCAGGCCGTACTCCGGGAGCTCTCGCCCATCGCCCACGTTGCCCGTCCCTGGAACGTGCCGACGTGGATCCTGCACAGTCCGGCAGACCCTGCCATTCCTATCGAGGAGTCCCGCCGCCTCGCCCGGGCCTTGGCATCGCCGACCGTCCGATTCGTGGAAGTCCCTGCCCTGACGCACGTCGAGGCCGACGTCCCCTTCAGGCACGCATGGCGGGCTTGGCGACCCCTCTGGAATGCCGCGTGGGGATTTTATCGAGCCTTGGATTGAAGACGGAACGCGGCGGAACCCCCTGAGAGCCCCACCTGGCCTCATTCTTTGGTGAAGATCAACTGCTTGATGCCGTGTTTGTAAACGATGCGGATCTCATCCTTTAAGAGGACGGTTAACGTAAACTGGTCCTCCCGGAGTAGGGTGACCTGAAGAGTTTCCCCGGTCATGAGCTCTAAGATCACGGCCTTTCGGGTCTCGATGGCTTGCCGCACCAGGTTGCTGAAACCAAACTGGGGACCGCCGATGGCCGGATAGCCGCCTCCCGGACGCGGAACCGGCTTGGGCCGCATTTGAGGCGGGCGCCCGCCGGGCACACCCGGCCCCCCACTCTGCTGGGCCACCATGAAGCGCCTCCTCATCGGGATGCATCCCCTTATTTTGGGTCGGGGACCGTGAAAAGGCAAATACTACCGCCTTTCCAGGTATCGGTGTTCGGTACGAGTGCCAGGTCTCAGGTCCCGGGTACCGGATTCGGTGTCCGGCCTTCGGCCTGGACGAAGGATGCGGGAAGGTCGCATCTCCCTCACCCCTCATCCCTCCACGGCCGAGGGCCAGACACCGAGCCCAACGCGCACGCCGGGTCTGCATCCTGTATCTTGTATCTTGCATACCCCGTGTGCGGGTTTTTCGAAGACAGGTGCCAGGTACCGGGTACCCGGTATCGGGTACCGGCTATCTGGCACCTGGGACCTGGTACCCGGCACCGGAGCCGGTCCGACGCCGAGGGCCGAACA
>Ga0079992_131901_pt1 | contig 14420 bp, 18 predicted proteins | sample FaiFalFF_MnMetaG_3_FD_69197 | JGI IMG/M metagenome (GOLD analysis project Ga0079992, IMG submission 69197) | Freshwater microbial communities from Yellowstone National Park, Wyoming, USA - Fairy Falls B (FF_Mn_B) MetaG (SPADES assembly) (version 2) | ecosystem: Environmental > Aquatic >... | reverse complement strand
TCAGTTGGTAGAGCACGACCTTGCCAAGGTCGGGGTCGCGGGTTCAAGTCCCGTCTCCCGCTCCACATAAACCCCCCCAGGATGCCCTGGGGGGTTTTTTATTGCAGGCTTTCGTCGGAGAGCCAGTCGCTCCAGGTTTCCAGGTGGCCAGCGTCGGCCACGCTCAGGACCTCGAGGCCCGGAAAGAGGACGCGGGTGATGGAGGTGTTGGGGATGTGGAAGCGCCGCCAGGTGTCCCCTTCCAAGTCCAGGGCCAGCTTCAGGGCGGCGCGGATGATGCCGCCGTGGGTCACCACCAGGTGGCGGCCTGGGGGAAGGCCTTCCAGGAAGGCCTGGAACCGCTGGGCCAGCTGGGCCATGCTTTCCCCGCCGGGCCTGGGCGTGTGCCAGGGGTCCTGGAGGAGGCTTTGGGCGAAGTCCGGGTAGCGGGCCTCCGCCTCTTCCCGGGTGAGCCCGGCCAGCTTCCCCACGTCTATTTCCCGAAGAAGGGGGGTGGTCTGAAGGGGAAGCCCCAGGGCGGCCGCCAGGGGTTCGGCGGTCTCCCGGGCCCGGCGCAGGTCGGAGGCGTGGAGGCTGTCAAAGGCCTGCCGGCTTCTGGCCAGGCGCTGGGCCAAGCGGAAGGCCTGGCCGATGCCCACCGGGGAAAGGGGGACATCTAGATGCCCCTGGAAGCGCTTTTCTGCGTTCCAGGCGGTTTCGCCGTGGCGAATAAGCCAGAGCTCCTTCATAACAGGCGGATTCCCGGTTCCGGCACCACCCGGCCCACCAGGAAGCCTTCCACCAGCTCTTGGGCCCGCCTGGCCTCGGCCTCCGGCAGGACCAGGATGAGGCCCAAGCCCATGTTGAAGACCCGGAACATCTCCTCCTCGGGGATCTGGCCCAGGCGCTGGAGGTAGGGGAAGATGGGGGGCACGGGCCAGGTGCCCCTTTGGATCTCCGCCCCCAGGCCTTCCGGGAGGGCCCGGGGCAGGTTTTCCCAGATTCCCCCGCCGGTGATGTGGGCGATGGCGTGGATCTCCACCCCGCTTTCCTGAAGGCGCAGGAACTCCGGCCAATAGGCCCGGTGGGGGCGGAGGAGGGCCTCCTTGAGGCTTTCCCCCAGCTCGGGAACGAAGGCCAGAAGGTCATGTCCCGCCACCACCTTCCGGATCAGGGAGTAGCCATTGGTGTGGGGGCCGGAGGAGGGCAGGGCCAGGAGGAGGTCCCCTTCCCGCACCCTCTCCGGGCCCAGGATGCCCTCCCGCTCCACCACCCCCACCATGGTGCCCGCCAGGTCCCAGGCCCCTTCCCGGTAGACCCCGGGCATCTCGGCCGTCTCCCCGCCCAGAAGGGGGATGCCCAGGGCCTTGCAGGCCTGGGCCAAGGAGGCGAGGAGGCCGGCCAGGACCTCCTCCTCCAGGCGGCTTGCCGCCAGGTAGTCCAGGAAGAAGAGGGGTCTGGCTCCTTGGGCCAGGAGGTCGTTGACCGAGTGGTTGACCAGGTCAAAGCCCAGGCCGGAGACATCGCCCACCTCCAGGGCCAGAAGGGTCTTGGTGCCCACCCCGTCGGTGGTGGCCACCAGGACCGGGTGGCGCATCCCCTTGAGGGCCATGGCGTCAAAGAGCCCGCCAAAGGCCCCTAGGCCCCGTAAGACCTCGGGGGTGTAGGTGGCCTCCACCTGGGCCTTGGCCCGCTTCAGGGCCTCGGCCTTTTGGGCGATGTGGACCCCGGCCTCCTCGTAGCGCATCGCCCCTATCCTACCCCAAGGGCCTCTTGGAGGAGGCGGCGCACCAGGTCGGGCCTGGCCTGCCCCCGGGTGCGGCGCATGACCTGGCCCAAAAGGGCGTCCAGGGCCTTGGCCTTGCCCTGGCGCACGCTCTCCGCCGCCTCGGGCATGCTGGCGATGACCTCGGCCACCAGGGCCCTCAGCGCCTCCTCGTCGGCCACCACCTTGAGGCCCCGCTCCCGCACCAAGGCCTCGGGGTCTCGCCCTTCCAGAAGCTCGGGGAGAAGGCCCTTGGCCACGCGGCTCGTGATCTCCCCCCGCTCAAAGAGGGCCACCAGGCGGGCCAGGGCCAAAGGCGTGAGGCGGGTGGCCTCCAGGGAAAGCCCCCGCTCGTTCAAAAGCCCCACCACGTCGGCCAGGAGCCAGTTGGCCAGGGCCTGGGGAGAGGCAAGGCTGAGCTCCAGGGCCTCGTCCAGGAAGCGGGCCAGGGAGGGGGTGTAGGCCAGGACCTCGGCGTCCTTGGCCTTGATGCCCAGGGCCTGGTAGCGCGCCTCCTTGGCCCAGGGGAGCTCGGGGAGGCTGGCTTTTACCTCCTCCAGCCAGGACCTGGGCAGGGGCACCGGGGGGAGGTCGGGCTCGGGGAAGTAGCGGTAGTCGGCCTCCTCCTCCTTGGTGCGCATGGGGTAGGTCTTGCCGCTTCCCTCCTCAAAGGCCATGGTGGCCTGTTTGACCCTCTCCCCCCGCCTGAGGATCTCGGTCTGGCGGCGGATCTCGTACTCCAGGGCCCGCTGGACGCTTTTGAAGGAGTTCAGGTTCTTGATCTCCACCTTGGTGCCGAGGGGCTCGCCCAGCCGGCGCACGGAGACGTTGACGTCGGCCCGCATCTTGCCCTCCTCGGGGCTGGCCTCAGAGATGCCCAGGGTCTGGGCCAGGGCCTGGATCCTTTGCAGGAAGAGCCGGGCTTCTTCCGGGGTCCTGAGGTCGGGCTCGGTGACCAGCTCTATGAGGGGGCTTCCCGCCCGGTTCAGGTCCAGGAGGGTGCGGCCTTCCAGGTGGAGGCTTTTGCCGGCGTCCTCCTCCAGGTGAAGCCGCTTGATGCGCACCGCCCGCTCCCCTAGCGGCAGGGCACCCCCTTGGCCCAGGGGGAGGTCGTACTGGCTGATCTGGTAGTTCTTGGGCAGGTCGGGGTAGAAGTAGTTCTTGCGGTGGAAGACGAGTCTTTCCGGGATCCGGCTTCCCAGGGCCAGGGCCAGCCTGAGGCCGTACTCCACCGCCTTCCGGTTGGCCACGGGCAAAGCTCCTGGAAGGCCCAGGCAGACGGGGCAGGTGTGGGTGTTGGGCGGGGCGCCGAAGGGGTCCGCCGGGCAGCCGCAGAAGGCCTTGGTCCGGGTCTTGAGGTGCAGGTGGACCTCGAGGCCGATAACCGCCTCAAACATGGGAAGAGTTTACCCGCGGGCGGGCTTCTCCTGCACCCCAGCGAGGCGCATGAACTCCTTGGGGTCCACCGCCCGGGCGAGGCCCAGCTCGTAGGTGATGAGCTTGCGCTTGTAGAGGTCCGCCAAACAGGCGTCCATGGTGATCATGCCGAACTGGCCGCCCGTCTGGATGACGCTCCGGAGCTGGTGGGTCTTGCCCTCCCGGATCAGGGCCCTAACCGCCGGGGTGGCGATCATGAGCTCGTAGGCCAGGACCCGGCCCCCGCCGAAGGCCTTGGGCAGGAGCTGCTGGGTCAGGACGGCCACCAGGTTGTTGGAAAGCTGGACCCGCACCTGCTCTTGCTGGTTCTCGGGGAAGACGTCAACGATGCGGTCAATGGTCTCGGGGGCGGAGTTGGTGTGCAGGGTGCCCATGACCAGGTGGCCGGTCTCGGCGGCGGTGATGGCGGCGGCGATGGTCTCGTAGTCCCGCATCTCCCCCACCAGGATCACGTCGGGGGCCTGGCGGAGGACGCTCCTTAGGGCCTTGTGGAAGCCGTGGGTGTCGGCGCCGATCTCCCGCTGGTTGATGATGGCCTTTTTGTGCTTGTGGAAGAACTCAATGGGGTCCTCAATGGTCACGATGTGCACGGGTTTGCGTTCGTTGATGTAGTCGATCATGGAGGCCAGGGTCGTGCTCTTCCCTGACCCCGTGGGCCCCGTGACCAGGACTAGGCCCCTGGGGCTTAGGGCGATCTCGGCGATGTTTTTGGGCAGGCCCAGCTCCTCAAAGCTCTTGATGACGGCGGGCACCACCCGCAACACCCCGGCCACGCTTCCCCGCTGCAAGAAGACGTTCACCCGAAAGCGTCCCCTGCCCGGGAGGCTGAAGGAGAAGTCCAGCTCCTTTTCCTCCTCAAAGACCCGCTGCTGCTTCTCGTCCATGAGGGCGTACATGAGGCGGCGGGTCTCCTGCGGGGAGAGGGGCTCGTACTCCGTGGGGTGGAACTCTCCGTCGATCTTCAGCATGGGGGGGACGCCCACGGTGATCACCAGGTCGCTGGCCCCTCGCTCCACGGCCAGGCTCAGAAGGTCCACGATGTCCGGAACCTTAGGCATAATCTTCACCCTTACTCAATGGTACGCGCCAGGACCTCCTCGAGGGTGGTGATGCCCAGGAGCGCTTTGTAGATGCCGTCCTCCCGCAGGGTCTTCATGCCCTTTTGCCTGGCCATCTCCTTGATCTCCGTGGCCGACTTCCCCGCCACGATGGCGTGGCGGATCTCGTCGTCCACCACCAGAAGCTCGTGGATGGCGTAGCGGCCCTTGTACCCTGTGCCGCCGCACCGCTCGCACCCCATGCCCTTGTAGAGCTTGGCCCCCTGGATCTCCCCTTCGCTCAGGCCGATCCGCCTTAGGACCTCGGGGTCGGGCTTCACCTCCACCTTGCAGTGGTCGCAGATCCTCCGCACCAGCCTCTGGGAGAGGACCCCGATAAGGGCGGCGGAGATGTTGAAGAGCTCCACCCCCATCTCGTCCAGGCGGGTGATGGCCTGGGCGGCGTCGTTGGTGTGCAGGGTGGCGATGACCAGGTGGCCGGTGAGGGCGGCCTCGGTGGCGATCTTGGCCGTCTCCGAGTCGCGGATCTCCCCCACCATGATGATGTCCGGGTCCTGCCGCAGGAAGGCCCTCAGGGCCCGGGCAAAGGTGAGGCCCGCCTGGGGGTTCACCTGGGTCTGGTTGATGCCGGGGATCTCGTACTCCACCGGGTCCTCAATGGTCTGGGTGTTCTTATCGGGGGTGGCGATGCGCTTCAGGATGGAGAAGGTGGTGAAGCTCTTGCCCGACCCTGTGGGGCCGGTGATGAGGAAGATGCCGTAGGGCTTGGAGATCACCTCCTGGAAGCGCTCAAAGACCCCGGGAGCGAAGCCCAGCTCCTCTATTTCGGGGATGTCGGCGGCCTTCTTGAGGAGGCGCATCACCGCCTTCTCCCCGTAGACGGTGGGCAGGGTGGAGAGGCGGAGGTCCAGGTCAATGGTCCCTTCCCGGTAGCGCACGCGGCCGTCCTGGGGGAGGCGCTTCTCGGCGATGTTGAGCCCGCCCATGATCTTGATGACGCTGATCACCGGGCCCAGGGCCCCCTTGGGCAGGGTGGTGTACTGGCGCAGGGTGCCGTCCACGCGGAGGCGTACCAGGACGTCGGTGGGCCTGGGCTCTACGTGGATGTCGGAAGCGTCCTGCAAATAGGCCTCGCGGATGACCTGCTTGACGAACTTCTGGGCGGCGCTCTCGTCCAGCTCCCCGATGGCCGCTTCCTCTTCCTGCTGGTAGCCCTTGGAGAGCTCCTTGGCCAGCTCCCCCAGCTCCTCCTTGCCGTAGAAGCGCTCAATGAGCTTGGTGATGGCCGCTTCGGTGGCCACCGCCGGGGTGACCTCGTAGTTGAGCCCCTTGCGCTTGAGGGCCAGGCGCACGTCGTCCAGGGCCAGGATGTTGCGGGGGTCCTTCATGAGGAGGACGAGGGTCTTCCCCTCCACGTGGTGGGGAAAGACCCCGTAGCGCCGGGCCAGGTCCTCGGGGATGAGGAGGGCGGCCCCGGGGTCCGGGGGGTTCTCCTCGGGGTTGATGTAGGGGTAGCCCAGTTGCGTGGCCACCGCCTGGGCCAGGGCCTCGGGCTTCAGCTTCCCCGACTGGATCAGGGTGTCCTCCAGGCGCCCTCCACCCTGCCTCTGCTTCTTCAGGGCCTCCTCCACGTCCTCGGGCCGGACCAGGCCCAGTTCCACCAGGATCTCCCCCAGGGGCTTGGCCTTGGGGAGGCGCTTTTGCACCTCGAGGGCCTCCCTGAGCCCTTCCCGGGAGAGGCGGCCCTCCTGGACCAGGACCTCTCCGAGCCTGCCCTTTTCCGGGTAGGCCCGGTGGAAGAGGTCCTCCCAGGCCTTGGGGAGCGTGAGGAGAAAGCGGGCGGGGCGGCCCAAGAGCTCCTCCACCGCCTCCAGGTGCCGGGGGTCGGCCAGAACCACCTCCACCTTTCCCTCGCGGATGGCCACGGGCACAGCGCTATACCGGAGGGCATCGGAGCGGAGGAGGAGGGAGGTGGCCGCCGGGTCTATGGTGAGGCCCTCGGTGGAGGGGAGGAACTCCAGGCCCTTTTGCTCTGCCAGGGCCTGGTAGAGGTCCTCCTCCTTGAGTCCCTTTTGTACCAAGATCCTGCCCAGGAGGTCCCCGGTGCGTTCCTGCTCCACCAGGGCTTCTTCTAAGACATCCCGGCTTATGAGCCCCCTTTTCACCAGAAGTTCCCCCAGCTTCAGCTCCTCCTGGCCGGGGCCCGAGGGGGGTGGGGGGAGAGGGAGGCCCAGCTCGGGGTAGTTCTTGGCCAAGGCGTAGAGGAAGTCGCTCTTGGTGGCCTGGTAGGGCTCCACCACCAGGCCGGTGAGGTCCTCCACCTCCTCGAGGGCCAGGGTGTCCAGGGGGTTCACGAAGGCCACCCGGACCACCCCGGCCTCCTCGTCCAGGGCGAAGGGGATGGCCTGAAGCTCCTTGGCCTTTTCGGCGGGAAGGAGGGCCCTCACCTTGGGTGGGATCTCCATCTTGTGGAGCTCCACCAGCGGGATGCCGAAGTGATCCTCAATGGCCTGGGCGATGCGCCTTTCCGAGAGAAGGCCCATGTCCACCAGGACCTCGGCCAGGGATCCCCCCACCTCCCGGTGCCGTTCTAGGGCCATCTGGAGCTCCTCGTCGGTGAGGAGCCCGGAATCCAAAAGGATGGCGCCAAGCCGCTTGTCGCCGATGCTGAGCACGCTCATGCCGATTCCCCCTTGGTCCGCCTAAACGGAGTTTCCAGCATCCGTATGAAACGCGTGTAAAAGAACTCCCGCTCCTTCAGAGGGGGCACCAGGACCGTGTAGGCCCCCACCAGGTTGCCCCCCAGGATGTCGGTGAAGACCTGGTCCCCCACCACGGCCACCTCATGGGGGGGCAGGCCCAGGGCCCTCAGGGCCCGCCTGAACCCCAGCCAGGGCTTGAGGGCCGGAGCGTGGCCCGGAAGGCCGAGCTTTGCCTGCAAGCGGGCGAAGCGCTCCGGCATGGCGTTGGAGAGGAGGTAGATGGGCACCGCCTCCCTAAGGCCCTTCAGCCAGGCCTCGTGCTCGGGGGGAAGAGCCTCCTCCCCGTAGGGGAGAAGGGTGTTGTCCAGGTCCAGGATCACCCCCTTCAGGCCCCTGGACGCCAGCCACTCTGGGGTGAGGTGGAGGAGGGAGGGGAGGACGGCCCGGGGAAAGAGCATGCCCCCATTGTGCCACCAGGGGGATTAACCATGCCTTAACGCCAGCATGACCAGGCCCCACATCCTCCCGGTCTGGCCCCGGTCCCGGCGGTGGGAGAAGAGGCGGGGGTCGCAGTGGGTGCAAAGCCCCACCCGCTAGATGCGCTCCTCCTTGAGCCCGGCCCGCCGGGCCTGGAGGAGGAGGGCTTTTTCCAGGTCCAGAAGATACCGGCCCGGGGCCTTGGGGTCCGGGGTGAAGGTGGGGAGGCCCGCCTCCTGGAAGCGCCCGGCCACCTCCTCTCCCACCTGGTAGCACCCGCCCCCGATGCCGGGGCCTATGGCCAGGTGGGTTTCCGTGGGGTCCAGGCCCAAGGCCGCGATCCTTTCCAGGGCCCTTGGGAGAATCCCCCCCACCACCCCCCGCCAGCCGGCGTGGAGGGCGCCCACCAGGCCTTCCGGGTGGTAGAGGAGGAGGGGGTAGCAGTCCGCCACCCCCACCCGCAGGAGGAGGCCCGGGGTGCGGGTGAGGAGGCCGTCCCCCTCCCAGACCCCGGGGCCTTCCACCAGGTGCACCTCCACCCCGTGCACCTGCTTGAGCCCCGCCACCGGGGGGTAGCCGAAGGCGGCCAGGACCCGCCTCTGGTTCTCCGCCACCTTTTGGGGGTCGTCGCCGGTGGCGGCGGAGAGGTTGAGGCTCCCATAAGGCCCTTGGGAGACCCCGCCCTCGCGGGTGGTGAAGCCGTGGGGTGTGGGCAGGGGGGTGGTGAGGAGGGGGACCATGGGCTCATTCTGCCATGCGCATTGTGCCCTTTACCCCTAAGCCGAACACGCTCAGGTGTATATTGGGGCCATGAGGGTGGATCGGAACCAGCTCCGCTTCAACCAGGCCCTTTTGGTCGTCCTCCTTCCCCTGGCGGCCCTTTGGGACCAGACCTGGCTGGTCTACCTCCTCTTCCTCCTCATGGCCAGCCAGCACACCCCCTGGGACCTGATGGTGGCCCTGAAGCGCCTTCTCCGGGTGCCCCCGGCGGTGGTGGAGGAGGACCCCAGGCCCCACCGCTTCGCCCGCTTCCTGGGGGCGGTGTTTCTGGGCTTGGCCTCTCTCTTCCTCCTCCTGGGCCTGAAGGGGGTGGGGTACGCCCTGGCCCTGGTGGTGGCCCTTCTGGCCTTCGTCAACCTGGCCTTCGGCTTCTGCCTGGGGTGCTTCCTCTACCTGCACCTGCGCTACGCCAGGGCCCTCTTCACCGGGAAATAGCCTCCAGGAGGCGCACCATCTCTATGGCGGTGAAGACCGCCTCGGCGCCCTTGTTGCCCGCCTTGCCCCCGGCCCTTTCCTGGGCCTCCTCGGGGGTGTTGGTGGTGAGGACGCCGAAGACGATGGGCTTCTCGGTCTGGAGCATGGCCTGCATGAGGCCGCTGGCGGCCTGGGCGGCCACGTACTCAAAGTGGGGGGTTTCCCCCCGCACCACCGCCCCCAGGGCCACCACCGCATCCACGTCCGGGCGGCTCGCCAGGCGCTTGGCCACGAGGGGCAGCTCAAAGGAGCCGGGAACCCAGGCCACCAGGACCTCGCCCGGGTCCCCGCCCAGGCGGGCGTAGGCCTCGAGGGCCCCCTCCAGAAGGAGCTTGGTCACCCGCTCGTTGAAGCGGCCCACGGCGATGGCAAGCCGCACCCCCTTGGCGGTGAGGATGGGGGAGAGGGTCTTGGGCTTCATGGCCTCACTATACTTTGGGGGTGGAGCGGTACCTCCTGGTCATGGTGGGCGGGGCCATCGGCTCCTTGCTGCGCTACCTCGTGGGGGCCTGGGTCCAAGGGCTTCTGGGCCCCGCCTTTCCCTGGAGCACCCTTTTTGTCAACGCCCTGGGGAGCCTTCTCATCGGGGCGGTGGTGCGGCTTTCCCTGGAGGGGGCCCTTTCGGGAGAGGCCCGGCTCTTTCTGGCCGTGGGGCTTCTGGGCGGGTTCACCACCTTCTCCAGCTTCAGCTACGAGACCCTGGCCCTTCTTCAGGACGGCGAGGCCCTGGCGGCCTTGGCCTACGCTTTGGGAAGCCTCCTTCTAGGGTTTTTCCTGGCCTACCTGGGCTACCGCCTTGGCGGTATGCTGGTGGCATGAAGCTGGAAGGCGAGGCCAAGCTCCTCCGCATCTTCATCGGGGAGTCGGACCGCCACGGGGGGCGGCCCCTTTACGAGGCCATCGTCCTGGAGGCCAGGAAGCGGGGCCTTTCCGGGGCCTCGGTCTTCAAGGGCTTTATGGGTTTTGGGGCCCACTCCCGCATCCACTCGGCCAAGGTGCTCCAGCTCTCCGAGGACCTGCCGGTCATGGTGGAGATCGTGGACACCGAGGAGAAGATCCGGGACTTCCTGCCGGTGCTGGACGGGATGGTGCGGGAGGGGCTCGTCACCCTGGAGAAGGTGGAGGTGATCCGCTACCAAAGCCGGTGACCTGGCCCCCTTTTCCCCGGTGGAGAAGGCCTTAGGCTAAAGGCATGGAGCGCCTTCCCCCGGGCCAGATCCTCACCCAGCGCTTCCCCATCCTCACCTACGGGGAGGAGCCGGAGGTCTCCAGGGAGGCGTGGCGCTTTGCCCTCTCGGGCCTGGTGGCGAGGCCCCTCACCCTCACCTACGAGGAGCTTCTCGCCCTGCCCCAGGTGGAGCTCACCCGGGACTTCCACTGCGTGACCCGGTGGAGCCGCCTGGACGTGGCCTGGAAAGGGGTCAGGGTGCGGGACCTCCTGGAGAGGGCCAGGCCAAAGGAGGAGGCCGTGGCGGCTTTGGTGCGAAGCTATGGCGGCTACACCACCAACCTCCTCCTGGAAGACCTCCTGCGGGAGGACGTGATCCTGGCCCACACCCTCTTCGGCCAGCCCCTCCCCCGGGAGCGGGGCGGCCCCGTGCGCCTTCTCGTGCCCCACCTTTACGCCTGGAAGAGCGCCAAGTGGGTGAGGGAGATTGAGCTTCTGGACCATCTGGAGCTGGGCTTTTGGGAAAGGCTGGGCTACCACTGGCGGGGGGACCCCTGGAAGGAGGAGCGCTTCCAGGAGGGCCCCATCCCCGCCGCCAGCCTGCGCTTTAGGAGCCGGAAGGAGGGACCATGACCCCTTTGGAAAGGGCCCACCTCGAGGTGGACGAGGCCCTAAAGGCCTACGAGGGCTGCGTGGAACGGGAGGAGGCCCAGTACGGCCCCGAGTACGAGCGCGTCACCCTTATGGAGCGCGAGGCCCCCGCCCCGGACCCCTGCGCCGAGGCCTTTTTGCGCCTGGTGCGGGCGGTGCGGGGCTACGAGGAGGCGGGCGGCCACCGGGACGCCTTGGACCTCAAGGGGCACAGGGCCAGGGTCTACAAGGCCCTGGACAGGGAATAGGCCAGGGGCCTCCCGTTTTGGAAGTAGTGGGCCTCCTCAAAGCCCAAGGAGAGGAGGAGGCCTTCCGTTTCGGCGAAGGCGGAGCCCACCTCCTCGGGCCGGTGGGCGTCCGAGCCCAGGACCACGCCGATCCCAAGCTCCCGGGCCCTCTTGAGGAGGGCCGGGGCGGGGTAGACCTCCCCCACGGGCTTCCTGAGCCCGGCGGTATTCACGTCCAGGAAGAGCCCTTCCTCGGCTATGGCCTTCAGGGCGGGCTCGGCCAGCTCCAAAAGGGCCTCTTCCGGTAGGCGGTCCCCAAACTTCTTGGGGAGGTCCAGGTGGGCGATGGCGTGGAAGAGGCCGCTCCTCGCCGCCCGTTCCACCTCCTGGAAGTAGGCCCGGTAGACCTCCACCAGGTCCCGCCAGGCGTACTCCTCCTGGTGGTCGGGGTGGTCCAGGGGCCAGGCGCCCAGGTAGTGGACGCTTCCCAGCACGTAGTCAAAGGGGTAGCTTCGGACCACCTGGGCCACGAAGGCCTCGGTGCCGGGGTGGTAGTCGGCCTCGAGGCCGATGCCCACGTAGAGGTCCGGGTTCCGCTCCCGCACCCGTTCCAGGGCCAGGAGGTAGAAGGGAAGCTCGCTAAGGCGCATCCGGCTCCCCGGGTCGTACCAGGAGGGCATGGGGCTGTGGTCGGTGAAGACCAGGCCCCTTAGCCCCATCTTTCGGGCCTGGAAGAGGTACTCCTCGGGGCTCCCCTCGGCGTGGCCGCAGAGGGGGGTGTGCACGTGGCTATCCACCATAAGGCGATTCTATGCGAACCACCTGGCCCTGCCAGGCGTAAACCACCGCTTCCTGCCCCAAGGCCCGGGAGAGGTCCAGGGAGAGGAAGGGGTCCTCGGCGGCCTCCTCGGCCTCCTGGACCAGGACCGGGGTGAAGGGGGGGATGAGGCGGGGGTGGCGCTGGAGGACGGCTTCCACCCGAAACCTTTCTGAATAAAGCCGCTTCAGGGCGAAGAGGGCCTCCCTGGGGGTCCTTGCCCTTTCCAAAGCCCCCTCCCCCGCGTAGCGCAGGAGGAAGGGGCCCTTTCCCTTTAGGACCTCCAGGAAGGCCTCGGCCCGCTCGGGGAGGAGGTAGCTTTCCTTCACCGCCCGCACCGCCTCCTCCGAGGCCAGAAGGAGGCGCTCCTCGTCTATGCGGACCCCGAACACCCCGCGGAAGAGGGCTTCCAGGCGCTCTTCCAGGTTGTTGAGGCGGAAGAACTCCTCCTCCAGGTCCACCACCCAGGTGGGGGCCACGGGAAAGCCCAGGGCCTGGGCCCGCTTCAGGAGGGCCACCTCGCCCTCGGCGTGGGCCTGGCTGAGGGGGACTACTCCAGGCGCCCTCACACAAACCGCACCCCTTCGGCCCGGGTCACCTTCCCCTGGTAGAGGAAGGTGACCTGGCGCAAGGCGGCCTGCAGGTCAAAGGGGGTGAGGGCGCTCACCCCGTCTTCGGGCAGGACCACCTGGTACCAGCGCAAAGCGGCCGAGCCCGCCGTGTGCAGGACGCAGATGTTGGCCACGGTGCCCACCACCACCAGGTGCTTCACCCCAAAGAGGTGCAGGTAGTGGTCCAGGGGGGTGCCGTAGAAGGCGTCGTAGCGCACCTTCTGGATGACGAGCTCCTCGGGCCTGGGCTTGAGCTCCTCCAGGATCTCCGCCCCCCAGGTGCCGGCCACGGCGTGCCGGGGCCAGATCCGGAACTCGGGGTCGTCCTCCCGGTGCCAGTCCTGGGTGAAGACCACCCGCGCCCCCGCCTGGCGGGCCCTTTCCAGTAGGCCCTTTATGGCGGGGACGGTCTTGGGGGCCTCGGGCACGAAGAGGGCCCCTTGAGGGTGGGCGAAGTCGTTTTGCATGTCCACCACGATCAGGGCGGTCTCCTTGGCGGGAAGCTCCAGGGCTTCTACCTTGGGGATCTCGGGGACCTCCACCATACCCTTATTATGGTCCATCCTTGACCCCGGGGGCCTCGAGGGCTACACTTTGGCGCATGAAAATACGGGACCTCCTCCGGGCGAAGGGGCCCCACTTCTCCTTTGAGTTCTTTCCCCCCAAGACCAAGGAGGGGGAGGAGGCCCTCTTCCGCACCATGGCCGAGCTCAAGGCCTTCCGCCCGGCCTTCGTCTCCATCACCTACGGGGCCATGGGGAGCACCCGGGATCGGAGCGTGGCCTGGGCAGCCCGCATTAAGGAGCTTGGCCTCACCCCCCTGGCCCACCTCACCGTGGCCGGGCAGAGCCGAAAGGAGGTGGCCTCGGTCCTGGAGCGCCTATGGCAGGTGGGGGTGGAGAACATCCTGGCCCTGAGGGGGGACCCGCCCGCCGGGGAGCGGGTCTTCCGCCCCCACCCCGAGGGCTTCCGCTACGCCTCCGAGCTGGTGGCCTTCATCCGGGAGCGCTACGGGGAGGCCCTTTCCGTGGGCGGGGCCGCCTACCCCGAGGGGCACCCGGAGAGCGTGAGCCTCGAGGCCGACCTCCGCCACTTCAAGGCCAAGGTGGAGGCGGGCCTGGACTTCGCCATCACCCAGCTCTTCTTCAACAACGCCCACTACTTCGGCTTCCTGGAGCGGGCCCGCCGGATGGGCGTGGAGATCCCCATCCTGCCTGGCATCATGCCCATCACCAACTACCAGCAGCTCCGCCGCTTCACCGAGGTCTGCGGGGCCAGCATCCCAGGCCCCCTCCTCTCCCGGCTGGAGCGCCACCAGGACGACCCTGGGGCCATCCTGGAGATCGGGGTGGAGCACGCCACCCGCCAGGTGGCCGAGCTTCTGGAGGCTGGGGTGGAGGGGGTGCACTTCTACACCCTCAACAAAAGCCCCGCCACCCGCATGGTCTTGGAGAGGCTGGGCTTCAGACCGGAACCCCTTCCCCCCAGGTTGCCAGGCTCACCTCCTGCCCCCTGAGGGCGAGGAGCTTCCCTAGCTCCAAAAGCTTCTCCTCCTCGCCGTGGACCAGGACCACCCGCCTCTGCCCCTCCAGCCAGGAGAGAAGCTCGTCCTGGCCGGCGTGGCCGGAGAAGCCCCCCAGGGTGTGGACGCTGGCCCTCAAGGGGCAGCTGCCCGTCACCTCCCGGGCGGCGCCAAAAGGTACGATGCGCATGCCCTTATCTTGACACTCACCCCGCCTTGTGGTAGCCTAATCCCTCGGACAGGGTCCCATCCCCGGTCCCGCCACCCTAGCTCAACCGGCAGAGCACCCGACTTGTAATCGGGGGGTTGGGGGTTCAACTCCCCTGGGTGGCTCCAAAACGCGCGGGGGCAGGTGCCCGAGTGGCCAAAGGGGACGGTCTGTAAAACCGTTGGCGCAAGCCTACGCTGGTTCGAATCCAGCCCTGCCCACCACCCGGTGTGCCGGAGCACACCGCATGCGGGAGTAGCTCAGTTGGTAGAGCATCGGCTTCCCAAGCCGAGGGTCGCGGGTTCGAGTCCCGTCTCCCGCTCCACGAGCTCGCGTAGCTCAGCAGGTAGAGCACACCCTTGGTAAGGGTGAGGTCGCCGGTTCGAGCCCGGCCGCGAGCTCCATCTTTTTGACTGCCCTGGGCGGGAAAGGCCCAGGGCGGCCTTTGCGTGCAAGAAGGAGGAACCATGGCGAAGGGCGAGTTTATCCGGACGAAGCCCCACGTGAACGTGGGGACGATTGGGCACGTGGACCACGGGAAGAC
>Ga0079992_133163_pt1 | contig 14441 bp, 11 predicted proteins | sample FaiFalFF_MnMetaG_3_FD_69197 | JGI IMG/M metagenome (GOLD analysis project Ga0079992, IMG submission 69197) | Freshwater microbial communities from Yellowstone National Park, Wyoming, USA - Fairy Falls B (FF_Mn_B) MetaG (SPADES assembly) (version 2) | ecosystem: Environmental > Aquatic >... | reverse complement strand
ATGAAATCAATAGTTTTAGAAAATTTTTTATAACTTATTGATTATCAATGACTTAACATTATTTACTAGACAAAGCAAATAATTCTAAAACTATCTATTTTTCTATATTTTCCCCACCCACTCTATAAATAAGCCTTCGGCCTATGAGCTTCGCCCCCCTTAAATCTCCATCATTAAATCAGTAGTTTTAGAAAATTTTTAATAGCTTACGTTTCTTTAAACTATACTTTAAAATTTGAATACTTTGGCTAATTTAATTTTTTATATATTGGTAGTTTTTTCTATAGATTTATAAAGATATGTGGAAATTTTATGATACTTTTAGCTATTTTAAGTCAAACGAAAGAGCTTACCTTTGAAGAGGTAAAAAATTTTGTAAGTGAGAAAATAGAAAAATATACTTACTTTAAAGTTGATAGCAATTTTATTAAAAGAATAAAAATTACCCAATCTTTTGAAGAATTAGTTTCAGTTTTAGATAGTTTTAGAAAGCATTTAGGTCAGTTTGATTATTTGGGAATTTTGAAAGATGAAGAACTTCATAAGGAATACAAAGAAAAAAGAAATGATTATGGCTTAACAAAAGGAGGAAGAGTAATTCCAACTTCTCCAAGTTTTAGAAAATGTGCCTTTTTAACAGGACAATATGTCTATGCTGAATATACAGCTGATTATATGGAAAGTGGCATTTGTACTCATGGGAAAAGTGCTTATATTAGCAGTGGAAAACTAACTTTTCTTACTGTTCTTTATGTAGCATCAGCATTAAAATATGATACCATTATTATTGATCTTAGAGATAACTTTGGAGGCGAATCTATTTATGCTTACTATATAGCAAGTCTATTATCTAACAAAAAACAAATAGATTTTAAATATCTATTTAGGGATACGACAATAATTGAAAAAAAAGACTTTTCATCTCTTAAAACATCAGATGTTCGTAAGAAAAAAATTATTATTTTAAGTAATAAAAATACATATTCTGCCTCTGAATGGTTGATTTATAAATTGGCTTCTCTTAATCCAAAAATAACCTTAGTTAATCCAGATGGAAGAACAGGTGGTAAAAGGACAAGGTTATGTTCTTTTTATTTTTATTACAATTACAAGGATTACTATTTACTAGTCCCTTGTGGTTTATGGTTTGTTGAAGGTAATGTGTATTTTTCAAAAAATTATTAATAAAATTTTAGTATTAGCTTATAATATAATGTGGAAAACTTAATTAAATTATTGATAATCAATAAGTTTTATGTGGAAAATTATGTGGAAATTTTTGTGGATAAAAAAATAAGTTAGTTTTTCAACATAAAATTTAAAAATTTTTGTGGAAAACGAATTTAAGTTATTGATAATCAATAAGTTTTTTATGTTGAAAACGAGTTTTTTTATTTTAGAAATATGTGGAAAACAAATTTAAAATTTTGATTTTCAGATATTTAGAATGTTGAAATCTAATTTTCATTTTCCACATTTCCACAAATTTATTTTTAAACATGTGGAAAAGTTAATTAAGTTATTGATTTTCAATAACTTCTATATGTGGAAATTTTTTTTATTTATAAACATATCAAACTTTAAAATTTTGAAGATGTTAAAAACCAAAACGAAATATGGGATTATAAATTGGACAAAACCAAGTGATTATAATTTAGCAGACATCACTACAAATATAGCTTTTAAATTATCAAAAGAATTAAAGAAAAATCCAATTTTAATAGCAAATGAAATTTTAGAAGAGATTAAGAATTTTAGTGAGTTTGAAAGTGTTGTAAATGTAAATGGATTTATAAATGTTCGTTTAAGTAAAAATTTTTTAATTGAATTCATTTTTAAAATTTTGGAAAATAATTTTATAGAAAACGATGAGCCTAAGAATTATATAATTGAGTTTGTTTCCGCTAATCCTACGGGACCTTTAAATGTTGTTAATGCGAGAGCTGGTGCTATTGGTGATAGTATTGTCAGAATAGGTAAATTTTTAAGACATAATGTTATTTCAGAGTATTATGTAAATGATGAAGGCAATCAAATTTTAAGCCTTGGATATTCAATTTTATGGAGATTAAATTATGTTTTTCATTTTAAAGTTAACAATGTTTATATAGAAAATCAATTGAAAAATGAGCCAAAAATTTTAATAATTGATAATGAAGAAATTGAGCTTGATGTTTATAAAGGAGATTATGTTATTGAAATTGCTAAAAACTTGAAAGATATGGTAGAAAAAGAAATTAAAAATTTTAAAAATTCTTATAAAAACAAAGAAGAATTTCTTAATGAGTTTAATAATTTTGCTTATAAAATTGGAAAGTTAGCAAGTGATTTAATTTTTAATAAACAAATGGAAGTTTTAAAAAAATATGGAGTTATTTATGATAGCATTATTAGAGAAAGTTTTATAAGAAATTCTGAATATCCAAAAGTTGTGCTTGAAAAACTAAAAAATTATTTATATTTTGAAGATTTAGAAAAAAATCAGTTTGAAGTTAATGAAAAAGATATTTCAAAATTATTAGATAAGAGCTACTATTTAGAGCATTATAAAAATAAAGCACTTGTTTTAAGAACTACAATTTATAGTGATGATAAGGATAGGGTTTTAATTCGCTCTAATGGTGAGCCTACTTACTTTTTTTGGGATATTGCTTATCATTATTATAAAATTTTAAGATTGAATGAAAATGGTTATATTATTAACTTACTTGGACCTGACCATTATGGATATATTCCAAGATTAACATCTGCTTTAAAAATGCTTGGTTTTGAAAATTTAAACATTCTTATTATTCAACAAACAAATTTAATTAAAAATGGTGTTAAATTAGATATGAGTAAAAGGAAAGGACAGATTTATGAAATGGAAGAATTAATAAATGAAGTTGGTGTTTCTGCAAGTAGATTTTTCTTTTTATTGAGAAGCCCTTCATCACATCTTGATTTTGATATAGATTTAGCTAAGAAGTTATCAAGCGAGAATCCCGTTTATTATGTTCAATATGCTCATGCAAGAATTGAAAGTATTAAAGAAAATGCTAAAAATGTTGGCATTAATTTAGATTTTAATAAAAATTATCTTTTGGAATATGATTTTAAAAATGAAAGAAAAATGATTGTTTATTTATTTTATTTTGAAGAGATTGTTAAAAAAGCATTTTATAATTTAGAGCCTCATTTAATTGTTTATTATCTCTTAGAAATTTCAGAAATGTTCCATAGCTATTATCAAAAATATAGAGTTATTGATATTGAAGATAAATTTTCAACAATAGCAAGGCTAATTATTTTATCGGCAGTTCAAAAAATTATAAATTTAGGTTTAAGTTTAATAGGTGTTTCTGCTCCAAAAAGAATGTGAAGATGTTAGAGCATTATTTTAATGAATTTTTAGAGCATTTAAAATCCTTAAATTATTCTAAAAATACAATTTTAAGTTATGAAAATGATTTGAAAGAATTTTTAAGCTTTGTTAAAGATAAACAAATAGATAAACAATTATTAAGAAGTTATTTTATTGAGCTTTTTAATAGAGGTTATTCTCAAAGGACAATTATTAGGAAAAGGGCAAGTTTAAATAGCTTTATAAAGTTTTTAATGAAGAAAAAAATTATAAAAGAAAATCCACTTATTTTAATTTCAAAAATAAAAGTTCCTAAGAGTCTTCCAAAAGTTATTTCTCAAAATCAAATTAATAAAATTCTTGATAGTTGGGAAATTAAAAATTTTGATGATTTATTAAATAAAGCAATAATTGAAACATTATATTCAACAGGTTTAAGAGCAAGTGAATTATGCTCTTTAAAAGTCAGGGATATTGACTTTGAAAATGAGCAAATTAAAGTTATGGGTAAAGGTTCAAGACAAGCAATTGTTCCAATTGGTAAAAAGGCTTTGAATTTAATTCGTTTAATTATTCAAGAAAAGAACTTAAAGGATGATGATTTTATATTTCAAATAAGTAGGTTTCAATTATATTATAGAGTTAAAAAATCATTTTTGAAATTGTCTCAAATTTCAGGTATTCATCCTCATATATTGAGACATTCATTTGCTACTCATTTATTAGATAATGGAGCTGATATTAGAAGTGTTCAAATGTTATTAAGGCATAAAAGTCTCTCAACAACGCAAATTTATACTCATGTTAGCTTAAAAAAGATAAAAGAAAGTTATGAAAAATTTCATCCAAGAAATAAATCCTTTTAGAATTAATAGTATAGATTTGGAAAATTTAGTTGTTGAGATTGGTTTTGGTAATGGAATATATATTAGTAATTTAGCTAAATTAAATCCAAATAAAAATTTTTTGGGTATTGAAATTTCAGGAGAAAGTGTAAAGAAACTTTCAAAAATAATAAAAAAAGAGCATTTAAAAAATGTTTATATAATAAAGATGGATGCTTATTGGGTATTTTATTTGTTTTTGAAAGATAATAAAGTTTTGGAAATTTATATAAATTTTCCTGACCCTTGGCCAAAGAAAAAACATGCTCATAAAAGACTAACAACAATTGAAAATTTATATCTTTTTACAAAGAAACTTAAAATTGGTGGATTTATTCAAATTAAAACGGATGATTTAAAATTTTATAACTTTACAATTGAAAATGCTAAAATACTAAATTGTTTTGAAATTTATACATATGAGAATTTTAAAGATATTATTCAAACGAAATATGAGAAAAAATGGATTGAGCAAAATAAAACGATATGGACGATAAAGTTAATAAAAAAAGAGGAACCCAAAATTCAAGTTCGTTTAAAAGAAATAAGGAGGATTTTTGAAATGCCAAAAATAAAAACAGATTTTATAGATTTCAGAATGCTTGAAAATAAAATAATGAAAATTGATGAAAATTTAATAGTAAAGTTTTTTAAAAGCTTTCAAAGAGATGATGAATGGTTAATTGAAACATTACTTTCAGAAAATAATTATGTTCATTATTTCTTTACATCTTTAAGAAAGAAGGATGGTTATTATATTTTATCAATTTCAAATTTTAGTGAAGTGATAATAACTGAGGGTATTAAGAAATTTTTAGAGTTTTTGTCAAATTGGAAAAATTTATGATGTAGAAATAGTTAATTCCTTATGAAAGTTAATAAATACTTACCAAGTTTTAATTTGTTTGAATTAAAGTTTTTCTATATCAGAGCTTCATTTGATAGTGTTCGGAAAATCAATAATTTAAGTTTTTGAGTTATTTTTATAAGTTGTTGATTATCAATAATTTGTAAAACATAATTTGGCTGTTTATTGATATATAGTTTTCCGAACAAGAAGGTTGAAAAATTGAAAATTTATGCTTTAAAATTTTGGCGTTGGACGACTTGCTATATACATTATCGTAAGGTGGTTAAGGGGTAAGGGACGAGGCACGGGTTTTTATCGTCCCTATAAGGGATGGTCGATGAATTTTTCAGAAGCATTTATCCATTCCTTCATAAGTTTTTATCTTCCCTATAAGGGATTGAAACTTTACAAACAATAACTCAATAAAATCCACTTAATAAAACTTTAAAATTTCAGATATGGAGAAAATTCTTGATAATGGTTTTATTAGACTTGTTGATTTTATGGGAGGTGATTTTTCAGTAGTTCAATCAGCAAGAGTTTCTTTTGGACAAGAAACAAAAGGACCAATTAAAGACATAAAACTTATAGAGTATTTATTAAAAAACAAGCATGAAACACCATTTGAGCATTCAGTTTTTAAGTTTCATATTAAATGTCCAATTTTTGTAGCAAGGCAATGGTTTAGACATAGAATTGGCTCATTTAATGAAATATCTTTAAGATATGTTGAATATCAAGATGAATTTTATATTCCAACATTTTTTAGGAAACAATCATTAAACAACAAGCAAGCAAGTTTAGAAGAAGAAGTTGAAAATTCAGAAGAATTAATTCAAGAACTAAAAGAAATTTATTCAATTATTAAAAAATTTTATAATAAGCTTTTAGAGAATAATGTGGCAAGAGAAATGGCAAGGATTATTTTACCGCTATCAACATATACTCAATTTTATTGGACAATAAACGCAAGAAGCTTAATGAACTTTATAAGTTTAAGAGCGGATATAAATGCCCAATATGAAATTAGATTATACGCAAGAGCAGTTGCTAAAATTTTTAGAGATAAAATGCCCATTACTTTTAAGTTTTTTGTTCAATATGCTTATTTTGGCAAAGATGAAGAAATTTTTAAACTTAAAGATGAAATGGAAAATTGGGATTTAGAAAAAATATATAAGGAGCATTTAGAAAATGTGTGGAATAGTAGGCATTTATAAAAGGAAAGAAAATTCAAGTAATATATTTGATATTGCTAAAAAAGTTTTATTTTCATTGCAACATAGAGGTCAGGAATCAGCGGGAATTTGTATTCTTAAAGAAGATAATGACCTTTTCGTATATAAAGGATTAGGACTCGTAAATCAAGTTTTTTCAAATATATCAAATGTTGATGGTAAAATAGCAATTGGACATACAAGATATTCAACATCAGGAAGCAAGGCAAATATAAGAAATGCACAACCAATAACATATTATTATAAAAATTCTTGGCTTGCTATTGCACATAATGGAAATATACCAAATGCAAATGAAATTAGAAAAATTTTAGAGGAAGAAGGCTCTATTTTCTCAACAAATTCAGACACAGAAGTATTTTTACATCTTTATGTTAAATTAAAAGGCTCTTTTAAAGAAATTTCAAAAATTATTCCTTATGCTTATTCTATCATTATGCTTGACAATAATAGGTTATTAGGATTTAGAGATGCTTATGGTTATAGACCTTTATTTCTTGGCATTAGTGAAGAATTTTATATTTTTGCTTCTGAAAATTCAGCAATTAGTCAATTTGATTTTATAGATGAAATTATTGAGATAAATCCAGGTGAAGTTTATATTATTGAAAATAATGAAATTTATAAGGAAAAATTTAGCACTTCTGAAAAACATAGATTTTGTATATTTGAGCTAATCTACTTTTCAAGACCTGATAGCAAACTATTCAATTACCAAGTTTATCAATTTAGGAAAGAATGTGGAAAAAGATTAGCACTTTTAGAAGATAAAGAAATTGATATTGTAATTCCTGTTCCTGATTCGGGTTTAGCAAGTGCTATTGGCTATTCACAAACATTAAATAAACCATTAGAACTTGGACTTATAAGAAATCATTATTCAGGAAGAAGTTTTATACAACCTGATAACATTTCAAGAAAAGAAACAATAAGAAATAAATTATTTCCAATAAGAGAAGTTATAGAAAATAAAAGAATTGCCTTAATAGATGATTCTATTGTTAGGGGAAACACCTCAAAAGAAATTATTAAACTAATTAGAGAAAACAATGCTAAGGAAATTCATTTTAGAATTGCTTCACCTCCAATTGTAAATCCATGTTTATATGGCATAGATATGCCTACAAAAGAAGAATTAATAGCAAATAGAATGGATTTGGAAGAATTAAGAAAATTTTTAAATGTTGATAGTTTAAGATACTTACCTATGGAGCATTTAAAAGATGTTGTTTTTGAAAATAAAGATAATTTTTGTTATGAGTGTTTTCTAAATTGTCAAAATTCCAAAAAGCTTGAAAATTAAGCTAATATGAATTATTGTTTAAAAACTAAGATAAAAAAGTTGTTGATTTTCAAAAACTTAAAATTATTTACTTTTCGCTTTATTTTATCAAATTATTCCTAAACCTTAACATTTTAGCACTATGGAAAGGGAACTTCTTAATTACTTTGATAATGACCCTTTAAGGGTTGATGTTTTCATCAAAAAATATGCACTCAAAGATGAAAGAGGTGATATACTAGAAAAAACTCCTACGGAATTTTTCAGAAGGATAGCAAAAGCAATAGCAAGTGTAGAAAAGGATAAAGAGTATTGGGAAGAAAAGTTCTATTACATTCTCAAAGATTTCAAATTTGTGCCTGCTGGAAGAATTCTATTTGGAGCAGGTAATAATTATATTCCAAAGAATACATTATTAAATTGCTATGTTATTCCAATAAAAGAAGATTCCATAGAAGGCATATATGATTGCGCAAAGGAAATGGCAAGAACATATAGTTGGGGTGGAGGAGTAGGAACTGACATTTCAATACTAAGACCGACAAATTCACCTGTTCTAAATAGTGCAAGATTTTCAACGGGAGCAGTTTCATTTATGCATTTATTCTCATTAACAACAGGTTTAATTGGACAAGAGGGAAGAAGAGGTGCATTAATGATAACCATAGATGTTAGTCATCCAGATGTTGAGTTATTTATTTATGCTAAATCAAAACCAGATTTCTTTACACTTGAAGTAATAAAACAAAATTCATATAAATATAATGAAGAACAGCTTAAAATTATTGAAGATATTTTAACAAGGCAACAGGTAAAATTCGCTAATATATCAGTGAAAATTAGAGATGAATTTATGAAAGCGGTTTTAAATAATGATGATTGGGAATTATGGTATCCTGATATTGTAAGAAATCCAAAAATATCTGAGAGTGAAATTGAAGAGATGCTTAATAATAATTGTGCTATTACATTTGATAGAATTTTAAGTCCTTATGATGTTAATCTTTATAAAAATGAATATATGCTTTTTGAAGCAAAAAATGGTGAGATTGAGTATAAAGGTAGAAGATTTGAATTAAGGAAGAAGAGAGTTTATAAAGTTGTAAAGGCAAGAGAATTATGGGACAAAATTGTTAAAAGTGCTTGGGAAAGTGCTGAGCCTGGACTTATATTTTGGGATACAATTATTAAAAATCATAATGCCCAATACTTTCAACCTGTCTTATCAACAAATCCTTGCTCAGAAAAACCGCTTCCCGCTTATGGTAATTGTGATTTAGGCTCATTAAATCTTACAAAATTTGTAAAAAACAACGATTGGAATTATGAGTTATTAAAGGAAGTTATTCCTATTGCTGTAAGATTTTTAGATAATGTTATTGATGTTTCAAAATATCCATTAAAGGAGCAAGAAATTTCAAGTAAATCAGCAAGGAGACTTGGACTTGGAATTTTGGGATTGGCAGATGCTCTTGCTATGATGAAAATTAGATATGATTCTGATGAAGCACTTGAAAAAGTTGAAAGTTTAATGAGATTTATTAGGGATGAAAGTTATAGAGCTTCTGTTAATTTGGCAAAGGAAAAAGGAGCATTTGAGAAATTTGATTTTGAAAAGTGGTCCAATAGTGAATTTGTAAAAAGATTACCAAAAGATATTTTAGAAGATGTTAAAAAGTATGGTATTAGAAATGTAGAAATTCTTTCAATTGCTCCAACAGGCTCTATTTCTATACTTGCAGGTAATGTATCCTCTGGTATAGAGCCTATATTTTCATTAAAATATATTCGCTATTCTCTTGGAAACTTTTATTATGTTTATCATCCACTTGTAAAGAAATATCTTAATAAAAATGATGATGAAATAACCGATGAGGATTTAAAGAAGCTTCCTGATTATTTCAGAACTGCTCATGAAATAAATTGGGAATATAGGGTAAAATTACAAGGATTAATACAAAGATATGTTGATAGTGCTATTAGCTCCACAATAAATCTTCCAAATGATATAGATGTTGAAACTGTTAAAAAGCTTTATTTTATGGCTTGGAAAGAAGGATGTAAAGGCATAACAATATATAGAGAAGGAAGTAGAGAGGGTGTTTTAATAAGTGAAAAGAAAGAGGAAAAGAAAAAGGAAAGTTCATTAAAACCTATAAAGAAAGAAAGACCATTTGCTGTGAGTGGCGTTACTTATAAAATTAAATATAAAGGAAGAAAATGGTATGTTACTGTAAATGGTGATGAGAAAGGAATGCCAATTGAAATTTTTGCTCATAGCTCAGATATGGTTGGACTTGAATGGAGTACTGCTCTTTCTATGATGATTTCAGCAGTTTTAAGAAAACTTTCGGAAAATGACGACCCAAAATTCATCGTGGAAAATTTATTTAAGGTTAAAGAAATACAAGGTCAAGGGTATGTATATAAGGGCTTTTATATGCCATCTGAGCCAGCAGTTTTGGGATTAGCATTAAAGCTATTCCTTGAAGGTGTAAGAAATGGTAATTTGGAAGCGAAAGGTGAAATAGCAACACCAACTCTAACATTTATAGATGAAAAAGGAAATATAAAACCAAAATTAGAAATGGAAGTTCTAAAAGATGCTGAAATATGTCCAAATTGCTCAAATAGAACCTTACTAAAAGGAGAGAGAGCAAAGGAACTTGCGGATTGCTCAACATTTTGTTTAAGTTGTGGATTTTCAAAGTGTGATTAGTGATAGCATTTATAAATAATTTTCCAACACCTCAAAAAATATACTTATTTAATTTGCTTTATGAAAAACTTAAAAACAAAATGATATTTTTCTTTACGGATTTTTCAAGTCCAAGAAGAGAAAGTTGGAAAAAATATATAAACGAAATAAATTTTCCTTATGAAATAATAGAAACTCATAGAATTTTAAATAAGTTTTCAAAAGATGTGGGAAGTATATTGATTCTGAAAAAATCTCCTGACTTTAAAAAATTTAAAAAGGTTGTAATAAGTGGAGGATTAAATATTCTTGAATTTCAAGTTGCTAAAAATCTATTGAATTTAAAAATTCCATATTTTTTGTGGATAGAAAGTTTTAATTTGAAAGAAGGTAATAGTTTGTTTTTACCATTTCGTTATTTAATAAGAAAGTTTTTATTTACTAATTCAGTTTCCGTTATTTGTGGAAGTAAAATGTCAGTAGAGCATGCGAGAAAAATGGGAGCTAAAAGTGTTATTTTAAATTGGACATCTTTCAACATTTATAAATTTAATTTTGAAAAATTTCACCAAGGCAATTTTTTAAAAATTTTATTTGTTGGAAGACTAATTAAGAGAAAGAGAATTTTTGATATTTTAAAAGCTTTAAATGGTCTTAATGATTACACACTTGATATTATTGGAAATGGTCCTCTTTATAAAAGTTTAAGTGATTTTTCAAAAAAGAATAGCTTAGCTGTTCGTTTTATGGGAGAAGTTGATTATGAAAAAATGTCTGAAATTTATAAAAATTACGACATTTTAATTTTGCCTTCTGAAAGTGAGGTTTTTGGTTATGTCGTAATAGAAGCAATAATGTCCTCATTAGCAGTTATTGTTTCAGATCAAGTTGGAGCAAAGGACTTTGTAAGGGAAGATTTTCACTTTAAGGTTGGAGACATTAGAAAATTAAGAGAGAACATTTTAAAATTAAGAGATAGTAATTTGAGAAATGAGCTTGTTAAGTATTCAAAAGAATTAGTTTTAAATTATGCTAAACCAGAAGATTGGGTAAATAGATTTTTAGAGGTTTTAAAGGATTGATGATTTTAAAGCAAAATGCTTTGTCTAATAAATTAAGTTATAAAAAATTTTCTAAAACTATTGATTTAATGGAGGGAGTTTATTAGGGGGACTTCGCCCCCCAAAAGCATAAAAATAGGGTGGGCGGGAAAAATAAGAAATAATCTATATTTTAGAATTACTAGACAATGCAGGGGTAATGCGAAAATCTCCCTTAAAATTTTAATAATGTTTTTCTTAAAATTTCTTTATAAAATTTATATTATGACATTAAGAATTGAAGTTTTAGGTTATAGACCAGATCATAGTGTTTATTTGTTTTGGCATAATAAAATTTTTCCACTTTTGAGAGTTCTTAAAGGGAAAAAAGGAAAGGTTTTAATATCTCCAAGCAGGGATGGGAAAATAGCAAGTTATATTGTAAGAAGTTATGGATTTGAGGTTATTGAAAGCTCATATAGAAAGGATAGATTTAAAGGAGCTCTTGAAATTATAAAAACTTATAACCTTAAATTATCCTTAGGGATAATTCCAGATGGACCTCTTGGACCAAGGTATAAAGTAAAACCTGAATTATTTAAATTACTAAAAAAACTAAATGCGAATATAACACTAATTGGCGTAGGGTATAAAAAATTTATAACTTTTAAAAGTTGGGATAAATTTGAATTACCATTACCATTTAGCAAAGTTTTCATTATATTTTCAAACTATAATATAAATGAGTTTGAAAGTGAAATTTCACTTTCAGAAGAACTAATTAAGCTAAATAAATGGGCAGAAAAAATAGCAAGGCACATTTAAATTAAATTATATCTTTTAAGGGCATATCTTATTATTTTTTCAAGCATTTCTTCATATTCCATTCCTTTCCATTCACTCATGATTTTTAATTTTCCATCCCAAGACCAACCAGGATTAGGATTAACTTCAAGTAATTTAGGAATACCATCAGAAGAAAATCTAATATCAAATCTTCCATAATCTCTTAAATCAAGTCTATTATATAATTTCAGAATCATATCATATAATCTTTCTTCAATGTCTTTATCAAGTTCTGCGGGAATATATTTAATTTTTCTATAATACTCAGAATTAAAATCCCATTTTGCCTCATAACCACAAATTGGTGGCAAATCCTCTGGAAGTTCAGAATAATCAATTTTCAAAATTGGTAATATCTCATAATCGTAAGGTAAATTTCCCAAAATACCTATACTAATTTCATCACCTGTTAAAAATTCTTCAACAAGAATTGGAATGTTAGGGAATTGTTTTCTCAATCTACTTAATGCTTCTGTAAATTCAATAGGATTATAAACAACGGAATCTTTATATATTCCTTCACTTCCATCACCAAAGTTTGGTTTTAAAATAACAGGAAAATTTGCGGGAATGTTATATGTCGTATCATCAGGCATAATAAGATATTCATCAGGAGTAGGAATATCAAGAGAATTAGCTATTGCTTTAACAAGCGATTTATCAAAACATATGGCAAGTGTATGAGGAGGAGAACCTGTATAAGGTATTCCAAGAACTTCCAATAATGCTGGAATATGTAATTCCATTTTTGGATTATTATTATATCCATCATCACATAAATTAAAGACTAAATCTGTTTTTAAATTCCCAAGTTCATAAAATAGACCCTTATGACTTTCAATATAATTAAATTTATAACCTTCAAGTTTTGAAAGAGCAATTTTTAATTGTCTTATTGATTCCATTTCATAATTATCATCAGATTTTAAATTTGTATCACCTAATAAAACCGTTATATTAAATATCTTTATTTTAGGACTAATTTTAATGTTATGTTTTGGAGCAACAGCAGTTAAAACAATTCTATTTTCCATCAAACCCAAATCCATATTTCTTTTTGATTGAGCTAATAAATTTGTATGAAATGTAATATCTATAAAACCAACACTTCTAAGCATTTCTTCAATTTCGGATTGTGAATATAATCTTTCAGAATAAATTTGATCGACAACTACGCCTTTTTGAGCATGAATTACAATTTCTCTTGAAATTAAAAGTCTTTTATCATGAGAAAGTTGTCTTTCTCTTAAAACAACATATTTATCATCTATCCACTCCCAAGTATATGGCTTATAATGGTTTCTGACATAATTTCCATCTGCAATATCTAAAAGTAAAGTGCCATAAGGTTTTAAAACTTTAAAAACTTCTCTTAAAACTTTATAATCATCAGAGGCATTTGAAAAATATCCAAAACTATTACCAAGTATAAGAACATAGTCAAATGTATTATCTTTATAAGGCAAATTTCTTGCATCACCTTTTCTAAATTTAATTTTTAGACCTTCCCTTTTCGCTCTCTGTTTTGCCTTCCTTATTAGATATTCAGATAAGTCAATACCTTCAATTTCTCTATATCCTCTTTTATAAAATTCAATCGTATGCCTTCCTTGACCACAAGCCAAATCAAGTATTCTATCATCCTTTTTAGGTTTTATAATTTCAAGGAATATATCAACTTCTTTTTCAGTAAGTTCATCATCCATAACGACATCAGCATCGGTTTTAAGATATATTGAATCAAATATATACTTCCACCATTCAGGATTAACAAAATCTTCAAGAGAATCCAATCTACCTTTGAACTTGCGAAGCTTCTTATCCTTATCTTTTAAAATCTCTCTCATTTCAAGTTTGAAATTTTAGAGCATGAATTTTAACTTTCAAAATCCTATGGTAAGTAAAAATAAGTGTATGAATTCTTGCGTAAAGCCTGTTGATAAATAATAAACAAGAAATCCTATAATTAAGGCTACAATAACAATACTTGCTATTTTAAACAAGAATTCCAAAAGCCATAAAATAGCACCTGCTCCAAAGATAATCCCTAATATATATAAAATAGGCATTTTTAAATTTTAAAGCCAATAATTCTAAAACTATTTATTTTTCTATATTTTCCCCACCCACCCTTAAATTAAGCCTTCGGCTTTAAAATGCCCATTTTTCGGCATCGGGGGGCTTCGCCCCCCATTAAACCCCCCATAAAATCTATAATTTCCTAAAATCTTCATAAGTTATTGATAGTCAATCATTTAAC
>Ga0079992_140293_pt1 | contig 14448 bp, 11 predicted proteins | sample FaiFalFF_MnMetaG_3_FD_69197 | JGI IMG/M metagenome (GOLD analysis project Ga0079992, IMG submission 69197) | Freshwater microbial communities from Yellowstone National Park, Wyoming, USA - Fairy Falls B (FF_Mn_B) MetaG (SPADES assembly) (version 2) | ecosystem: Environmental > Aquatic >... | reverse complement strand
TTACCCGGGCTTGCAGGCGTCGGGCAATATGGACATTGCGCTCGGCTGCTCCTCAGCGGTCTCTGGCTTTCGTCCGGGCATGGCCGTAACCTCCTCAGCACACTTTCTCCGAACTATGCTCGGGAAACCAGTACTACGGGGGCCCCGCCTTCGGCGGGGAATCCAGGCCCGGCTCCGGTTGGTCCGGTCAGTCTCCGCCGAAAAAGGTTGCTTTAAGCCGAGCGAACACGGCCCGCAGGTCATCGGGTGTTGGACGCCGGCTCCGGCCAATTTCGTCGACGGCCGCAAAGAGCCTCCCCTTAAAGAACCCCCGCCAGGTAACCGGAACGCTCCAGAGAAGCTCGGTGAGGGTGTCGTACATCTGGCGGGTCCAGACTGCCTCATAAGCCGTCCGCTCCGGGCCAAAGTCGAAAAAGCCTTCGCCGTCGGCCCGGGCCGGCCGGCTGGCCCGCAGGCGGGCCGTGGCCTCCGGGTCGACCTCGCCGGCTCGAATGACAACCCCGTACTCCGCTTCGGCGGCCTCGGCCGAGACGACCCCGTTCCGAACGTCGGCCAGCACCCGGGCCGGGTCCCGCCGGTACGGGTCGCCCCAGCCGCCGCCTCCGCAGGATGTGATCCGGACCACATCCCCCGGCTCCAGGTAAACCACGTCGACGTTTCCCAGGTTGCGCTCCCGGGCGGTGCCCGGATTCAGGACAAACTCTGAGGGCTTGCCCGCCCGACCGCCGGCCACCCCCCATGGCCTGAACCTGGTCCGGTCCCGGTTGCGGGCCGTCACCGAACTACCCGGCGAAAAAACCTTAAACTCCAGGACGGTGCCCAGGCCGCCCCGCCAGAGCCCGGCCCCGGCCGAGTCGGGAATAAGCTCGTAGCGGAGGACCTCAAAGGGGACCTCGGCCTCGTTGATTTCAACTGGGGTGTTGTGCAGAAAGCTGATGGTTCCCCCGACGCCGTTTGTCCCGTCCCGGAACGGCCCACCGCCTCCGCCCCCGACCATCGGTTCGATGGTCGCCACGGCAATGCGCCCGGCCTTTGGGTCCATAGTATTGACCACGACCATCGAGATACTGCCGCTGGCGCAGGCCGGCATCCGGTCCGGCAGGGCCTGGGCCAGACAGCCCAGAATCACGTCCTGAAGCCGGGCACCGGTCAGGGACCGCATCCCGACCGCGGCCGGGTAGCGGGGATTGACGATGCTTCCCTCGGGCAGGATACACCGGATGGGCCTGACGATGCCGTTGTTCAAAAGGATATTCGGGTCCAGGGTCCGGAAGGCGTGGTAAAGGGCGACTAAAAGCACCGTGTGCCGCTCGTTGCCGCCCGTCGGGATATTCAGCGAGCAGGCCAGCTGCGGGTCGGTTCCTGTGAAGTCGAGCACAAGCTCATCGCCCCGGACCCGCATCGTTACCGCCAGCCGGAGCGGGTAACCGGTTACCGCATCCTCATCCACGTAGTCGCAGAAAAAGTAATCCCCATCGGGGATCGACCGGATAATGGCCCTCGCCTGCTCCTCGGCCAGGTCAAGAAGCGCCCTTATCCCCTCGCTGAAAGCCTCGGAGCCGAACCGGTCGATGACCTGCCTCACCTTGCGCTCCACCACCTTGAGGGCGGCGACCTGGGCCTTGAGGTCACCCCAGTTCTGCTCCGGAACCCGCACGTTGGTAAGGAAGACCTCGAGCAGGTCCCGGTTAAGCTCGCCCCGGCGGAAAAGCTTCAGGGGCGGGATCCGGATGCCCTCTTGAAAGACGTCCGAGAGCGTTCGGGAGAGGCTTCCGGGGACCGCGCCCCCGACGTCGGTGTTGTGCACGTGACAGCACCCGAAGGCCATCAGCCGGCCCGAATGAAAGATGGGCATCCACAGGTGGGTATCGGGACTCTGGGTGCAGACGAAGCCGCTGCCGTACGGGTCATTGGTAATGCAGATGTCGCCCTCTTCGTAATGGTTAATCTTCCGGATGGCGTTGCCCATGTTCAGGCCGACAAACCAGGTGGCGGCGATATCTTCTGAGTAGGCAAACATCTCCCCTTCCGGGGTCGTCAGGCCCGCCGTAAAGTCAAAGGTTTCCCGGACGAAGGTGGAATGCGCCGTTCGGTAGAGGGTCTCGGCCATGACCGCGCACGCGGCCCGACACTGGTTGGCAAAGATCTGCAAAGTAACCTTATCCATTGAGCCCGTCCTCCAGCAGGATGTTGCCCCAGCGGTCCACAGTGCCCTCGAACCCCGCCGGGATGCAGACGGTGCAGTCGTCCTCGACCACCACCGCCGGACCCCGCAACCGGTGCCCAGCCTTAAGGTCCTGCCGCTTGAAGAAGGGCATGGTCTGCTCCGCCGAGGCGTAGAAGCCCTTCCCGACCCGGAACGGCTCGGGTCCGGCAGACGCCGCCGGCTCCACTTCGGCCAGGGCCGGCTTCGGCGTGGGGACAACCACCACCAGCCGCAGGTTCACGGCCTGGACCGGGGCGGCCGGGTCTGAGTGCCCGTAAACCTGCTCATGCTGGGCGTGAAAAGCCGCCCGGACCGCCTCGATATCCCCGGCCTCAACCCAGCTTTCTTCGATGGGGACCTCGATCTCGTACGCCTGACCGGTGTAGCGCATATCCGCCGAAAGCCGGACCTGGGCCGCCCGGACATCCCCGACACCGGCTTCCTGCCGAAGCCACCCCAAGGCCGCGGCCTTAAGCCCAGCAAACCCGGCCCTAAGGCTTTCAGCGACCCTCCCGTCCAGGTCGAGAAGGACGGTCCGGATGAAATCGCTTTTGAGGTCAGCCAGCATCGCCCCGGCGGCGCTCAAAACGCCGGGAAAGGGCGGGATGATCACCCGGCGGATGCCCAGCTCCCGGGCCAGAAAGCACCCCACCATTGGACCAGCCCCGCCGAAGGCCAGCAGGGAAAGCTCTCGGGGGTCGATCCCCCAGCGGGCCAAAAGCTTACTGCTCTCCAGGTACATGCCCGAGACGGCCAGGTTGATGACCGCTTCAGCCGCCCGGTATACGTCACGGTCCATCGGGTCGGCGATGGTCTTGACGGCCGCGGCCGCCAGGTCGGTTCGGGGCGCCAGGGCCCCGTAGGCAAGGCTGCCGCCGGCCAGGAAGCCGCAGACGGCAAAGGCGTCCGTAAGGGTCGGGCGCCAACCGCCCCGGCCGTAGCAGGCCGGCCCCGGCTCGGCCCCCGCCGACTCAGGCCCGACCCGGAGAACCCCAAGCTCATCCACCCAGGCGATGGAGCCGCCGCCGCACCCGATGGATGAGACCATAATTGCCGGGATATAGATGGGGTAGCCGCCAACGTGGTGGCCCATCCCCAGCATGGGCTCGCCGTCGGTGATGACGGCGATGTCGGCGCTCGTACCCCCAACGTCCAGGGTGAGTACATTTCGGGCCCCGGCCAGGCCGGCCACGTAGGCGGCCCCGATGACCCCCGAGGCCGGGCCCGAGGTAAGCGTCCAGACGCAGTGGTCGGCGGCCCGGCGCACCCCCATCACCCCGCCGTTAACCTTGGTTATGACCACCGACGCCCCCTCCCCGATGCCGGCCGAACGCAGGGCCCCCTCGAGGCCGTCAAAATACCGGCGCATGGCCGGGTAAACGTAGGCGTGGATGACGGCCGTCACCGTCCGCTCGTACTCCCGGATAACCGGCCAGACGTCCGTCGAGCAGACGGCAAAGAGCTCCGGGGCCTCGGCCCCGATGAAAGCCCTGGCGGCCTGCTCATGGGCCGGGTTTTTATACGCGTTAATAAACGAGATGACCACCCCCTCGGCCCCGACCGAGCGGACCCGGTCCAGGGCGGCCCGGAGGGCCCCCGGCTCCAGCGGGACGGATACGGTCCCGTCGGCCCGGATGCGCTCCCGAACCGGCACGACCCGCTCCCGCGGAACCAGGGAGGGGGGCCGCTCGCTGAAGAGGTTGAAGATATCGGGAAGGTCAAGCCGGCCCAGTTCAAGGACATCCCGGAAGCCCTCAGTGCACAGGAGCGCAAGCCTTGCGCCCCGGCGCTGGATGAGGGTGTTTACGCCCACGGTGGTGCCGTGGGCGAAGTGGACTACCCGGGCCGGGTCGAGGGCACCCTGACCCGCCAGGGCGCGGAGGCCCCCGGCCACATCCCGGCCCGGCGAGCCGGGAGTCGCCAGAAGCTTGAAGGTTGTAAGTTTGCCTGACTCCTCGTCGAAGACACAGAAGTCGACGAATGTTCCCCCAATATCGACGCCGATACGGTAAGTCATTCGGAAACGGCCTCCCGGCAGATTTACATGCGGAACTGGTCCGGAACCGGATTCACCGTCCGGAGCCACTTGAAGTAGTCGTAGGGAACCTTCGCGCCCCCGGCAACAAGCAGGGTGATGCCGGAGACCCAGCCGGCTTCATCGGAGCACAGATACACCGCCGCCGCGGCGACGTCCTCGGGCGTCCCGACCCGGCCCAGCGGGAAGAAGGACGCCCGGTGCTGGCGCTGTTCAGGGGTCTGGAGGTGGCGGGCGACCAGTCGGGTGTCAATGAGCAACGGGGCGATGGCGTTCACCCGGATGCGGTAGCGGCCGAGCTCAATGGCCAGGTTTTCGGTCAGGCTCACCAGGGCGGCTTTGGCTGAGCCATAGAGGGCCTCACCGGGGGCCGGGGCAACCCCGTCAATGGATACGATGTTGAGAATCGCCCCGCCGGTGCCCTGAGCCTTCATGTGTTCGGCGGCCCGAAGGGCCGCAAAAAACGGCCCCTTCACGTTCAGGGCGTAAACGGCATCGAAGGCCTCCGGGGTAGCTTCCTCGAGGGGTCCGACACCGCCCGGAATGCTGCTTCCGCCGCCGGCGTTGTTTACCAGGATATCGACTTTGCCCGCAAGCCGAACGGCCTCGTGGACGAGGTTCTGGGCCTGGTCGAGGCGGCTCATGTCGGTGGGCACCACCCAGGCCCTGCGGCCCAGCGCCCGGATTTCGGCCGCGACCTCTTCGAGCTCGTTGACCGAGCGGGCGGCGAGAATCAGATCAGCCCCCTGTCGGGCGAAGGCCAGGGCGATGGCCCGTCCGATGCCCCTCCCCGCCCCGGTGACGATGGCACTCTTGCCGGCGTAAGAAAACATCCTGCGCCTCCTCTTATCCACCGGTTGTGGTACCGGCCGGGTTACGGTGGGCGTTGGGCCGGGGTTGATGCGTCCCCAACATCAACCCGGTTGTCAGGATTATAAACGGTCAGCCCCGGCGCCTCAACCCCGCCGGCAGGTTGACGTATTCGCCGACCGGATGCTATAGTGCAGCTAGCGGCCGCGTCCGCATTGGGCAAACCCGATTCCAGAAAGGGGGGTAAGCAACTAATCCCACAGTATCGCATAAACGAACGGATTACGGCCCGGGAGGTCAGGGTTATCGACGAGACCGGCCAGCAGATCGGCATCATGCCCCTGCACCGGGCCCTGCAGCTGGCGCGGGAACGGGGCCTGGACTTGGTTGAGGTTGCACCCCAGGCTGTCCCGCCCGTTTGCCGGTTGATGGACTACGGCAAGTTTATCTACCAGCAGGCGAAGCGGGAGAAGGAGAGCAAGCGGCAGCACAAAGCCGGTGAGCTCAAAGAGGTCCGGCTCAGGCCGAATATCGACGACCACGACCTCGATTTCAAGACCAAGCAAATTGAGGAATTCCTGGACGAGGGCAATAAGGTTAAAGTAACCGTTTTCTTCCGGGGCCGAACCATCCTGCACCCGGAACTCGGTCAGCGGGTTCTTAACGCGGTGGCCGAGCGGCTCAGGGGCAAGGCTGTTGTCGAAAAGCCGTCCACCGCCGAGGGCCGGACCCTGGTCATGGTTCTGAGTCCGGCCCCGCGCAAGGCCCCGGCCCGGCCCCGGACCCAGCAGGTCGAAGCCGCAACCAAGGAGTCCTGACGTGGCGACGAGGCCCAAAACCCATAAGGCGCTCGCCAAGCGCTACCGGATAACGCCGACCGGCAAGGTCCTTCGAATGAAGGGCAACCGCAGTCACCTCCGCCGCAAGAAGGCGAAGCGCACCCGCCGTCTCTTTGACCAGCCCCAGCCGGTGGCCCCCGGCATGGCCCGGCGAATCCGGCGGGCCATGCCCCATGCCTGAACCGGCCTCCCGTATAATTTATTTTTGGCGCAAGCTTGAATCAGGGGTTAGAAATCCATGCGGGTAAAACGGGGCGTCACCAAGCGGCGGCGCCATAAAGAAGTACTTAAGCAGACCGAAGGGCACTGGGGCGCCCGGCACCGGCTCTATCAGGTCGCCCGGGAGTCGCTCATCCATGCTCTGGACTACGCCTACCGGGACCGGCGGGACCGCAAGGGCGATTTCCGGAACCTGTGGGTCATCCGGATAAATGCCGCCGCCCGACAGGCCGGGCTCTCTTACAGCCGGTTCATGAACGGCCTCAAGAAGGCCGGCGTTGCCCTGAACCGCAAGGTCCTGGCCGATATCGCCGTGCGGGACCCGGAGCGGTTCCGTGCGCTCGTTGAAGTGGCCAGGGCAGCCCTTTAAATAGCCCAAAGGCGACGACGAAGCGAGTAGGCCGGCAAAGCCGGTCAGGGAGGGGCGGCCGGCGACTGTGAGCCGCCTCCGGTGAACCCGGCCGAAGTTCCCTTCCGAGCCGGCGGCTGAACCCGGGAGGCCCCCTGCGGGCCTGGACGGCAAGTAGGCCGCCCCGGCTGGCCCCCGTTACCGGGCCGAAGGCGGTCGCAATGAGCGGGACCGGGCCTGGCCGGGTCCGGTCCAATCAGGGTGGTACCGCGGAGCCGATTTCGCTGTGACTCCGTCCCTGAGGAGCGCAGCTTTTTTGTTTACAAGGAGGTGGGCTCAGTGATAACAACCGAGCTGGAGCGGCTCAGGGCCGAGGCCCTTGCCAGCCTGGATCAGGCCGAAACCCTTGATGCCCTCAAAGAGTGGCGGGTCGCTTACCTGGGACGCCGGGGGCGACTGACCCAGATTCTGCGGCAAGTCGGGGCCCTGCCGCCGGAAGAGCGGCCCCGGGTGGGGGCGGTGGCCAATCGCATTAAGGATGAGCTGGAAGCCGCCTATGAGGCCCGGGAGGCCGCCCTCAAAGAGGCGGCCCTGGCGGCAACCCTGGCTGCCGAGCGGGTGGACGTTACCATGCCCGGCCGTCCTGTCGACCTGGGCGGCTACCACCCGACGACCCTGGTCCTCCGGGAGATTACCTCGGCCTTTGCCAGGCTCGGCTTCCAGGTCGTTGAGGGCCCTGAGGTCGAATGGGATTACTACAACTTCGAGGCCCTGAACATCCCCCGGGACCACCCGGCCCGGGACATGTGGAACAGCTTCTGGCTCACCCCCGGCGGAAGCGACGCCGAAAGGCCCATGCTCTTGCGAACCCACACATCCCCCATGCAGATTCGGGTAATGGAGAAGTTCAGGCCGCCCATTCGGGTTATCGTCCCCGGCCGGTGCTACCGCTACGAGGCTACCGACGCAACCCACGAGTCGATGTTCTACCAGTTCGAGGGACTTGCCGTTGACGAGGGCCTCACATTTGCCGACCTGAAAGGCACCCTCTACGCCTTCGCCCGGATGGTTTTCGGGCCCGAGCGGCGGGTCCGCTTCCGGTGCGATTACTTCCCCTTCGTTGAACCTGGCTGTGACATGTCCATCGACTGCTTCCACTGCGGCGGGCAGGGCTGCCGGGTCTGCGGGGGGACGGGCTGGATTGAGATTATGGGGGCCGGGATGGTCCACCCGCAGGTTCTGCGCAATGTCGGCCTCGACCCCGAACGCTACCAGGGCTTTGCCTTTGGGGGTGGACCCGAGCGAATCGCCATGCTCAAATACGGCATCGAGGATATCCGCCACTTCTACGCCAATGACCTGAGATTTTTGCGCCAGTTCCGCTGGTAATAGGGGGTGAAGAACGGTGCGGGTCTCACTCCGCTGGCTGAACGACTATGTAAGGGTCAACCTCCCGGCCGAGGAGGTTGCCCACCGCCTTTCCATGGCCGGCCTGGAAATCGAGGCCGTCGAGAAGGTCGGCGAGTTCTGGGACGGCATTCGGATTGGCCGGATTGTCCGCCTGGAGAAGCACCCCAACGCCGACCGCCTCTGGCTGGCAACCGTCGACCTGGGCGACCGGCAGGAGACGGTGGTGACCGGTGCCCCGAACCTGCGGGAAGGTGTTAAGGTGCCCTTTGCGCCGGTGGGGGCAAAGCTTATCGACCCGGCCCAGGGCAAGCTCGTTGAGCTCCGGGCCGCCCGAATTCGGGGCATCGAGTCCCGGGGGATGGTCTGCTCCGAGGCCGAGCTGGGCATCTCCGACGACCACTCGGGTATCATGCTTTTGCCCGACGACGCCCCGGTCGGAGCGCCCCTCCGGGAATATCTGGGTGACGTAATCCTGGATGCCAAGCCCAGCCCGAACCGGCCCGACTGGTTCAGCGTCCTCGGGCTCGCCCGGGAAGTCGGGGCCCTGACCGGCCAGCCCGTAACCGAGCCGCCGGCCGAGTACCCCGAAGCCGGGCCGCCGGTCGGCGACCTTGTCCAGGTCGAGATCGCCGACCCCGACCTGTGCCTCCGCTACTGCGCCACCGTTATCACCGGCCTGAAAATCGGGCCTTCTCCGGAATGGCTCCAGCGGCGGCTGCGCGCCGCCGGCATGCGGCCGATTAACAACGTCGTTGACGTTACCAACTACGTGATGCTCGAATGGGGCCAACCCCTCCACGCTTTCGACCTGGACCGGGTCACGGGCCGCCGGATTATCGTCCGCCGGGCCCGGCCGGGCGAGCGGCTCGTCACCCTTGACGGCCAGGACCGGCTTCTGCCCGCCGACGCCCTGGTCATCGCCGACGCCGAGCGGGCCATTGGGCTTGCCGGGATCATGGGTGGGGCGAACTCCGAGGTGAGCGAGACGACGACGGCAATTGTCCTGGAGTCCGCCAACTTCCACCCGACGAACATCCGTCGGACCGCCGCGGCCCTGGGCCTGCGTACCGAGGCCTCAATCCGTTTCGAGCGGGCCATCCGGCCGGAGCTTACCGTCCCGGCGGTCAGGCGGGCAACAGCCCTCATCCTGGAGCTGGCCGGCGGTCAGGCGGCCCGGGGCATGGTGGACCTCTACCCGGGCCGGAAGCCCGAGGCCGAAATCACCGTAACTGCCGCCCAGGTCAGACGCCTCCTGGGCACGGAAATCCCCGGGCCGGAGGTCCACCGGGTCCTCGGTCTTCTGGGCTGTCGGGTTGAGGAGCCCGAGCCCGGCGTCTACCGGGTTCGGCCGCCTTTCTGGCGGAGCGACCTGAACATCCGAGAAGACATCATCGAGGAGCTGGCCCGGATAATCGGCTACGACAACATGCCGACAACGATGCCGGCGGGCCCCCTCCCGGAGCCCATCTTCGACGCGCGCCGCGACCTCGAGGAGGCGGTCCGGGATATCCTCGTCGGCTGTGGCCTTCAGGAAGTCCTCACTTACTCGCTGGTCAGCAAGGCCCTGCTCGACCTTTTCGACCGAAACGGGGCGCCTGAACCCCTGCGGCTCGTCAACCCGATGTCCGCCGAGCAGGAGTATCTTCGAACAAGCCTGCGGCCAAGCCTGGTAAATACCCTTGTCTCCAACCGGCGGCGGGGCGAGGCCGGGCCGGTGAAAATCTTCGAAATCGGCCGGGTTTACTGGGCCCGGCCTGACGACCTGCCCCTCGAGCTCAAGCGGGTCGTCGGGATTCTCTCGGGCCCGGCCGGTCCCAGAGTCTGGAATCAGCCGGAACGGGAGCTGGACTTCTACGACGCCAAAGGCATCCTTGAAGCCCTCTTCTGGCGCCTCGGGCTCGACGTCCGGTTTGAGCCGGGGACTGACCCGGACCTCCACCCCGGCAAAACGGCCCTCTGCCTGGTGGGCAGTGAGCGGGTCGGGGTCGTCGGTGAGCTTCACCCCCGACTGATAGACGCCTTCGAACTGCGGGAGCGGCCCCAGCTCTTCGAGGTCGACCTGGAGCGGCTGGCCGAGCTTCCCCGGAACAGCCGCGCATACCAGCCGGTTCCCCGCTACCCGGCGGTCGAACAGGATATTGCGGTGGTCGTGGCCGAGACGGTGCCGGCCGGTCGCCTGGTTGAGATTGTTCAGGACACACCGTACCTGGAGCGGGTCGATGTATTCGATGTCTACACTGGGCCGCCCCTCGGGGCCGGCGAAAAGTCGGTGGGCCTTGGGCTGGTATTCCGGGCACCCGACCGGACCCTCACCGAGGCCGAGGTCCGCCAGTTCGTTGACCGGATTGTTCGGCGGCTGGAGCGAGAGGTCGGGGCGAGATTGCGGACCTGAAAAAACGGTCCCCAGGCTCATACCGGCGGGCATGAGCCTGGGGACCGGGCCAGCTGGCACCGGGCAGGTCAGGCTGAAGCGGAAGTGGGGGTCAGAGCCGGTTAACTACTCGGTGGATTCGGCCTTTCGACGGGGCCGCTTGACGGCTTCGCCGCCCTTCTTGCCGATCTGGCTGTAGTACTCGGGGCCGTGGCGCTCCTTGACGGTGAAGCCACCCTTGCGGCCGATGGTTGCGTAGTAATCGGAGCCGTACCTGGCCTTCACGGTCTCGCCGCCCTGCTTCCCGATTCGGCTGTAGAACTCCGGGCCGCGAGTCTCCGCCACGGTTCGGCCACCCTTCTTGCCGATCTCAGAGAAGAAGGCACTTCCGTACTTCTCTTTGACCATGCGGCCGCCCTTCTTGCCGGCCTCCCGCACGGTCATCTCCTGCCTCTCAACCTCGGCCATCTTCCCAACACCTCCTGTTTTGAATTTTCCGCCCAACCACCCCACAAACCGCCGACACCCAGGTGCCGAACCGGCGCAGGCAAACAGGGTTGCTTTCTACCCGATTATAGACATAAACTCAGCCACCCGTCAAGTTGCGCTGGCCGGGCCGCCTGCAGGATGTGCGTCCACCGGGTTAGCTGGTGGAGCCTCAGCCGGCCTGGCCCGCGCGAAAGCATCCCCGGTATCTCCGGTTTAGGCGACCGCGACCAGACCAGCACCCGCCCCGGGTTGCTCAAACCGCGCTTAGGCCCGCCCGGGCACGGTTACCGCCCTTCGGACGGCGGTTCCCGACGCGGCCGCCGGCAGGACGGGGCGCCTGTTTACTGCCGACCTAAGCGACCTGGCGGATGTTTGACTCTCCGGCTGGCCCGGAGCGGGTCGCTCCTTCGGAGATGGTGATGGGTCTGTGGGTTGGCGGCTCGGGAGTTTGCGACGGCTCGGTAGTCGGCTTCACCCGCCGCTCGCGGAATTCGAGCTCGGCCAGGACGACCGGAGTCAGGACGATGAGAGCCACCGCTCCCATGGCAATGAGGTAACCCCCAAGGAGTCCCAGGAGGATGAACGCCCCAAAACCGACCAGGGCCAGGCTGAGCCCGAGGAGAACCTGAGCACCACCGCCGAAGGTATCTGTCCACCCCCGCATCGTCGGCCTCCTTTCTGGCCTCCGCCCTAAACATATAAATAAAACCGTCAATTGTCAATGGAAGAAAACCGGAAGCGGGGCTTTCCCCCGGCAGAAGGCAGTCCCCGGGCACCGGGGCTTTCCGGTCGGGCTATAATCATCGAGGGTCGGGATGGCAAGGGTTGAGCTCGTTTTTGACCCCTGGGGAATCCCGGAGATTACCGCCCCGGACCCCGAAGGTCTCGCCTTCGGCCTCGGCTACGCCCACGCCGCCGACCGCCTCTTCCAGCTTGAATTTCACCGGCTTGTGGCCGCAGGCCGGCTCACCGAGCTCCTGGGTCCGACCGCCCTGGAAGCCGACCGCTTTCTGCGCCGGCTAGGCCTGGTCGGCCGGGCCCGCCAGGACTGGGAGACCCAGCCGCCCGACGCCGCCCGTCTCCTCCGGGCCTACACCGCCGGCGTAAACGCCCGTCTCGAAAAAGGCGGCGCGGCTGCCGTTCCCGAATTCTGGCTCCTCAACTACGAGCCGGCCCCGTGGCACCCGGTTGATAGTCTGGCCGTCGGCCGCCTTATCGGCTGGATGCTCAGCGCCAACTGGGAGACCGAGCTCGCCCGGCTGGAGCTGGTCCGGCGGCTGGGTCCCGAGTGGGCCGCCCGGCTGGAGCCCCTTACCCCACCCGACGTGTATCCCTGTGCCGCCGACCCGGTACCTGACCCCGCCGCCGTGCGGGATCAGCTGTTTTCAGCCTATACCCGGCTTGCGGCCATTCTGCCGCTGGGGGCCGCCAGCAACGCCTGGGCCATTGGGCCCCACCGGTCGGCCTCGGAGCGGCCCCTGCTCGCCTCTGACCCCCACCTTCAGCCCCAGATTCCGGTCCTGTGGTACCTGGTGCGGCTGCGGACGCCGGAATTCTGGGCGGCCGGGGCCTCCATTCCAGGCCTGTTCGGCCTGAGCATCGGCCGGAGCCGCCAGTGCGCGTGGGGCGTAACGGTCGCCTTTGCCGACACCCAGGACCTCTTTATTGAGGAGATTCGGCCTGGTCCGGCCGGTGAGCTTCTGGCCCGGACCGCCGACGGCTGGGAGCCCGTCAGGTCCCGGGTTGAGACTTTCCGGGCCGGCGGGTCCGTCCGGCGGGAGGTCTGCCGGGAGACCCGGCGCGGCCCGCTTATTCTTGACGAACTGCCTTACGGGTTGAGCCTGGCGGCCTCGGCCCTGCGGGCCCCGGTCGACGGCGGCATCCTCTACCGTCTGCTGGTCGCCCGGGACTGCGCCGACATCGAGGCCGTCGTCCGAAACTGGACGATGCCCGCCCTCAACTTTATCATTGCCGATGCGGCCGGAAACATCGCCCACTTCATGGCTGGCCGCATCCCGGCCCGGAAGGACCGGGGCGGGGCGGTGCCGGCCCCGGCCTGGGATCCCGAAGCCGCCTGGCATGGCTGGGTCGAACCTGAGCGGCTGCCCCGCCTTGTTAACCCGCCGTCCGGCTTCGTCTTCAGCGCCAACGAATTCCCGGCCCTGGCCGCAACCGGCGAATACCTGGGCGTCGACTGGCCCGACCCGCACCGGGCCGCACGGATTTACGCCCTCCTCGACGGCCGCCCCCGCCACTCCGCCCGGGACTTCATTGCCTACCAGCAGGACCTTGTCTCCATTCCCCTGAGTCGGCTCCGGGACTATGTTATCCGGGCGGCGGGGAGCCTGCCGGATACGGTCCGGAGACTCCTGGCCGAATGGGATGGGACGGTTCGGGCCGACTCAGCGGCCGCCGGCTTCCTGGAGGTTCTGCGGGTTGAGCTCGTCAGGGCCTATTTCGAGGCCCAGGGCCTCGACCCGGCCACGACCGACCTGCTCCTCGGGCAGGGCCTTCACCCCTTCGCCCCGGTCAACGGATTCGCCGGCCGGCTCAGCAGTTTTCTCCTGACCGGCCTTGGCCAGAGGCTCTTTGACGGCGTGCTGGAGGAAGCCATGCGACGGACGGTGGCCTTCTGGGAGCGCCGGGCCGGCCGCAATCCGGCGGGGTGGCGGTGGGGGAAGGTCCACCGGCTGAGATTCACCCACCCGCTGGGAACCCTGCCGGGTCTTGGCTGGCTCTGGCGGGGTCCGGACCGGCCGGTCTGGGGCGATTTCGATACGGTTTGCCAGGCATCCTTCCTGCCGCCGGCGGCATTCGGCAGGGCTGGCTGGGTCGCCAACTACCGGCAGGTTATTGACCTGGCCGAACCCGAAGACGGCTACTGGGTTACAAACACCGGCCAGGCGGGCAGTCCCCTCAGCCGCCACTACCTGGACCAGTTCCGGCTCTGGTATCGGGGTCAGTACCTGCGGATGGGACCGGGCCGGGAGGTCAGACGGCTCCGGCTGGACTTTCGGCCCCCATGACCTTGAGACCCAGGCCTGCCAGTTGCCTCATGAGCCGCCGGGCATCGGCAACGGCGTGCCCGGCGACGTCGTTATTAAAATACACAAGTCCGAGGTCGGCGGATTCGCTGAGCCGGGCCAGCTCGGCGGCCCAGGTCTCGAGCTGTTCGTCGGTGTAGGTCCCCGAATAAGGCCCGGGCTGGCCGTGAAGCCGCAGGTAGATGAGGCGACCGGCGGCCACCGCCGGGCAGTCCAGGCCCGCAAGGTCGGTGATGCAGAAGGCCGCCCCGGCGGCTTCCAGGACGGCGTAGGTTTCGGGCACAAACCAGCTCCGGTGGCGGAACTCGAAGACCGGTTTGGGCTCCGGCGGAATCTGCTTGAGGAAGGATTCGAGCAAACCGAGGTCGCGCTGAAAGCTTGGCGGAAGCTGATAGAGGACGGCCGCCGTCTTGGATTTAAGGGGCTGCAGGTGGCGGTAAAAGGTCGTCACCGCCTCGGTGACGTCGAGGAGCCGCCGGTAGTGGGTGATAAGGCGGCTCGCCTTCACGCTGAAAAGAAAGCCCGGCGGCGTCCCGGCGGCCCAGCCGGCAAAGGTCTCCGGCTTTGGAAGGCGGTAAAAAGTGGCGTTGATCTCGGCGGTGGGGAAGAACCGGCAGAAGTAGCCGAGCCACTGGCGGGGTGAAAGCTCCGGTGGGTAAAAGATACCCTGCCAATG
>Ga0079992_127795_pt1 | contig 14450 bp, 13 predicted proteins | sample FaiFalFF_MnMetaG_3_FD_69197 | JGI IMG/M metagenome (GOLD analysis project Ga0079992, IMG submission 69197) | Freshwater microbial communities from Yellowstone National Park, Wyoming, USA - Fairy Falls B (FF_Mn_B) MetaG (SPADES assembly) (version 2) | ecosystem: Environmental > Aquatic >... | reverse complement strand
AAAATGGATTTTGAAAAGAAGTTTCCTCATCAAAGCTTTGAAATATACCTTGGAGCAGTTTTTTCTATTGAAGATTACCCTGAACTTGATAAGAAAACAATAAAAATTATAAAGGAGGTTATGAAGGAATGGAAAGTTTAAAAATTTTAAAAGTAAAAATATATCAACCTCACGCTCATTATAGAATTCCTTTTACTTATCAAAGAAGACACACATATCCGCTCCCTCCATACTCAACTGTTATTGGTTTTTTATGCAATGTTTTAGGAATAAGAAATTATAAAGACACAGGGGAACCTTGTGAAGATAGAAATTGCACCAGCTGTGATTATCATAAACTCAAACAAATAAAAATTTCTATCTGCGGATACTTTGAAAGTAAAACCACAGAATATATATGGTTCAGAAATTTGAACCGAGACTCTCATATTAGTAGATTTGGTTATGTAGAAAATAGGTGTTTGGATGGTCAAGTTGAGCATCCGGGAGGTCAATCTCCTGTATTCATTGATATTCTGAACGATGTTCATCTGTGGATTTATATTTACCACAGCGATGGTGATTTTTTGGAAAAACTTAAAAAAAGCATTGAGAATCCTTCGGGTAGAATCTATCCACTTCATCTTGGGAGAGCAGAAGATTGGATTGTAATAGATAAGCTAAAAATAATACCGATTGACGATAGTAAAATGCCAATTTATGGCAATTACAGAAAATTCTTTTGGATACCAAAAGAATACTCAAACGGTGGAATTTTGGGACTTATTTATAGGCTTCCGACATTTTACTCTAAACTTGGAAATGGTCATAGGCGCTTTGAATATAGAGAAGTTTATTTGAGCGAAGGTGAATTTGATGGAACTATAAAAGCTTATATTGACAAAGAAGAAGATGAATTACCTATATTTTTTTAGATTTAGATGAGAGTTTTAGCCAAAGGATTTAAGAAATCAGGGAACGATATATATTTAAAAGAGCATATAGAAGATTTAAAAAATGTTTGGTGTTATCTTTGGAATAAGATTAAGGGAAAGTTGCGTTATAGCTCGGAAGAGTTAAATAGAATTTTTTGCATTGTTAAGTTCTGTATAGAAAAGCACGATCTGGGAAAAGTCTTACCTGCCTTTCAAATAAAAACATTAGGGAATTCTAATTATGAACCTTTTGATATTAGCTTAGATGTTCCTCATTCTATATTCTCTACTTTTTTCGTCAAAGATGAGGAAATGGAGCAATTCAAGGAGATTTTCGGTAAAGATACTGAGAGAATTATTTTATCTATAATTGCGTTTCATCATTGGAGAGAAAGCTTTGACAAAATAATAAATGGTGATAGCTCATTGGTTGAAGCTGCAAGAAAACTTTGCAATGATAAAGATTTTAAAGAGAAACTAATTGGAAATTTAAGAAACGAGGGTTTCGCTGATATAGATATAAACGAGAGAGTAGTAAAGAGTTTAGCAAAAGGAACAAGATTTTTGACATTAGTAATTCCACCATATCAGAACAAATTTTTACCTTCAAGATTGGAAGTTGATGACAAAATTAAAAAATACTGGGTACTTTCAGCTGGTTTTTTGCAAAGATGTGACCATTTTGCTTCATTTTGTGAAGAAACCGGAGAAAATTTTTGTAATGTTGAAATAGATAATATAAGTTTTGAGGAAATAAGAGGGAAGGTTTCTTCTAAAATTGGAGAAAATGCTTGGCAAATTGATAAGATAAAAAATCCAGATTTACTTAACAAAAACATAATACTAATTGCTCCAACAGGTTATGGAAAAACAGAGTTTGCGTTTTTATATTCAAATGGAGAAAAGCTCATCTATACACTTCCACTGCGTTCAGCTGTAAATCAAATATTTCAAAGAGCAAAAGACATTTTCGGAGATGATAAAGTAGGATTGCTCCATTCTGATGCCGATGTTGTAATTTTAAGCTATGAAGGAGATGAGGAAGGTCTGAGAACTTATGAGCTTTCACACCAAATTTCATATCCTGTTATTATCTCAACAGGAGACCAATTTTTCCCTTATGCTTTAAATCCGCCCACTTATGAAAAAATTTATTCAATTCTTTCGTATTCAAGACTTGTTATAGATGAGGTTCAAGCTTATGACCCACAAGCTTGTGCAATTGTTGTAAAGTTCATTGAAGATACCATTAGAATGGGAGGTAAATTTTTACTCACAACTGCTACATTACCAAAATTTGTAAAAGATAAAATAAATGAAGTAGTAAATCAAAATGAACTGGAAGAAATAAATATCTATGAAGAAGAAAAGAATAAATTTCAAAAGTTTTATAAACATAAATTGAAAGTTAGTCTAATTAATAATGGAGAGAAATTCGATTTACCGGATAGAGAATTAGAAGAGGGAATTATTAAAAAAGCCAACGGAGGCAAAAGAGTTCTTGTAGTTTTAAATACTGTTGAATCTGCTCAGAAAGTTTATAGGAAGTTAAAAGAGAAAATCAGGGACCAAAACATAAAAATCATGCTTATTCATTCAAGATTTACATTAGAAGATAGAAGGAAAAAAGAACTTATATTGTGTGGCGGAGTTTATTCTATTCAGAATGGAAAAGTTAAGATCTTTGATAAAAAATATGATTTATATAATTTAGGTCAGAACAAAGACAAATCAGATATTGAAATAGTAAAGAATGGAAATGGTTTTCTCGTAAAAGTTAAATTTGAAGATAAAACTTTTGAACTTGATGGAGAAATTAAGGAAAATGAAAATGAGTTTGTTATAAAAGGATGGTTTTCCAATCCAAAACCTCAAAATGAAAATGAAGGTAAAATTTTAGTAGCTACGCAGGTTGTTGAAGCCTCATTAGATTTAGACGCTGATATTCTTTTTACGGAAATTTGTCCTCTTGACTCATTGGTTCAAAGAATGGGAAGAGTAGCAAGAAGATATTTTTACATGAGCGGAAAAGTTTATAACAAAAGTAATAATGATAACAAAAGCAGTAATGGAGAAAGAAGTTTAGAGGAAAAATTTAATGCTTTTGATGAATATAACAGCTCCGAACCAAATATCTTTGTATGGGTTTTTAAAAATGGACTTCAATCAGGTAAAGAACATGTTTATGATAGAGATATAATTCTTTTGAGTTTGAAAATTTTAAGCAAATCAGAAGATTTAGGAAATGAAGAAGGAATTATAGATGATATTTTCGCCGGACAAGAATCATTTTGCGTTGGACTTTCAGAATATGATAAATACATAATGGTAGATTTGCTTTATTCAAGTCTTCCCGAAAATAGTAAATATCTTGAAGATTTTGAAAAAACTTATGAAATTCTCAATTCGGGTTTTGTTTCTGATAAAAAAAGCGAGGCTTTTGAGCTTTTCAGGAGAATTTACGATATCCAAATCATTCCCAAAAATAAATTTGAAGAGTTTAAGAATGAATTGGAAAATTTCGTAAGGGGCAATCAAATAAATCAAAATGGGCTTTATACCAAGTTCAAAATAAATATTCTTTCAAAGTTTGTAGTAAATGTTCCGTTTTGGGAAACGAAAGAAAAAATAACACCTGAAAATTTGGCTATCAACAAATTATCAAAATTATCAGATTTGAGCTTAACTGATGACTGGAAGAAAAAACTTAAATACTACCTTTCCGGAATTTATGTAGTTGATGGATTTGAATATGATTCCGAGTATGGAATTCAAAGTAAAAAAGCTTCTAAAAGAACATAGGAAAGTAGTTGAGAAACTTCTACCTATATTGAAAAGCGGAGATTTCTATCTTGCCGGTGGAACGGCTCTGTTTTATTACTTGGAGCATAGGTATTCCATAGACCTTGATTTTTTCACTCAAAAAGATATTGATTTGAGAGATTTTTATCAAAATTTCTCCCCGCAAGAAATAAAAACTATTTCAAAAGATACAATCCATGCCGAAGTAAATCAAGTAAATATCTCATTTTTTCTTTACCCCTATCCTCTTCTGAAACCTCTCTCTGAGCTTGATTTAATAAAAGTGGCAAGTTTAGAAGATATACTCTGTATGAAAGTGAATGCTATTATTTTGCGAGGAAGTAGAAAAGATTTTATAGATGTTTATTTTATTATGAAGAGCATGAAAATGAAAAGCAATGATGTTGTAAAACTTTTTACTAAAAAATTTGGAAAATACGATGAACTCATAATAAAAAAAGCTTTGACTTATTTTGAAGACGCCGATAATGAACCAAAAATCCCCACTTTTAAAAAAGTTTCATGGAATTCAATCAAGAACTTTTTCATAAAGGAATTCGCTAAAATATGATGAAGAAAAGTAAAGACATCAAGATTCTCAAAAAGCTTTTTTGGGACTATAAATGGAATTCTGTACTGAAAAAGCTTGATTCTCCATTTGTTATCGCAAGAGTTCTTGAAATAGGAAATAAAGAACAGGTCAAAATTCTTGAAAAAGCAATAGGAAAAGAAAAAATCAAAGACTTCCTTAAAAAATACGAGAATCTTCTCTCAAAGCAATCTTTAAATTTTTGGAAATTATGCTACGGAATTAAAAAATCTAACCCAAAGAAGAAACTTCTAAAAGAAGGAAAAAGCTTTTAAAAGAAGGAAAAAACTTCTGAAAGAACACAATAAATTACAAAAGAAAAATTTTTTATAAACGAAACTTTTTATAAAAGAAAAAACTTTTTATTGTTATGAAGCTGATGGGTATAGATATAGGCGGTTCATATCTGAAAGTTGTTGATTCAGAAGGTAAAAAATTTTTAGAGAGTAATCCCGGAAACTTTTCTGGACTTCTTGATTTTCTTAACAAAATATCAGAAGGTTATGACGGTGTAGGAATTGCAGTTGCTGGATTCGTAAGTTTTGATGGCTTCATCTTTCAATCTCCTAACATACCTTATCTTGATGGTAAAAAAATTGAAATTCAAGGAAGAGAATTCGCAATAGCAAATGATGCTACTCTTGCATGCTTGGGAGAGGTCTGGTTTGGTGCAGGTAAACCTTGGAGAAAAAAAGGAATTGTTCTCTGCATAACCTTGGGAACAGGATTAGGTGGCGGAGCTGTGATAGATGGGAAACCTCTTTTTGGAGCAGATGGAATCGCAATGGAGGTCGGACACATACCATTAGTTGAAGATAGCAGAAGAGTCTGCGCATGTGGTAGGGTAGGCTGCACAGAGGAATTTGTCTCGGCAAGAGCTATATCAAGATACTACAAAGATATAACAGGCGAGTTAAGAACTCCTGAAGAGATAGTTTCTTTGGCTAACTCGCAGAATGAGTATGCTTTGAAGGCTCTTGATACTTTTTCTTTCTACACTGCAAAAGTCATTCAAACTCTGGCTCATATATTTAATCCTCACGCAATTATAATCTCCGGCGGTGTTATTCGGCATTTTCCAAAAGTTCTTGATATGGTAAAAGATTACTCAAAGAAATTATTGATAGAACCAATTTTTCGCAGCTTAAATATTCTTCCAGCTCAGCTTGAAGAGTACTCGGGCGCTTACGGAGCTTTGAAACTAATTGAACTACATATTCTCGATAAAAAGAAAGCAAAAAGCAAAAAGAGCGCAGAAAAGAGGAAGTAATGAAACTATGAAGTCTGATAATTTTTCTTTCTCGCTTTTCCTTGAAAAATCTTTGAGTTTTATAAAATCGCTTTTTCAGTCTTTTTCTTATCTTTTCTTTCCTCCAAGTTGTATCATTTGTGGTGAGGTTTCGGAGTACTCTCTTTGTTCTGAATGCAAAAGCAAAATAGATTTTATTGAAAATTTCCCTCATTGTAAAAGATGTTCTCTTGTTTTACCTGAAAATATGGAGTGTCCAGATTGTGCAAATTTTGGGTTCAATTTTTCAAAGCTTTTTTCTCTTTTCTCTTATAGTGGGTATGGTGAAGTTATTTTGCAAAAAATAAAGTTTGAAGGAAAACTTTTTGTATTAGAAGCTTTCTCTTATGATATACAGAGGGTTATTTTTGATGTAGATTTTGATATAGTAGTTCCTGTTCCTTCTTATATTTCAAAGTTTGTCAAAAGAGGTTATAATCCATCCTTTTCAATAGCATATTTGGTTTCAAGAATTTCATCAAAACCGGTAGTTTTTGCACTGGAAAAAATCAAAAATACTCCGTCTCAGCTTGATATACCAAAAGAGGAAAGAATTTCAAATCCTCGTGGAGCTTTCGTGTGCGTGAAAGATGTGAAAGGTAAAATAGTTCTGCTTGTAGATGATGTTGCGACAACTTGCTCAACCTTATCTGAATGTAGCAAAGTTTTAAGGGAAAAAGGGGCAAAGGATGTTATAGCTTTTGCACTTGCAAGAACACCTCTTTCAAGATAAATTTTTTCATTATTCTTATCTCAATTCTCTTTTCAATTTTGATTTGTTATTTTTGACCTGATGAGTTTCAAGATTCCTAAAAATTGAGTAAATTTATTGGAGGGGAATCAAATTTTTTGAAATTTATGAAAGCAGTTCTTTATCTTGAAGATGGAACTTTGCTTTCGGGGAAGGCTTTCGGAGCAAAAGGAACCAAAGTAGGAGAAATAATTTTCAATACAGCTTTAACCGGTTATCAGGAAGTTCTAACAGATCCGTCTTATAAAGAGCAAATTGTAGTTATGACTTATCCTCACATAGGAAACTATGGAATAAACTTTGAAGATGATGAATCCTATAAAGCTTTTGTTGAGGGATTTGTTATAAAAGAGTTAGAGGTTCAACCTTCAAATTGGAGATCAAAGATAACGCTTCATGAATTTCTTGAAAAGCAAGGTGTAATAGGTATAGAGGGGGTTGATACAAGGTTTCTCACAAGAAAAATAAGAGAAAAAGGTTCTATGAAAGCAGTAATAACCACAGAAGATGTTGATTCTGAAACTTTGAGAAAAGCTGTTGCAGAGTATTCAGGATTGCAGGGCAGAGACCTTGTGAAATATGTCACATGTAAGGAACCTTATGCATGGGGAGAAGGTTTGTGGTATCACAAATCTATCTATTACGGGAAGAAAAAGAAAGTTCTTGGGAAGAAAATCGTTGTTATGGATTTTGGAGTGAAAAGAAATATATTAAGGCATCTTGTTGAGTTTTTCGGTGAGGTCACGGTTGTTCCGGCTTATACATCTGCCGATGAGGTTCTCAGTATGTCTCCTGATGGAGTTGTTCTTTCAAATGGTCCAGGAGACCCAGCTCCACTTGTATCAATTCAGCAAAATATAAGGAAGATTTTGGGCAAGGTTCCTGTTTTGGCTATATGTCTTGGTCATCAGCTTACAGGTCTTTCTTTGGGAGCTAAAACATACAAGTTAAAGTTTGGTCATCATGGAATAAATCATCCTGTCAAAAGTCCGGAGAGGAAAAATGTTGAGGTGACATCTCACAATCATAACTTTGCTGTTGATGTTCAAACTTTCCCAGAAGATATAAAAAGCAAGATAAAAGTAACTTATGTGTCTTTGAATGATGGAACTTTTGAGGGTTTTAGGTCTAATGAGCTGAAATTTATATCAGTTCAGTTTCACCCTGAAGCGGGACCTGGTCCAAGCGATTCGTATCATATATTTGAGGAATTTGTGGAAATGGTTGCGAAATCCTGAAATTCAGATGAAATTCTGGGGTCCTGAAACCCGCTATGTTTTTTGCAAAATTTAGAAAAATTATGGTGTTATTAGGTAAGGTCAGCAAGATTTTTTCTGTGGTAAAGAGCAGATTAGGTTATAGAGTTTTTGAATTCCTTTTTGTTCCAATTTTTCTTTGGACCTTGTGTTTTTTGGGACTTTTTGCTCTTCGTGTTTTCGGGAAGTGGGAGGTTTCAGGATACTTTGCGTTGCTTTTCTTTTTCGTTATCCCATCTTTTATTGAAAGATCTAATCAGATTCTCGGCATAGATATAAATATAAAAAGAGATATACTGTTTTTTGTTTTCAGTTTCCTTTTTTTCGCTTTTCTTTGGGTAATTTTGTTTTTCTTTGTTGGTGAAAGAAAGATAGGAGATATAATCACTTTTTCTCCTCGTTTCCCTAATAAAGAGGATTTAAAATGGTTTCTGATATATTTTTTGGGAGTATCTGTACCAGAGGAATTTTTTTTCAGAGGTTTTATGCAGGGAAGATTTAATATGTTTTTTGGTAAAAGGTTAAAGTTTTTAGGCGTAAGTTTAGGACCTGGTTTTTTTCTTCAAAGTATTTTTTTTATGATTATACATCTTGTCTGGTCGCTTCATATAGTAAGGTTTTTAGTTTTCTTTCCGGGTTTATTATTTGGGTTTTTGCGAGAAAAGTATTCAAGTATAGTCCCCCCAATAATATTTCACACTTTTAGTAATGTATTTATGATTCTTATAGTGAAGTGAAAAATCTATCTATTCGTTGATTTTTGCCTTCGTTAGTTTTGGCTTTTTATTTGCAGATTTTTACATTTGGCTTTTTACTTTTTAAAAACTCATCTGGGTCTATTTTTTTTCATATCTAAAACTATGAATTTGTGTGATGTGAATTCATACCTTCTTTTCAGTTCCTTTTGGTATTTTCGTTTTAGTTCTTTAACTTTATTTTTTTCTAACCTTTTCATTCTTTTTCTTCATTTCACCTTTTTGTAAACTTTCTGAGCGATACAAGTAAAGCCAGAGAAGATATTAGAACTATTCCTCCGAATACCAGAAGAGAAATTATTTTTGGTATTTTGAGATAATTCGGAGAATAAAGAATACTTGAAACGATAATGAGGAGTAGAGATGGTAAAGATACTAAAAATCCTCTAAATATATCTTTTGTAAATTTTTTGTTTTCAGATTTTGCTATGAGAAAAGTCATTGATATGAATGATGATATTGATGAAGCGAGTGCTATCCCTTTGTGTTTCAGAGGTTCAACTAAAATCAAGCAGAAGATGGCGTTTGTAATAAAAGCTATTACGCCTGATATAACTGGGATTTTGAGTTGTCCCGATGCTTGGAAATCTGTTATAAATATTCTTGATATTGCGACTGCGATAAGCCCTACCGAATACATAATCAGAGCCTCTGCTGTTCCGATAACATCTTCAAATCCAAACTTCCCGTATCCAAAAACGAAGTATATTATGGGTTTTGAAAATAGAATGAGTCCGGCTGTTGCTGGTATGACGATAGCAGTTGAGAACAAAATTGCTCTTGAAAAGCTTTCTTTTCTTGATTTTCCTCCCTCTGCCATAAAGGGCAAAGACACATAAGATATTGAATATACGAAAACTCCAAGGGGGAACTCAAAAAATCTCATGGCGTATGTGAGGAACGATATTGTTTTTTCTCCTCCAAAGGATGCTATTGCTCGTGATACAAGAAAGTTTATTTGATACACTGCTCCACCTCCAATTACTGGTAAAAGTGCATCCCATATTTTTTTTGAGTATTCGTTTGATCTGAAAGATATTTTGGGTTTTATAATCTTCAAAGTAGGGAAAATTTGCATTATTATTTGAATTATTACACCTACCATCACTCCTACAACAAATCCCAAGTCTTCTCTTTTTATCTTTGAGAAAATAAGCATAAAGATGATGACTGCCAGATTAAAAATGCTCATAGTTGCTGCTGGCACTCCGAAAATGTGAAATGCATTCAGAAACGCAGAAAACACTGTTGCGCAAGATATAAGCAGAAGATAAAAAGATAAAGATGCGGTGAAAAACGATGCTAATCTTTTTCCTTCGGGAGAAAATCCAGGAGACAGTACATCTGGTATGAATGGTGAGAGTACGAAAATCAATAGAGATAAGATTCCGGTTATTATGATAACTTGTCCCATAACAGATGCGAAAGCTTTTTCTTCTTCTTTTTTTTCTTTCGCTTTTGTGAATGCGGGAACAAATGCAGGTGCAACGAGTCCCTCAGCGAAAAATCTTCTGAAGGTGTTTGGGATTGACCATCCGACGAACAAAGCATCGGTTATGTAGCTTGCTCCTAAAAAGAACGCAGTTGCCATTTCTCTTAAAAGCCCAGTTATTCTGCTCAAAAGGATAAAGAAAGAAACTGTTCCGAATCCTTTCAAAAATTTTTTGGAGCTGTCTTTCTCCATATTTTTTTACTCCTTTACTTTTCTTTTCATTCTTATTTTTCTTTATTCTGTGAGACTAACTATTTTCTTTTCTTTCTTTTTTTTACCTTTTCTTGTTCTCATATTCCATTTCACATTTTTCTTTTGTTTTCTTATCTATTTTCATTTCTTATCTTCCGTTATTTTTTTGCTCCTTATTTTTATTTTCCAATCTTTATTTTTTATTTTCCAATTTTTCTATGGAGTTTTTTGATTTACCTTTTAGATTTGATTATTTTTTTATCTTTTGGTTAGTATTCCGATAGGTTTAATGTTTTTATTCTTCCGGAAAAAGGGCTATTGTAAATGCTTTTGTTTTTGTGATACTTTCTTCCCATTCATGTTTTGGGTCGGAGTCATATGTTATTCCGCAACCTGTCCAGTAGAATATTTTGTTTTTGAGTACAAGAAAAATCCTTATTGCTACTGACATAATGAAATCTCCATCTTCTTTAAAGTAGCAAATTGCACCGCAGTATGGTCCTCTTCTTTTTTCTTCAAGCTTTTCTATTATTTCCATCGCAGATTTTTTAGGAGCTCCAGTTACAGATGCGGGAGGAAAAGTTGCGAGCAGTATTTCATCTAAATTTTCTGTTTTAAGTTCTCCCTCAACTTCTGATACAAGGTGGATTAGCGTAGAATATTTTTCAACATCAAACAATCTATTTACTTTTACAGTACCGGGTAAGCATATTTTCCCAAGGTCATTTCTTACCATATCAACTATCATCAAGTTTTCTGCTCTTTCCTTTTCGTTATTTTTTAGCTCTTGGATTATTTTTTCTTCTTCTTCATTTCCACTATGTGTTGTCTCGTTATCATATTTAGTTGATTTGTTCCCCAAATTCCTTTCTTTTTCTAATATTTTATTTCCTAATTTTCTCGTTCCCTTTATTGGACATTCTCTAATTCTTTTTTGGTTTTTCTCTAAAAAAAGTTCCATAGAACCGCTTGCAATTATGAAACCTAAATTGGAAAAGTCAAAAAATGCTGAGTAAGGAACTGGTTGAGTCTTGTAGTATCTTAAAAATATTGATAGAGCTTCTTGACTTTTTATATAGTTTTTGCTTTCAAATTCAATCCTTCGTGATATATTTACTTGATAAGCATTTCCTTTAAAAATTTCATCTTTTATTTTCTGGACTCGTGATATAAATTTTTCTTTTTCTTTTTCGTCTTCTGTTTTCTTTCTGATTTCTAATATTTTTTGAGGTGTTATATGAAAATCGTATTCTTTCTTTTCTTTTACAACAGATATCGCTGCATCTGGAATTTTCAGGTCATCTTCTCCTATTTCAATTTTCTCAACAAATCTTGAAAGATTGTAAGATATATATCCTACTTTTTCCCCTTCAAATTCTCTCACAAATTCGGATATAATTGAGAAGGGATTACCTTTTCTGAAAAATTTTTTCTTTGAATTTTCAAGTATAAAAGAGTTTTCTCCTTCAACTACTAATGTTTGCTCTGTTTTTTCCCATAGGTTCTTGCCAAAAATCATCGTTCTCTCGATATCAATCATTTTTCTGTTTATGTTATTTTTATCTGATATATTCTTTTTTTATATCTAATATTTTCTTCTCCTAATGAGCTTTTTTGTTTTCAGTTTTGCCTTTTATTTTTATTATTGTTAGAAATTTACAGAAGAGTTAAAGAGATGTCATTTTTTAAAACTTTTGCTTTATATGGACAGTCTGAAAAAAGCTCATTCATTATGGTAAGTCTATATGATTTATCTGTTATGCAAAAGAAAGTTTTTATTTTCTTGGGAGATTTTTCAGATAAAAAGCGTGTTTTTGAGGTAATAAGAATGGCGCTCGGTATAACCCTTCGGGGGAATGCAGTCCATTTGAATATATCGCCAGCTGTTATGGATTCTCTTTCAGGGTATGACGAAAAAACAAAATCTGAAATCCTTGAGTTCTTGCAGGCTATTGAAGATATGGGTAGCCAGTATTCTGTGAAAAACTTTTCCGAAATAGATTTTGACGAAAGCTTTGATGCTCACATATTAGTCGTCTAATATTAACCTTTCCGTTTTTATCTTGACCTGTATATTTATTATTTGAGATAAATTTGAGTTTGATTTGTTCTAATGTGAATTTTAAAATAATAAGAGGAGAAAAGAAAAAATTGGTATGATAAGAATGTTTGTATATCTCGTTTTTTTCGGATTACTTGCGGTTATATTCTTGAATATATTTGATGTAAAGTTTGGTAAGTGGTATGTAAATATTCATCTTAAAGATTATATCGTTGAAGGTTTAAAGGGGAAATTAATCCCAGAGGAGGAGAACGAGAAGACTATGAAAAGAAGAGCAATAGATAGTGAGCCAAAGAGAAAAGATATTTATAATCAAAGTCGGGGTGATCCATCTAATTCAACAAAAGATTTGATTAATCTAGGCCCAGATGTTGGAAAAGTCCGTAATGAAAAATCAGGAAACATAACAGATAAAAAAGCTGAAAGTAAAGATTTAGAAGCTGATTCTAAAGATTTAGAAATAGATCCTGTTGAAAAGGTTATTGAGAGGAGTTTCCAAACAAAGGAAAATAGGAGATAAAGTTATTGGTCTGTTTTAAATATGGGAGAAAAAATTTTGTGGGTTTGTCAGAAAGAAACTCCACATTTGATGCAAAAAAATCTGTTTCACATCCTTATTTTTCTCTTCGCTATATTCTTTTTCTTTCCCAGTAATTTATTGCTTGGAGGTTTGGGGAGTAATAAGGTTTTTGCGGAGCAGAAGCGATACAAAGTTTTGTTTTTAACGATTGATTCATTAAGAGCTGATTTTTTATCTTGCTATGGATATCATAAAAAAACATCTCCAAATATAGATAATCTTTGTGAGGAAGCTATTTTATTTAAAAATTTTTATGCTGTTTCTGGTTGGACATCTCCTACTTTGGTTTCAATATTTTCATCTTTATTCCCTTCAACTCACGGAGTAGAGGTTAGAGGATATGTTCTGAATTCAAACATAAAAACACCGGTTGAAGTTCTCAAAGATAACGGATGGAAAACGTACGCCGAACACTGGACCGGTGATACAATAGGAAATTTGGGATTTGACTTTTCAGGAAACAACATCTTTGAGTTTTTGGATAAACATAAAGATGAAGATTTTTTTGTTTGGTTCCATCTTCGTGGTCCGCATCTACCTTACTCATATCTTAAAGAGTTTTCAGGAGATCTTACTGCTGATTTTGAAAGAATAAAGATTTTCCTTGAAAGAAAAACAATATACAAAGAAGAGTTTGACCTCTCTTATCTCACCGAAAAAGAGAAAGATTTTATAAGAACTTTATATGAGGCTGATATAAAATTGCAAGATGATGAGATAGGGAAAATAGTTGAACATCTTAAAAATCTTGGAATATGGGATGATGTAATTTTGGTCATAACTGCTGATCACGGTGAGGAGCTGTTTGAGCACGGATGGGTTGGACACGCTTCAACATCCCGAGATTCAGGTCTATATCAAGAGATAATGAAAATTCCTTGCATAATAAGAATTCCCGGAATAAAAAGGTATGAGGTAGAAGTTCCGGCTTCTTCGGTTGATATTATGCCAACTCTTTTTGAAATATTAGGCCTCGGGGATCAGATAAAAGAGTTCTCATCAGATGGTGAAAGATTAATTTCTTTTGATCAGAAAAAAAAGAAAATAAAAGCTCTGGTGAAAGATAAAAACAGAACTATTTTCGCATCAACTTCCCCTTGTGGCTGGCAATGTAAAGAAAGCGAAAAATGGAAAAGAGTATTTGTAATTCAGGAAGGAGAATGGAAACTCATCTATTACAATTATAAAGGAGATTCTTATGAGGATAGATTTGAGTTGTTTAAGCTCCCAGATGAAAGCAAAAATTTAGCTCTGGAAGATAAAAAGATGTTCAGATATATGGTTGAAAAGCTTTTCAGGAAAATTTCCGAAACGAAAATTAAATCTTACGAGCTTGGAGGACCAGAAAAAGCAAAATAAAAATAAAAAAGTGAAATAAAAATATCAAAATCTCTTGATCAAAGTATTTGCCATCACTTATGATAGCCTGCGCAAATGCTTCAACTATTTTTCTTTCCGTTGAATTTAAATAGAAAATACAAATTTTTTTATAATTATCAGTAATTATTAGTAAATGGAGTATGTATGAAAGTTTTTGCAATAATTGTAATAAGTTTTCTGGTTTTCAGGTTTATCATAAATGAAATGAATATTTATACTTTTGATTGGTAAAATATAAAGCTTGCAGGGGGTGGAAAATGATTGCCTTGAGCAAAAATGTATCCTTTTTAATGATAAAATGGAGGTAGAAACCAAATGGTAATCAAAAAATATCTTTGGTTTTATCTTTCTTTGGGGGTATTCTTTGTTCTATATTCTTCTTGTGCAAA
>Ga0079992_133121_pt1 | contig 14478 bp, 16 predicted proteins | sample FaiFalFF_MnMetaG_3_FD_69197 | JGI IMG/M metagenome (GOLD analysis project Ga0079992, IMG submission 69197) | Freshwater microbial communities from Yellowstone National Park, Wyoming, USA - Fairy Falls B (FF_Mn_B) MetaG (SPADES assembly) (version 2) | ecosystem: Environmental > Aquatic >... | reverse complement strand
GACATCCATACTACCTGCTCTATCCACAGGTTCCTAACAACCTCCACAACCTTATCCTCCTCAGAACCAGGAGAAGCAGTAAGAGCTAAAATCAATGGATAAGGGCATCTCTTCACGTATTCCTCCGCAAGCCTAGTATACGCATATCTACTCCTAGACCTATGGCATTCATCGAATATTAGTAGTGCGAACTCCTTAAGCCTAACCAAGCCATTCCTGTAGTCATTCCAGACGGTCTGGGGTGTTGCCGTTACAAGCCTAACCCTAGAGTCACCCCATACATCTTGCCTACCATTTGTTTCACCTGTCACGGCAGCCACCTCACCCTCCCCAAGATTGAGGTGTTTTAGCACCGACTCCCTATGCTGCAATACTAGGGGCTTTGTAGGAGCCATGAAGAGTATCCTACATCCCGGATGTCTGTTTAGTAGCTCTGCGGCCACAAGCTCAGCTATAACAGTCTTACCTAGAGCCGTAGGTAGGACAGCCAATGTATTAGCCTCTAAGGCCCTCTCAACAAACCTCCTCTGATAATCCCTATCCTCAATAACACCATCCCTAACCATAGGATGGACAACATACCTTGGTTTTGGCGCCGATAGCTCGGTTTGAACCATCACTATATGCTTGCATATCGACCTCCTGTAAGTATAGTGTGGACATGTGCAGCTCCACACACCACCATCATCCACAGAAACAGTATACTCTACGCCTGGCCTGGACTGGCTTGGAACACTCCAGCTCCTCAAGACCTATCAACATATATCTGAAGCGTCTAAATAATGTTTTAAGTGGAATATTTGTCTTGTTTTGTGTGAGTTATCGTAGTGGTAGGAGGTTGGAGTATGTTGTTAGGGATATGTTTAGGAGGAGGGGGTGGTTTGTTGTCAGGGCCGCAGCCTCAAAACCGGTAGACCTAGTATGCTTAAAAGGCGGTGATATAGTTCTCGTGGAATGTAAATATGGCGTCAGGGGTGTTAGGTGGGCTGAGCTAGCACCACTACTTGAGGCCGCAGAAAAAGCAGATGCAAGACCTGTACTAGCAATCGCAGAGAAGAGAGGAAGGATAAAAATGATAGATTTGGAGGAATGGGCCGACTTCAAACCCTAAACCCTCAAACCAACGACCTCATCACAAAATCTCCGGAAAACACTTGCTATAATGTAGAAGCTAAGCTGACAAGCAAACCTCGAAAAATTTTCCAACTATGGATGAAAATAGTGATGGGGCAGATTGTTAGGGGTCTTGACTACACTACGTGATGGTCTCAGATGACAAGGAGCCGGCTAATTTGCTATGAGAGAGGGTCGGTAACGCCGACGAAGCTGAAACATAAATGCCGATATGAGCAAGGGTTGTCCTACCAGTGGGTTTGAGGAGTCCTACTAAGTTATAAATAGCTAAGAGCGTGGCCTTGGCATAGTAAACTAAAAACAGCCATAGCTCATATTATTCTTAATCAGTATTCAACTTCAAAAGGATGAAAGGAATAACGCAACCGATAGAACATGGGCTCTACTAGTTTAAGCTGAATGTATAAACAGCTTTAACAAACTCCTACCATAACATATGTGTTAATACCGTTTACTGATCAAGTGAAACTCTATCTCATACACGTAATCGTCTAAGTTGCGCAGCGTTGCTGGAGTGCTAAGAGTATTCCTAAGCTTCTCGGACAAATAGTCCCATCCGATATCTTTAAACCACTCAACCCGTCTCCTATGGAGGTGGTCGCAAGAATCATCCCAACTTTTGGTATATACGTAGGGGCCTACAATATTACCCACATATACTACTCGCTCGCCTAGGTGTGGAAGCAATACTATATCTCCAATGTTCATTCCATTGACAAAGTTCCATATCGTATAGATTGAGGGAGCATCAACTGTTGAGTATGCTTCCTGATATGCATTTTTTAATTCTTCCTCATTTCTGAATCGTGACAGGTCACCTAAATCGTTCCATCCAATAGATATGAATCCAAGTCTTCGAGCTGTTGTAACAAAAAGATCAGGCTGGCCTGGAATACCGATACGAATCCCCCAATACCTCATCTACAGAGCAAACCAACTAAATAGCATAAAAGCTTTTGGTAATACGGTCAGTTTCTTCTATACCTCCTTCTACAGGAGGTATTCGGGCAGGCTTGAGAGCGACCTCTATGAGGACATATCAACCCTAGCCGAGCACTCCTACGATATGAGCCCATTACTGAAGAACCTGAGAACCAAGAGCGTTTCAGAGGAGGACCTATCCGGCGAATACGACGACAGGCATCTAACACCCCTATCCATACTATACGCCTTCAACAGGGCGAAGGACTGGGACGGCAAATCCGTAAACCCCCGCTAAGGTCGACGACATACCTGACGACGAAATATCCATACACCACATATTCCCCGAAGCTGTGTTGAAGAAGAGCGGATACGACGAGGAGCTTAGGAACGATGTGGGAAACATCACGCTAATATCTAAAACCGCGAATGAAGCCTGGAAGGACGAGCCTTCAACCTATCTGAGGAAACTGTATAGGATCGACCCGGCTTTCCTAGAGCTGCATTTCGTGCCCACCGACGAAAACCTATGGCGCCTAGAAGACTACCCGGAGTTCCTGAGGCAAAGGAGGCAGCTAATCCTACAGGAGTGCAGGGAACTATTCACTGCTACAACCGATTAACTATCAAACGCGGCGTTAAGCTACAACATAGAAGAGTCGCGAAGGCCCTAAGCTTAGGACAGGTTGTAGTGCTGGCTTAACATGCTTCTTATGTATTGTGTCAGCCAGTTTAGGATCCAATCCTTTGCGATTGACTCGCGGAGGTAGTGGCAGATGTCTGTGCCTATTCTCTCCGAGTTGTGGCGGGCAAGTTCGACGGCATAACTTACTCCCCCGTTGATGAGGTCTAGCTTATGCCGCTTTGACATGGGGTCGTCCCACTCCTCCCTACCCAGCCTTAGGCTAAGCTGTTTAGGCAGCTCCTCAAGGTATTGGATGAGCCTAGAATCAAGCCCGCAAGGGCCATAATGCTCCCGTATAACGCCCAATGTTGTCTCATGCGGGTAAACCAACGCCGCCCACCCCACCAGCGACCTACCAATAAAAAAGCGCGCTATAAATAAGCGTGGAAGAGAGCTAGGCCGGCGCGAGGCAGAGGGCGCGACCCTATTCAACACTGTGTCGAAAAGTTCTACCAGTGTTCGACCACGCCCCCTTACACAAACAACCCAACCTCCCTATCCGCAGTGAGCGAATGCCTCCTATCTCCCCCGAGCCGGCGTAGACCAGCTCGCGGTCGGCTATCACAACCTTGGTGTGGGCTGTCTCAACCAGCATGCCAGCCACGTTCAGCCTGTAGCGTCTCACCAAAACCTGTCAGAATAGGCAGCCTTATATTAAGCATCCTTAATCCGAGCGCTGTGTGTAAAAAACCTTATAGCACCCTAAAGCCCACCAACTATGTGCCAATAAACCTCACAGAAATTTACAGCAAGTTCTACAGAAACCTGATAGAGGCGCGTCAAGCTTATGCTGAGCAATTGAATAAGGTCGGAGAAAACCTCATCAATGAGTGGGATGTGTGTCTAAAGGAAAACATTTTGCTGCTTTCAGAGCTTTTTAGGAATGAGCTGAATAGGATGATCATTATTGAGGACATCCGAAAGTTCTTCAGGGTCGAGGACAGTATATCTTTTGCTGCAATTGATGGCAGCTGCGAAAAGATGCAAGGTGATAGGTTTATGTTCATTTATGGTGGAGCATTTTGTGCTAGGGGTGAACTTGTGGTTGAGCGCCGCGGCGCTCGTCTAGTTTATAAGAGAAGCCTAGAGCAGGACGTTTCGTACGTGGCTTTCATACCACTACCCCCTGAGTTTTTTGGATCCGGGTCTACCCAGCCGCAGCATTCACCTCCCCTATCTGACAGCGACTCAGTAGAAAGCTCATCCATGCACACATGGCTTATGCAGCTGGCAGAGGTCTATGCGGCGCTAGACCTGGCCCGCTCCAAACTGGACCCACCCAGGCTAATATTGCTAGACACCTCCTTGAGCGGGCTACTGGGAAACACCAGCTTCATTAACTACTACAAGAGTCTAGCGGGCTCATCGCTAGCTGGTCGAACTATTGAGTGGGATGATATAGTGTTCACTATAGCTCATCCATTTGAGAGAACGCTTGGCGTTCCACCGGCTATGAACTGGGCCCCCCATCACAGGATTGTGGCTGAGCTGTTCTGGAGAAATAACCAAAGAATTACCTATGACGAGCTAATAAGTAGTGTAGAGGAGGCGGAGGTGGTTAAGCGGGGAGTAAAAACGTTGGTGAATATGGGTGTGGCGAGGTACGACGAGAAGAGCCATGTCTTCGAGCTGAACACGGATCCTCGTTCTTCATGGGAAAAGATGCAAGGCTTACTCATTGATTTCTGCCGCGCACTCTTCGAGCAAAAGGAGCAAAGAGGGCTTATGGTCAGAGACAGGATGGGATACAGCAGGTACCTAACCGCTAGGGAGGTGCAGTTCCTAGTCGGACTAGGGCTGCGGATGCTGATAGAAGAATGCTGGAGGAAGGGCATACTCCTCATTGGGGTCGTCAAGGACTCGGCCTCTATGTACTTCTTTAGGAACTACCTCGGCTCCCTCCATGTAGCCGAGTCGGGCAATCCCGGCATTCACGCATCGACGGCGCTGTCGGATAGATCGCTTCTCGAGATGCTTTCACGGCTGCATAATAGGCTGGAGGCTCCGTGGTCAACGGTTGAGTTTGACTCCGCATTTACAACTATTCTACCTCAACATGATGAAGTCGGCTGGGCTGTTAAGGGTTATCCTAAACGCGGGATGGAGTTAACAAGGACGCCAAGACTCATTCTGAAGTCGCTAGCGCAATTTCTGCTAAAGAGGGAAACCGGTCTGGCCTCCCACGTACTTTTTGTTGACAGGCTGGCTTACCCAGGCTGGGATGATAAGGACTCGGTTGGCTTTGCCCCAGCTCTCTACGGCTCTGGACTGGGCCCCGTCCGGCTGCTTCGGTACAGTGCCTCCTCGCCCCCGCGGCTTCAACTGGTCACCATGCTACTTCTAGAGCTGCTGGTCAGAAATATATACCCAGAGGCACCCGGATACCCCGAGCCGCTCCATAAAGCGGACCTCGGTGCCAGAGCCTTCAGGGACAACGTTAATAGGATTCTAGAGTCCGCGTGGAGGATGGAGAGGAAAAACCCGCTCATAAAGACGTTCAGAGGCATCAGAGACGGGATGCTCAGGCTTCGGAGCGGATCCTGATGTGGTCGGAGAAGAATAAGCCAACCAACCCGTTTGAGGGGGAGAGCATTGGCATTGTTCTTGCTAGGGAGAACCTAGACGAGGATCGCTACCGCATCCTAATCAGGTACTCCCGGAGGCTTGAGCGGGAGATAAGGCCCGGCACCCTCCTAGCGGCCGAGAATTACCAGTCAGGTGTTGATGGGGTGAGAAGATATTCTGTCCTCCAAGTAGAAAGTTGCACCCCAATACACTACGCGCTTGGCCCCAACGCCGACAAGCTTGAAAGCGAATATCCGGGGTTTGTTATCAGCAGTGCTGTAAGCGCAGCAGCTGACTGGGAGCAGGAGGAGCCACGCGAGGAAACCACCCAGATCAGGGTTGTCGCGTATCCGATCGGGAGGATGCTGGTAGTCGAGAGCGCAGGATCCCAATTTTATGTCGCTGAGGACATTAGCAGCCCAAAGCAGGGTGCGTATGTAAACCTTCTGTCGAAGGAGGCCGCAGAAATAGTTCTAAACGGTGAACTTATGAAAACGCAGAGGTCCATTAAGCTGGCCACGCTTCTTGAGCCACTGGAGGGCGTGTCCCTTCATATAGATCCCCTTGAACTCGTTAGGACGCACTTTGGGATTTTCGGCTTCACTAAGGCAGGCAAGTCAAATGTTGCGAGCACCATTGCGGAGAAGATTATCCGGGCTAGTCTAACCTCAACATGGCTGAGGAATATCCGACTGCTCATTTTTGATTACATGAACGAGTACTTCCCACTGCTTGCTGACTTGTTTGCAGACAACCAGCTCAAGAGCGGTTGCTACATAATGACATTAGATGAGGAGTGGGGAGCCACGCTAGCAGGGACCAGTACTAGAGAGGCCTCACGGCTTCTGCTACAAAATATGACCATGCCGGACGAACTTAGGCGGCTTGAAGGGAGTTTTTTGAAAATTCTGGATGAAGCCATGAGCGGCAATCGCCTGCGTGTTTATACCCCCACTCGCGTAGATCCGGTGTACATCGCAAACAGATTGAGTGATGTACTAAACAGCTATAGACATATTAAGAGTCTGACCGACATTCTGCACATACTTGACACATATCCAGCATTCTTTCAAAGTCTTTCGCATAGTAATGTTAATGAGAACCAGCTAATACATATATGTAGAACGGTCGTAGATAGGCTGTCGGGTGCCCTGGCTGGCCGGAGGACTCTATGCGCCCTGAGCGTCCCAGAGAAAGGTAGCACAGCTGAGTCCTCTTTAGATAGCTTCATGACAGCCCGCCAGCGTGGATCAACCGTACAAATTTTTAACGAGCAACTAAGTGTTCAGAGAATTCCAGATAGGACCGCGCGTTATTTATTGGAGCTGCGTGATGTGCTGAACGATTGTATTAACAAAATACATGTGATCAGCAGCATTCCCGTGGGGTACAGGCTAGATGTTGAGGGCCTTATTCGCATCATAAACGATGTGAAGAACTACCCAGGGCCTTGGCTTTTCATCATTATTTCAGAACACCCTGACCTGCTACGTGAGTTTTTTGCTAGGGTAGGGGACGCCTTATACAATGAGAGGCGAAGAAAAGGACTAAGCGCGCCTCCTGTTTTATTTATTGTTGATGAGGCCGACGAATTTGTAGGAGCAGCATACGGGGAGAGCGGAACCCCTCCAAGCATGGGGGAGTCTAGAAGCACGGCAGAAACCATAGCAAGGAGAGGAAGAAAGCTTGGAATTGGAATAGGGATAGCCACCCAGCGGGTGGCGTACATCGACACGAAGCTCATGGGACAGCTCCACACCTACTTCGTTTCAAAGCTGCCTCGAAGAAGCGATAGGGAGAGGGTGGCAGAGGCATTTGGTGTCTACTTAAGCACGATAGATAGAACACTAGCTCTAAGATCGCCCCGACAGTGGCTGGTAATTAGCCACAGCTCCGTCGAGTTACATTCCACCCCATACTTTGTCACCTTTGAGAGTCGGGTCCAGTATGTGAGAGAAGCGGTTGGAAGACGCGGCGCATAACTGGGATGCTGGCCGAGGAGTGGCAATGGAGAAGTCGAAAATCACTAAGAAGCGGTGGTGACAGAGTGAGGTCAAAGCGGTCGGAGTTCATAAGACGGATATTGGCTTGGTATAAACACAATCGAAGGGGCTTCCCGTGGAGGAACACAACCGACCCGTTCAAAATATTGCTGAGCGAGCTGCTGCTCCGAAAAACAACAGCAAGACAGGTCGCTAAACTCTACGAGAGCTTTGTGCAAAAATACCCGACCCCTTCTAGCCTGCTTGATGCGCCGTTACAGGACCTCATGTGCGATCTCAGGTCTCTTGGCATTTACAGGCTGAGAGCAATGCAGCTAAAGAGTATAGCTAAAGCTCTTATGCAAAAATACGGTGGGCATGTGCCCAACTCTAGGGATGCTCTCCTCGCCTTACCTGGCATAGGTGACTATATCGCTAACGCAGTTCTGTGCCTCGCTTACGGAGCAGACATACCCTTCTTGGATACGAACAGCGCCAGGGTCCTTCATCGTGTTTTTGGTGTCAGCCCCGCTGGGGGGCTGCCCCAGAATGACCCTAGAATATGGCGTCTAGCGGCCAGGCTCATCCCAAATGGCAAGGCAAAAGACTTTAATCTAGCCCTGTTGGATCTTGGAGCTCTGCTCTGCACTGCTAGGCGGCCGCTTTGCAATCGGTGCCCCCTTGCCCGCCTATGCAATTATGCTAAAAAGCGGCTCAGCCACCGTAGGCCATCTAGTGTGTAGGCTATGTAATATTGCAGTATCATGTAAGGATCTCTTTACATGATAATCTTAGCAGCTTTTTAGACCGCATCAAAAGGAGTAACTGTTGTGGCCCCCCCTTTGTTATTTACCTGCTAAGGGCCGGGAGACCCGCCATAAGGATTTCTGTTAACACCACAACAAAAAAAGAACACATATCTGAGAGCGAGGTTGTCGGAAACCCTCACACATGACTGGCATGAGCTGTTAAATTATTTTACACTCTAATTGAGAAGGCCAGCCTCGGATAGCTGGCGTATTATTTCCTCCCCTATCCGCTGGGCTAGCAAGGGGGGAACCGCGTCGCCGAGCTGTCGATGGGCGGCCCTCCTGTCACCATAAACTCCGTAGTCATCGGGAAATGTTTGGAGTCGCTTTATCTCCTCAATCCTTAGCCTCCTGTTATTCCAATGGAACGGGCCAACGTACGGCCCAGGCTGCGCCTGAATTGTCCATGCCGGCATGTCCGGCGAGAGCTTGAGGAGGAACGACCAGTACCTGGATCTCCACTTGAAGATGGGTCTGGTGTAGCCCCTCTCCTTTGTGAAGAACAGGTAGTTGCCGCCCGGAGGTATCTCAGGCAGCAGGTGACCCCACTTCCCCTCAACCCTTTCATCCTCCCTCACCGTGCCGTCGTCCAGATCCCCTATAGCCTCACCAGCCGTAACGTAAGGCCTCTTTACCCCTAGGAGCACTTCAGGGCTATTCCTGTCCGCATGGGTCGGCTCAGGAAGCTGAAGCTTTATGCCATCCCTAGCCCCGATTATGATAAGCCTCTCGCGCTTCTGGGGCACGCCATAGTCCGCGGCATTTAGAATGTGCTTCCGAATTTCTTCAATGCTTGGCGCGCTGTAGCCTGCCTCCTTCACTATCTCAATGAACTCCTCCAGTATATGCCTGCTCGTTTTGTAAGCTAGCCCAACGACATTTTCCAACAGATATGCGGCCGGCTTGGCTTCAACCACAACTCTGGCAAATTCCTTTATCAACCCGGCACGTGGGTCGTTTAGCCTTCGGAACGACTTAATGGATCCTGTTATGCCAGATGAGAACCTCCTACGGTTTCCGTCCTTCCGAAGGAGGCGGCTCCAGAAGGCGGACTTGGAGAAGGGTTGGCATGGAGTGCCACCACAGACCAGCACAGCCTCACCTACTTTCAGCCCAGCCTTTTCCAGAAGCTTATCCGTCGGCCAGTCCTCCACCCGGCCCTCTATTATCATGCTTTTGGGCCAGTACCTGTCCTTGTTCAGCCGAAGGGATTGGCAGCAGTGAGGGTCACTGTCAATCTGAAGCCGTATGGTAAAGCCGGCCTTACTGAGTCCTAGGTCAAGCCCGCCCACGCCGCTAAACAGGCTGATCACTGGAAGTTCTCTTCTCATTCCACACCCCCGTGCTAAAGACGCCTCCACAATTAGCCCATCCTTTGGATGTGTTTATAGGTATTTCGACATCTACGACCACACTCCGCCCCTCAGCTCAATAAAAGGGTGTGAGGAGTCTATTAATAGAGGCCTTGAGGATAGATAAGACTAGGGTTGCTTTATAGTTTGTTAGGACGGTTTGGAGTTCTTAGGAGCAGGTTCTTGTGGTTGCCCGCGGCGGAGTCGCAAACACAGACCTTGGATGAAGGATGGATGAATAGTTGGCCGTGCTTAGATTTCTCGAATCATGTTGTTTATACATGTCATTAATTTTGAATACGAAATCTGTTTTGGGAGATGGGTTATGGGTGAGGTTCTTTTCCGTGGTGGTTGCTTAGAGAATAGGGAGACTAAAGCTCTCTTCAGAGCCTTTATCTCGATGCTTGTTGTCTTTGTAGTAGGGATGTTCTTTCTTGGTATGTTTGTGTTTGGCATTCTGCTGGCATATAGTCTTCCATATCCATCAGTAGACTTTGCTACGCTGTTGCCGATTTTAACATTTCTTGGTACCCTGTGTTCTGTAAGCGGTGCGGGGTTTGTTGTCTCGCTACACCTTTACAGGAAAAAGTCTAGGGTCGTGGTGACGGATGAGGGTGTTGTTTTTGGCGGGAGGCTTGTGAGATGGGATGATGTGGAGGATGTTAAGGCTTGGTCTGAGTCGTTTAGGGAGGCGGAGGTCGAGGGCTCTCCCGTAGTGGGGTACGGCATGTATGGGTATGCTATTGGCAGAACAATGCCTTCAACCGTTACATATAGAAGCCGCAAGTATGCAGTTTTTCCACAGGAACGGCATGGAGACGGTCTACTTTTAGAAGCAGGAGTACTGGCCATTCGTAAAGACCATATCAGGTATACTGAATCTAAGAGGCAATGTGCCAAATTGGTTTCAAGAACTAGAAAAAACAAGCTTCCGATAACACTAAGATAACTAGAAGTAAGGAATAGGGTAAGGAACTGGTCAGGCCTTTACATCTCTCCTAATAGTAACCGGTAGCTTGGTCTCCTCAAGCTTTGTGCCCCACACACCTGAAGCCGAGATTTTGTCCCAAAATGGTTTAACCCTCGTTGCACTTTATGGTATCTGGTCCCTTCTGAGGGTTAAGGTGGCGCTATGTATTAAAAGCTAAATTTTGTTTTCCCCAATTTATGGTAATATGATTCCCAAGTCGGTTCGTGTTGCTGTGATGGTTACTTTAGGGTTTTTGATCGTTGTTATTCTGATTTTAGCCTGGGCGCCTTGGATAGATGATGAGGAAATCCATGACAGAGTTCTCCGGGAGAGGGCCCATATAGATGGGACTATGGGCTGGCTTACACAGCCTGACGGGTCAAAAGTATACACATTGATCTGCGATTATGAAGTACATTGGGCCCCCTTTGGGAGATGGGTTGCAAGCTGCGAGGGAGGCTATTACGTGACATTTTGGGGAGAGATAAAATAGTGAATCCTACCGGGACATAGGTGGATTAAATGCTGATCCTGACACCACCATCAAACTTGTTTTCCAGTGATTTTAAACTAGGCTGAGAGTCCTAGAACCCTCCTACAGCTTTCAAAGAACATATGATCCACGACAGATAAGACCTTAACCTCCCTACCTTTTTATTATGTCTAACAGCTGGAAACAAGGGCCAGAACATCCATACAAACAACGTAAAACAACAGGACTTTAAATATAACGCCTTATTTAGACACGATCTAACACTGAATCAAGAAGGTTTATAAGCAGGTTCACATATAGGTATGTTACATGGTTAAAAAAAAGTTATTAAAGGTTATTAAATATCCTGATGAAATCCCTAAAGACAATAAGAGTAAAGGTCCAATAAAACTTCCACGGATGAAACCTCCACGGATAAAAATAAAAACTGCACGAGGCAGGGTTAAATGAGTGAACAAGAGAGAGCAATGATGGATGAGGATGTAACAGATGTTAAAGACCAGCTAGATAAGTTACATGATGCACTTGATATTGCGGCAGAGAATGGTTTGTTTAAGAATGACTCCACCCCATATTTGACAATATTAAACTACATAATAGCGGGTTATAACAACCTCTATGGAAAAAATCAAGATATTGTTGAAGCCAAAAGAAATTTCAGCCTAGCCTATTTTACTTTCAATAAGGTTGTTAATTCTTCAAGTCGTTGGTGGCAATTTAAGTACTCTCATGGTGGGCACATAGCAATATACCTTTATGGAGTATTGATTTCCGCGGTTGTAGCCTGGATTTTCTATAATCCGCTTTTGTTAAGGTCGGATCTCTTTTGGGTGCCAAGCTATGCCTACCTTTGGGGTTTGATAGGAGGTGTCTTACAAGGTCTCTGGTGGCTCTGGCAACATGTCAGTGATCTGTCTCTAAGAAGACACTGGTTCTTGTGGTTTCTTATCCTTCCTATCGCAGGAGCGATATTGGGCGCATTAAGTTACCTTATCTTTTTTACTGGATTCATAGCGGCCACAAATCGGACGAACCTTGAGTCACCTTACTTCCCCATGCTACTCTCCGCCCTAGCAGGATTTAGCAGTAGATGGGCCGTCCAGTTACTCGATAGACTAACGAAGATACTAAGTATGGAAACAAAATAACGACAATTTTAAACTTATATAGCTATCCAGAGCCGATCATAAAACCAAATTCCCGTAGGAAAAGCTTATGTAATCTAGGATGGGTGTGTTACCTAGGTGTTACTGTTTATGTTTTTGAGGTGCACTTGTTTTCTTAATGGCTTTTTACGGACTCTACGTGCAAAAGTAGGCAAAACCCCGCGAAGTCCTTCAAATGAATGTTTCAAGCTTGTAGAAGAAGTTGTTAACGACTACGTTCCCGAAATCGTTTCATCTCTTAAAAGTAACCCAGTTGCGGGGGAGACTCTAAAAGAAATCTGTAACCTCCTAGTAGACATCACCGAAATATCCAATATGGAGATTCCTAGGAACTATAGCGCTGAGGAAGTTATGCGTTTCTGCATGCCATCGACTCTCATAACAATTGTTAGACCTGCTTTAGACCATCTGTTTGCAGCATATGTGTTTGGTGCTTATCCATTATGCTACCAGCCCATCAGGATATCAGTAGAGGCAATATCCTACTCCCTAAGTGTCGATATTAAGAAAACTATAACGGCCGGCACCATTCATTCCGAAAAGGTTAAGGAGTTTCAGAAATGTTTAGATGAAATAGGTGACGGTGATTTTCTCGAAAAGCTATTAAGACTCCAAGCTTCCATGGATAAAATACAGTTTAGGCCAGCCAAACTGATACATGACTGGCTTCCCGAAATTGTTGGCAAAGAATTGGCTAAGAGGCTTATGGAGGTGTGGAGTAAGACCTCCAACGATTTCCTCCACTTCAAAGGATATTTGCACAAAGCTGAGAGTAAGAAATGGGATAGCAGTAATCCTCCACCGTCCTACATGATTGGCGCGTTCGTAGAATATGATACCTCAGACGAGCCATTCTTGGAAGAGCTAAAAAACACCATAAAGGAGTTTAGAGGTCTGCTGAAAGAGGTATGGAGTCATTGGAAGTATTGGTATGATACACAACGTCAAAAATCATCCGGATCTGAAAATACCGTAGAACGTTAGCCTAATAGTGAAAGTATTAGAAAGTCACGGAGTAAAGAAAGGCCACAGCCCCTAAACAGCGTAAAATTTAAGTAATATTTGTGAATTCCGCACACTAGATTGAGTGAGGAGAGTTTTGAAGTTATTTGGAGAGAGTTTGAGCGAGAGATAATGCTTGTGATGGATTTTTTGAAGTTTGCTGAGCTGAAAGAACTGCTGGAATGGTTTAGGAGCCTCGTGCCTCTGGCAAAGATCTGGGTTGAGGTCGGTCCTTTTAGAAGGGCTGTTAAGGAGTTCTCTGATAAGCTTTACAGCGTATCACTTCCATTGCTGCTGGTTTTTTGCGTCTCCTGTTTTGAGAAGTTTCTGAGAAGGTTGTGGCTCCTGAAGTTCGGCTCCATAGATGAGGATATGTGGCGGATATTCAGCGACCCAAAGGAGTTGGCTAAAGAAATTAAGAGAAGGCGTGGAGTCGAGATAGGGGAATCAACGTTTAAGGCTAGAGCGGTAGTTGCTAAGCGCAATATAATACTCCATAATGGTGGAGTTGTAGACGACAAAGCGTTGCAAGCATTCATGGAGGCTGGTGAAAGAAATTTTCAGCGTGGCCAGAGGCTCAGGCTTTCAACTGAGGAGGTCAAGAGAGACATAGAGAAGCTCTTGGAATTTGCGGAGAAGGTGAAAGAAACCCTAAACCGGTAGATACGGCTTCTTTAGATCCATATGCATTGTAGCATGAAAAACAGCATTTAAAACTTACATAAAGCGTGTAAGAGAGCATATTGGTCGATGTACGACCGACATCTGTGGTATTAGGGTTGCAGGAGCTTATAGGAAGTCTTGGAAACTAGTGTGTGGCTGGCGCCGGCCGGGTGTAGGTCCCTTTATAACCGCTTTTATACATGAGCGTAACCCGCTAGGGGGAATGGGTGTAGAGGAGGCTGGCTATGGTCTGAGGCCTGAGCAGAAGGAGGTTCTGAACGGGCTGGTTAAATGGTTTTTCGTAGATGGTGAGAGGTGTCTTCTGGTTGAGGCGCCTACCGGTGTTGGTAAGACGCGGATTGCTCTGGAGTTTGTTAGGGAGTTTTGGAGGCGTAGGGGTAGGTGCAGGGTTCTGGCGGTTATCCCAGTGGAAGTCTCCGCCGATTTAAAGAATTAGCTTGACTGGCTTACTGAAGATATGAAAAGTCTCAGGCTTGTCCTGGCTTCTTCAGTAACTCCTTGGAACGCTCTGGGTGCTTTAAATGTTATATTCGGGTTAGGTGGTTATGATGGTTGTGGCTGCCACGGTCCTATACTTTAATGGTAAGCGTTTTAATGAGCTTCCTTTCCAGAATGAGGATGAGTTTGAACGTCTTGTGGTGGAGAATTCTAGGATACTGTTTGGCGAGAAGTCCCTGTATATCGATCTTAAGAGCAGGGTTGAGGGTCGTGTGTT
>Ga0079992_133118_pt1 | contig 14494 bp, 12 predicted proteins | sample FaiFalFF_MnMetaG_3_FD_69197 | JGI IMG/M metagenome (GOLD analysis project Ga0079992, IMG submission 69197) | Freshwater microbial communities from Yellowstone National Park, Wyoming, USA - Fairy Falls B (FF_Mn_B) MetaG (SPADES assembly) (version 2) | ecosystem: Environmental > Aquatic >... | reverse complement strand
GCGCGCTCTGGAGCTGAACCCCCAGCACCCTTGGAGCGCGTATTACCTGGCCTGGAGCCTTTACAAGCAAGGCCGGCGGGAGGAAGCCGTTCTCTGGCTGCGGACCGCCATTGCCCTCTACAAGGGCCAGCCCTGGGACTGGGCCGTCCAGTTGGGAGATTGGCTGGCCGAAGTAGGGGACCGGGAAGGTGCCCTGGCCGCCTATCGCCAGGCCCTGGCGTGGAAGCCGGGGAATGAGGGGATAGCGGCGAAAATCCGGGCGCTGGAGAATAGGCAAGAATAATGCGCGTGCTGGTGACCGGCTGCGCCGGCTTCATCGGATGGAAGGTCTCCGAATACCTGCTCGCCGCCGGTTATGAAGTGGTAGGCGTGGATAATCTGAACGACGCCTACGATGTGCGCCTCAAGCGGTGGCGCCTGGCCCGGCTGGCGGAGCGGCCGGGATTCGCCTTCCGCCCGGCGGACATCGGCGATCGCCTCGCGATGGAGCGGGTGTTCCGGGAGGACGGGCCTTTCGACGCCGTGATCAACCTGGCCGCCCGGGCCGGGGTGCGCCAGTCCGTGGAGAACCCATGGGTCTACTATGAGACCAACGTGATCGGCACGCTGAACCTGCTGGAGCGGTGCCGGGGGTTCGGGGTGAGGAAGTTCATCCTGGCCTCCACCTCCAGCCTCTATGGGGCGAACAACCCCCGGCCTTTCCGGGAGGATGCGAACACCGACGGCCCCCTTTCCCCTTACGCGGCCTCCAAGAAGGCGGCCGAGACCCTGTGTTACACGTATCATTATCTTTACGGCCTGGACATCACGGTGCTGCGCTACTTCACCGTCTACGGCCCGGCCGGCCGGCCCGACATGAGCGTCTTCCGCTTCATCCGGTGGATCGCGGAAGGGGAGCCCCTCCACCTCTACGGCGACGGGTCCCAGTCGCGCGACTTCACCTATGTGGACGACATCGCCGAGGGCACCCTCCGGGCGCTTCAACCCATGGGCTATGAGATCATCAACCTGGGCGGCGACCATCCGGTCTCGCTGCGCGAGCTGATCGCGCGGATGGAGGACCTGCTGGGGCGCAAGGCCCGGATCGTGCAGCGGGAGCGGCACCCGGCCGACGTCCCGGCCACCTGGGCGGACATCTCCAAGGCCAAAAGGTTGCTGGGCTGGGCGCCCCGCACTCCCCTGGAGGAGGGCCTGCGCCGGACCGTGGCGTGGTATCTGGCAAACCGGGATTGGGCCAAGGAGATCGAGCTGCCATGAGCCAGGGGCTTCCGCGACAGGTGTGCGTGGTCGGTTTGGGTTACGTGGGGCTGCCGCTAACGGTCGCCTTCGCCCGGCACCTCCCCACGGTCGGCTTCGACATCGATGCGCGGCGGGTGGCCGAGCTGGAGCGCGGCTACGACCGCAACGGGGAGGTGCCTCCGGAGGCGCTGCGGGCGCCCCGTCTGCGTTTCACCGCCGATCCCGAAGCCCTGCGGGATTCGGATTTCATCATCGTCACGGTGCCCACGCCCGTCGACCGGGCCAAGCGGCCCGACCTCTCCCACCTGACGGAGGCCAGCCGCCTGATCGGGCGGCGCCTTCAGAGAGGGGCCACGGTGGTCTATGAGTCCACCGTGTATCCGGGGTGCACGGAGGAGGTGTGCATCCCCATCCTCGAGCGGGAGTCGGGGCTTCGGGCCGGCATAGATTTCAAGGTGGGTTACTCGCCGGAGCGGATCAACCCGGGGGATCCGGAGCACGGCCTGGAGAACGTGGTCAAGGTGGTGGCCGGCCAGGACGCCGAGACCACGGAGCGGCTGGCGCGGGTCTACGGGCTGGTGGTGCGGGCGGGCATCTACCGGGCGCCGGACATCCGCACGGCCGAGGCCGCCAAGGTGATCGAGAACGTCCAGCGGGACCTCAACATCGCGCTGATGAACGAGCTGGCCATGCTGTTCCACCGCATGGGCCTGAACACGCGGGAGGTGCTGGCCGCCGCGCGGACGAAGTGGAACTTCCTGCCCTTCGAGCCCGGGCTGGTGGGGGGCCACTGCATCCCGGTGGACCCCTACTACCTCACCCACAAGGCCCAGGAGCTGGGCTACCACCCGGAGGTCATCCTGGCCGGGCGCCGCATCAACGACGCCATGGGCCGCTACGTGGCGGAGCAGACGGTCAAGCTCCTCATCCGGGCCGGGAGGCCCGTGCGCGGGGCCCGCGTGCTGGTGCTGGGGGTCACTTTCAAGGAGAACGTGCGGGACGCCCGCAACTCCCGGGTGCTGGACCTGGTGCAGGAGCTGGAGGGATACGGATGCGCGGTGGACGTGCATGACCCCTGCGTCGGCGAGGTCGATCGGGAGCGCCTGGGCCTGAACTTTGTGGACGATCCTTTTGAGCGCCGTCCGGAGGGCTACGACGCGGTGGTCCTGGCCGTGCCCCATCGCGCCTTTCGGGCGCGCGAATGGGCGGCTTACCTGGCCCTCTTCGGCGACGCCCGGCCGGGCGTGTTCGTGGACGTGAAGGGGGTCTTCCGGGAGGCCGCGAAGAGCCAGGGCAACCCCCACGGGGTGATATACTGGAGCCTGTGAGCTCGGATCGGGGGGCGGTCCTCATGCCGAGGGCGTTGATCACCGGCGGCGCGGGCTTCATCGGCTCCCACTTGGCGGAGGCCCTGCTGGAGCGGGGCTGGCGGGTGGAGGTCATCGATGACCTCTCCACCGGCAGCATCCGCAACATCGAGCACCTGAAAGGCCGCCCCGGTTTCTCCTATGTGCTGGACACGGTGATGAACCGCCCGCTGATGGCCGAGCTGGTGGATCGCGCCGACGTCATTTTCCACCTGGCGGCCGCCGTGGGGGTGCGGCTCATCGTGGAAGCCCCCGTTCATACCATCGAGACCAACATCAAGGCCACGGAGGTGGTCCTGGAGCTGGCCGCCCGCAAAAAGAAGCCGGTGTTGCTGAGTTCTACCTCCGAGGTCTATGGGAAGCTCAACAAGGAAAAGTTCAGCGAGGAAGACGATCTGGTGCTGGGGCCCACCTCCCGGTCCCGGTGGTGCTACGCGGCCTCCAAGATCATCGACGAGTTCTTGGCCAAGGCTTACTGGAAGGAGAGGAAGCTGCCGACGGTGGTGGTGCGGGTGTTCAACACCATCGGGCCCCGCCAGACGGGCCAATATGGGATGGTGGTCCCCCGCTTCGTGCGCCAGGCCCTGAGGGGGGAGCCCATCACCGTCTACGGCGACGGGACGCAGCGGCGCTCCTTCACCTGGGTCGGGGATGTGGTGGAGGCCATGATCCGCCTCATCCAGGAGCCCCGGGCCTACGGGGAGGTCTTCAACGTGGGCCACACGGAGGAGATCTCCATCTACGAGCTGGCCTGCCTGGTGAAGGAGATGACGGGGAGCGCCTCGGAGATCGTCTTCGTCCCCTATGCCCAGGCCTATGAGGAGGGGTTTGAGGACATGCCACGGCGGCTGCCGGACCTCTCCAAGATCCAGGCCCTCATTGGCTACCGTCCTACCCTGACGCTCCGGGAGATGCTGGCGCGCATCATCGCTTACGAACAGAAGCAATTGAGGCTGGAGGCAGTGTGAAAGCTCTGATTCCGGAGACGGCAAAGGCCTGATACAGAGTGGTAAGATTCGGGACCCTGGAGAGGCCCAGTGCCGCCCGGATTGAGTTCATCACCTGTAGCTAGTGCTTCATATCCTGACATGAGGTAAAACACCGAAAGCACGCTAACAGCCAGCTGGGGAAAGGTATAATGAGAGGGGCTTTTGGGATGAGTATACAAGGGAAAGGACTTTTGAGCCATGGAATAGGCCAGCTCGGCTACTTGAACCAGTTTGTTCCCTTGGACTATCCCTCTCTTTTGGAAGCAATTTTCCATCCATCATGCTGCCTTCCTGCCATCTTCGCAACAGAGCAGGGCCAAATTCCTACTTGTATTACTGAGCCGCTGGCATGGCAGCCTACGCAAGGGGTGATTATGCCACAGCACACTCCTTCCTGACAAGAGACAAAAATTATTAAAGTTAAGGAATCAACCAAACCCATGTCCATCCAAGAATGGTCTCAAAGAGTAGCCAAGGTCTGGTAAATTGCTTGGCGAAGAGGTGATTATCTACATGGAGAGTTTGTACGGCACGCAGCCCGGATGACTACAGCGAACCTGGTTACAGCAGGTCTCCAGTTCGTCCAGGGGATTGTGATTGCACGGATCTTGGGCCTAAGCCAATATGGTGTTGTTGCGCTTATTGTCAATTATGTGGGTTAGGTTACGAATGCTCATTCATATGTGAGGTATTGAATGATCGAGCGCGTTATTAAGCTTAACAGGATGTTCTGTGTTTGGTTACAGCGCAAAACTGCCAAAGGTGTTTTTTTGATTTCGGTAAGCAAAGGGATTTCCGAAGCAACTGGATTTGTGAAATTGGCAGTTCTTGCTCATTTGCTGGCACCGCAAGACTTTGGAGTAATGGGGATAGCTTTGTTTGCTTTGGGAGTTTTGGATGTTTTCACCCAAACAGGGTTCGACATGGCTTTGATACAGCGCCGTGACAATATACATCCCTATCTTGACACCGTATTTACAGTTCAAGCGGTACGCGGTTTTATTCTAGCAAGTGTGATATGGTTTGCGGCGCCTCACGTTGCGGCTTTCTTTGGCAGTCCATCGGCCTCATTGGTGCTACAAGTGTTAGGGATCGTCATGATTCTTCGCGGTTTGATGAATCCTGCAATTGTTTTTCTTAATAAAGAACTAGATTTCGCAAAGATTTTTATGTGGAATTTGAGCGAAATAGTTTTCTCCCTTTTAGCCGCTATCATCCTTGCAATAATCTATCGTAACGTCTGGGCATTGGTTGGCGCGTCTATTGCAGGTCAGTGTGCTAGAACTATCGTGTCTTACACTCTCGTTAAATATAATCCGAGATTTAGACTGGATCTAGAAAAGGTGGTCGATCTTGGCAGATTTGGAATATGGGTATTGGCTTCTAACGTTGTAGTGTTCTTAAGCCTGCAAGGCGACAATGCTTTTGTGGGAAAGGTATTGGGTAGCACTGCTCTCGGATTTTATCAAATGGCTTTTCGAATCTCTGAATTGCCGATCTCCACTTTCACCTATGTCATTTCACAGGTAGCCTTCCCAGTGTTTAGTAGACTTCAATTAGATAAAATGAGGATGAAGATAAGGTACTTGCAAGTTTTTCAACTTCTGGCTTTGACGAACGGGCTAATAGCTCTGCTGATTTTTGTCTTCTCAAGCCAACTGACTCTCCTTTTATTGGGGAACAAATGGATAGGTATCGTGCCAACGCTCCGAGTACTTGTGATAGCTAATTTCTTGCGATCTTTATTCACTCTCGGAGGATGGTTGTTCTACGCCCTAGGTAAGCCAGAACTAAACTTCTATATGAATGCGTTGCGGCTGTTTGTTATGGTAACGCTGATCTACCCCTTATCTCAGCGCTTCGGTCTAATCGGGGTCAGCATGGCTGTTTTATTGGCTACATGTTCGATTTGTATCATCTATGTGCATGGAATCTATGTCAATCTAGGTTTATCTGTAAGGGAGCATCTGCTTCCAGCTTGCCAATTCTATGCTCGTTCAGAAGAGCAAACTGCTACAGCTGAGAGGGGAAACAAAAGTTGCGCACTTTGATAAAAACTCCTGCACGGATCAGTCTCGATCGCTTTTTATCTCAATATGCGTCTGAAAGACTTACTCTAGACATTGGTTGTGGTGCTTCACCTTACCGGAATTTGTTTCCAAATCGCGTGGCAATCGACATAAGACCACAAGATGGGGTCGATGTATGTGCTGATGCTCACATGTTACCATTTCGAGACAACTCATTTGAAATAGTGCTATGTACTGAGGTGCTTGAGCATGTTCATAATCCACAAATTCTGGTAGATGAAGCTTATCGCGTTTTGAAAAGGGGAGGGCGATGTATTTTATCAACTCGCTTTTGCTACCCGATTCATGATGCGCCAAACGACTTGTATCGTTTCACCCGTTATGGGCTTGAGTATTTGTTTAAGAAATGGGAAATCGAATTACTAAAAGAGGATACTGATGAACTTACTACTGTTGGTACATTGCTAGATTTTTATATATTTAGACTCAACGGCTTGTTAGGTTTCGTGTTGAAAGCCATCTGGTTCCCGTTATCGTATTTGTTTCGGAAAAAGTATCTCGTACGAAAACGTGCTGCCAATTGTGATAAGACTAGATTGTTTAGTAGCGGGTATCAGCTAGTTGCTGTCAAATTGTGAGGAATTAAAAGATGCCTCGCCCTCAGTTATTTAATAAGTATGCCGAATTAGGGAATTACCATTGGAAACAAACGTATTCAGGCGGATGGATGCGCTTTAGCCCACTTGCGCACGCTCGCTACGATATAGTTTTACACCTGATCGGCAGAGAACTGCATTTAGCATCTAGTCTGGGACTTGATGTAGGTTGTGGTGATGGAGTAATGTTGTATAAGATTAGATTGAGAGGGGGTACTGCTATTGGATTAGATAGTGATGGGATTGGACTGCGGATTGCAAAGGAGTCGTACAGAAGATTAATTAAACAAGAGCCTATGCTATTGCAGGCATCATGTTATGAGATTCCACTTAGAGATGAGTGCGTTGACTTTGTGACCGCCATTGAGCTGATTGAACATCTGGATGATCCCAGAATTTTTCTAGAGGAGGTAGTACGTGTGCTTGTCCCCTCAGGTGTGTTCTGCCTAACTACGCCCAATAGATTGGCCGCTCAAGGACCTCGCGATGTATATCATGTGCAGGAGTACACACCTGAGGAGTTGCAGAATATGTTAGCACCATTCTTCTCGCAAGTTAGAATCTTAGGGCAATTTCCGTATGATCTCGTTCGTCTGTATAGGAATGCGACAGGAATTCGATTGATTGATAAATTGGTGAGGTTCGTATTCAAAGTACTTCTATTACTCCACCTCAATCCTTTTGTGCATACGATAACTTTATCGCCAGACGGCCACTGGGATACCCTTGTGGCTATTTGTAAGAAAGGATAGTAATAATGTTTGTCTTACGACCGGGATTTCGCTAAGGCAGTGGTCGTTGCTCATAGGAGATAGAACTGGAATATATCTCCTTGGGCTGTTTTGCAGGATGCACGATTTGATGCCCTACAGCTATCATCCTCGGATTCTGTGGCTCTTACGTGACCTCGATGTAGGCGGCCTGCAAAAGGTGGCCATCCGGCTTATTAACGCGATGGACGCTGAATCTATGGTTGTACTCCTCAAACATGGCCAATTAGATACCCAGGTGTGCGCACGTAGACACTATGTGGGGTTGCCAGACGTGGGGAGCCGTGTAGAGCGGCTGTGGAACTATGGGGGGGTGGCCTGCCGCATTGCTTCGCTAATTGATCAAGAGCGCCCAGATATTGTAGTAACGTTTGGCTATTCTATGATAGCTCTGGCTGCATTGTCTCTCCGTCTGGCTCGGCATAGGGCATATTTTGTTCCAAGCATACGCAACTCCCTCACAGAGTTGAGCCAACGAGGGCGACCCTTTCCAGACGTGATTCCTTGGCTTATTCGATATGCCCTGCGGCGGGCGGACATAGTGATAGCTGTATCACGTGCGATTGCTGAGGATGTGATCAGCCTCGGTGTTGCCAGAGATCGCTTGCGGGTGATTTACAATGGTCTGGACATAGCAGGTATCCGTGCTCTTGCAGAAGAGCCGATCTATCATCCATGGGTTTTCGATAAAATACCGATCATTTCCTCAGTTGGTCGCTTGAGCCGACAAAAGAATCATCAACTCTTACTTGAGGCACTCAGCCTAGTTCGCCAGAAGCAGAGAGTTCGTCTATGGGTAGTCGGCGATGGAGAGGAGCGAGCCAGGCTACAAGCTTTGGCAGAGGCCCTTGGCCTTGGGGAGGACGTCTTCTTTTGGGGATTTCAGACAAATCCGCACAAGTATGTTGCTCGTTCAGCGGCGTTCGTGCTTCCTTCCCTTTATGAGGGATTCCCCAATGCCCTCATTGAAGCGATGGCGGTGGGTGTTCCTGTTATCTCTACGAATTGCCCAACTGGACCATCCGAAATCATTGAGCATGGCCACACGGGCCTTCTGGTACCTGTGAACGACGCGCGGGCAATGGCGGATGCTATTCTATGTGTTATCCAAGATCAGCGCTTGGCTCAGACCCTTGCTGCAAATGCATTAAGAGCCATTGAAAGATTTGATTTTAGCACTACAGTGCGCATGTTTCAGGAAGTGATGGATGAGGTAATATACGCACGGCACAAAGTCGAACATGATTCTCACGGAAGCATCCATCTGAAGCGCTAAAAGGCTGGGAGGGATTAGATGATTGAAATCTTGATAGTTGGTGTGCTATTTGGTGGGATTTTGTTAGGTGTAGCAAAGTTGTCTCGTGCGCTTATCAGGATATGGTACAGCCCTCTTACATTGTTTATCTTCCGGTGGTTTTTGCTGATCTTCCTATACTTGCTAAATTTCGCCGGCTACGACCCTATCCAGCCACTGACCTGGCTGGTTCTGGTCTGGTCTATGAGCGCTTTCGCTATTGGATCATTAATCCCTATGTTATATGCGTCTATTAAAAGAGCAGTCCCCCTTGAGATTCAAGATGTTGCAAGAGCCCTTAGAGAAGTTATCGATAAGAGGAAATTCACAAAAGCTATAACATTGTTGTGCTTCCTGGGATTCCTCGTTCTATTGCTCTATTTGTATTCTATTGAACGCAGCTATGGCATTTCAACGCTTTTGTTCGCCCCTTATATTGTCCGAGCCAATATTGCGGTAGGTCAGGTGCCTCTTGGTTTCCACTACTTTTACCTTATAGAAACCTCGGGAGCGCTAATATTTTTGTACATCTGCTTGTACCGGCGAAAGACACCATGGCTACTGATCCTCCTTGGTGGGTTTGCAGCTGCTTCGCTTATCCTCACAACAGCAAAAGTGAATTTAATGAAGCTCATCGTCTGGTGCATATTCTTGCTACTTTATCTTAATCTCAACCGTTTAGGGATTAGGCGTGCCAGTGCACTGGTAGTACTCACTCTGGTGGCTGGGTTTGGGCTGTTTATTGTGCTCAGTAGCTGGGGAGGGGAAGAATTTGAAAACACTGCCTGGTACAGATATGTCCCCGTATCGGGCTATGCTGGCAAGCTGCTCTACGCATATATCTATAACACTGGCCAAATACCGACTCTCGATAAGCTTTTACATGATCCTAGTGTTGAGTTCCAGTGGGGCAAGTTGACATTCCTACCCATCGCCAAGCTGATAGGCATGGTTATTCCTGAGTTCACGGTTCCGAGCCATATCGGAACTTTCTATCCAATTCCATTCCCTTTCAATGTAGCAACCTATCTCGATGTGATGTATAAGGATTTCGGTTTACTTGGAACACTGCTGATTCCGTTTGTGTTGGGTTGGTTGACTTCAGCCATGTTTATTAGGTTCCTGAGAACGCCGTCCAATCTTTGGCTTTTTTATTTAAACACCATTTTTGCGCTATGGATTAATGCCTCAGTATCTGCTGCGGGTTATCTCAAACCCGTGTATTGGTTCCAGATCGGTGTGGGATATATAGTGGCCAGATATGTCACAAAGCCAACACCGCAAAGAGCCACAACTGTAAAGATGTCACTGCAACAATTGAGTTTTGCTTCACGCAGTCGTCAATAAGCATGAACCAAACTGGAACCGAGTACAAGTCATCGAAAAAATAGGCTGAAATATGAGAACATCTGGTGCGATGCATGAGGTTATATTCTTCATCCCAGACCTCAATGGTGGTGGCGCTGAGCGTGCCTTGCTCAATCTCCTGAATTACTGGCCGCCAGATCTACGTAGCCAGTGGCGGCCGGTGCTAGTTGTCCGCCGCTTCGAGGGGCCATACGTTAATGATGTCCCTGACTGGGTCGAGATCAAGTCACTAAATCTGCCCCGTTTCGGGGTAAGGAGTTCAGTGCAGACAGTTAGCCGTTTGGCAGAGTTTCTCCGCAAGCGCCGCCCAGTGGCAGTAGTCACATTTTTAAGTCATCCCTCTGTCGTATTTGCGGCGCGATTATCGCGTATCCGGTGCAAAGTAATCGCCAGTGTCCAAAATCCACCGTTAGAAGTGTATGCTGATTCTAAAAGTGGTCCCATCTTGCGTTCTCTGCTTTCAATAGCAATTCAGATGCAAGCATATAGATTAACAGACCTTATACTGCCGACTTGTCCTGGCATTGCTCAGCAACTCAAGGAACGGTTTGGCGTGCCTGAAACACGCATAGCGGTATTACCTAACTCTGTTGATTTGCATAGAATTAGACAGTACAAGGCGGAGAGCTGTGATCATCCGGCATTCGTTGACCCGACGGTTCCTGTAGTGGTAACGGCCGGGCGACTAGTGTATCAAAAGGGTGTAGATTTGTTGATCAAGGCGGTGGGGCTTCTACGAGAGCGCCTTGAATTTAGATTGGTAATTCTGGGTGATGGCCCAGAGCGTACCAAGTTGGAGCGCCTGGTCGTCCAATATGGCCTGGAAGATCGAGTGTTCTTCCTCGGCTTTCAACAAAACCCATGGCGTTTTATTAGTCGTGCAGCAGTTTTCGTGCTGGCCTCTCGTTACGAGGGGTTTGGCAATGTGTTGATAGAGGCGATGGCCTGTGGAACCCCAGTTGTGACAACCGCTGCGCCTTTTGGGCCAGAGTACATCGTTGTTGATCAAGATTGTGGATTACTAGTTCCGGTTGAGAATCCGGCGGCACTGGCACATGCAATAGAGCGCGTTCTGACAGACGAAGCACTACGCACACGATTGAGAATGGGTGGATTACGACGGGCTGCAGACTTTGATGTGAAGCAAGTGTTTGATACCTTCTGGTCCATAATGCAAACATTATTCTATTAGTAGGAGGTTTGGAGCGAATGAGGATCCTGTTTTTGACTAAGTACGGTCAGTTGGGAGGCAGTAGCCGTTATATGGTTCATCAATATCTAGAGTATTTCGAGCGTGCTGGACTGGTCTGCACGGTTTCACCGCTGTTCGATGACCGATATTTTACTTTGCGCACCACTGATAAGCCACCAAGCATGTCTGAAATTCTCCGTCATGGCGTTTACTATTTTATTCGCATGATACGGCGACTGCAAGACTTGTTGAAGGTTACTTATTATGATTTGGTTGTATTCGACAAAGAACTCATCCCTTATCTGCCTTACGGGTTGGAACTTCTACTAGCACAGCGCCAACCAAACTGCGTAGCACTCTATGATGAAGCGACCTATCTTTATTACCAGCATCATCCGAGTCCTGTTATAAGGGTGCTGACTCGAGGCAAGATTGAACGGATCCTTCGTACAGTAAAACATGTTATTGTTTGGAACGAGTTACTTGCACAATATGTCTCTCAATTTAACTCGCGCGTATCCATCGTCAACCCTGCGATTGACCTGCGGCGGTATCGCCTAGCAGAAAGACGCAACAGCCCACTCGACGGGAAGCCAGTTGTCATCGGTTGGATTGGTACACCTAACTCATTCAAGTACCTCAGATTTCTCGAACCGGTATTTAAAATACTTAGCGAGAGATACCCAGTCGAGTTGCATGTTGTCAGCTCGATGGATTATTTCAGCCCTTACATTCGCGTAGTTAATAAACGCTGGAGTCTTGAAACAGAAATAGAGGACTTATGTCAATTTGACATCGGGATTACGCCTCTGGGTCTCGACGAATGGAGCCGACACAAAAGTGGGGTTAAATCGGTGCAATACTTGGGTGTGGGAATCCCAGTTGTGAGCACTCCTGGCGGTATCAACAGCGTTATTGTTCGTGATGGATACAACGGCTTTTTGGCAATTACACTGGATGATTGGGAACGTGCTTTGGCAAAATTGATCGAAAATCCTAACCTGCGCCACCACTTGGGTCAAAATGGCCGCCAAATGGCTGAAACTATATATAATCTGGAGAAAGTTGCTGAGCGCCTGATCGCAATATTCCAAGAAGTTGTTAGATCATAGTGAAAGGCATCACCCTCAATGCCTTGCATGTTTTATTTCTATGAGTACATGCATTTATCCTTGCATCTTTTTTAGTTAGAAACAAGACTATTTGCAATGGAATGCGTTTTTTATGAAAGGAAGTTCACCTTTTTTTCTCATTATGATCTTAATCTCTACCGTTTCCGCTTACCCGTGATGCAGGCACTGCGGGAGCGTGGGGCACAGGTGTGGGCAATCTGCCCACCGGGAGAATATAGCCCGCGCTTTCGGGAACACGGGATTGAGTTCGTGCCCATATCCCTGGACCGTAAAACCTTTAATCCTCTGAAGGCGTGGACCACGGTTAACCGGCTCAGGTCTATCTTGCGAGAATTGCGGCCTGATGTGCTTCATACGTTCACGCTGCGGCCCAACGTGTATGGAGCGCTGGCCGGGTGGCTGGCGGGAGTGCCCGCCATCGTGAGCACGGTGACCGGGCTCGGAACCCTCTACACCCGCCACGATGTCCGGACGCGACTGCTCCGCTGGGGGGTTGAACAGGTCACCCGCCTGGCCCTGCGGGCGGCCGACGCGGTGATCTTCCAGAACCCCGAGGATCAGCATTATTATTTGAGCCGGAAGCTCTGCCGCCCGGAGCAGGCCCGGCGGATCGCGGGCACGGGCATCGATGTCCGGACCTTCTCCCCGGACCGTTTCTCCCCGGATGAGCGCCGGAGGCTGCGCCGGGAGCGGGGCCTCCCGCCCGAGACGGTCGTGGTGACGATGATCGCGCGGCTGATCGCCCCCAAAGGGGTTCGGGAGTTTCTGCAGGCGGCCGAGCGTCTGAACGGGAAGGCCCGCTTCGTGCTGATCGGCGAGCCCGATCCCGGGAACTTCGACTCGCTGACCTGGGAGGAAATCCAGGCCTACGTCCGGCGAGGCCTCGTCCTGGCCCCGGGGTGGCAGAACGACGTCCTCCCCTGGCTGGCCATCACCGACGTTTTCGTGCTTCCCTCTTACAGGGAGGGAACACCCGTGACGGTCCTGGAGGCGATGGCCATGGGGCTGCCGGTGGTGGCGACGGATGTGCCGGGGTGCCGGGAAGCCGTCGTCGCCGGAGAGACCGGGTTCCTGGTGCCGCCCCGGAACGTGGATGAACTGGTTCGGGCGATCCGGAAACTGGTGGAGGACCCCGCCTTGCGCCGGCGGATGGGGCAGGCCGGCCGGGCGCGGGCCGTCCAGCGGTTTGCGATCGAGCGCATCACGGCGCAATATCTGGATCTGTATGCGGAGCTGCTCCGCGGGCATGCGGGCTGAGCATCCCGTGGCCGTCGACGAGGGCCGACGGATGGGGAGCCGGAGGGTCCAGCTGGTCATCAAGCGGGCGCTGGATGTGGCCGCCTCTCTGTTGCTCATCCTGCTGTTCTCGCCGCTCATGCTGGCCATCGCCCTGGCCATCTGGATCACGATGGGGCGGCCCATCCTCTTCCGCCAGCCCCGCATCGGCTACCGGGGCCGGGTGTTCACGATTTATAAATTCCGCACTATGGTGGTAGGCGCGGAAAACCAGGGCCTTGGATTGGAGGTGACGAGGGATGATCCTCGTATTACCAGGGTTGGGAGGGTGTTGAGGCATTGGCGATTGGATGAAATCCCACAGTTTTTCAATGTTCTTAAAGGAGACATGAGCCTTGTGGGACCACGGCCTGCTCTTCCTTCTCAGGTAGCACGGTACACCCCATATCAGCGTCGGCGTCTGGAAATGAAGCCCGGGATGGCGGGTTGGGCTTTCGTGAACGGGAACAATGCCATACCTTGGGAAAAGCGTATAGAACTGGACATCTGGTACATTGATCACTGGTCTCTGTGGCTAGATTTCATCATTCTCCTAAAAGCTGTCGGAGTGGTATTGAGGAGAGAAGGACTGTATGATGAGCAAGGCCTGATACGCGATCTATAGGGAGGGATATGATGCGTTATATCTTTGTTGGCACGGTTGAGGCAAGTTACCATGCCTTAGAAGAAATGTTGATCCAGGGAGCCAATGTTGTGGGTGTTTTCACCCTGGCAGTGGAGTATGCTTCTCGTCATTCGGACTTTGCTGACCTAAGCCCATTGGCTCAGAGTTATAGAATCCCGTTGTGGCGCATTAATAATATCAACGAACCAGAAGTTGTTGCACAAATGCAGGCTCTTAAACCGGATTACATTTTTGTCATTGGCTGGTCACAAATTTTGAAGGCTGCTGTGCTTAGGTTGCCGAAGTATGCCTGCATTGGCTTCCATCCCTCGCTGCTTCCACAGAATCGTGGGTGGGCTGTTCTGCCATGGACAATTTTGCAAGGGTTGCGTAGAAGTGGGGGCACACTCTTCTACCTTGACGAAGGAGTGGATTCAGGCGATATTCTAATGCAAAAGGCTTTCGACCTCGAACCCGATGAAACCGCCCGTACGCTTTATAATAAGATAACCGCTGTGCTACGAGAGATGATTCGAGAGGCACTTCCACTTTTGGA
>Ga0079992_133894_pt1 | contig 14495 bp, 19 predicted proteins | sample FaiFalFF_MnMetaG_3_FD_69197 | JGI IMG/M metagenome (GOLD analysis project Ga0079992, IMG submission 69197) | Freshwater microbial communities from Yellowstone National Park, Wyoming, USA - Fairy Falls B (FF_Mn_B) MetaG (SPADES assembly) (version 2) | ecosystem: Environmental > Aquatic >... | reverse complement strand
ACGATCTCAAGAGATGTTTTTCTAGCCCAGTCCTCCAATGTGTTCCTAGCCTTCTGTGATAAGATCTTATTTTATTTAGGATCCCCCTTCTCCTCCATGCAGGATATCTAATGAGTATTTCTTCTTCAGCAAGCTTCTTCCACCTATGGGCTTCATCGATCTTGGTGTCCCTCTCCTTGTTTATCCTATCATCTCCATATACTGTCTTCTTCTCATTAACATCAATAGCAATAACATCCCTAGGCTTGTAAGGCTATGGCTTGGATACCTTCTTTGATATCCAAAGCATCATCCTATCACCTCTATAGACTAGCCTAACCTCCCCATTCTCATAGCCATCATATCTCCTGTCCCAGCCGATGATACTAAGCCTTATCCCACCTGTGATCTCTACGTAGCCTTCTTTAACCCTATATCCCGATCCTGGGTGTAGGAGTATTGATAGCTTCTTAACCCTTGGCCTCCTCCCCCTCCTAGGATTATTCCTCCATCCTTGGCATTTGCAAGGGCATCCCTATAACAGTCAACAGCAACCCTGGATGGAAGTCCAAACCATTCTCTCAGCTCTCTATATAGAACACTATGAACCTCCCCGATTTTCTTTAGATCCAGTCTCAGAATCTTGTTTATAGCGTAGTTCAGGGCAGTGTTGTATCTCCTGAGGAGCTCTATAGCCCCAGGCTCGGGACTAACCCTCATTCCAATCGAGATGGTTAGCAAACCCTCACCACCAGAGGCCATAGAGCCTTTCCAAAACAAACACCTGGAGAGCTATTAAAACCATCCCCGCCCTAAAGGGCGGGGCTTTCAGTTGTAAAGCTATATACCCCTCCTACCCCTTGGATGGATTATCTCATCCTCAGCCCTTCTCCTCAGCTCCTCTTTCATCTCCCTAGGCATCTCTATCACAGCTGTGCTTCCACTCTCCTTGATCGGTAGCTTTGCACCCTCAGCCATTCCCTTGAGGATCTCTGCCATTAGGGCCCTCCTATTAACGCCATTCTCAACACCCACTGGCGTTAATACTGTTATCCTATCATCCTGGACTACAGCTATTTTATGCATCTGCCCCAGATACTCTATAACTGAGTATACATCCCCCCCGATCTCCTTTATCATCTCCCCCAACCTCCTTCCATATGTCCTTGTATCTGTCCCTGGGTTCGAGGTTATTTCTAGGGGTATGTAGCCGAAGTTGAACATCTCGAGCATTACTTCGATCCTCCTCTCCTTTAGCGCTCTCGGGGCATAGTAGCCCATCTTCTCGAGTTCTAAAGCCTCTTGGATCAGCTTTCTAAGGTATGGCGAGATCCCCATACCCCTCTTCCTAGCTATCTCCTTTAGCTTCTCCATTATATCCCTATCTATCCCAACTGTTCTCCTGCTAACCAACTGTGATCACCATAGATATTATTCCGTTTTAATTCGTTGCAGCCTCTATTGACCCCCCCATAGAGCTGACTATGTTCCTGGCTATTGTCTCCAGTATGAGGGCCATTCTCTCTGACGATGATGAGTCTGGGATCATATGTATGGGCGGTGATATCACAAGCTTATATCTACCTGGCTTCCCGTCAATGCTGCTCATGTGGATCTCTATGTTTGGCATCCACATCTGGAGGGCTGTTTGTATGTCATCTATGTTTGAACCCCTCTTAGCCTTTGCAACAACGCCATACCAAGAGGCAGCCTTGCCTAGCTCTTCTAGGATCTCTCTGAAATCCTCCTCTGGGATTTTAGATAGTATCTTCCTAACAATACCCTGTGGGAGCATGACACAGCCGATCCTCCTGAGATCTTCAAGCGAGTCGAGAAGGTGGATCACTTCTAGAAGGTTTGGCTTATACCTCATATACCCAACAACCGTCTCGAGGATCTTCTCTATTAGGTCTCTGAGTGGTACACCACTCCTCTCAGAGATCCTCATAGCCTCCCTAATTATACCCTCGGAAACTGGTACGAACCTCTTAGTGCCTGATGACAAGGCTCCCAAGATATTCATATATGCACCTTAAAAACATTTTGTATACAAATATACACATAGATCTACTTGTGTACCTATAATACCGGCTTTCTGAGATATATTCGCCTAAACCTCGATCCCATTGTAGCTGCTAGATAGGGTATTACAGGGGTGAGTCTCTCTCTGAGAATAGGCGAAAGTTTTGGCAACCTCTATTTAATATAACTCTCCTAGGAGATCCCAATTTGGGGGCTTTTCTGGAGAGTGCTAGGAGGATTATAGAGGAGGCTTTTGTAAAGCCTACTGTGTTTAAGAAGAAGGAGGCTCTATATCCAGAGTATATACCGTCTAGCCTGCCCCATAGGGAGAGGCAGCTTAGAAGGCTTGCAGAGATCTTCAGAATCCTCGTCTCAAGCCCAGGCGAGGCGAGCGTTAAAGCTGTGGTGGTCGGCGGTGTTGGGAGTGGTAAGACTGTTACTACGAGGCTCTTCGGGATGGAGCTCAGATCTATTGCTAGGAGGAAGGGTATAGATCTTAGGTATGTCCATATAAACTGCCACAGGGATAGAAGCCTATACGAGGTTGTCTCCGAGATGGCTAGGCAGGCTGATGTCCCCATATCCCATAGGGGCTTCTCACCGCATGAGATATTTAGCTATATGCATCAATATATAGATAGGCAGAGGGCATATCTACTAGTAACCCTCGACGAGTTCGACTATTTTGTAGATGTTGCTGGTAGCGATGCTGTCTACTTCCTAATGAGGATCTATGATGAGCATCCCGAGATGCATAAGAGGATAAGCTATATATTGATTATGAGGAGCCTCTCAAACCTATCTAAGATAGATTCTGCAACATATAGCTATGTAACGAGATATGTTGTTGAATTCGAGCCATATAGATCTGGGGAGCTAAGGGATATACTTAGGCAGAGAAGAGAAGAGGCCTTCCACCCCGGGACTGTTGGCGATGATGTTATAGACTATATAGCGGATCTCGAGGGCATCGATAGAGGGGGTCCTGGGAATGCTAGAGCAGCTATAGAGACCCTCCTGCTAGCTGGCGAGGCAGCTGATTCAGAGGGATCCCAGATTGTGTCTATAGAGCATGTTAGAAGGGCTAGGGGTCTTGTAGCCCCAGATGTTGTGACGATCTCGGATGCCCTTCAATATCTAAGCCTCCACGAGCTCCTAGCGTTGAAGGCCCTTATAAGGGGTCTTAGGAAGGCGCAGACGCCATATATAACTATGGGTGCTATGGAGAGGGAGTATAGGGATGTATGTGGGATCTATGGTGAGCAGCCTAGGAGGCACACACAGTTCTACGAATATGTTGTAAATATGAAGAGGATGGGCATTATAGAGGCGAGGCCTAGTGGGAAGGGTATGAGGGGTAGGACAACACTTGTAGGCATTGGAGGAGCGCCTCTAGATCCTCTGGAGAAGAGGGTTGACGAGCTTATAAGGGTTAGAATGAATGGTAGGAGAACTTGACATAGAGAGCCTCCTTGGGAGCAGGGCGAGGATAAGGATCCTGAGGTACTTGCTAGAGGTTGGAGAGGCAAATATAACGAGGATCTCCAGGGAGGCAAGGGTTCACCAGGCTATTGCGAGGAAATACCTAGAAGATCTAGCTAGGATGGGGCTAGTGGAAGAGGTTAGAATTGGGAGGATGAGGATCTACAGGGTTGTGTGGAGCGATACAAGGATAAGAATATTGAAGAGCCTAATAACCCAGGGGTGAGAAAATGGCGATGGTAGATATAACGCAGAAGCAGGACACATACAGAGAGGCAGAGGCGATAGGGCGGATCAGACTTAGAAGAGAAACAATAGAGAGGATAAAGAGAGGAGAGATAAGAAAGGGAGACGTGATAATAACAGCAAAGATAGCAGGAATACTAGCAGCGAAGAAAACACCAGAGCTAATACCACTAACACACCCAATACCAATAACAAACACAGAAATAGTGATAGAGATAGGAGAAAACACAATAGAGGCAAGAGCAAGAGTGAAAACCACATACAAAACAGGGGTAGAAATAGAAGCATTAACAGCAGTAGCAACAACACTAATAACAATATGGGACATGGTTAAGGAATACGAAAAAGACCAACAAGGACAATACCCATACACAGAGATAGAAGAAATAAGAATCATAAAGAAAACAAAAATCTAAACCTCGCCAACAACAGAAAAATAAAATACAACAAATAAAATAAAGACATTTTAAAAATGTACGGTGAGATCAGATGGAAATACAAGCACTAAAGGTAGCGTCAGCAAAAAAAGTTAAAAATATTGAGAGGAGATACCGAATAAGACTCTTCAGGGATCCGCATAACTGGACTACATTCTAAATAATTCTAAATATTTTTAAATGCTTTAGCTTTTCTCAGGCGTTTCATGGTTTTTCGGTATATATAGGTCTTCTCTAGGTATTCTATTTGTTTTAATATATTTCTTAATGATCTTCTCAGTAACATATGGAGCACGCTCTATAGCATCATCTAGATCGTACCACCTTCTTGCATTTATAGAATATGTTGAGACCGATAACATCCTTCTCTCATGGAATTTAGGTGGATCGTCTTTCTTGAAAGTTATTATTGTTTTTTCAATAGATATGCCGTGAGTGGGTAGGAGTTCATCTACTATATAGCTTAGATCTCTCTCGTCACAGAAGAACTGAATGTAGCATTTATGTTGATCATAATTGCAGGCTGCTCCTGCATATGGTGTTCTGCTGAGCATGTAGGAGAAGTATTCAACGCCTTTTCCCCTGGCGATTATAATTACTACTGTGTCTAGTACCTCTGGGTTTGGGGGTCTTTTGAGGTATATACCTAGGTAATATCTATTCTTTATGTGTCTCTTGAAGTGGTATTTCACTGTTGTTGTCCCTATTTTTAATCCCCCCTTTATCCTGTAGGCCCATGTTGGTGTTACTACGTATTTGTATTCTAGGTATGACATTACTATTACGTCCTCTATGTCCATGGGATCCTCTCTTCTTCCAACGAATTCCCTCAGCTCCAGTCTTGGCCTCTTCCTCAATACATCTTCCTCTATAAGTTTTCTCGCATCTGTCATTGTTCTTATAACGCCGTTTCTGAACCATATGTTGAAGTCCATGGGTTTTGTGTAGAATGTGTATTCGAATCTATATAGCTCTATTCCTTCCCCTCTATCTATTGCTGGATGCGATTCTATCTCCGCCATTATCTTATTCTCATCACTTCCAGCCGGTACTGTGTATGTTGCTATTAGTGTTTTCTTCGGTATAGCCTGGATCCCTGCGTATCTCAGCCATGGGTTATATGGCAGTGTTCCCACAAGCTTTGTGAACTCATCGTTATCCTTCGGCATTTCTTTAAGCTTTGCTATAACTACGTATCTATCTAGGTTCATTTTATACGGTGAGAAACCCATTGCGAGGAAATCCCTCTCTATGATCCTTCTAACTATCAGATCTGTTGCGATATACTCCTTCCCCAACCCCTTTGCAAGCTTTCTAAGATCGTCGAAGAAGGCGTTATCTATCAGATACTCAGCCGCTCTTATCATCTCCCTGCCGAGCCTCGATTTAACTTCAACATCTTTTTCTGGCATGTCCTAACCAAGCCTATTCAAATATATATACATGGGGTAATAAATTCTCTAAGCAGATAACAGATGCTTTTACAGCCTTTACTAGATTAAATAAACCCTCCCCAGATCTAGAATGCTCATCATAGACGCGAGATGCCCGTAAAATTGCTAGGGACATAGCTCCCCCTATTTTTCATCCCAACAAGGGTAGATCGATTATGTAACGTCATTCCAACTCTAGAGCGTGATCCCATCACGATCAACGATTCCATCCTTTCTAAATCGAACCCACAGCAATATTTCCTAGTTAGCTCTCTGGGTTATCAGATCATGCATAACATCACCACTCAGATCGCTCGTGCCTCATCAACCACTCAATAATTCTAGCCGTTAGCCCCCAAATAACTTTTCCCTCGACACCTGGTACTCTGAAGCACGGAGCTCTTGAAATGTTTTGGGGGCACTCTATCTCTTCTATCTCGGAAATCACGGCCTTTAGGATCCTTGAAACCTCCTCCCCAGGTTTTGCGTCTAGAACTTCTTTGGACACGAATATGTGGGGAACTACTCTCACGGACCCCCTGGTTAGCCAGATACCTATGTCTCCTAGGTGGAGGGCTCTCCTAAGATCTATGTGGATCTCCTCCCAAGCCTCTCTAACAGCTGTCTCATAGCTGTCCTCCCCAGGCTTTCTAAAGCCTCCTGGGAATGCTATGTGTCCTGACCAGGGATCCCCAGGCCTTTCGACTCTCTCGATGAGAATTATTGATCTGCTAGGCCCTTCATAGATCACAGCTACAGATGCATCATATTCTGGGGATCCACACCCACCGCCTTCCAGGGGTTTTAAAACCATCTCCAGGATTCTAGCGAGTATAGGGTCCATAGATATCTGCCAAGAGCTTGAATAGATCTACCCTAGCCTTTTTAAAGATCTCTATAGTCTTCTCTATATCAAGGGGTAGGAGGAGCTTTACATTGATCCCTGCGCATTTGCCAAGCACCTTAGTGCAGATCATGATGCCCCTTAGAACCCCCACCCCAAGGGTCTCAGAGATCCTCCTGAGGATCTCCTCTCCAAGCTCGAGGGCTTCGAAGAAGCATTTGTCTCCACCCATAGCACAGTGGATCAGGGGTATGTCTGTGGATACTATGGAGTATCTATCCTCTGGGATTATGGAGGCCCAGTACCCATCCTCAAACTCTATTATAGATGGCTCTCTAGATATAGATCCTGAGTTCTGAGCCACAGTATGGGCACCTATAGTGTGTTATCCTCGCACAGGCTGTGCAGAATCTAGACCCTCTGATCTGGCCGCATTTGGGGCATATATAGATCGTTGTATCTCCTACCAAAAGGGTTGTGGAGCATATAGCACATCTATATCTCCTCCACCCCTCATGCCCTTTAGCATTGGCACCGATCATCATGAGCGGTATCTAGAACCACCATCTAGTAGAATGTGTCTCGCCTTATAAGCAGATTAATATGCCTATGGCCAATAGATGTTGGGAGCTATGGTGGCTATAATAGAGATTATGGCTGTAAGTGATGTGCACTCACCAAGATATCTACCCCTTTTAATATCCTCCCTAAAATCCCTACTCAACTACAAACCAGACATTGTGCTCTTTGGAGGAGATATGATAGATAAGGGGGACGTCGGATCTCTAAAACCCCTGCTAGACTTCATATACTCAAAATTCCCCGGCATCGAGATCATATCTGTGTTCGGGAACGAGGAGTATGTTGAGAAGATAAAGATCCTCAGGGAGGTCTATAGCTCTGTGAGGTGGCTGGATGACGAGGCGTGGGAGGGTGAGATAAGGGGTGTCAAGATCTGTGTCTATGGGACGAGGGGCTCTCTCGAGAAGCCGACAAACTGGCAGAGGAGGAATATGCCAAATATAGCGGAGATCTTCGAGAAAAGGGTTGCCATTGCCCGTGAGAACCTTGCAAGGCTAAGGCAGATCTGCAGCGTCTTGATCCTCCTAATGCATTACGCCCCAACAACTAAGACCCTTAAGGGCGAGCCTATCTCCACATACCCATATCTATGCCACAGAGGATTTGAAAGGGTTATAAGCGAGGTTAAACCGGATCTCGTGATCCATGGTCACGCCCACGCCTCAGTGGTTCATAGAGCAGAGATCAACAGCATCCCGGTATACAATGTAGCAATACCGGCTGTTAAAGATGTTACGAGGATAAGGATCTCTGTTAATGATAGGATTCATCTAACCTCTTCCCCACCCTAGAGGATGGGGGTTCATCGCAACGAGGATAAGGATCTAGATCTGCGATGCTATATAGCTAGCACACTATCTATGAACATTGCTATGAAGACAAGCGCTAGGTAGGGGCTCAGGAACTTAAATGTTCTATAGGCCTCCTCCCTTGTGACGCCGTTGAGATGTCTCATCATAATCTGTATAAGTCTTAGGGATAGATATCCTCCAACTATCAGAGTAACCCATGCTCTGAAGCCTGCTAGTATGAAGTATATAGCTATTAGAGAGAGCATGATGAAGACATGTATTAGAGAGCCCATCACGCCAGCCCTCACACCCTTAACAACTGGTAGCATGGGTATGCCGGCTCTCTCATAATCCCTGTAATTATAGATCACTATATACCATATATGGGCGTTGCTCCACACAGCAACTAGGATCAATAGGATGAGTGCTTCAGGAGTTGGATGGCCGGTAAATGCCATATAACCTCCAAACGCTGGCATCCCACCTGCGAAGCCTCCATAGATTACGCTGGTCCAACTTCTCCTCTTAGTCATAACAGTATATATGGGGATATCTATTAGAAATCCGAGAAGACCTGCTATGAATACCCATAGGTTTATCATATAAGATATCCAGAGCCCAATGACTAGAAAGGCTATCGAGATCAGGGCCGCCCTGCCCCTGGAAATAGCTCCCTTTGGTATGGCTCTCTTCTTAGTCCTTGCCATCATGCTATCTATATCGGCATCCAGCACCATGTTGAGACCGGTTGTCCCAAATATTGTGAGCGAAAGGGCTATGAGGAGGTAGAGCGCTATCCAAGGATCTATCGATAGGCCTCCAGCTATTAGGTAGCCGAGCATCCCGGTGAGCATTAGGAGAAAACTCTGCCTGATCTTAAAGAGATCCGAGAGGATCTCAAGAGCGTTATAGCCTTTCAAAAGAATCCCTCTCGCAGCCGCCAATCAGCTCACCTAGGTATATATATTACCTTGAATATATACACCTCTTAGCTCCTTAGCTTTATAAAGGATCGGCTTTCAATTATCTCTAGATAGCCTCTGTGGATCGAGCATCTGTATTAGCAAAATAATTGGGACGGATCTCCACGAGCTATTTTTGGGCTATGTTTTAACACCATAATATTAGCTTCTAGCTACTAGAGTTTTCTTAGCAAGTCTGTTCGAGACGGCAACAGATATTATCCCTATTAGAAGTGCAAAGGTGTTCACAACCTCACTTGGGATCATCATAGCTGTGCCGGAAACGCCTAGAAGCATTCTTAGTGGGAGGGGTATAGGAGATCTATAGAACCCCACGTTAGCAAGTGTTAGGAACCATATGCCTGCTATAGATGCTGCAACCCTGCTTATTGTGAGTAAGGCTGCTTGTATAGGCGGTGAGTGGAGTAGAACGGGTATTATTAGAAGCGATGCTCCCCAGTATGAATATACGAAGGAGATCGCATATAGGTGCTTCGGGATAGCAACTGTAGCCGCCTTAACCCCCGTCTTTATAGGATCTAGCCCAAATACTGCTGAGGCTGCGAATGCAGACAGAGCTACTGGGGGTGTTATGTCTGCTAGCATAGCATATAGAATAGGAACATGTGAACAGCTAGCGTGGCTGTATCCTGCGGGATCCCGATTGATGTTGCGAGGTTTATAATAGCAGGTGCTGTTAGAAGGGATGAGAGAACATATGTAGCTGAGGGTGGGATGCCAATTCCGAGGAGGAGTGAGAAGCCCCAGGCAAAGAGTATTGCGGCGAGCAGGTTATTCTGAACCATTGAGAGCAGTGCTAGGGTGAATTTCTGGGATAGGCCTGAGATCACGACCATGGCCATTATAAACTTAGCCATAGCTATTGAGGAACCTACAGAAGCCATCGGTATGAAACCCTCAGCAAACCCTGTTAATATGTTTCTGAGCCTGGGTCTGAGATCCCTATCTATCGCTGCGATAACAATCGCTAGGATGATCGCTGAGGTAACCGATAGTGGGATGCTATAGCCAAGGAATATCATAGAGGCTATCAACATCGCTGGTGCGAATACATGTATCTTAGGACTCTCCCTCTGTAAGATCTCAACATGCTTTAGCCCAGCTCTCCTCGAATAGTACTCGTTGTAGAGGTATATGGATATCACATATAGCACAGCGGGTATAATGCTCATAATAACAATAGTTGTATATGGTATAGCGAGGAGCTCTGCCATTATAAAGGCTACGGAGCCGAGGACTGGTGGTGTTATTATTGCTAGAGTACCCGCGTTTGCTGAAAGCCCCGCCGCTGCTAGATCATCATACCCAGCCTTCCTAAATATAGGCTTCATAGTGGTGGATATGAATGTAGTGTCAGCAGCCCCCGAGCCAGAGATCATGCCCATTCCAAGGCCCATGAAAACAGCTGCTCTACCAACACTCCCAGGTCTTCTACCCATCCTCGAGAGGAAGGTCCTCGCCATAGCATCTCCATATCCAAGTACCCCTAGCACCCCTGAGAGTATTGTGAAGTAGGCAACATATTTCAACGAAACACCTGTTACTAGCCCGAAGAGTGCTGCCTCGCTCTCAACATAGATCTTGCCTATTAGATAGTCTATAGAGAAGCCAGGGTGGTTCCACGGATATGGGAAGCTATTTGCATAGATGTTATAGAGAAGAAATATCGTTGCTATCATAGACATCTCGGGGCCTACATGCCTGAGTATCACGCCCATGAGCAGGAGTGGCTCTGACCAGCCCATGTAGAGATCCGTTGGCAGAGGCGATATAGCCCTGTAGATCAGGTTTTCATAGTCTTAGACCATATAGATATAGGGTGGGATAGAGGCTATGATCCCAACAATATCTAGATATCTTCTATAACCCTCAAAACCAGGTATGATAGGTGATAACATCGCTGCGAACCATACTAGTAGGAGGAGCATAGAGTATATGGGTTGCCAGCCTAGATATTGTATAAGCAGGATTGTTGGTATTAGGATAAGTGCTGTCGATACATATGCTATCCCAAGCCTGATCCTACCGATTCTAGGTTTATATATAATGCTATAGAGATAGCCAACGAGTAGGATGAACATGACATGGGTTGCCCTCTGAAGCTGTGTGAGATCGAAGATCCCGATTCTATATAGATATGATATAGGTGTGTATTGGTGGAAGACGAGGTATATGTGATATAGGGTGGCTATGATAGCAACTACATATAAGATCCTCCTAACAAGTCTCTGCAGACAAGCTCACCAAGCAATACTACGGTCTGCAGAATTATTAAGAAGCTAGATAGTAGGTTTGATAATATATTAGCATCTATCCATAACCGTTAGATCTTGTATGTGTTTAAGCGATATGTTAGCGTATATACAAATCGAATCCCCCTCCGAACAACCTCTATTTATAACCCTTCTAAGCTCCTCCAACTCAGCACATAGCTCTTCGAAATACCACTTATTATTGACATAGCCCTCTCCAACTAGCTTTGGATTCCCCTCGCTATAGCCTTCGGGAAAGTACATGTTTTTAACAACATAGTATCCCTTGGAGACGAGAATAGCGCCAATCCTAGTGGCGGCGGGATGCACGCCCCTGTCTAGGAGAGATGCTGTTTCGCGATCCCAGGTATATGTGATCATCACCCTTGAGTAACTCCCAAGGATCTTTGATATCTCTTTAACAACCCTATCTATGGCGTTGTATACGTCTTTGGAGGTGGCTAAAACATCTATCTCTGCCCATGGAGAATATTCCCCTCTACCAGTGAAGATCGTTAGGAGGATCACGCTACCTCCAATTGCTAGCACAGCCTCATATACACCCCTAATCCTCCCTCTAGAACACTTCACAATATCTGAACCAAGTTTCTCTGCTATAACGCCACATAGATCCACACTATCTATATTTGGCACCACAGATACTAACATAAATAGCTAATAAACGGCCACATTATACATCATGATATAGTCGATCAATCTTAGAGCTGAGTCCGAGCACTATCCATAACAACATAATAATGATATTAACAGTTGAAAAATCCATTTTTAAGAAGGGAAAGTTAAAGGTAGTCTACCGCTATTAACAATAATATCATCAGGAGTTCCAGCATACATCATATATCAGGAGACCCTCTTCTCATCAAAGGGGCGGCGCGGAGGGCCAGAGCCCCGCATCCTTGGCCGCTAGACGACCCGGCTTCAATATTATCTCATCCTAGCGGGTTATAAAGCTTATACAGTAACCTTCATAGAGGTAATGTGATATTAAGATTGGCTCTAAATAGCTAGGAGATCGTATTGCTTCGACAACTGACTAAGCTGGTTTGGGCAAAGCTTTTTATTTAATAGAGTTACTAGATCATTATGGGGTAGCAATGCCTGCACTAAAAAGAATAAAGATGTCAGACCTTAGAGAGAGGGTTAAGAAGGTAAGAGGTCGTGGAGTCGTGAGGGACAACGCCAAATCCCAACAGAAGCCAGAGGAAGACATCTATAAGCTGGAGCTAGAAACGCTATACATGATAGGTGCTCCTGCCTGCTAATCTGACCTCCTCCCCGCTCTGAAGAGCGAGGCTTTCAGCTGTAATCACGGAATTCAGTCTTGTCTCTAATATCGTTTTCAAGCAGATCTCTGAATAAAGATCCTTAATCTTCGTTTACAAATCTTAGCGGTAGATGCTTTCCTTGGGAAGAATATGTTTATATTTATAAATGATTAGACTTAGTTCTTCAGCGCCTGGTATCAACCTATTTAAGGATCTCGGTTTAGCTCATTAAAAATAACGCTTCGCGCTTTTATATATTAAGGCTTTATCGCGGATCCTCCGTGTTATCTAACTACTATCTCTATTACGGACATGATGTTGTGAGTATTATGTGCATTTCGGATCTAACTCGAGCAGTTCTTTAGATTTCTTGTGAGAGATATAGCTATTGTTGATATGGTTAATAGCTATGAAGAGCTTAAGATGCAAATACGTTCAAAAGATTTTCCATGTTAGTTGAGAAGCTCTCAGGGCTTACAACACAAAAGCCTCGTCCTTTAGGGCTGAAAGAGGCCAGCAGTTGTTGGGGATGTATATAGAGATGGATGAATCGTCAGACAGGGGTTCACTCGTCATTAGTCAGCTCTCGGCAAACTCTTCATCCATTTATATAAATTTCTTGGGAGATATATTTTTCGGTGTCTCGATGGATAGGTTTTTGACTGGTTTTGTATTTATTATACTTGGCTTCATACTTGTATTCCTCGCACTTCTTGTTTTCTCCCTGTTTACCGGTGTTGAGGCTAAGGGTTTTGGTTTTATATTGATAGGCCCTATACCGATTATACTGAGTGGAGGTGCTGAAGCTATATATATCCTCTTGATCATTACAATCGCTCTCATAATTGCGATAGTAACTATGCTAGCCAGGGCTATAAGAAGAGTCTTTAGCCCTTAGCAGGATATCTGACCTTCTCTCCGCCCTAAAGGGCGGGGGTTCCCTTCGGGGCGGTTCATAGGTTCCCCCCATCTATTCGGGTTTACATCTGTCATTTGGGGGCAGTGGGGGTGGTCAGAGATCCCCCAGGAATTACTTTGATCTTTAGCTTTTTCAAAGCCCTCTTCCTAATATTGAGCTTTCTGATAACATCCCTATCTGCTTCGAATCCGCATCTTGGGCATTTTAATCTTCTATATCCGTTCTCCTCTAGCTTTGAATCGCATTTTGGACATTCCGATGATGTCCCGCTTGGGTTTACTATTGCTAGTGGAACCACGTGCTTCATAGCCTGCCAGTCTATCCATTTAACAAGCCTAGAATATCCCATTATGATTAGCTTTGTTCTGTGATCTTTGTTCTTTATCTTTCTCAGAGAATTTATCAGCCCCTTGAGATCTTCTCTAGCTACTGCGTGTCCAAGCCTCTTAGCAGGCTCCACGATCCTCAGTGATGTTTTTCTAGCCCAGTCCTCAAGAATATTCCTAGCCTTCCTGTGATAGGATCTTATTCTATTTAGTATAGCTTTTCTCCTCCTCCATGCAAGATACCTTGGAGAGGAATACTTTTTCTGGAGATCCTCGGCAAGCTTCTTCCACCTATGGGCTTCATCAAAATTGGTGTCCATCTCCTTGTTAATCACGTGATCTCCATACACGATCTTCCTCTCATTGATATCCACAGCTATAGTGTCTCTAGGCTGGTAAGGCTTTGGCCTGGGTATCTTCTTTGATATCCAAAGCATCATCTTTCCATCTCTATAGACTAGCCTTGCCTCCCTATTCTCATAGCCATCATACCTCCCATCCCAGCCGATGATCTTCATCCTGATCCCTCCTATGATCTCCACATAGACATCTTTAACCCTATACCCTGATCCTGGGTGTAGGAGCATTGATAGCTTCCTAACTAGGCCTCCTCCCCCTCCTAGGATTATTCCTCCAGGCATTGGCATTTGCAAGGGCATCCCTATAGCAGTCAATGGCAACCCTTGATGGGAGGTCGAACCATTCCCTCAGCTCTCTGTAGAGAGCGTTGTGAACCCTCCCAATGCTTCTTAGATCTAGGCTCAGAATCCTGTTTATAGCGTAGTTGAGAGCTACATTGTATCTCCTGAGGAGCTCCACAGCCTCAGGCTCGGGACTAACCCTCATTCCAATCGAGATGATTAGCAAACCCTCATCGCCAGAAACAATAGAGCCCCTCCAAAACAAAAACCTG
>Ga0079992_137146_pt1 | contig 14499 bp, 17 predicted proteins | sample FaiFalFF_MnMetaG_3_FD_69197 | JGI IMG/M metagenome (GOLD analysis project Ga0079992, IMG submission 69197) | Freshwater microbial communities from Yellowstone National Park, Wyoming, USA - Fairy Falls B (FF_Mn_B) MetaG (SPADES assembly) (version 2) | ecosystem: Environmental > Aquatic >... | reverse complement strand
GCCATCCTGGACGAGGCCTACGCCAGGGCCCGCCAGGTCCTCCTGGAGCACGCCGAGGCCATGCACAGGATCGCCGAAGAGCTCCTAAGGGAGGAGACCATCCCCGGGGAGAGGGTCCGGGCCATCCTGAAGGAAACCGCCCCCGTCCAGAAGAGCCGGGAGGGCTAATACCACCCCATGCCGGCTTGCGCCAGCATGGGGGCCCCGGCAAAAAGGTTCCTGGCCGCGGCTTTCGCCGCGGGTGGGGTGCTTAGCAAAGCCCAGGGAGGGCCTCCCTGGCCTCCCCAAGCTCCGCCTGGGCCCGCCCCTCGTCCCAGCCCAGGAGGGGAGCCATGATCTCCACCACCCGGGGCAGGGCCGAAAGGGCCTTCTCCCGGTCCAGCAGGGCGAGGCCCAGCCTCCGGGCCAGCACGTCCATGGGCTTAGCGGCGAGCTCCTGGCGCACCGCCCACACCACCTCCCCCTCCAGGTAGGGGAGGCCGGGAAGGAGGGGCCTCTCCCCCAGGGCCAGCACCTCCCCCGCCAGGGTGCCGTAGGTCTCGTAGAGGTGCCGGGCCACCGCCTCGGGGAGGTCCAAAAGGGGCCTCTCCCCCGCTCCCAGCAGGGGGGTGGTGTGGGAGGTGGAGGGAGGAAGGGAAAGGCCCAGGTCCTTGGCGATCCTCTCCACCAGGTCCAGGGCCATGAGGCGGAAGGTGGTCCACTTCCCCCCCACCAGGGTGTAGAGGCCCCAAAGCTCCTCTATGTGGTGGTCCCGCACCAATAGCCGGGTCTCCCCCTTCCCCACCAGGGGCCTCAGGCCCGACCAGGAGGCCCGGACCCGGCCCGAGAGGTCCCCCAGGTAGGGGCGGATCTCCTCCAGGAGGTAGGCCACCTCCTCCTCCCGGGGAAGGGGGCAGAAGGCGGGCTCGGCGGGGAGGTCGGTGGTGCCCAGGAGGGCCATGCCCCGGTAGGGCAGGAGGAAGAGGACCCGCCCGTCCCGGGTCCTGGGGATGAGGAGGCCCGCCTTCAGGGGGTAGTCCAGGACCAGGTGGACCCCGCTGGAGGGGGTGAGGAGGGGGGGAAGGTCCGGGTCCAGAAGGCGGCGCACCCCATCGGCCAGGGGGCCGGTGGCGTTCACCACCGCCTTGGCAAAGACCTCCACCTCCTTTCCCGTGAGGCGGTCCTGCACCACCGCTCCCCGAACCCGCCCCCCTTCCCAAAGGAGGGCCTTGGCCTCGGCGTAATTGAGGGCCACCGCCCCCCGCTCCAGGGCCGAGAGGACCAGGGCCAGGTTCAGGCGGTGGTCGGCGAACTGGCCGTCCTGGTAGGCCACGGCCCCCAGGGTGGGGGGGAGGTCGGGGAAGAGGTCCCGCACCGCCTTTGGGGGGAGGTAGCGGCTTTGGCCCAGGCGCCTCTTGCCCGAAAGGAGGTCGTAGAGCTTGAGGCCCGCCCAGTAGTAGGGGATCTCCAGGGGGCGGAAGAGGGGGGTGAGGAGGGTGAGGGGCCGGGCCAGGTGGGGGGCCAGCTCCAGGACCACCTTCCTTTCCCCCAGGGCCTCCCGGACCAGCCGGAGCTGGCGGGCGTCCAGCCGCTTCACCGCCAGCTCCAAGTAGCGCACCCCCCCGTGGAGGAGCTTGGTGCTCCTAGAGCTGGTCCCTGAGGCGAAGTCCCGGGCCTCCACCAAAGCGGCCTTCAGGCCCCTCAAGGTGGCCTCCCACAGAACCCCGGCCCCCGTGGCCCCCCCGCCCAGGATCAGGAGGTCAAAGGGCTCCTTGAGCCTTGCCCAGAGGGCTTCCCGGTCCATCATGTCTCCCTGGCGAAGCCCAAGGCCCGCTCCACCGCCCGTTGCCAGCCCCGCCTGAGGGCCTGGCGGCGGTCCTCGGGCATTTTGGGCAGGAAGCGGGCCTCCAGGCTCCAGGCCCTCCTCACCCCCTCCGGGTCCAAGGCCCCCGCCCCCACCCCGGCCATGAGGGCCGCCCCCAAGGCCGTGGTCTCCGTCACCCGGGGCCGGGCCACCGCCCTCCCCAGGAGGTCCGCCTGGATCTGGAGGAAGAGGTCGTTTTCCGCCATGCCCCCGTCCACCCTAAGCTCCTCGAGGGGAAGCCCCGCCTCCTCGGCCATGGCCTCGGCCACGTCGGCCACCAGGAAGGCCACCCCCTCCAAGGCCGCCCGGGCCAGGTGGGCCCTGGTGGTCCCCCGGGTGAGGCCCAGGATGGCCCCCCGGGCGTAGGGGTCCCAGTAGGGGGCCCCGAGGCCGGTGAAGGCGGGGACCAGGTAGACCCCGCCCGCGTCCTCCACGCTCCGGGCCAGGGCCTCCACCTCGCGGCTTTCGGCGATGAGGCCCACCTCCTTCAGCCAGCCCACGGCCGCCCCGGCCACGAAGACGCTCCCCTCCAGGGCGTAGGTGGCCTTCCCGCCCAGGCTCCAGGCCACGGTGGTGAGGAGGCCCTTCCGGGAAGGGATGGCCCGCTCCCCGGTGTTCAGAAGCAGAAAGGCCCCGGTGCCGTAGGTGCACTTCCCCTCCCCCGCCAAGAGGGCCGCCTGGCCGAAGAGGGCCGCCTGCTGGTCCCCGAGAACCCCGCGGATGGGGATGGAGGCCCCGAAAAGCTCCGGCAGGGTCTCGCCAAAGTCCCCGTCCGAAGGGCGCACCTCGGGAAGCATGGCCCGGGGAACCTTTAGGAGGTCCAGAAGCTCCCCGTCCCACTCCAGGCGGTCCAGGCGGAAGAGGAGGGTGCGGCTGGCGTTCGTGGGGTCGGTGGCGTGGACCTTTCCCCCGGTCAGGTTCCAGATGAGCCAGGTGTCCACGGTGCCGAAGAGGGCCTCGCCCCGCTCGGCCTTCTCCCGAAGCCCGGGGACGTTCTCCAAAAGCCACAGGAGCTTCGTCCCCGAGAAATAGGGGTCCAGGAGGAGGCCGGTCCGTTCCCGGAAGAGGGGCTCGAGGCCCTTCTCCTTAAAGGCCTCGCACAAGGGGGCCGTGCGCCGGTCCTGCCAGACGATGGCGTTGTGGAGGGGCCTCCCCGTGGCCCTGTCCCAGACCAAAGTGGTCTCCCGCTGGTTGGTGAGGCCCAGGGCCAAAACCTCCTCCGCCCCCACCCCCGCCGCCTTCAGGGCCTCCTGGGCGGCGAGAAGTTGGCTTTCCCAGATCTCCCAGGGGTCGTGCTCCACCAGGCCCGGCCTGGGGTAGAGCTGCCGGAAAGCCCGCCGCCCCACCGCCACCACCTCGCCCTGGAGGGTGAAGAGGATGGCCCGGCTCGAGGTGGTGCCCTGGTCTAAGGCCAAAAGGTACCTCATAGCGCCTCCCGCAAAAGCCTCGCCGTTTCCTCCGGCAAGGCGTCCACCACAAAGGTCCCCGCCCCCAGCTCCGTGCCCGCGAGAAACTTCAGCTTATCCCGGGTCCGCCTGGGCGGGTAGAACTCCACGTGGAAGTGGAAGGTGCCCTCCTCCCCCAAGGGGGCGGCGTGGAAGACCATCACGTAGGGGAAAGGCTCCCCGTAAAGGGCGTCGTACCGGGCCACCACCCGGCCCAAAAGCCGGGCGAAGGCGGCCATCTCCCCTTCCGAGAAGGTCCAGGGGCCGGGGTGGCGCTCCCTTGGGGCCACCCAGACCTCAAAGGGGTAGCGGGCGAAGGGGGGCACAAAGGCCAAAAAGCCCTCCTCCTGGTCCACGGCGTAAGGGTCCAGGTGGGGGAAGAGGTCCAGGAGGACCGCCCCTTCCCGGAAGGCCTGGCTTTCCCGCTCCAAAACGGGGGGCACGAAGGGGTAGGCGTAGATCTGCCCGTGGGGGTGGTGGAGGGTGACCCCCACCGCCTCCCCGCGGTTCTCAAAGGGCATGACATAGCGCACCCCCTCCATGGCGTAGAGGGCCTGGTAGCGCTCCCGCCAGACCCAGGCCAGAAGAAGCCGCTCCTCTTGGGAAAGGGAGGCCAGGCTCCCGGTGTGGGCCATGGTGTAGACCACCACCTCGCACCGCCCTAAGGCCTCCCCCACGGCCACGGGAAGCCCCTCGGGGGGCGGGGGCGGGCCCGGCACCAGGGAGGGGAAGCGGTTCTCAAAGACGGCCACCTGGAACTCGGGGAAGGGGATCTCGGTAGGGAAGCTCCCCTCCCGGCTCGGGCAGAGGGGGCAGTGCTCCTTGGGGGGCAAAAAGGTCCGCTCCTGCCGATGGGCGGCGTAGACCACCCACTCCCGCCGCAGGGGGTGGTAGCGGAGGTGGGGGGCGGGCCCGAAGGCCTCCAAGGGCTCAGGGAGGGCCTCGGCCGTGAGGGGCGAGAGGCTATAGAGGATCAGCTCCCGCCCGTCGGCCTTGCGGTGGTGGCGTTTATAAAACGCAGGCATAGTCCAAAACCTCCTCCCCCACCTGAAGCCGGTAGGTGTTCTCCCCGCCCAAAAGCCAGGCGAAGTTCTCGGGCCGGGCCACGAAGAAGCGGCCGAACCCCATTTCCTCCATGAAGCGGCGCAGGCGGTTCCAGGCCTCCGGGTCCATGCCTCAGGCTACCAGGCCACCCCCTGGGGCAGGAGGGGGGCAGGTAGGTGAGGGCCACCTCGTGCCGGGACCAGAGCCTCTCCCCTTCCCAGGCCTCCCCCACCAGGCGGTAGGCCCCCGGGGGCGGGCGCCTCAGGGCCTCCTGCACGGGGGCCAAAGCGGCCTGGGCCTCCAGGGGGGCCTCCCAGGCCTCCATGAGGTGGAAGAAGGCGGCCCCTTAGCTCAGAGCCAGCTCCACCAGGCGCCTTAGAAGCTCAGGGTAGGTGAGCCCCTTGGCCAGGAAGAGGCGGGGGAACATGCTGGTGGGGGTGAAGCCGGGGATGGTGTTCACCTCGTTCAGGTAAAGCTCACCCTCCGCCAGGAAGAAGTCCACCCGGGCCATGCCCCTGAGGCCCAGGACCTTGTAGGCCTTCAGGGCCATCTCCTGCACCGTCTCCTCGGTCCCTGGGTCCAGGGGGGCGGGGATGAGGAGCTCCGCCCGGCCCGGGGTGTACTTGGTCTCATAGTCGTAAAAGGGGGCCTCGTAGCGCACCTCCCCCACGGGGCTGGCCTCCCCGAAGATGTTCCCCAAAACCCCCACTTCCAGCTCCCGCACCCCGGAAAGGGCCTTCTCCACCACCGCCTTCCGGTCGTGGCGGAAGGCCTCCTCCAAGGCCCCCTCCAGGTCGGCGTAGCGCTCCACCTTGGAGATGCCGATGCTGGAGCCGGTGTTGGCGGGCTTGACGAAGAAGGGAGGCTCAAAGGGCACCAGGGGGGTCTCCCCCGGGTAGAGGGCCACCCAGGGCACCACGGGAATCCCCGCCTGGGCCAGGACCCGCTTGGAAAAGTCCTTGTCCATGCACAGGGCGCTTCCCGCCACCCCCGCCCCCACGTAGGGCTTGCCCAGCATCTCCAAGAAGCCCTGGATGGTGCCGTCCTCGCCCATGGGCCCGTGGAGGAGGGGGAAGACCACCCCGTAGCGGTCCCAGTCCAAAGGAGGCGGGAAGGGGTGCTCCCCCTTGGGGGCCACCTTGGCCTCCAGGGCCCTCAACGCCTCCTCCCCCAGAAGCCAGGCCCCGTCCTTGGCGATGACGGCCAGCTCCGTGGGAAAGGGCATGTGCTTCAAGACCCCTTCCGCCGAGGCCAGGGAGACCTCGTGTTCGGGGCTCTTACCGCCGGCGATGAGAAGAACGCGAATCTCCATGCCTCAAGCTTACCCACCGGACCTCAGGTCCAGGCCGTTGAAGCGACCGGCGCAAGGGAGAAGCCCCTCCTCCACCCAGCACCAGACCGCCTTCTCGGCCGCCTCGAGGACCCTGGCCAGAATGGGCGCCTCCTCCTCGGAAAAGGGCGAGAGGACGTAGGCCGCCCCCAGCTCCTTGGCCGGAGGCTTGCCGATGCCGATCCGCAAGCGGTGAAAGCCCGTGGTGCCCAAGGCCTCGGCGATGGAGGCCACCCCCCGGTTCCCGGCGGCGCTCCCCCCCGCTCTAAGGCGGAGGCGGCCCAGGGGCAGGTCCATCTCGTCGTGGACCACCAGGATCCTCTCCGGGGGGATCTTGTAGAACCGGGCCAGGGGGGCCGCCACCCGCCCGGTGAGGTTGTAGTAGGTCAGGGGCTTCACGAAAAGCCCTCCCCTGGCCTCCGCCACCAGGGCCTCCCCCTTCTTGCGGAAGGGAAGGCCCAGGCGGTCCAGGACCATGAAGCCCACGTTGTGCCGGGTCCTGGCGTAGGCCTCCCCCGGGTTGCCCTGCCCCACCACAAGGAACATGCCCCTCCAAGGAAAAGGGGCGGCGAAACCGGGCCGCCCCTTGAAGAAGGCCACCTGAGGCCTAGGCCTCCTCCTCCTTCTTGCCCTTCTTGATGACCTCGGGCTCAGGGGGCGCCTCGGCGGCCTCGGCGGCCAGCTTCTCCACGTCCTCGGGCGGCACCACGGCGGCGATGGTCTCCTCCGGGTTGATGGCCAGCTTCACCCCCTCGGGAAGCTTGAGGTCGGCGGCGTGGAGGCTATCCCCGATGCCCAGGCCGGAGACGTCCACCTCAATGAACTCGGGGATGTTGCGGGGGGAGACCCGCACCAATATATCCCGGTGGACCTCCTGCAGCACCCCGCCTTCCCGCACGCCCACAGGCGTGCCCACGAAGCGCAAGGGGACGTACATCTCCACGGGCTCATCGGAGAGGACGAAAAAGTCCACGTGCTCCGGGCGGCGGCGCCTTTTGTTGAGGTTCACCTGGCGCACCAGGGTGGGCACCTCCCCATCGGGAAGCTCCAGGACGATCACGTGGTGGATGGAGGCCTGGCGGAAGACCTTGTCAAACTCCGAAAGGTCCACGTAGACCTTGCGGTTCAGGCTCTTGTTGTACATGACCCCGGGAAGCTTGCCGGCCCGCCTCAAGGCCTGGGGCTTCTCCCCCTCGCGGTAGTAGGCTTTTATGCGGTACTCCATGGCTCCTCCCTAAGCCCCAAAAGGGGCACACGAAGAAGAGTGTACCACACCCCTAGATGAGGGCGCTCACGGACTGGTTGGTGTGCACGCGGCGGATGGCCTGGGCCAGAAGCTCGGCGGTGGAGAGGACGGTGTAGCCCCCGTCCCTAAGGGGGATGGTGTCGGTGAAGACCACCTCCCTTATGGCGGGGTGGGCCAGGTTCTCCCGGGCCCCGCCCACCAGCACGGCGTGGGTGGCCAGGACCACGATCTCCGGCAGAGCGCCTGCCAAAAGGAGGGCCTCCACCCCCCGCCTGATGGTGCCCCCGGTGGAGACGATGTCGTCCACCAAAAGGGGCCTCTTCCCCTCCACGTCCCCGATCACGTAGGTGACCGAGGTCTCCCGGGGCCCGTGGCGGCGCTTGGCCAGCATGGCGAAGGGGAGGCCAAGCCTTTCCGCAAGCCGCCTGGCCTCCTCGGCCCTCCCGGCGTCCGGGGAGACCACCACGGCGTTTTCCGCATACCCCCGCTCCTTCAGGTAGCGGGCGAAGAGGCGCACGGCGGAGAGGTGGTCCACGGGGATGTCAAAGAACCCCTGGATCTGGGGGGCGTGGAGGTCAATGGCGATGACCCGGTGGACCCCCACCCTTTCCAGGAGGCTCGCCACCAGCTTGGCGCTCACGGGCTCGCGGCCTTCGGTCTGCTTGTCCTGGCGGGCGTAGCCGAAGTAGGGGATCACGGCGTTGATGCGGGCGGCGGAGCTACGCCGGGCGGCGTCGGCCAGGAGGAGGAGCTCCATGAGGTGGTCGTTGACGGGAGGCGAGGTGGGCTGGACCAGGTAGACATCGTCCCCCCGGACGCTCTCCAAAAGCCTTACCCGCACCTCCCCGTCGGGAAAGCGGTCCACCAGGGCCTGGCCCAGAGGGACCCCCAGGGCCTCCGCCACCCGCCGGGCCAGGTCGGGGTGAGCATTCCCCGTAAAGAGCCGGATTTCCATGGCCTACCCCTTTTCAGTATAGGGGGCCAGGGCCCGGGCCAAGAGGCCAAGGCGCCTTACGGCCTCCCCCAAAAAGGCCTGGAAGTCCAGAGCCGCCCCCTCCCCCGCCCCGTCGGTGACCACGCGGAGGAGGGCCATGGGGTGGCGGAAGCGGTAGGCCACCATGAGCGCCGCCCCGCCCTCCATCTCCACGGCGTCCGCCCCGTGGAGGGCGCGGAGCCTCGAGGCCTCCTCCGGGTCGGCCAGGAAGCGGTCCCCCGTGGCCACCACGCCCCGCCTAAAGGGAAAGCCCAAGGCCCTAGCGGCGGCCTCCGCCCGGGCGAGAAGCCCGGGGTCCGAGGGGAAGAAGCGCACCCCAAAGGCCGTCTCCCCGGGGGCGCGGCCAAAGGGGGTGAGGTCCACGTCCCACTGGACCGCCCTCTCGGCCAGGAGGAGGTCCAGGGCCTTCAGGGCGGGGTTCAGGGCCCCCGCCACCCCCAGGAAGAAGCTCTCCTCGGGGGCGTGGCGGGCCAGGACGTAGGCCACGGCCATGGCGGCGGCCACCTTGCCCACCCCCGTCTCCGCCACCAGGACCCCCTGCCCCAGGTGGAGGGGAAAGGGGGCCTCGAGGGCCACCCCAGCCCCCAGGGCCTCCCGCAGGGCCTGGGCCTCCTCGGGCTCGGCGGCGAAGAAGGCCCTCATAGGGGGATGGTGGGCTGGACCTTGAGGCCCGCCCGGAGGACCCTCTCCGCCCAGGCCTTGGCCCCCTCCAGGTCGTGGTCCCGGTAGTTGCCGCACTCCCGGAAGCTGGCCCCGGGGATGGGCCCCTGGTGCAGGAGGACATCCCTCAAGGCCCGCTCAAAGGCTAAGAGGACCTCCTCTTCCTCCAGGGGCCCCTCGGCCACCAGGTAGAAGCCCGTGCGGCAGCCCATGGGGGAGAGGTCAATGACCCCGGGGAGGTGGTCCCGTATATACCCCGCGAGAAGGTGCTCCAGGGTGTGCAAGGCCGCCGTGGGAAGGGCCTCCCGGTTGGGCTGGGCCAGCCTCAGGTCGTACTTCTCCACCACCCCGCTTGCCACCCTCTTCCTGCCCGCCAGGCGCACGTAGGGGGCCTGCACCTTGGTGTGGTCTAGCCCAAAGCTCTCCACCTCGGCCACGCCCCCATGGTAACCGGTAGACTGGGGCCTATGGTGGTGGTCCTGGACTTCGGCTCCCAGTACAGCAGACTGATTGCGAGAAGGCTCCGGGAACTCCGGGCCTTTTCCCTCGTCCTCCCGGGCACGGCCCCCCTGGAAGAGGTCCTGAAGCACAGGCCAGAGGCCCTCATCCTCTCCGGGGGGCCCAAAAGCGTCTTTGAGGAGGACGCCCCCAGGCCCGACCCCCGCCTCCTCGCCCAGGGCCTCCCCATCCTGGGCATCTGCTACGGGATGCAGCTCATGGCCCAGGCCTTCGGGGGGAAGGTGGAGCGCGCCGGGCGGGCGGAGTACGGCAAGGCCCTCCTCACCCGCTACTCCGGGCCCCTCTTCCGGGGCCTAAAGGGCGAGGTCCAGGTCTGGATGAGCCACAGCGACGCCGTCACCGAGCTCCCCCCCGGGTGGCGGGTGGCGGCCGAGACCGAGGAGAACCCGGTGGCCGCCATAGAGGCGGAAGGGGCCCCCCTTTTCGGGGTCCAGTTCCACCCCGAGGTGGCCCACACCCCCAAGGGCCTACAGATCCTGGAAAACTTCCTGGAGGTGGCCGGGGTCAGCCGGGACTGGACCCCGGAGCATGTCCTGGAAAACCTTCTCAAAGAGGTGCGGGAGCGGGTGGGCAGTGAGCGGGTTCTTCTCGCCGTCTCCGGCGGGGTGGACTCCTCCACCCTGGCCCTCCTCCTGGCCCGGGCCGGGGTGGACCACCTGGCCGTCTTCGTGGACCACGGGCTTTTGCGCCTGGGGGAGCGGGAGGAGGTGGAAGGGGCCCTTAGGGCCCTTGGGGTCAACCTCCTGGTGGTGGAGGCCAAGGACCGCTTCCTAAAGGCCCTGAAGGGCGTGGAGGACCCCGAGGCCAAGCGCCAGGTCATCGGGCGGGCCTTCGTGGAGGTCTTCAGCCAGGTGGCCCGGGAACGGGGGCCTTTCCGCTTCCTGGCCCAGGGCACCCTCTACCCCGACGTCATAGAGTCCGCCGGCGGGCACGGGGCGGCCAAGATCAAGAGCCACCACAACGTGGGGGGCCTGCCGGAGGACCTGGCCTTTGAGCTTCTGGAGCCCTTCCGGCTCCTCTTCAAGGACGAGGTGCGGGAGCTGGCCCTCCTCTTGGGGCTCCCCGACACCATCCGCCTCCGCCACCCCTTCCCCGGGCCCGGCCTGGCCGTGCGCATCTTGGGGGAGGTCACGGAGGAGGGGCTGGCCGTCCTCCGGAAGGCCGACGACATCTTCATCAACCTCCTCAAGGAGTGGGGGCTTTACGAGAAGGTGGCCCAGGCCCTGGCGGTCCTCACGCCCCTGAGGAGCGTGGGCGTGGCGGGGGATGAGCGGCGCTACGGGCACGTCCTGGCCCTCAGGGCCGTCACCACCGAGGACTTCATGACCGCCGACTGGGCCAGGCTCCCCCTGGAGTTTTTGGACGAGGCCGCCCGGCGCATCACCCGTAGGGTGCCGGAGATCGGGCGGGTGGTCTACGACATCACCTCCAAGCCCCCCGCTACCATAGAATGGGAGTGATGGGCGAACCCGCTAGGGTCCTAAAGCGGCTTTCCCCGGAGGCCTACCTGGAGCTGGAGGCCTCCTCCCCCGTTAAGCACGAGCTTCTGGAGGGCGTCCCCTACGCCATGGCCGGGGCGGGCCGGGCCCATAACCTCGTCGTGAGCAACCTCCACTACCTCCTCTATCCCCTGGCCCGCAGGAAGGGGTGCCGCCTCTACGTGGCGGACATGAAGCTGAGGGTGGGGGAAGCCGCCTTCTACTACCCCGACCTCATGGCGGTCTGCGCCCCTCCCCCGGAAAACCCCTTCTACGAGGAAGCCCCCTGCCTGGTGGTGGAGGTCCTCTCCCCCCGCACGGAGGCCGTGGACCGGAGGGAAAAGCTCTGGCGCTATCTTTCCCTCCCTTCCCTAAAGGGCTACCTCCTGGTGAGCGCCGAAAGGCCCCTGGTGGAGCTCTACCGCAAGGAAGGGGAGGAGGTGCTCCACCAGGCCCTCGAGGCGGGGGCGCTTATCCTCCCCTGCCTGGAAGGCGCCCTTTCCGTGGAAGCCATCTACGCCGGGATTGACCTGGAGCCCCAAGGGGGGTAGGCTGAAGGGGAAAGGAGGTGAACCTATGCCCACCTTTATCGTCCTGAGCACCCTGACGGACGACGGCGCCGAGACCCTGGTCAAGAACCCCGAGCGCATCAAGGAGGTGAACGGGGAGCTGGAGCGGGACTTCGGGGTCAAGGTGGTGGCCCAGTACGCCGTCCTGGGGCCCTACGACTTCGTCAACATCGTGGAGGCAGAGGACAGCCTGGCCGTGGCCCGGGCCATGCTTCACCTGGCCTCGAGGGGAAGCGTCAAGACCACCACCCTGGAGGCCATCCCCGTGGCCGACCTGATCGCCCGGCTCAAGTAGTGGAGGTCCTGGAAACCTCGGTCTACGCCGAAGACCTGGAGAAGGCCCGGGCCTTCTACGAGGGGGTCCTGGGCCTTCCCTGTTTTCAGTTCAAGCCTCCCCGGCACGCCTTCTTCCGCGCGGGGCGGGGGGTCTTTCTGGTCTTCAACCCGGCCCTCACGGAGAAGGAGGAAGCCCTCCCGCCCCACGGAGCCCGGGGAAGCGTCCACGTGGCCTTCCGGGTGGAAGAGGAGGAGCTTCCCCTCTGGGAAGCGCGCCTGAAGGCGGCGGGCTACCCCGTCTTTTGGGCCCAGTGGCCCGGGGGGAAAAGCCTCTACACCCAAGACCCCGCGGGCAACCTGGTGGAGCTGGCCCCCGGAAGGATATGGGGCCTTTAGGGGGAAACGTGGGGGATACCCTAGCCCAAGCCCTCGCCCTCCTGGAGGAGGGGAAGGACCGGGAGGCCCTGGCCTTCCTCCTCACCCCCAGGAAGGCCCCCTGGAGGCGGAACGCCTGGGAGAGGACCTCGAGGTCTGGGAGGCCCTCCTGGAGAGGCTACCCCCGGAAGACCCCCGCCTCCCCATCGCCCGGGCCCGGGTGGCGCGGCTCAGGAGGGAGTGGGGCCTCTAGAGCCCAAGCCCCGGGGGCCGGCAGTGGGGGGCGAGGCACTGGGGAAGGACCCCAGAGCCCCCGAGGAGGGCGAGGAAAAGCCACAAGAGCCGCATGTTTAAAGGCTACCTGGGCTTACGTAACCTCCGCGTAACGCCAAGGAGCCTTTATGAGAGCTTCCTGAGTTACGTGGACGTTACCTTCCCCTTGCTATCCTGGGGCTAACCCGCAAGGGGGTGAAGGAGATGCTCAAGGAAGTCCTGGAGGTCAAGGTCAGCGGTTGGGTGCGGTTGGTTATATTCCTAGGACTATGGGTGGTTTTTCTAAATCTTCTTGCGGGGTGCGGGCGGGAGACCGCCGCTAGAACGCCTTCTCAACCCCCTTCTCAAACGAGCAGTTGGGTGGAGCTTGCGCCTGGGATCCGCTACCAGGAAAGGGAAGGTGGGTTTTCACTGGAGATATCACCACCATTACTAACCGAGGAAAGCGTGCGGAAGTTCACAGAGTTTGCTCAGCGGAGAATGGCTCAGGCGGCCTACCCGGAGGAGAAAGAATCCTGGGAGGAAAACTTGCGGTTTGTGGAGGAGCAGTACGCTCTTTGGTCGGATGAGGAACTGGTTGTAAGCGCACTAGAATACGCCATTTCAAGCAGGTTTCCTCTTCCCCAGGAGGAGGCGCAACGCCAGGAGCTCAGGGCGAAGCTCAGGGAGGTCGTCCGGCAGATGAAGCGGCATGGCCCGGACAATCTTCCCCCGGATGATTATTGGCAAAATCTGCTCCCAGAGCTGAAAACCCCCTGATAGAGGAATGGTGGCGGGCCCAGACTGGGATCCAGCAATTCCATCCTCCCTTTTACAGGAGGCATCTAGATGTACGCCAAATTTACCCAACTCAAAGCAGAGGTTATCTTGACGATTCAGGTCCTGAGGCGCTACTGGTTTAGTAACCTCGTGGGCTTCTTTGTGGACTTAGTATACTTTTACGCCATCCTTGTGGCTGTACGGAGCCTGGTGCCGGGAGAAAACCTGCCAGGCACCCCTTCCTTGATCTTGATGTATACGGTCCTCCAACTCACCTTGGGCTTTTACACCTCTTTCTATCGCTTCCTGCGCAACGATGCGCTCCAAGGCACTTTGGAGCACCTAGCCCTAGCTAGAGGAGGCCTACTGAGTCAGCTTTTCGTGAGGCTTGCGGTCCAAGGCGCCTACATCATCCTGCAAAGCCTCCTAGTTCTCCTGATCCTCGTGGCGCTTACGAAGGTGAGCCTAGAGATTACCCCTTGGTGGCCCCTGGGGGTTGGAGTGGTCTTGCTGGCTGCGGTGGGGCTTTCCCTGCTCATGGGAGCGCTTGGTCTTTACTTCAAGGAGATAGACAACGTGTTCACCCTCATTCAGTTCATCCTCATCCCTTACTTCCTCTCTTTCATTCAATGGCAGCCCTACATGGCCTACCTCCCCTTCGCCCCGGGAGCCCACCTGGTGCGGCTTGGGCTCACGGGGGGCGATTTTGACCGGGGTATTTTCCTCCTGGCCCTCTTTCAGGGTCTTTTCTTGTTCGCCGCCGGGCTTCTCGCCATGGTCTACATGTACCGCATGGTCCGCAGATGGGGTATATTGGGGAGGTTCTAGGAGGCGTGATGCTCTGGCAACTTTGGAGTGAGCTCCTCTTGGAATGGAACCTGACCAAGCGCTACTGGTTTGACCAGGTGGCGGGGCTTTTGGCCTCGGTTCTCTTCTTCTACTCCATGGTCCTTGGCCTGGAGAACCTGACCCCTGAGGGCCTGGCGAGCCTGGGCCTGGATGTGGGCCCCTTACTCCTCCTCTTCGCCGCCTTCAGCATAGTGGTGGGCACCTTTCAGTCCGTGGCGTACAACGTGCAGTCCGAGGCCGCCCAAGGCACCCTGGAGCACCTGGGCCTGGCCCGGGGAGGGCTCCTTTGGCAGCTCCTCCTCCGCTCCTTCGTGCGGGGTCTTGCAGGCATCACCACCGGCCTCCTTGTCCTTCTCCCTCTCGCTCTTCTCCTGGGGGTGCGGCTCGCCCCCGCTCCCTGGTGGCCCCTGGGCCTTTTGCCCCTTTACCTCGCCGCCTTGGGCTTTGCCCTCGCCATGGGGGCCCTGGCCCTCTACTTCAAGCGGGTGGACGGCTTCTTCACCATCGTCCAGTTCCTCTTCCTGCCCTACTTCTTCTCCCTGGTCCGGTTTGAGCCCTGGATGGCCCCCCTGCCCTTCGCCCCGGGGGCCTACCTCCTCCGGATGGGCTTCACCGGGGAGGGGCCGTCCTTGGCCCTGGTGGGCCTGGCCGCTTTCCAGGCCCTCCTGTTCCTGGTCCTGGGCTTTGTCGCCATGGCCTGGGTTTACGCTGTGGTGCGGCGAAGGGGCCTTTTGGGGAGGTACTGATGCGGCTTCTGGTGCAGAACGTCCACAAGCGCTTCGGGAAGCTGGAGGCCCTGAAGGGGGTGAGCCTGGAGCTGGCCCCGGGGGAGATCCTGG
>Ga0079992_120276_pt1 | contig 14517 bp, 9 predicted proteins | sample FaiFalFF_MnMetaG_3_FD_69197 | JGI IMG/M metagenome (GOLD analysis project Ga0079992, IMG submission 69197) | Freshwater microbial communities from Yellowstone National Park, Wyoming, USA - Fairy Falls B (FF_Mn_B) MetaG (SPADES assembly) (version 2) | ecosystem: Environmental > Aquatic > Freshwater... | reverse complement strand
TATCAACTTTTATCCGGTGGAGGCGGCGCGTCGGTCCAATCTTCGGCATCGTCCGATTGGGCTGGGCCTTATGGGATGGCATTATTTGCTGATGCGGCTGGGGATTCCCTTTGACAGCGAGGAGGCGGTGGAGCTGGCTGACGAAGTGATGGAGCGGATAGCGTATTATGCGTATGAGGCTTCCAGCGACCTAGCTGTGGAGCGGGGGCCTTATCAGACTTTTCCGGGTTCCAAGTGGGATCGCGGCCTCCTCCCCCCAGATACCATAGAGCTACTGGAAAAAGAGCGAGGACTTCCCATTCAGGTCAAGCGGGGGGGGAAGTTAGACTGGGATGCCCTCCGCAAAAAAATCCAAACCCAAGGCATGCGCAACTCCAATGTACTGGCTATCGCCCCCACCGCCACCATCTCCAATATCATGGGCAGCTCGCCATCCATTGAGCCTCTTTACAGCAATATGTATGTCAAAAGTAACCTTTCGGGCGACTTCGTGGTGCTTAATCCCTACCTCGTCAAAGACCTCAAAAAGCGCGGCCTTTGGACGGAACGTATCCGCAAAGAGCTCAAGTACTTTGACGGAGACCTCTCCCAGATAGAGGGTATTCCTGCCGACCTTGTTAGGCTTTACAAGACGGCTTTTCAGATTTCGTGGAGGACCATCATAGATGCAGCGGCCCGTCGCCAAAAGTGGATAGACCAGTCTCAATCGCTCAACCTTTACTTAGCCCAGCCCGACATGAAGGAGCTAAGTCACATGTATCGTTATGCTTGGCATGCTGGCCTCAAAACCACCTATTACCTGCGCACTCTGGGCGCTTCTGCGATTGAGAAGAGTACCGTCTCCAAATCCGAAATTATCGGGTCGGACTCTACCTTAGCTTCTGGAGCGCCGCTTCCCCCTTCGTCTGCTTGTCGGTGGGACCCCTCCAAAGACGCCGAGGGCTGCGAAGCCTGCCAGTAAGCCAAACTTTTTTCGTACCTTTATGGGGATATGCGTATTTCCGCAGGAAGCACGGTCACCGTGCAGTACAAGCTTTTCTCGGTAGATAACCGATTGCTGTATGAGAGCGAAGAGCCTCTTACATTTACCGTAGGTGAGGATGATATCCTTCCGGCTTTTGAGGCTAACCTAATGGGGCTAAGTGCGGGCGATAAACATCGCTTCACCCTTAGTCCCGAAGAAGCCTACGGGGCCTATCAAGAAGAGTTAGTTTTCACGCTTAGTCGGCAGCAGCTAATGGACGATGGAGAGGACATTGCTCCGGGGCAGACGCTGACTCTTTTTACGCCGGAGGGGGAATCCATCCTGGTGACTGTGGTGGATGTAACAGACAGTACGATCACAGTAGATGCCAATCATCCCTTAGCTGGACAAACGCTTATTTATGAGGTGGAAGTTTTAAATGTGGTCTGACATGCCGGAGGCGGGGGCTTCGGGATGGCAGCCACTTGAGCAGCTGGCGGTTATTGGCAGAGCGACGACGTCTATTCGGATTGGGATTCCGCGGGAGCGGAACTTGCAGGAGCGTCGGGTAGCGCTCACGCCTGCGGCGGTGAAGACTTTGGTAGCCCGAGGACATCAGGTTTTTATTGAGCACAAGGCTGGGGAACAGGCGGCTTTTCCCGATCGGCTCTATACGGAAGCCGGGGCCTCCATCGTTTATCAACCCGAAGACCTCTTTCAAGCCGCCGATTACGTGGTCAAAATCGCTCCCCTATCAGAAAAAGAAATAGAATTCCTCCGTCCCAAACAGGTCGTTTTTTCAGCCGTACATCTGGGATCGGTTACTCCTGACCACATTAAGAAGCTCCTTCAGAAGAATATCACGGCGATTGGCTATGAGTTTTTGCAGGCGAAAGATGGGAGCTTGCCCATTATGCGGATTATGAGTGAGATAGCTGGGCATAGTGTGATGCAGATTGCGGCGGAGATTTTAGCGCGGGAGGGGCGGGGGATGCTTTTAGGGGGGGTTACGGGGGTGCCGCCGGCCCGAGTCGTGATCTTAGGAGCGGGAACGGTGGCCCTGCATGCCTGCCGTATTGCTTCCAGCATGGGCTGCGCCGTAACCGTTTTGGATGAGGAAGTCTATCGCCTTCAACGTCTCAAGAGTCTGCTGGGCGATTATGGCCTTTCTACGGGGTTGATTCAGCCAGACCTTCTCTATGAGCTTTTGCCCCAGACGGATGTGCTGGTTGGAGCCCTCTACCGTAAAGGGGCCGGTGCCCATGTGGTCGTTACGGCGGATATGGTCTCTCGCATGCCCGAAGGAAGCGTCATCATTGATGTGGCCATTGACCAAGGGGGGAATATTGAGACGAGCGTGCAAACGACGCACGACCTACCTACTTTCGTCAAGTATGGGGTTATTCACTATTGCGTGCCGAACATTCCTTCTCGGGTGGCGCATACGGCCTCTTGGGCTTTGAGCAATGTGCTGCTGCCGATACTTTTGCGCATTGGGGATTATGGGGGGCTGCGGCCTCTTTTGCGTACGGGCCATATGCTTCGCACGGGGGTCTACGCTTATCACCAGCACCTCACTAACCATACTCTTGCGCGCCTTTTTGGCATGGAGGCGTTAGATATAGATATGATGGTCGTATGAAGCCGGTAGAGCTGCTTCATGTGGATTATATAGCGGGGGTTCCTCCTTACCTGCGGGGGCCCTACGCCAGCATGTACTTAGGGAAGCCCTGGACGATTCGGCAGTATGCGGGGTTTTCCTCGGCGGAAGAGAGCAATGCCTTTTATCGGCAAGCCCTGGCCTCTGGTCAAACCGGTCTCTCCGTAGCTTTTGACTTACCTACGCACCGGGGATATGACTCCGATGATCCGCGCGTCATTGGCGATGTGGGCAAAGCCGGGGTAGCCATTGACACCGTGGAGGATATGAAGATTCTATTTGACGGAATTCCCCTGGACAAGGTCTCCGTCTCCATGACTATGAATGGCGCTGTCATCCCTATTATGGCGTTCTTTATCGTGGCGGCTGAAGAGCAGGGCGTTCCCCCCGCTAAACTCTCCGGCACCATCCAGAATGACATTCTCAAAGAGTTCATGGTGCGCAACACCTACATCTACCCCCCCGAACCCTCCATGCGGATTATTACGGACATTTTTGCCTATCTTTCGCGAAACCTGCCGAAGTTTAACTCTATTAGCATCAGTGGGTATCATATTCATGAGGCGGGGGCCCCGCCGGATATGGAGCTGGGTTTTACGCTGGCGGATGGAATAGCATATGTGCGGGCGGGTTTGGAAGCGGGGCTGTCTATAGATGAGTTTGCGCCGCGGCTGAGTTTCTTTTTTGCGATTGGGATGAACTTTTTTGCGGAGGTGGCGAAGCTGCGGGCGGCTCGGCTTTTGTGGGCGGCGATCATGCGGGATATGGGAGCGCAGAATCCGAAGTCGTTGGCTCTGCGAACGCATTGTCAGACCTCGGGATATAGTTTGACGGCGCAGGACCCCATGAATAACATTGCGCGCACGACGATAGAGGCGCTGGCGGCGGCACTTGGCGGCACGCAATCTCTACATACGAACTCCTTTGATGAAGCGCTGGCTTTGCCCACACCATTTTCCGCGCGCATTGCCCGTAACACGCAGATCTTTTTGCAGCGGGAGGCGGGCATTTTACGGCCGGTAGATCCGCTGGGAGGGGCTCATTTCGTAGAGCAGCTGACATTAGAGCTGGCGCAGGCTGCTCGCCGCTGGATAGAAGAGGTAGAAGCTCTTGGGGGCATGCCCGCAGCCATAATGGCGGGATGGCCGCAGCTTCGCATTCAGGAGGCCGCAGCTAAGCGACAAGCTCGCTTAGAAAGCGGCGAGGATGTCTGGGTGGGCGTCAATCGCTTCTTAGTGCCAGATGCCCCACCACCCCCTATCCTCAAGATTGACAACCGAGCTGTGCGCGCTCGCCAAATTGAACGTCTTCGGGCCGTGAAGGCCAGCCGTGATGAGAAGGCCGTACAGGATATCTTGGAGCGGCTCTATCAGGCGGCGGCTTATAAGACGGATAACCTTTTAGCGGTGGCGGTGGAAGCGGCGCGGCGCCGCGCCACGCTTGGAGAGATTTCTGCTGCCATGGAGCGGGCCTGGGGCCGCTACGAGCCCACCATGCAGATCGTTACCGGCACCTATCAGAAGCAGTTTGAGGGTACCGATGCCTGGGAGGCCATCCAAAAGCGTATCCAAGCTTTCATTCGGCGGTATGGGCGGCGTCCCCGTATCTTGATCGCTAAAATGGGTCAGGATGGGCATGACCGCGGGGCTAAGGTGGTGGCTTCAGGTTTGGCGGACTTGGGGTTTGATGTGGATCTAGGCCCCCTCTTCCAAACCCCCGAAGAAGTGGCCCGCCGAGCCATTGAGAACGACGTGCATTTTATTGGGGTTTCTTCGCTGGCTGGTGCTCATGATACTTTGGTGCCTATTCTGATTGAGCTTTTGCGGCAGTATGGACGAGAAGACATTGCTGTAACTGTGGGGGGGATTATTCCGCCTGATGACATGCCGGCCTTGCAGGAGGCTGGGGTGAAAGCGATTTTCCCGCCGGGGACGCCATTATTCACGATTGCGCATCAGCTTTTAGACTTATATGAGGACGCTTCTCGCCAGGTGGTGGAGTCAGTGGGAGGTGCATAGGCTGGAGCAGCTGGTGGGGCGGGAGGCTGAGGTGCAGCGGCGGCTATTGAGGGAGCTTTTGAGGTGGGGGGTCCAAACGAAGTTTGGGCGGGAGCATGGGCTGGAAGCAGGCCTGAGTTACGAGGAGTTTCGGGCTCGGGTGCCGCGTTATACCTATGAGAGTTTGTGGGAGAAGTACTGGCAGGCGGCTTGGCAAGGGGAGCCTGACCAGACCTGGCCCGGCCTCCCGGCTTATTTCGCTAAGACTTCCGGCACGACGGCGGGCGCTAAGTTTCTTCCTATTACTCCTGAGAGCGTTCCTACGCATGTGCGTGGGGCTCGCTTGACCCTGGCTTTTTACATAGTGAATACGGGGCGGGCGGATTTCGTGAATGGGCGGTGGCTTTTCCTTTCGGGAAGTCCCGCGCTGGAAAAAACCCCTGCGGGTATTCCGTACGGGCGCCTCTCTGGCATCGTTCATCACTGGGTACCTCGCTACCTCACGAAAAATCGCCTCCCCTCCTACGAAGTCAATACCCTGGAAGACTGGCCCCAGAAAGTAGAAGCCATTCTTCGGGAGGCCCTACCGCTGTCTCTGACGCTGATTTCGGGGATTCCTCCCTGGATTGTACAGTTTTTGGAGACCTTGCAAGCTTTCTCGGGCCGGAGCGCTAAAGAGGTCTGGCCTCATCTACAGGTGTATGTCCATGGAGGGGTGGATTTTCGTCTTTATGAGGGGCGGTTGCGGGAGCTGATGCCGGGGGTGGATTTTGTGGAGACTTTTCCGGCGTCGGAGGGTTTTTTTGCGTTTCAGGATACGGAGGAACGGGAGGCTGGGCTTCGTCTGCTGGTGGATAATGGGGTGTTTTATGAGTTTATTCCTTTGGAGGAGGCGCAGGAGCCGCAGGGGCGGCGGTATCCGTTGTGGGAGGTGGAGGTGGGGCGCAAATATGCGATGGTGATCACGACGAATGCGGGTTTGTGGGCGTATGATTTGGGAGATGTAGTGGAGTTTGTCTCGGTGCGGCCGTATCGGGTGCGGGTGGTAGGACGTGTGAAGAATCATCTGAGTGCCTTTGGAGAGCATGTGATTGAGGCGGAGGTGGAGGGGGCGATAACGGCAGCTGCTCAGGCGTCTGGCGCTCAGGTGGGCGAGTTCACGGTGGGTCCTCGTCTGACTTCTCCCCCCTGCCATGAATGGGTCATCGCCTTCCTATCCCCCCCTGAAAATCCCCATACCTTCGTAGAGGTTTTAGACGCTACCCTCCAAAAGCTCAACCCCTATTATGCCGACCTTCGGCGGGGAGAAATCTTGACTCGTCCTGTCGTTTATACTATCCCTTTAGCGCAGTTTTATGGGGTGCTCTCGGACTTAGGCAAGTTTGGCGGCCAAAATAAACCCCCCCACCTTAAAAGCGATCGCAGTCTTTTAGAGCGGCTTTTACCTTTGGCCAAGCCTCTTCTTGAAGCTCCTGTTTCATGAGAGGGTTTCTCTTACTCAATCTGCTCTGGGGAGTTGTTTTGCGGGATACGATTGCGGACCCGGCCATCTATACGGTTCAGTTTTACCGTGGGCAAAATACGCTTTCGTTTCCCTATTTAGGGCTGGGGGAAAATCAGGTGCTGACTTTGGAGTTTGATGAGCTGCGGGAGGGGGGAGTTTCGGACTTTTGGGTGCGTATTCAGCTTTGCAATCGGTATTGGGAGCCTTCGGCTTTGCCGCTTACGGAGTACTGGCCGGCCTTTGTGTCGGATCGGATTACAGATTTTAGCTTGTCCGTAGGCACGCGAGTGCCCTATGTGCATTATCGGTATCAGCTTCAGAATCATTTTCAGCGCAGTGGGCTGTATGTCATAGAGGTCTTTCGGGAAAATAATCCTGCTTTTTTGGTGCTTCGGCGGCGCTTTTATGTCGTGGAAAATGCGGTGCAGGTGGTGCCGGATTGGGGCAGTCAAGTCGTAACCGGGGCTCGGCAGCGGTTTCAGTCGCTGGCTTTTAAGGTTTTTCCTCGGGGCCTTCGGTCTGTACAGAACTATCAAGAGTTTTTCTGCGGCGTTTTGCAAAATGGCCGTTGGGATCGGGCATATTTTCAGCTGAAGCCGACTTTTTTGGGGCAGGATTATTTGGAGTATCGGTTTCAGCCTGGTTTGGACATGGAAGCGGGGAATGAGTTTCGGATGTTGGACTTACGGAGTATTTTGCGGCGGCGCAGCTTTCAGGTGGAGCGGACGCTCTGGAGCGATTCGGGGGTGGTGGTGCTTTTGGCGCCCGAGCGTCCTCGAGCGGGGGGGGTATATTTTAGCCAGTATGACCTCAATGGGCGGTTTCTCATTCAGGTTCAGGACTTGCCCATAGATACTTTGGGGCGTTGGGCAGGGCGGGACGAACTCAGTGCTACGCAAGCAGATTATTTCTGGGTGGAGTTTCGCTTGCAAGCGGAAAGGTATGCTCAGCCCGTGTATGTGGTGGGGGGATTTATGGGGTGGAGCCCCGATGCTCGGTATGAGCTTTTATATGATGAGGCGCGGGGCGAATACCGGCGCCGCATTCGGCTGAAACAGGGGGTGTATGACTATATGTATGCGCTTTATGATGCGCAGAACGGGTACTTTCGGCCAGAGGCTATTGAGGGAAGCTACTTTGAGGCGGAAAACATCTACCTGATTGTGGTGGGGTATCGGGGCTTTACAGACCGGGAGGATCGGATTGTAGGGCATCGGTGGATCGGGGTGTATGAGTGAGTAACTTTGAGGGATGGAAGTGCAGCTGGTAGAATGCCCCCGCGATGCTTGGCAGGGCTATCCCCACATTGTACCGACGGAGGTTAAGGTGGCTTACCTTTCGGCATTGTTAGAAGTAGGGTTTCACACACTGGATGCGGGTTCGTTTGTTTCGCCGAAGGCTGTGCCTCAGATGGCCGATACGGCGGAGGTTTTTGACCGACTTCCATGGGCTCAGTATCCGCAGACGGGCCTGCTGGTCATTATTGTGAATGAGAAGGGCCTCGCTCGGGCTGTGTCTCATCCGGCTGTGCGATATGTAGGATATCCCTTGTCCCTGTCTGAGACTTTTCAGCAGCAGAATGCTCGGCAAACCGTGGCAGAAGCTAAGGCCTTTGTCCCCCAACTCGTACAAGCCTGTCAGCAGGCCCAGAAGGTGCCCGTCGTATATCTTTCCATGGGCTTCGGAAATCCTTATGGAGAGGCGTATTCGCCTGAGATGGTGGTAGAAATGGGCATATATCTGTGGGAGATGGGCGTGCCTATTGTGTCTTTGGCGGATACGGTGGGCATAGCGACACCGGAGGAGGTTTTTAGTACCTGTAGCAAGGCGGTCTCAGCTGTACCTGGTGTAACATGGGGGGTTCATCTGCATGCACATCCGGAGAATGCCCGAGCGAAAGTGGAAGCGGCCTGGGAAGCTGGTATTCGGCGTTACGATAGTGCTTTGGGGGGTTATGGGGGATGCCCATTTGCTGGCACACCCCTGGTCTCCAATCTCCGAACCGAGACCCTCTTGGAGTTCCTCCGGGAGCGGCTTAAGACGTTAGCCATTCGGGAGGAGGCGCTATTTCGGGCGCAGGCCCTTTTGCCAGAGGCATTTCCGGCGGGATAAGTTTGACAGGCTGCGCAGCGCCTGCATGACCACCCGAACCCCCTGCGAGCTACTCTGAGGCACCCCTCATTCAGTAAAACAGCGTGCGGCCACCATGCCGGCAGCCGCACGCCGAAGAGAGCCAGGCAACGAAAGCTGGGTGGCTATTTCACCACCTGCCAGGTGAGGGAAGCAGGGGTGCCGCCGAAAAGAATAACTTGCACCTTATAGGTGCCTGCGGGAAACGAAGGCAAATCGTAGAAATAGGCGCGCGGCCGCGTAGAAAAGACTTCTCGCCCCTGCGTGTCCCATATACGAAGCACTTCTATGATGGCAGCGGCCTCTAAGCGAGAGGTAGAGGAGGTAGGATTAGGATAGAGCCGCAGAAGCTCAGCAGAGCTAAAAGGGGGCATGATGCTGGTGGTGCCTACGTAGTGGCAGTTAGAGGTATCCCGACAGCTGGTGGCGGTATTCTCAATGATAAGGGCATACCAGCCAGACGAGGTAGGCGTGAAGGCGCTGCCTGTTCCCACGACTTGATTCGTATTGCAGTCGTACCAAGTGCAGTTATAGCCGGTGTTCTGGCAGGTGGTGTTGGAGAGGGTAGTACCCGAGATAGAGATGGTGGTGTCAGCTGGTGCGTGAGGGGTTACGACGGCGGGGTTAGTATAAGCAGTGCAGCCAGAAGGAGCCTGCGCAGTAGCCCAGTAGGTGCCGGGCGAGGTCACGACAAGAGTGGAGCCGGTAGCCCCGGTATTCCAGGTGTAGGTGGTGCCTGCTGGGCCGCCCGAGGCAGTAAGGGTCACGCTACCGCCCCGACACAAAACGGTATTAGCTGGCGAGACGGAGACGGAAAAGCTATTCGGACAGGAAACGACGGCTCGCCAGCCGGAATAGTTGACACCACCGTCTAAGGTGAAGCGGATGAGGAGGCTATCGCCGCCCGGGTTGATGGGATTGCCGCTATTAGGGAGGGAGCTCCCGCTAAAGCTGCCAAGGGAAGAAGCGCCGGATGGGCTGATCCGCCACAGCCTTAGAATGTCATAGCCCGATTCGGTGCTGAACTGCGTAAACTGGATACTCACGCCACAGCCGCTGGGGGAGATAAGCAGGAGAGAGTCATTAGCGTTGTTTCTGTAGTTGGCGTCAGGGCCCCCATCCTCATAGAGGATGAGGTTACATTGGCGGCGGATACCGCGACCCTGCATCCAGGTGATAGAGGGCTGGGGGGTAGAGGTGCATTCAACAATGCCGTGCCAGCCGGCCGCGCCCGGCGAAGCAGCATCCGCCTTAAAGCGAAAGGTAAGGCAGGTACCCGGTACCTGGAGAGCGATCTCTTCTCCCTTATTGCCTAGCACGTAAATGCCAAGAAGACGAGTGGGATCTACCGAGGGCCCTTCATAAGCCCATAACGTATCTCCCGCAGCCAGGACGAACTGATAGGGGAAACGCACTCGCAGATACGCAGTGGGATCATCCGGACAAAAGGTAAATGTGCGGTCCTGCGGATAGGTATAGCCGCCAGCAGGGCCTCCATCATCATAGAAAAGGGCGCTACAAGTCGTTACACTCTGGACGGCATTGCTCAAGGTATAGGTAGGGGGAGCGAGAAGGCCTGCACATTGGACGGTAGCGACCCAGCCACTAGAGTTGGTACCTGCATCGCTGAAGAAACGTATCGTGAGCATGGGACCAGAGGAGAGGATAACCGGAGGTAGGGTGCTTCCACTCCACTTGCCAATGAGCGGGCTGGTGGTAGTGGGGCCGTCATAAACTTCCAACCAGTCATAGTTTGACTCAGTACTGAAACTGAAAAACTGCAGTCGCAAGCGCTGAGCCTGGTTCTGGCTAACGAAGGTGATAGTGTTGTTCTCGTTATTAGCGTAGTTGCCGTAGTTGCTCCGTCCATTGTCCGCAATGAGGCCTGGGCTGCCGCTATCGTAAAAGCGGTAGGTAGTTCCACAGGCGATGGTTCGCACACCACTTCCCATGTAGGTAGTAGGCGATGGTGGGGAGGCGGGCGCACAGCTTATGACCGCCCCCCATCCCGGACCCACATTGCCATCAAAGTCGGACCTGAAATGAAAAATCAGGCTATTTCCTGATGCGGTGGTGAGAAGAGTTTCGGCGCGACTGCTACCTGGAGCGAAGAGAGCCAGAAGATTATCAGGAGTCATAGTATTTTCGTACACCCACAGGGTGTCGCCGCTACCTAGAGAAAGTTGATAGGGGAAAGCCACCATCAGGCGGTCGGTGGGGTTGGCAGGGATGAAGGTGACGGTGTCATCTACGGCCTCTGGATAGACGTTATGGGGGCCGCCCCCGTCGTAAAAACTCACAGGGGTGCCACAGCTTACAGGGATAGAAGGACTTCCGTCGGAGAGGTCGTAACGGGTCAAGGTTCCGCCCACGCCAGGGGGTACGCACTCAATCAGGGCCGACCAGCCAGCATAGGTCGTGCTGCCATCCGAATTAGAAAATAAAGGTAACGGTATCCTGAGTGGAGATAAGGGAGGCAGGAAAGGTGGAGCCATTGAGTCGCCACATTAGGCCTGCCCGGACAGGGCCACCCGGTGTAACATTCCCGTCGTAGACCCAGAGGTGGTCACAGCAGGTTTCCAGAGAGGAACTATTGAATCGGATGCGCAGGCGGCGTCCTGGGCTGACAAAGCGCACCGTGTCTCGGCGATTGTTGGAGTAGTTGCCAGAAGGTCCTCCATCGTCATAGAAGGCATAAGAGCCGCTACAGTTACAGCCGTTGGGGTCGGCGAGATTGATAACAAGTCCATTTGCGGCGTTGATGGAGCCGCAGCTCTGGGCTTTGACGAAGGAGTTCAGACTCCAGACAAGCGTGAAGGTCACGCCCACCTTCCTTAGAGTCATCAGGCGGTTCCTGTAAGCAAAGGTAAGAAGTTATTTCCAAAGGCACCAATACCGTCTTTTTCCCACCTCCATGCGGAATAACCCCACCCCCACTCCCTTCCCCATAAGCGGGGATATTTCCACCCCCTTTCGCATGCCAAAATGTTTTTACCTTTGTTTTTGGCACACATGCGGTGGCTGATTGTGGGGATAGGCGGGTGGCTATGGGCCCAGGCGAGTTCGTCCGTGTCCTTACCGGAAATTGAACGAGCATTAGCCCAAATGGGCCCTCTCATTCTCAACCATGAAGATATGGAGTTCAAAGACTCCCTCAATAGGGAGTTTATTGCGCTGTGGCTGAAGGCTTTTTCGGTGCCGGAAGCTTTTTCATATCCATTTGACTCGGTTGTTACGGTGTCGGACTTGTGCCCACCGGATAGTGCGTTTCGGATATTGACCTGGCAGATTGTAGATTTTGAGCAGCGGCAGCATTACTATTACGGGATTGTGGTGCGGCGGTGGCGCAAAGACAAAAAGTCTCCTTGGCAGGTTCGGGCCTATGTGCTGCAGGAGATTCCCGAGGTTCTTCAGGAAGATGATATTGAGCGGCGGACGCTGGACCACACGCAGTGGGTGGGGGCTTTGTACTATCACCCTCGGTATAGTAAGCATGGGGTGTTGCGCTATGAAGGGTGGGTGAAAGTTCCCAGGGGGCGGAAGTTAGTGAAAGAAAAGCTGGTGTACTACATACTTTTAGGCTGGAATGGCTATGATAAGCGTCGCAACTTCAAAGTCATTGAGACGATATTTTTTGATCCTCGGCAGCCGGAGAAGGTATTTTTTGGGGCGCCGGTGATTTATTCGGGGGCGGTGCCGAAGATGCGGATAATTTTACCTTATTCGGAGACGACGCCGCTTAGCCTTAATAAGGGCTGGTTTGTGCCGAAGTACGGTAGTCGGCGCCGCATAGAGGCGATAATATTTGACCATATTAGTACAGGGAGGCGTTCTCAGAAGACCCTTTGGGAGGACCCCCGGCCGTTTTTTGGGGCGGATGGGACTTATGATGCGCTGGTTTTTCTCAGGAGGGGATTATGGGAGGGAAGAAGGGGCATCTTAGTCTATCGTCGCAATGTCATTCCCTATGCGCCAGAAATAGAACATTACGATCCCAAAGTTATCTGGCGCCAGCGGCAGCAAGCCCTTCAGAAGCTCCGCCAGTATGGTCTCTCCCATTAAGGCCATAAAGAAGATTCCCTCGCGCTACTATATTATTGGCGGCTATGTTCTGGCCATGGCGTTTCTTTTATCGTGGTCGCATCGGGCGCCTTTTCCCCTGGCTGCCTTACAGGAAAAAGTCTGGTCGTATCGGGACCTGTATGCACCTTTTGAGTTTCGGGTTTATCAAGAGGGTGGGGAAAAATCAGACTCGTTAAACACCTTTCTGGTTCAGGGTCAGTTTGTATTTAGGCGCGATACTTTCGGGCATGACCGCTTGAGAAAGGTTTTGGATAGCCTCCTTCGCCGGCTCCCTCTAGACGAGGCCAAAGCCCTACGGCAGGCCTTCCTGTATGCTTATCGCTATGGCTATGTAGATATTCCGCTCCCCTCCGATGCCCGAGGAACCGCCCTTTTACATTATGCTCCCCAGGTGGAGGAGGAAGTTCCTATAGAAGCCTTAGTAGATACCCTTCGCCTGCGTCATTGGCTCTATCAGGAGTTTCCGAACGCCAAACATCTCTGGCCCCTCTTTAAAAGCTTCTTTCCCCCCGACTGCCAGTATGATCCGGCCTTGGCTCAGACCCACCTGAGAATATTCTCGGAGAAGCCAGAAATCTATTCTAATACCATCCAGAAGGGACAGCTGATCATTCGCCAGGGGGATAGCATTACTCCCCAAAAAGCCCAAGAACTCAAAAGTTTAGCTCTGGCCTATCAGCAAAGCCATGCCTTGCCTATCCGGGTCATCAGATTTTTAGGACTGGTCCTACTGGTTACGCTTATCACTTTCCTGACCCTATGGTACTTGCACATTACGCAGCGCCTCACCAAAGATAACAACCGCAACTTGGCCCTGATTCTGAGTATCTATCTCTTTACGACGATGATTGCCCTGGGGGTGCTGTCCCTGGAGCCGCTCTTAGCTTTCCAGAAGATACCTTTTTATCATCTTATTCCGCTGGCGATTGGGCCGATGCTGCTGGCGATCTTCTTTGATGATCGGGTGGGTTTCATCTCGGCGATTACGATTAGTGCCCAGGTAGCCCTTTTACTACCCGAACCCGTGGAGTTTTTCTTCGTGCATGGGATTAGTAGTATGCTCACGGTATTTCGGCTGCGGGCGGTACAACGCCGCTCCGATATCTTTCATGCGCTTTTGCTTTTAGGGCTGGGCTACACAGTCTCTTACTTGGGGTATCACCTTTACCGCGAGGGAAACTTCTCCTTGGTCTGGGAAGGGCTCATCTTCCTGTATGTTAATGCGGCGGTATGTTTAGCCACATACCCCTTGGTTTATCTTTTTGAGCGGGTTTTTGGCGTAAGTTCGGATATTAGTTTCTTAGAGCTTTTGAATACGCATCATCCGCTTTTGCGGGAGCTTTCGCAGAAGGCACCCGGCACTTATCAGCATAGCTTAGCGGTGGCTATTTTAGCGGAGGCTGCGGCCAGCGAGATTGGCGCTCACCCCCTGAAAGTCCATGTTATGGCCCTTTTTCACGATATTGGGAAAATCAAGAATCCCTCCTACTTCATTGAAAATCTGGCGGCTATTACGCAGGGCGCGGTTTCTAATCCGCACTTTGATCTTGATCCTCGGGAGAGTGCGCGGATTATCAAGGCGCATGTACGGGATGGGGTAGAGTTAGCCCGTAGATATAGGCTTCCCGAAGAAGTGATAGGAGGGATTCAGACGCACCACGGTACTACGCTCATAGCCTATTTTTGGGAGAGGTATCGCCGGCAGCCGGGCTTTAGACCGGAGGATGAGGCGGAGTTTCGGTACGATGGCCCTCTCCCGCGCACAAAGGAAGAAGCCATCCTCCATTTAGCGGATACTTTGGAAGCCAGTACGCGCTCGATGCGCGACCTGACACCCGAAAAGCTACGGGCCCATGTGCAGAGCATCATCAGCCAGCGCCTTCAAGAGGGGCAGCTCCAACACTCTTCCCTTACCTTTGCCCAGCTTAAGGCGCTGGAAGAAGTCTTTTACAAGCAGCTGCTTTCGCAGCACCACGGGCGTATTCAGTATCCTTCGGCGGCGCCTGCACCTGCTTTGAGCTCATAGGGATCTGTCTGTTTTTGGTCGGGGCTTATGCCGATTTCAAGAGTTTCTGAATGCGGGTCGGTGGTATTTTGTGGGGCCACTCCGCCCTGAAGGGGCGGAGCTACCATTTTGAGGTCAAGGCTTTCATAATGTGAAGAGGGGATGGGCGCGCCC
>Ga0079992_132260_pt1 | contig 14518 bp, 9 predicted proteins | sample FaiFalFF_MnMetaG_3_FD_69197 | JGI IMG/M metagenome (GOLD analysis project Ga0079992, IMG submission 69197) | Freshwater microbial communities from Yellowstone National Park, Wyoming, USA - Fairy Falls B (FF_Mn_B) MetaG (SPADES assembly) (version 2) | ecosystem: Environmental > Aquatic > Freshwater... | reverse complement strand
TTTAGTAAATCATGAGGGTCTAATTCACCTTCCGTTAAAGGATCGCCAGCTTCAACATTATCACCTTCATTTACAAGTAAGTACTTACCATACGGAACTTCATATTCTTTTGATTTTCCATCATCACCAACAATTTTAACTTTAAAATTACCCTTTTTCGTATCCATTTCAATAGTTTCAATTGTTCCAGCAAACTCAGATAGTATAGCCTTATTTCTTGGAACTCTTGCTTCAAATAACTCTTCAACCTTAGGCAAACCACCCGTTATATCTCTTGTTTTAGCAGTTATCTTAGGCAATCTCGCTATTATTTCACCAGGTTTAACAACATCTCTTTCTCTAAAATTCTTAATTTGTTTTGATTGTTTATATAGTTCATAAGCTCTTTGAGTAAGTCTTGCTTGATCAACTAAATAGATTTCTTCTAAAATTTTTCCTGTTTTCTCATCTTTAACACTAATTCTTGGATATGCTCTCTTTTGTCTTATTACTTCAATTACATATTCAACTTTTCCTTCTTGTTTCTCTTCCTTTAAGGTAAATCCTTCATCAACATCATAGAATTCAAGAACTCCTTTCTTCGTAACAATTATTGGAAGAGAATATGGCTCCCATTCAACTAATTTTTCACCTTGCTTTACATAAGATTTATCATTTACGAAAATCTCACTTCCATAAGGAACATCAAATAATTTTTCTCTACCATCTTTTGATATTATTCTAATTTTTCCTTTTTTGCTAATTACAATTTTCTTATCCTCTGTTTGAAGGACATTTATTCCAATATATTCAACCGTACCATCAAAGGGAGCTTCATAGTAATTCTTTTCTGCTATCTTCTCAGCAACCCCACCAGTATGGAATGTTCTTAATGTTAATTGAGTTCCTGGCTCTCCAATAGACTGAGCTGCTATAATACCAACCGCTTCTCCAATATCAACAATTTTACCTGTTGCCAAGTTCCTACCATAACATTTGGCACAAACGCCATATTCTGCCTCACAATATAGAACAGAGCGAACCACAACTTCATCTATTCCAAGTTTCTCTATTAATTCAGCCTTTTCCTCATCTATTTCCTCGCCTGCTTTTACAATAATCTCATTATTATTGGGGTTATATATATCATCAAGTGCAATTCTTCCTAAAATTTTAGAAGCAATTTTTGGACCTCTTATCGTTCTACCTCTTACTGTTCCACAATCTTCAATTGTAACAATAACATCTTGTGCAACATCTACAAGCCTTCTTGTCAAATAACCTGCATCAGCAGTTCTAAGAGCAGTATCAGACTGACCTTTTCTTGCTCCATGTGTAGATATAAAGTACTCCATCATTTTTAATCCTTCTTTTAGTGAAGAAATAACAGGAATTTCAATTAAATCACCAATTTCACCTTTCCTACTTGGTCTTGCCATTAAACCTCTCATTGCAGAAAGTTGCATTGTTTGAGTTATATTTCCTCTTGCTCCTGAATAAACCATCATATAAATAGGATTAAATCCATTCTTATCTTTTTCAAGAGCTTTTTCTAACTCAGATTTAACTTTCTCTGTTGTTATTTGCCATAAATCAACAACTTGTTGATAATGCTCAGCTCTGGATATTTCACCTCTTTCAAGTCTCTTATTTATTTTATCAAGTTCCTTAAATGTAGATTCAATAATTTCATACTTCTTTTCAGGTATAATAATATCATCTATACCAAATGTTGTTCCAGATTTAGTAGCATACTTAAATCCTAAATCCTTCATATTGTCAAGGAATTCAGCAGTTGCCCATTCACCAAGCAGTCTATGACACTTATAAACAATATCAGATATATCTCCCTTTTTTAGCTCCCTATTTATAAAACCATATTTTCTTCTATATTCAGAAGGTAAAATACTATTAAATAGAATTCTTCCTACTGTTGTTTCAACAAATTCCACAGGTGGAATACCTGAAAGTGGCTCTTCCTTTGATATAGGAACTTTTATTAAGGCATGTAATTCAATTATATTATTCTCGTATGCTTTTATTGCTTCATCTATTGAATAAAAAACTTTTCCTTCACCCTTAGCATTAGGTTTAACTTTTGTAATGTAATTTATACCAATTACCATATCTTGGCTTGCACTAGCAAGGGGTTTTCCATGGGCAGGTGAAAGAATATTATGAACTGACAATAATAACATATAGCTTTCAAGTTGAGCTTCAGGAGATAAGGGTAAGAATATAGCCATTTGGTCTCCATCAAAATCCGCATTATATGCTGCACAAACAAGTGGGTGTAATCTGATAGCTTTACCTTCAACAATTACAGGCTCAAATGCCTGAATGGATGGTCTGTGTAATGTTGGAGCCCTATTTAACCAAACAGGATGATTCCTTGAAACTTCTTCAAGTATCTCCCAAACTTCCTTTGTTCTCCTTCTAAGCAATTTTCTCGTTCCTCTTATATTCTCAGCAAGACCAAGCTCTTCCAATTTCTTTTCTATAAATGGTCTCCAAAGCTCAACTGCTATTTCTTTTGGAACACCAACTTGATGCATTCTTAACTCTGGACCAACAACAATAACACTTCTGGCGGAATAATCAACCCTCTTACCAAGCAGATTTCTTCTTAAAAGTCCTTTCTTACCCCTAATATCATCAGAAAGCGATTTTAATTTTCTATTTCCTCTACCTAAGACAGGTTTTCTTCTTCTTGAATTATCTAAAACTGCATCTACTGCCTCTTGTAGCATACGTTTATCATTTATAAGTATTGGTTCTGGTGTAGGAATATCTGATAAGAATTGCTTTAATCTATTATTTCTATAAATTACTCTTTTATATAAATCATTAATATCGCTTGAGCCAAATCTACCGCCTTCTAATGCTACAATTGGTCTAAGATCAGGTGGAATAATAGGAAGTACTTCTAATATCATCCAATGAGGTTCAATCCCTGACTCAACGAAAGCTTTAACAATTCTCAATTTTTGTAAAATTCTCTTTCTTACTATTACTGACCTTTCTATTTTTAATTTATAAGATAATTCATCATATAGTTTCTCTAATTTCGTTTTTCCACCTTCAACAGGCTCTGAAAATTCCCTTAGTAATTCCTTAATAGCAGGGGCACCCATTCCTGCTCTAAACGCTTTCTCACCAAATTCTTTAACCAATTCTTGATATCTATTTATTGAAAGAACTTCACCTTTTTTAATACCTGGAACTTTTCCAGGATCTAAAACAACATAAGAACCGTAATATAAAACATCTTCAAGATTTGGTTTAGATATATCAAGAAGCGTTCCCATAATTGAAGGTGGAATTTTATAAAACCAAATATGAGCTACGGGAACAGCCAATTTAACATAACCCATTCTTTCTCTTCTTACTCGTGAATCAGTCACTTCTACACCACATCTATCACATATAACACCAGCATACTTTTTACCTTTATATTTTCCACAAGAACATTCATAATCTTTTACAGGACCAAAAATTCTTTCACAAAACAATCCTCCTGGCTCTGGTTTTAACGTTCTATAATTTATTGTTTCACCTTTAATAACTTCACCAAGACCATATTCGCCTCTTTCCCTACCTTTCATCTCTGCATAAGACCAACTCATTATCGTTTCTGGATCAGCTAACCTTATAATAATAGATTTTATCTTTTTTGGTGATATTCTTGTTAAGCTATCTTCTTTAAATCTCTCTTTCATGATTTCCTCTCCTTTTCAGTTTTAACTTGAACATCTAAGCAAAGTCCTCTAAGCTTTTTAACTAAAACATTAAAGGATTCAGGCATAGCAGGCTCTGGTGGTAAATTATTTCTTATAATTGATCTATATAAGAGATTTCTACCAATTACATCATCACTTTTAACTGTTAATAATTCTTGAAGAGCATAAGCGGCACCATGAGCCTCAGCAGCCCAAACCTCCATTTCTCCAAACCTTTGACCACCAAAGTGTGCTCTTCCACCAAGTGGTTGTTGAGTAATAAGTGAATACTTACCAATACTTCTTGCATGAATTTTATCTTCAACCATATGGATAAGTTTCATTAAGTACATATAACCAACTGTAACAGGATAATCAAAATATTCACCTGTTCTACCATCTCTTAATCTAACTTTACCATCTTCAGGCAATCCTGCTAATTTTAATTGTTCCTTAACCTCTTCTAATGTAAGTCCTTCAAATACAGGACATGCATATCTTATGCCCTTTTCAGAAAGCTCAATAGCATAAGCCATAATTTCACTATCCTTGGCATTCTTTAAAAATTCAACAAATTCCTCATCTTTGTGTGGTTTGTAAATATCTAATAGAAATTGTCTTATTTTGGAAATGTCCTTCTCTTTTAATAAATTCCTTAATTTTTTAGTAAGCTCAACACCAGCCCAACCTAATAATGTTTCTAAAATTTGACCAACATTCATTCTTGACGGAACACCAAGAGGATTAAGAACAACATCAACAGGTGTTCCATCATCTAAAAATGGCATATCTTCAACAGGTGCTATTATTGAAACAACACCTTTATTTCCATGCCTTCCTGCCATCTTATCACCAACAACAAATCTTCTTCTTTGAGCAATATAAACTTTGACAAGTTGTATAACACCTGCTGGTAAATCATCACCCTTTTTAACTAACTCACTATCAATTTTATATTTTTCTTCAATAGAGTTTATAATTTTTTCTGCTTGCTCATAAAATTGATTTACTTTTTCAACAATTTTAATATCATCTACAAAATTTTCACCCCATTCAATTTCAAATGGGTTTTTAATCTTCCCTTTTGAAAATTTTTCACCTGCTTTAAAAACAACTTCACCATATTTATTCTTAACATCTTCTTTAAATTTAACCTTTTTTAATGTTTCTTCCAAAAGCTCTATAAGTCTATTTTTAACTCTTTGTAAGCTTTCTTTATAATTTCTTTCAACTTCATTTAGTCTTTCTTGTAAAATTTCCTTAGTAAGGCGATTTTCAGAATATTTTGTAAGAATAATTGTTTTTATAACTGTTCCACTAACACCTGGTGGCACTTTTCTTGATACATTTCTTGCACTTTTTAATTTCTCTCCAAATATCGCTTGAAGAAGCCTTTCTTCTGGTGTTAATTCCTTCTCACCTTCAGGCGATACTTTACCGACAAGTATATCATCTGGTTTAACTTCTGTTCCAACTCTAACGATCCCAAATTCATCAAGATTTCTTAAAGCTTCTTCACTTTCATTAGGTAAATCTCTTGTTATTTCCTCTGGACCTGCTTTTGTTTCTCTAACTTCAACTTCATAATCATCTATATGAATTGAGGTAAATATATCATCTTTCCAAAACCTTTCAGAAACAACAATAGCATCCTCAAAATTATAACCGTACCAAGGAACAAAAGCAACTAATAAATTCTTACCAAGTGACAATTCTCCATCTTTAACAGCGACCATTTCAGCAATAATATCACCTTTCTTAACCTTTTGACCGACTTTAACAACAGGAATATGATGGATTATTGTTCCTTGATTAGACCTTTGAAATTTTGCAAGCTTATATTCATCAATTCCAAAGAAATCATTTTCCTTTTCATCAGGAACAACAATAACTTTATAAGCATCAACATATGTAACAGTTCCATCTCTTTTTGCTAATATAAGTGTTCCAGAATCTCTTGCTATTTTTTGCTCCATACCTGTTCCAACAATTGGTGGCTCAGGTAAGAGTAAAGGAACTGCTTGCCTTTGCATATTTGAACCCATAAGAGCCCTATTAGCATCATCATGCTCTAAAAATGGAATTAGAGATGAAGAAGGAGAAACGAGTTGTCTTGGAGAAACATCAACAAAATCAACCTCTTTTGCTGAAACAATTTTATATGTCCTTCTATGTCTTACTAAAACTCTCTTTTCTAAAATTCTTCCATTTTTATCTACTTTAATATCACCACCTGCTATTTTATAATCAAATTCTTCATATGGTGGCACATATACAATTTCATTCGTTAATACTCCATTTTTAACTTTTCTTAAAGGTGTTCTAATAAAACCGAAGTCATCAACTTTCGCATATGTTGTTAATGACATAACCAATCCTATATTTTGACCTTCTGGTGTTTCAATAGGACAAATTCTTCCATAGTGCGAAGGATGAACATCTCTAACCTCAATACCAGCATTTTCCCTTGAAAGCCCTCCCTTTCCTAATGCAGAAATTCTTCTCTTATGAGTTAATTCAGATAAAGGATTCGTTTGATCTAAGAATTGTGAAAGTGTGTCAGTTGTAAAGAAATTGGAAAATGAAGCGGTTAATAACTTTGGATTAAATAATTTTTTAGGCGTTAAGTCTTCCATTTCTGTAAGCATTTTTTCTTTTATAGCTCTTGAAGCTCTAATTAAAGAAGCTCTAAAATGCTCGTATAGTCTTTCTCCAACAGTTCTAACTCTACGATTTGAAATATCATCTACATCATCTTCTGGCTCCTCACCCCTATACAAATTAATTAATCTTTTAATAATAACAACAACATCCTCTTTTGTTAATCTATATTCATTTTCAGGTGGTTTATTAAATCCAAATTCTTCATGTTTTAGCCTTAAATTAAGCTTATATCTTCCTACCTCACCAAGATAAAGCTTCTCTCCCGAAAAGAAGAATTTTTCAACAAAATCTCTTGCATCTTGTGTGCTTTTAGGAGGTGTATATCTTAAAACTCTATATATATTAGCCAAAGACTTATTAACATCTTTTATTCTGTCTTGTCTAAAAGTCGTTATGAAAGCTTCTGCTGCTGGATCTTGTAAGCTAACAACCCTTAATACTCTAACACCCTCTTTTTTCATATCTTGAAGGAATTTTTCTGTAACTTCTCTTCTATTAAACTCTCCCGTCTCAGCCAAAACCTTGAAAATTACCTCACCTGTTTCAGCACTAATAGCATCATCAATTAAAACATATTTTCCCATTAGTAATTTTTCATCATCAATATCAAGCTCTTGTGGATATAAAAATTCCTTTACAATATCTCCGTACTCTTCATAACCTAAAACTCTAAGAAATCTTGTAATAGGAATTTTTCTTCTTTTTGAAACAGTCATCGTTATAACTTTTGAGCCATCAATAGCAAAACTAATCCAAGGTCCTCTATAAGGAACTAAAAGTGCTGTATAAACTTCTGTTTCTTTTTCTTGAATCATAAAATAAACACCAGGAGACCTGTGAATTTGATTTAAAACAACTCTTTCAACACCATTTATTATAAATGTTCCCTTTTCTGTCATATAAGGAATGTCAGCAAAATAAATTTCTTGCTCTTTTTCATATTCAATAGTCTTTGTTTGTGGTCTAACTTTTTTAAGATTCATACGAACAAATATAGGTATAGAATAGGTTAAATTTTTTTGTAAGCATTCTTGTGGTGTATGTCTTGGTTCTCCAACTCTATAACTCTTATATTCAATAATATACCTTTCTTGTAAATCAACGATAGGAAATACCTCTTTAAATAAACTATCTAAGCCCTCATATAAAAAACTTTTATAGGATTCAAGCTGAACATTTAATAAATCAGGCATTTCAAAATTTTCTTTTTTATAACCAATTCTTTGAATCATAGAGATTAACCTCCATTTGTGTTTTTAGCCCCCCGAATTGAGGGGCTTTTCTTATTTTAGTTCCACCTTAGCACCTGCTTCTTCAAGTTTCTTCTTTATTTCTTCTGCCTCTTGCTTTGAAACACCTTCCTTGATAGGTTTGGGTAAATTTTCAAGTAGAGATTTTGCTTCTGCTAAACCTAAACCAGTTATTTCCCTAACAACTTTTAAAACCTGAATTTTCTTATCACCTGCATCTGCAAGTATTACATCAAATGTTGTTTTTTCCTCAGCAGGTGCAGAAGTGGTAGCACCTACTCCTTGAACAACAGCAGTTGCTACGGGAACAGCAGCAGATACACCAAATTTTTGCTCAAGAGCTTTAACAAGCTCAGCAAGTTCAATTACACTGAGGCTCTCAATAGCCTCAACGATCTGCTCAACAGTTAACTTAGCCATGCGCTATTCCTCCTTCTTGTTTTTTATTTGAGTTAAAACAAGCACTAAATTAATTAATAAAGCTTTCAAGCTATATACTAAATTATAAATTGGAGCATTTATAGCTCCTACAACTTTTGCTCTAAGTTCATTTATAGATGGTAATTTTGAAAGAACTTCAAGTTGGTTAGAATCGTACTTAACACCATTTATATACCCAACTTTTAAAGCGCCTTTATTGGTTTCTTTTATAAATTCAGAAATGATTTTTAAAGGCTCAACTTCATCACCCTTTACAAAAACAAAAGCATTAGTTCCTTCAAATTTTTCAAAAACATTTATATTTAAATCTTTTAAAGCAATAGTAAATAAAGTATTTTTAATAACTTTCATTTGTGCCTGTTTTTCTTTCAACTTTCTCCTCAAATTATTTATTTCTGCTACATTCCAGCCTTTATAGTCTATAACATAAAAACCCTTTGAATTTGAGATTAAATTTTTAGCTTCTTCAACAATGCTTATCTTTTTTTGTTTTGAAGGACTTATCATCTCGCTCTCTCCCTTATTAACTTATAAATATCATTTAAAGATAGTTTGACAGATGGACTCATAGTTAAAGATAAATATGCAGACTTTATAAATGAGCCTTTAGCACCAGAAGGTTTATTTTTTATAATTTCATCAAAAACTGCCAAGACATTCTCAAAAATATACTCAGATGGAAAAGATGACTTGCCAACAGGCAAATGTAAATTTCCACTCTTATCAAGCTTATATTCTATTCTTCCTTTCTTTAATTCACTAACTACTTGTTTTATTTCGTTCGTAACTGTTCCTGTTTTTGGAGAGGGCATAAGACCTCTTGGTCCTAATATCTTACCTAATTTTCCAAGCTCAGGCATCACATCAGGTGTTGCTACAACAGCATCAAAATCAAGCCAACCTTCCTTTATTTTTTCCAAATACTCACTATATCCAACATAATCCGCTCCTGCTTCTTTTGCTTCTTTCTCTTTTTCTATATCCCTAACAATAACGAGAACTCTAACAGTTTTACCCCTACCATAAGGAAGAACAACAGCACCTCTTAAAATTTGATCAGCTTTCGTAGGATCAAGATTTGTTTTTATTGATAATTCAACAGTTTCATCAAACTTAGCACTTTTTAAGCTTTTAACAATTTCAATAGCTTCTTTTAGTGGATATTCCTTTGTTAAATCAAACTTTTTAAGTAATTCTAAATATCGCTTTCCATGTTTAGCCATGTTTTAATCCTCCACAATTTTAATACCCATATTCTTAGCAGTTCCTTCTATAATTCTCATAGCAGCTTCTATGTCATTGGTGTTTAAGTCAGGAAGCTTAATTTGAGCTATTTCTCTTAATTGTTTTCTTGTTATTTTACCAACAACTTCATGCCCAGGTCTATGTGCCCCAACTTCAATACCAGCAGCTTTTTTAAGTAAAAATGAAGCAGGTGGTGTTTTTACAACAAACTCATAAGTTCTATCTTTATATATCGTTATTTCAACAGGCAAAATCATACCCATTTTATCTCTTGTAGCATCGTTAAATTTCTTAACAAAATCCATTATATTAACACCATGTTGTCCAAGAGCAGGACCAACAGGAGGAGCAGGTGTTGCCTGACCTGCGGGCAATTGTAATTTAACCTTAGCAACAACTTCCTTCTTCGTAGCCATATAAACCTCCTTTTTATGTTAAACTTTCAACTTGTATAAAATCAACCTCAACTTCACTTGGTCTGCCAAATATCTCAACTTTAACTTTTAACTTCCCTTTCTCTTTATTAACATCTATAACTTCTCCTTCCATATTCTTCATAGGACCAGCAACAATTTTAACCTTTTGACCTTTAAGAAATGGTGTTTTTTCCTCTTTTTTCCTATTTTCTAACTCAACAATTTTCTCTATATAATCTATTTCATCTTTTGAAAGTTTTAAAAATGTCCATCTAACTGAGGAACCTTTTTCACTTTTCTCCTCTTCTTTTTTAAGTAAGGCTTTTATTCCAGCAGCTTTTGATATAAGATCAACAAGGTCTGGATCCTCTTCCATTTCAACGAAAATATAACCTTTATATATAGGCTTTTCTAAGGATATTCTTCTTATACTATTTTTGATATTTCTAACTTTTTCCATTAGTTTAGAAGGAACTAAAACCCTACTTACTCTATCTTTTAAATCCATATTTTCAATAAGCCCTTTTATAATCTGCTCTGCCCTTTTTTCTCTACCCGCTCTTGTGTAAAAAACAATCCAAACTTTCTCTTTCTTTTCCATAAAACTATCCTCCAAAAACTCTTATAATATATGCTATAATTTGAGAAACAATAAAATCAATAGAAAATATGTATATTGAAAGAATTATTGAAACAATAAAAACAGCAGAAGTTCCAGCAATTATTGATTCTTTTGTTGGAAATGTTAGTTTTTTCGTCTCTTCAATAGATTCAGATAAAAATTTAGGAAAGCTTTTTAATGCTTGTAGAAGCTTTTCCATAGTTTTAAACCTTTTTCTCGTTGTGTTCTGTATGTTTTTTACACCATTTACAATACTTCATTAAACTTAATTTCTCCTTTTTATCTCTGTTTTTTGTCGTCTTATAATTTCTTCTACCGCAAACTTTACATTCCAAAGCTACTACAATACGCATAAGCGAGACCGGAGGGACTTGAACCCCCAACCTGCGGATTTGGAATCCGCCGCTCTACCATGTTGAGCTACGGTCTCATCAGCAAGTGCGAAAATTATAAAGCATAAAGAGAAAAAATTTTGTATTGTCTAGTAATTTTGAAACTATTTATTTTTCTTTATTTTACTACCCTATATTCAAGCCTTCGGATTATAAATCAGCCCTAAAATACCCATTTTTCGGCAAGGAACTTCGTCTCCTTAAAATTCACCAAAAATTTTGTAACTTACTGATTTTCAAGAAATAAATACCATTTACTGGACAACTCACAAAACTAATGCTTTGTCCAATAAATAGTGTTAAGTAGTTGGTTACCAATAACTTATGAAAGTTTTAGAGAATTATTGAATTTATCGGGGGGTTATTGAAGGGGGCGAAAGCCCCTTGCCGGAAAATGGGCATTTATAAGGCGAAGCCTTAATTTAAGGGTGGGTGGGCAAAATAAAGAAAAATAAATAATTTCAGAATTATTAAACAACTCACAAAACTAATAAAATTTTGCTTTAAAATTTTCAAACTAACGGGGCATAGCGCAGTGGTAGCGCGCTGCCTTGGGGTGGCAGAGGTCCCGGGTTCAAGTCCCGGTGCCCCGATATGAAAGAAAGTTTCATAAGTGAAATTAAAGTAAATAGCAAAACTTATAAATTTTACGATTTAAAAAAAATCAAAAACATAGAAACGCTACCATTTTCAATAAGAGTCCTTCTTGAAAACATAATAAGAAATTACGATGGATTTTTAGTAAATGAAGAGCATTTAAATACAATTTTAAATTATAATGCGAAATCCCTTCCTGATAAAGAAATTCCATATATGCCAGTTAGAATTCTAATGCAAGATTTCACAGGTGTTCCAGCAATAGTAGATTTAGCAAGTATGAGGGACGCTTGTAAAAAATTCAATAAAAATCCAGAAATTATAAATCCTGCTATTGAAATTGATTTAGTAATAGACCATTCCGTAATTGTAGAAGCATTTGGAACAATTTATGCATTTGAAAAAAATGTTGAGCTTGAATATAAACAAAATGAAGAAAGATATAAATTTTTAAAATGGGCACAAAAAGCATTTAAGAATTTTAGAGTTGTTCCGCCAGGACTTGGAATATGTCATCAAGTAAATCTTGAATATTTATCAAAAGTTATATGGGAAAAAGATAAATTTTTATTTCCTGATACATTACTTGGAACAGATTCGCATACACCTATGGTAAATGGGCTTGGAGTAGTTGGATGGGGAGTAGGTGGCATTGAAGCAGAAGCAGTAATGCTTGGACAACCATTATATATGAGAGTACCAGAAGTAATCGGTTTAAAATTAGTTGGAGAATTAAAAGAGGGGGCAACTGCTACTGATTTAGTTTTAACAATCGCTGAAATTTTAAGGAAATATGGCGTTGTTGATAAATTCGTTGAGGTTTTTGGACCAGGATTAAATAACTTAACAGTTCCTGATAGAGCAACAATTTCAAATATGTCTCCCGAATTTGGTTGTACAATAACTTACTTTCCAATAGATGAGCAAACGATAAAATATCTAAAAGCAACAGGTAGAGATGAAGAGCTAATTAAAATTGTAGAAAAATATTCAAAAGAAAATTTACTATGGAGAGAAAATGAAGAAAAAATAATTTATACAGATATAATAGAACTTGATTTAAGCAAAGTTGAACCAAGTATAGCAGGACCAAAAAGACCACATGATAGAATACCTTTAAAAAGTATAAAAGAATTCTTTAAATTTGATGAAAGTGATAATTTTTCTAATGAAGGAGGAAGTGTTAGTATTATTACAAAGAGAAAAAGTGCTAAAATAAAATATGATGCTATTGAATTTGAATTGAAAGATGGATATATTGTAATAGCTGCTATTACAAGTTGCACAAATACATCCAATCCAAGTGTAATGATAGGTGCAGGGTTATTAGCTAAAAAGGCTGTTGAATTTGGTCTGACGAGAAAACCTTGGGTAAAGACATCATTAGCACCAGGTTCAAGAGTTGTTACTAAATACTTAGAAAAAGCCGGTCTTCTACCTTATCTTGAAGCACTTGGTTTTCATGTTGTAGGTTATGGTTGTACTACTTGTATAGGTAATTCTGGCTCATTACCACCAGCTATTGCTAATGCTATAATTGAAAATAATTTAAATGTTGCTTCTGTTCTTTCAGGAAATAGAAATTTTGAGGCAAGAATCCATCCACTTGTAAAAATGAATTTCCTGATGTCACCTATTCTTGTAGTTGCGTATTCTATTATTGGAAGAATTGATATTGATATTTTAAATGAGCCTATTGAATACGATAATTTAGGAAATCCAATATATTTAAAAGACATATGGCCATCTCAAAAAGAAATTTCCGAGAAAATAAATGAAGTTCTTGATCCAAAAGATTTTATTGAAAACTATAAAAATATATTTGAGGGAGACGAAAGATGGAAGAAATTAGAGGTTGAAATTTCAGAATTATATAAATGGGATGAGAAATCAACATATATTAAAAAAGCACCTTACTTTGATGATATGAAAATTGAAATTGAAGAGCCAAAAGATATATTAAATGCAAAAGTATTGGTAATGCTTGGGGATTCAATAACAACTGATCATATTTCACCTGCAGGCTCAATTCATCCAAAATCACCAGCAGGAGAATATTTAATTTCAAAAGGTGTTGAGCCAAAAGATTTTAATTCTTATGGTTCCAGGAGAGGAAATCATGAGGTTATGGTAAGAGGAACATTTGCTAATGTTAGACTTAAAAATTTGCTTGTAAATAAGGAAGGCTGGTGGACAATTTATATTCCTGAAAGAAAAGAAATGACAATATATGAAGCAAGTTTAAAATATAAGGAAAATAACATTCCTTTAATTGTTTTAGCAGGAAAAGAATATGGAAGTGGTTCTTCAAGAGATTGGGCAGCAAAAGGTCCATATTTACTTGGAATAAAAGCAGTTATAGCAGAAAGTTTTGAAAGAATACACAGAAGCAATTTAGTAGGAATGGGTATTTTACCTTTACAATTTAAAGAAGGAGAAAATTATAAAGTTCTTGGATTAAGTGGATTTGAAACTTTTAATATAATCGGAATTAGTGAAGGACTAAAACCAAGAAAAATTTTAAAAGTTCAAGCAATAAAAGAAGATGGGAAAATTATTGAATTTGAAGTAATTTGTAGGCTTGATAATTATGTTGAAATTGAATATTATAAAAATGGTGGAATTTTACAATATGTTTTAAGGAAATTTTTAAAAGATGAAAGCGTTTAAAGTTAAAGTTTTAGTTAGTTTAAAAGAAAATTTGTTTGATCCACAGGGAAAAGTTTTAGAAAATATCATTAAAGAAAAGGGCATTAATGTTGAAAATGTTAGAGTTGGAAAGCTAATTACATTTGAAATTAAAGCAAGTAATAAAGATGAAATAGAAAAAATAATAAAAGAAAAATTTTCAAATTTATTTGCTAATCCAATTATAGAAAAATATGAATTAGAAATTGATGAGATTTAATTTTTTTGTTTTGTCCAATGAAATTTTTAAAGAAATTATAGATTTTATGGAGGAATTATTTTTAAGCCGAAGGCTTATTTATAGGGTGAGTGGGAAAATAAGAAAAATAAATAGTTTTAGAATTACCTGGACAAAACAATTTTTTTATGGTTTATCCAATAAATGGTGTTAAGTAATTGATTATCAATAAGTTATAAAAAATTTTCTAAAATTATTGATTTAATGGGGGGACTATTGGGGGCGAAGCCCCCCAAAGCAAAAAATGGGATTTTTTAAAGCCGAAGG
>Ga0079992_131980_pt1 | contig 14526 bp, 17 predicted proteins | sample FaiFalFF_MnMetaG_3_FD_69197 | JGI IMG/M metagenome (GOLD analysis project Ga0079992, IMG submission 69197) | Freshwater microbial communities from Yellowstone National Park, Wyoming, USA - Fairy Falls B (FF_Mn_B) MetaG (SPADES assembly) (version 2) | ecosystem: Environmental > Aquatic >... | reverse complement strand
TGGCTACATGAGACTTTTGGGAAGAGGAATGTGGTAGAGAGGTGGTTTTTCTACATCAAGCACAGAATAAAGAGGTTCTACAAGAGGTTTCCTTGGAATGCTAAGTATGAAACCGTCTATAGATGGTTAGCCTCCTTTATTGTCATTTATACGATCATGAACTAAAAAGTTGACATCCTCCAAAAACCTACCTCTCTAAGTTAAAATAGTCTAAGGTGGAGCTTTCCAAGATAAAGGGCATCACTCAAGATTCAAAGGAAGTTCAGGAAGGCTGGGTCTTTGTAGCCATAAAGGGCTCCTCCACCGATGGGCACAACTTTGTTAAAGAAGCCCTAAGTAGAGGTGCCAGTTTGGTATTTGTGGAGAGGGATGTAGGAATAAAAGACGAGAGAATCATCAAGGTTGAAGACACCAGAAAATTTCTTGGAGAGTTGGCCAATGAGTTCTTTGGCAGACCCTCCGAAAGGCTAAAAGTAGTGGGTATAACGGGCACCAACGGGAAGACCACAAGTAGCCACCTCGTGGAATCTGTTCTCAACGCAGGGGGTATTCCCACCAGTCTTGTGGGCACCATATACTACCGCTTCAAAGACAAAATATATGAGTATGAAGGAAGAACAACGCCGGACCCTATCCAGTGGCACCGCACGTTAAAGCAAATGCTAGAGGATGGGGCAGAGGCGGTAGCCTGTGAGGTTTCTTCTCATGCTTTAGACCAAAGGCGTGTTTGGGGCACAAAGTTTTTTATAACCGCCTTTACCAACCTCTCTCAGGATCATCTGGACTATCATGGCTCTATGGAAAACTACTTTCGGGCAAAGCTGAGGCTTTTTGTGGAATACCCGCAGGAGTATTCCTTAATAAACATAGACGATGAATACGGTAGGCGAATTTTGAGGGAACTCAAAGGGAAAGCCATAACCTACGGAAGGGAAGGAAATCTTAAAATAATAGACTTTGAGACATCCATTGAAGGTAGCAAGCTTACTATTGAGTGGGAAGGCAGGACTTACAAATTTTTCTCTAACCTAAGGGGTGAATTTCAGGCTTACAACCTCAGTTTGGGCATCCTCGTGGGCTTTCTTTTTGGCTTGGATGCGGAGACAATCCAACAGGGTATAGAAAGGGTAATCGTTCCCGGCAGGTTTGAGACCTTTTTCAAGGAAGGAAAGTTGGCAATAGTAGATTATGCCCATACGCCAGATGCCTTGGAGAAGGTTTTGATCACCGCCAGAAGACTGACAAAGGGCAAGTTATGGGTGGTCTTTGGTGCCGGTGGCAACAGGGACAAGACTAAAAGACCCTTAATGGGAAAGGTTGCGGAAAAGTGGGCAGACTTTGTGGTTATAACCTCCGACAACCCAAGGTGGGAAGAACCCGAAGCTATAATAGAGGACATTTTGGAAGGTATAGAGCAAAAGCAAAAGGTCTTTGTGCAAAAGGACAGAAAGGAAGCAATAAAGTTTGCCCTGCAGAACGCCAAAGAGGGAGATGTAGTCCTCGTAGCGGGCAAAGGACATGAAGACTACCAAGAAATAAAGGGAGTAAAATATCCCTTTAAAGACCAAGATGTTGTGAAGGAGGTATTGAATGTGTGATCTGGAGAACCTGTATTACCATCTCAGGGATGAGCTTTTAAGGATTTACAAGGAGGCAGAAACACCCTTTCCAAAGGTAAAGCTCACAAATCTTCAGTCTGCCAGGCTTTGCGGTCTTGCCAACTTAGCCAAGCTGATCCTCTATTTGGAAAGGGATGGATACCTGCAAATAAGCAACAAAGAGCAGAGCTTTCAGGAGTGGGAAGTGCAGATAGAGGCATCCATCTTAGATTTTATGCTGGGTTCCTGATGTATCCAAAGAAGTCCATAAGGGAATTACCTAAGGACCTGCGCCCTCGGGAAAAACTCGCCAAGTTTGGTGCGTCCGCCCTATCGGATGAGGAGCTTTTGGCAGTTATCTTTGGCTCTGGCACCAAGGAAGAGGATGTTATGAGCTTGGCAAGCAAAGTGGTTGGTTTAGGATGGGAAACGCTGATGTCTATGGATGTAGAGGAGCTAAGTAAGAAGATCAAAGGTTTGGGCTTTGCTAAAGCCTGCCAACTCAAAGCAGTTATAGAACTTGCCAAAAGGATAAACGACCCATACGGAGACTTTAAAATCTCCAACCCGCAAGATGCCTACAATTTTGTCAAAGAAAAGGTGCTCTTTGACGAAAGGAGGGAACATCTCATTGCCCTTTATCTCACACCAACCAACAAGGTGATAGATTACGAAGTGGTTGCCATAGGTAAAATGAACTCCCTTTATGCAGAACCGAAGGATATACTCTACACCGCGGTAAAAAAGGCATGCAGTTCTTTGATCGTCCTACACAACCATCCCAAGGGAGACGCAAGACCATCAAAGGAAGACATAGAATTCACCAAAAGACTAAAGCAAGCCTGCGAGCTGTTGGGTTTTGAACTTTTAGACCACATTGTCATTAACCAAAAGGAGTTTTTCTCACTCAGAAGCAATGGACTACTTTAAACCTCCGCCCCTTCCAAAGATTCTTCACACTTGCACAATCTCTCCTCTGGAAGCTTTGCTACAAATAACCTTAACACTTTCTTTATCTCTTCTTCCTTGTTTTTCATCATTAAAATAACCTCCTCGCTGGTTAGACGATAGCCCGCAATGCCCGCCGCTGGGTTTGCCACTACACAAAGGCTTGCATAGCACATATCGAGCTCCCTCGCCAAGGCAACCTCCGGATAGCCGGTCATACCTACCACATCTCCACCCAAAAGCTTTATAGCCCTTATTTCTGCGGGTGTTTCAAACCTTGGACCCTCCGTGCAGGCATAGACGCCCGCAGGGTGATAGCTGAGCTTTAACTCTTCCAAAGTTTCAATCAAAACCTTTCTCATATGAGGGCAATAAGCCTGCGTCATATCCACATGAACTACCTTTTTTCCTCTCAAGAGCTTGGAGGGTTTGTCCTCTCCTTGCACATCCACTGAGTAGGCACCCTTATAAAAGGTGTCTTCCCGCCTTTTGGTTAAATCTATGAGGTCATCCACCACCACAAAGTCCCCCGGCTTAAACCTCTCATTGATAGCCCCCACCGCAGAAATGGCTAAGACCCTTTTTACTCCAAGTTCCTTAAAAGCCCAAAGGTTTGCCCTGTATGGCACAAGGGAGGGAGGATACTGATGGTTGAGTCCATGTCTTGATATGAAGGCAACTTGCTTTCCGCTTAACCCACCCAAGACCACAGGAGAGGAGGGCTCTCCAAAGGGTGTGTTTAGGGATACCTCCCTGAGATTTTTTAGCCCGTCCATTCTATAAAGCCCACTTCCGCCTATGATACCGAGCATGATAAAATCTTAACATGCACAAGTTTGACCCAGAAAAACTGAAGAAGTTAGACGACCCAGAAAGGCTTAGCCTCTTTGACCCAGAGGCAGTTCTCAAATCCTTTGGGTTAAAGCCCGGCATGACAGTCCTTGATGTGGGCACGGGTGCGGGCTTTTATTTACCTTACCTTTCCAAGATGGTTTCAGATAGCGGAAAGGTCTATGCCATAGACATAAGCCCAGAGGCGGTGGAGTATGCAAAGAGCAAAGTTAGCCAGCTTGGGCTCAAAAATGTGGAGGTGCTGCTGTCCCATGAAAATCAAATCCCCCTGCCAGACAATACGGTAGATTTCACATACATGGCTTTTGTCTTTCATGAGCTGGAGGACCCAGTGAAGTTTTTAAAAGAGCTTGAGAGGGTAGGCAAACCCATTAGCTACCTTGCCCTCATAGACTGGAAGAAGGAGGAAAGGGACAAAGGACCACCACCGGAGGAGGTTTATTCTGAGTGGGAGGTGGGTATGATCTTAGAAGAGGCGGGTTTGAGGGTAGGAAGGGTGGTGGAAGTGGGACCCTACGCCTACGGCTTTTATGCGATGTTTGTAAAGCAATGAAGAGAAGCGAAAAGTATCTAAAGTATGGAGTAAAGCTTGAGGATAGGTATTTGATCTACGAGGAGGAAAACCGAAAGGTAGCGGTGCCATACGCCCACATAGCTTTTTTGTATGTATCGAAAAATAACTTGGTGATCCAAACCGACAGCGTAGAAAGGGTTGTAATAAAACTTGACACAGAGGAAACCGCTAATAAGCTCTTTGAGGATATCCTAGTTTCCATACAAAGGCTATACATTAGATGAGCCTTTACCTCAAAATTCTTCTCTCGTAAATCACAAAAAGGCTAAATAGCGTAGTAAAGATTATAGGTCCCAGGAATATTCCCACAAAGCCAAAGGCGATGATCCCTCCCAAGATGGAAAAGAACAGCACAATGTATGGCATTTGCACGCCAATTTTCATAATGAGAGGGCGGATGATGTTGTCAACGGTGGAAATTATGAACATTCCCCAGATCAGTAAAAAAATGGCAGACTTTATGCTCTGGGTGATAAATAGATAAGCCACCAGCGGTGCCCAGACCGCACTTGCACCAAAGGGCGGGACAAAGGAGGCAAAAAAGGTGGCAAGACCAAAAAGAGGATAGTATTTAATACCCGCTATAGCATAACCAATAGCGCCAAGCAATCCTTGAACAAAGCCCACAACCACTGAACCGTAGGCAGTAGCCAAAACAGTTTTATAAACGGTGCCAAAAATTTCCCTAACATCCTCCTCGTGCATAGGTATAAATCTTTGGATAAAGCTTGCGAACTTTTCGCCATCCCTCAAAATAAAAAAGAGGGTAAGCAAGAAGATAAAGCTTTTAAAGAGAAAGGAGAGGGCAAAGGTGAATAGGTTTGTGGAAAGTTGAAATAGCTGTTGGCTTGTGCTTTTGAGCATTCCCACCACCAAAGACCTAAACTCTTCGGATTTTATATAGTTCAAAAAGACTTCCACCTGCTCTTGGTGGAGGAATTTTTTCAACAGGGCTTCCAAATCGCTCAGATACTGCTGGTAGGTATGATTTTGAATGAAGTTCAAAAGATAAAAAGAGAGCTCTATAGCTTGGTTTAGGATTATGGCACCCAAAACTCCGAAGGGTATCACTATGACGAGCAAGGTAAGCAAAGTAAGAATTAAAGCAGAGAGAGTTGCCCATGGGAGGGACTTTTTCAGTTTTTGATGAACTGGATAGAGCACCAAAGAGAAAACCAGAGCCCAGAGGATGGGTGTAATAAAGGGTAAGAGGATATAAAAAACTACCACCAAAAGCCCAAGGGTGCTCGTCAGCACGGAGTATTTAAAAAACCTCTCTCTTTCCATTCAGCACCTGTATAATATTAACACCTTGAAAAAGACTGGAGAATTTACCGTAGCCTTCAACAAAGAGGCAAAGGCAGAGTATGAGATCATTGAAAACTACGAGGCGGGCATAGTGCTTGAGGGCTCTGAAGTCAAAGCCCTCAGAAACAAACAAACCGTTTCTTTCAAAGATAGCTTTGTGCGTATAGAAAACGGAGAGGCGTGGCTCTATAACCTCTACATAGCCCCATACAGGTATGCCACACTAAAGCCCCCCGACCCCCTCAGAAAGAGAAAATTGCTCTTGCACAAAAGGGAGATCCTCAGGCTTTTAGGCAAGGTCCAGCAGAAAGGATTTACCATAATACCTCTCAGGGTCTATTTCAAAAACGGAAAGGTAAAGGTGGAAATTGCCTTGGCGAAGGGCAAGAAAACCTACGACCGCCGGGAGGAGCTCAGAGAAAGGGACATAAAGAGACAGATGGAGAGGGACTTGAAAAACTGGCGGTAAATATTAGAATATTTTTATAAATCCTCTAAGGAGGTATGCTCATGGGATACATGATTAGAAGCGTGCTGTTGCTTGGTGTTTTGACGGGTCTTTTCCTTTTTGTGGGGAATTTAATAGGTGGTAAAATGGGCATGACCATCGCCTTGATACTGGCGGGTATTATGAACTTTATAGCTTACTGGTTCTCAGACAGGATTGTGCTGGCAATGTATGGCGCCCGGGAAATAACGGAAGAAGAAGCTCCTTGGCTACATCGGATGGTGGAAGAGCTTGCCCAAAGGGCGAACATACCAAAGCCCAAAATATACCTTGTTCCCATGGAACAGCCCAACGCCTTTGCTACCGGTAGGGGTCCCAGCCGCTCTGCGGTGGCAGTTACTGCGGGCATCCTTCGGCTCCTTGATAGGGATGAGCTAAGGGGAGTTTTGGCGCACGAGTTAGCGCACATAAAAAACCGGGATGTGCTGGTGGCAACCATGGCAGCAACCATTGCGGGAGCCATATCCTACCTTGTTAGTATGCTCCAATGGGCACTTATTTTTGGACACTCAAGAAATGAAGAGGAAGGGAACAACAACCCCCTTTCCCTAATAGGAAGCATAGCCCTCATCATAATCACACCCATAATAGCCATGATCATCCAGATGGCGATCTCTCGTTCAAGGGAGTACTTGGCGGATGAAACCGGGGCTAAAATCAGCGGAGACCCATTAGCATTGGCAAGGGCTCTGGAAAAAATACACAACTATGTGTATCAAATTCCAGCAGAGGTCAATCAAGGCACTGCCCATCTCTTTATTGAAAACCCCCTCAAGGGCGGAGGAATTTGGGAGCTCTTTTCCACCCACCCATCCACCGAAAAAAGGATAGAGAGATTGAAGGAACTGGCAAGAAAAATGGGTAGGATTTATTGATGGAGGACAAGTTCAGTGCGGTGATCGTGGGCTCTGCCCTTGGGGACGCCATAGGTAAGTGCGTGGAGGACCTAACGGAGGAGGAAGTTCATAGCTTTTACGGCGGTCCGGTGGAGGGCTTTGTCCAGCCCCATCCCCAAAGCCCCGCCTTTGGCTTTGAACCATGGGAAGTATCCGACGAGACTACCATAAGCATCCTTTTGCTGGAGAGCATTTTGGAAAGGAAAGCCATAGACCCTTATCACTTTTTTGAAAAACTCCTCAAATGGCGCAAAGACGAAAGGAGCCATCGCTACCCAGACCCTACCCTTTTGACCGCCATAGACCTTTTATCCTCCGGTGTTAGCTTAGAATCTGCTGGCTTTTACTCATCCTCCATAGAGGGTGCCCTAAGGAGTGTGGTGGTGGGACTGTTTCACTTTTACGACCCTTACCTTTCTGCGGAGGGCGGAAGGCTTGTGGGCTTAATAACCCACAGGAGTAAAGAGGTTTATGATGTCTCTGGTATGCTCTCTGCCTTTATTTCCCATCTGGTAAGTGGAGGATGGAACTTGGAAGAACATTCAGAAAGGCTTGAGCTTTTATCTCAATTGCAGGAATTTGCCAAGTATGACGCAAACAAAAGGGTAATAAAAAAGGTCCAAGGGCTTTTGGAAGAAGGAAGCAGTTTAGAAGAGGCAATATTCCAGCTTGGAAACTCTTCCTACGCCTTGGAAGCTTTTCCTTTGTCCCTTTTCATTTTCCTTAGGAACATAGAGGACCCACAGAGGGCATTCTTTGAGGCGGTGAATTCTTATGGGAAGTTCGGTGGAGATACGGACGCCATAGGTTATCTGGTGGGTGCCTACTTGGGTGCTTACTTTGGAATGTCTGCCTTTGATACGGAGCTTGTTGAAAAATTGGAAAAGGTAGATTATTATATTTCTCTATCTGAAAGGCTTTGGGAAATAACGATGGAAAACATCCCCAGGAGGCAAGACCATGTCCTATAGGTTGCAGGAGGCTTTTTTGAACACTGCAAGGAAGAGAAAGGTAAAGGTAACAATTTTCCTAATCAACGGAGTGCGGATTCAAGGCAAGGTTAGGTCCTTTGACACCTTTACCATTCTTGTGGAAGACGGAAGACAGCAAACTTTAGTGTATAAGCACGCCATAAGCACCATAGTGCCCGCAGAAAAGCTCCAAATTGAGTTTGAAGAGGAAGGGGTGCCCGGTGCGGGCTAAAGCCCCTTCATTTAGAACATACCCGGTGGTTTTCCCTTGGATACCACCAACCTCTCCACAACCTCTCCTCCCTTTAGGTGTTTTTCCACGATCTCATCCACATCCTGCGGTCTAACTCCCCCATACCAAACTCCCTCCGGATAGACCACTACCACCGGACCCACCCCGCAGGCGTTCAAACATCCAGTGGGTGTGATCATACAGCCCATAAAGAGTTCTGGGTCCATCTGCTGTTTTTCCATAAACCTTTGAAAGACTTCCCTGCCCTGCCGGTCTGAGCAGGAACCCATAGGGTGCCCTGGTGGTCTTTGCTGAACGCAAACGAAAACATGCCTAAAGTCCATGCTTACCTCCTTCTTGAGTTTGGCTATATATTGTAAGCGGTAGGTCTTAGACCCTCCTATGATTAACATCAAGCTTAAAAATTTTTCCCAAAATCCGATATCTAAAACTTAGAAGACATTATAAGGAGGTGCAAGCTATGAGAGTGAACTTTAACTACGAGGCGTCATCCACACACACCGCCTATCTCGTCAATCAGAGGGAGATGGGCAAATCCCTGCTTAGGCTCTCTACTGGTATGAGGATTTTGGAGGCGTCCGACGACGCCGCAGGTCTGTTTATAGCAGACCAACTTTCAATAGTTGCCACTGGTTTGCAAGAGGGCAACAGAAACATATCCACGGGTATATCCGCCCTGAGGATCGCAGAAAACGCATCCGGACAGATCTTTGACAGGCTAAGAGATATCTACTCAAGGGCAATAAGGGCAGCAAACGACATCAATGACCCCAACGCAAGGACTGCCCTGCAGAGGGAAGTTGCCAACCTAACAGACGCCATCCAAAAGATCGGAACAGACACCGAATACAACGGCATCAAACTCCTTGATGGAACATTCCAAAACAAATACATCCACTACGGCGCAAGAATGGATCAGGTGGTCAATGTTTCCATAGCGGATGTGAGGGCTCAGAGCCTCGGTGCCCACATAGCACAAGGTCTGGGTGCAACTTATACTAACACCACCACAGCTACTGCCGGTGGTGACTTGCCCACCTTGCTTGATACAGGTGCTTTAGGCGGTGCAGGTGCAGCCAATTTCAGACTGGACTATGGAGATTATGTAAGAATAAACGGCGCAACGGTGTATCAGAATACATCTACGACAGATAGATACCTTGTAGACGCCGCAACCTTAGCAAAGAATATAAACGAAAATGCAAACCTAAAAGCAATAGGAATAGAGGCAAAGGCGGTTAATACAAGCGTGGCAAACGCTTACACCAGCCCTGTTACTGCTAATTCCGGGAGCACTGGAACAGCTACCATAGACCTGAAATTCTATGTTGGCGATGGGACAAAAGATTTCACAATTACTGGATTTGCAACTGTGAATGATGAAAGTGTAAATACCATGGGCTTGGACGAGCTCGTTTCCCAGATCAACTCCCAAGCCTCCGCCAGAGGTGTGCCCATAGTCGCCATGAACGACGGCGGAAGACTAAAACTCGTTACCACCAACGGTGAAACCATTGCCATTGAGGCAAGTGTAAGTGGTGGTGCAGGCGTTGACATTAATATTGATTATGGTCAGCTTTTGGAGGGCGCAGGATCAGTAAATCACACGGGTCCTGGATTTTCCGCAGCAGTAAAGGTGGGAAGGCTCACCATAGCCGCCAACGAAACCTTCAATCTTGCTTACAATGGTGTCTCGGCTAGTGGCGAAGGCTTGAACTTTGAGATAGCCGACGGGGCTTCTGCGATATTCTCCAACCTCTACACCATAGACCTTTCCACCAACGCCGGGGCAGAGAGAGCCTTGATGATCGTTTCTAAAGCACTGCAAAAGGTGGATACTATCAGGTCTCAGATTGGTGCAACTATGAACAATCTCCAATCTATCTTTGATGCCCAAAAGGTGGCCTACGACAACACCAAGGAGGCGGAAAGCGTAATAAGGAACACGGACTATGCAGAAGAAATGTCCAACTTCACCACGCTACAGATAAGGATGCAATCCACAATAGCTATGTTGGCACAGGCGAACGCACTTCCTCAGCTGGTGCTCCAATTGCTCAGATAATGAACCTCTGGGGAGGGCTTTCCCTCCCTCTTGGAGAATAAACTATGAGGGTTGGAAAGATAGACCAAAGCTTTGAATATGTGGATGTGAAATTAAACCAACAGCAAGTTCAACCTATGGATGGAGCTTTGAGAAAGCTCCAAAGGGAGGTGGAACAGCAGGTTCAAGATGCACAGGAAAAAAGGGATGTAAAGCCTGAGGAGTTGCAGAAGCTTATTGAGGAGGTTAGGAAAAAATTTGACATGCTCAGCAAATACCTTAAAATAGACATAGATCAAGAGCTTGAAATACCTGTGGTAAAGATCATGGAGAAGGATACCAACAGGGTTATCAGGCAGATACCTCCTGACTATCTTTTGGAACTAATGAAGCGCATAGACCAGCTCTTGGGTCTGCTGGTGGAGAGAGAGGTTTAAAAAATGGCTGGGGAAATATACTTTAGCAACTTGACTGGTAAGCTTGACTGGGGACCCATAGTGGATCAGCTCCTCCGTTTGAAGTCTTTGCCCCTTGAGAAAATGGCTCGGGAGGGCAATCAGCTAAGGGTTAAGCAGGAGAGCCTTTCAAAGCTTGCAAACTCCATAGACGCCTTTAACAACATCTTTTCAAACCTTTCGGTGGATGACCTTTTTAAATCAAAATCCGCAACATCTTCCAACACCAATGTCCTGACGGCTACAGCCACTACGGAAACACCAAACGTTACCCTTAACTTAAGCGTAATTCAACTCTCTTCAAAGGAGGTCAGACTTTCCAAAGGTGGCGTTTCCGACCTTGGTTCCAGCATAAGCTGGTCTGCTTTTACCATAACCTACAAAAAAGGTCCAAACCCAGAGGATGTGGAGACCTTTACCGTAGAGGGTGGCTCGGGCACCCTTAGGGAGCTGGTGGATAAGATCAACCAGTCTGCGGGAAGCAAGGTCGTAGCAAGCGTTTTTTACGATGGGAGCCAGTATAGACTCATGCTTTCGGAAAAGGACGAGGCTTTATCCACCGTGGAAACAGACGCAGATGCGGGCACTTATGTTATCTCTACTTCCGGTTTGGTTATAGGCGGTCAATCTGACCTTGACGATACACCCCTCCAGCAGGCTAAAAACGCAAAGGTCCAAATTGGGACCACAACCGTCCAGCGTCCCACCAACAGGATAGAGAATCTATTGCCCGGTTTAACCCTTGAACTAAAAGCTATAGGAGATGCAACCGTTTCTGTTGGAGATGACTATTCAAAGGTCAGGAACTTTTTTGCAGACTTTTTTGCCAAATACAACGCGGTGGTTAAGCAGGTAAATGAGATGACAGACAAAGACAAGGGGCTATTTCAGGGAGACCAGATTATCACAGGTGTTAAAAACTCCCTTGCGGGCATGCTTGACCCCTTGTTTAGGTATGGCATAGTTAGCTACAATGAAGACGGGACCCTAACCTTCAACAGCTCCGCAGTAGATGAGCTGGCAAATAAAGACCCGCAGGAGTTAAGACGCTTGGTGGAGACGGTAAAAACCAACTACGAATCCTATTTGGAAAGTTCAAGGATAGACTTTCAGTCTTTCATAAACGATTATCAATCCCGGATAGATAGATTGACCCAAGATATGGCAAAGTTTCAAGAACAGCTCTTACAGGAAGAGCAAAGGTTAAAGCTTGAGTTTTCAAGGGTAGAACTGTTCATGAACCAAGCCCAAGAAACGATAGACCGTATAAAGAACTTTATAATATCACTGTCAGAGATGCAAGGAGGTAAAAGATGATAAACAATCCCTATCTTGAGAACATGGTGGCAAATGCAAATCCAGTAAGGCTCGTTATAATGCTCTACGAAAAGGCTATAAACTGCCTTGAGAACGCCCTTGAGATAAGAGACACAGAGGACTTTGACATGCAAAGAAGCAAGTACGAGGAGATGGGAAGGGCTTTGGAAATAATAAGTGTGTTGGATGCGACCCTTGATATGGAAAAGGGTGGAGAGGTCGCCAAAAACTTAAGGGAAATATACAGGTCTCTTATGGACGAGCTAACCTATCAGATGCTGAAGCAAGACAAGGAAAGGCTGGAAAAGGTTATAAAAATTCTCAAAAACTTGAAGTCCGCTTGGGAGGAGGTGGAAAGGAACCATTATGGAAAAGCTCAAAAGGTTGCTTCTGGAGTGTGAGTTAGCTTTGAAGGAAAGGCAGATAGATACAGCCCTTGAAAAACTGCAGGAGTTTTCCGAACTTTCCCTCGAAGGGCTAAAAAGGGAAGAGCTGGAGGAAGTTTTAAGACTGGTGGAACATCTGATAACCCTTGCAGAGGATTACAGAAACGCCTTGGCTCAGAGCCTTATAAACCTTAGAAAGTTCAAAGGAGCCTGAACTCAAGCTCGTACAACTCTCCTTTGTTCTGAACGGGTATGGTGCCTACCCTTCCTGTGATCACAAAAACCCTTCCGTCCCTTGTGCTTACCACCGATTGGACAGCCTCCACAAACTCACTTCCCCTCACCGTCTTGGAAAAGATCAAACTCTTCTTCTGTTCTCCCAACATCACCAGCTCGCCACGGGAAAACTTAAGCACATCAAGAAACTTGAGCACGGACCCTGCAGTGTTTTTTGGCACCAGGGCAAAGTTAAAGTTCAGCACATTTACTACGCCCGCCTTTGGATAAAAGACAAAGTTTCCCCTTCCTTCTACCGTCAGCTCCACACTGGCATAAGAACCATCAAAGCCCACCTCTGAAGAATAGACCTCTGAGTCTGCTTCAAAAACTTTTAGCCTACCAGAGCTATCCACAAAGACCAGATAGTTTTTGTAATAGAAGGAAGAATCGATACGAAATCCCCTGGGTGCCAAAAAGGCGCCCGTCTCCCTTAGCCTATCTCCCTCCAAACTGAGCCTTACCACGTTGCCAAAGCCGTTGCCAGTTTCAAACCTCTGCCCCAAAAAGGTCTCCTTTGGTCTTGACTTATCCAAGACACCAAAAATATAGGGAACATCCTTTACCACGGGCACAAAGACGCCACCCACCACCTTTAAAATCACCGAGCTTGCCTTGCCACCGGAGACCATGCTTACAAGTATGTAATCTCTCTTTTCCTCGCCCACCTTTGCGGTCGTGAGGGATACCGCCACACCAGCAGGCAGAGGATAGGAAGCTTTTAAGATTATGTCTCTGGTTAAAATCTCATAAACCTCCACCCTGTTGGAGTAAAGAACCACCAAGTATTCCCTTCCATCCCCAAAAACATCCCCCACATCCGCAGAAATGGGTAGTCCCGAAAGTTGCATAACAAACTTCCCTCTAACCAATAAGTTAATGTCTTCTAAGCTTGCCCTTGGCATACTAAAGGTTTGTTTTTCAAAGAAAGCTACCGCAGAACCGTTAAACTCAACGCCGTAGCCCCTTTCAAACTCTTTTACCACATACTGGCAGTTTTTCCCCCTTTCCACCTTGGGAAGGACCGAGCTAACCAAAAAGAAGCCCTCCTCGGAACCTTCAAAGCATACGCTCTTTATATCCACCCTTGCCCTGTCTCCAACCTTGACGTCCTTACCCTCTACCAGCCTTGCCACTGAGAAGTTCTGTCTCACCTCCTCCACCACTGCCCTTCCAACCTTCTCTAACTCTTTACCCAAAGACTGCTTGGTTATTGGGTGGACAATCTCCTTGCCCTCCCTAAGAAGCACAAGCTCCTCTCCTTTCTTAAGGTCCTTCACATCCACCAAAACCTTGCTTCCCTCTACCTTTAGCACATAGCCTTCCCTTTCAAAGAAGGCTTTTAAACTTTCCCTTAAGTCTTGGGAGATGGCAAAGGTAAAAAGAAACAGAAAAAGAACTATAAGCCTTCCCATATCTCCTCCAATGAGTTTATTATAGCATCTGTCATCTGCTCAGTTCCCACCTTTGTGCAACCCTCTGAGTGTATATCGGGAGTTCGGTAGCCCTTCTGTAGGGTAAGCTCCACAGCCTTCTCTATGGCACTTGCCAGTTTTTCCAAGTTAAAAGAATATCTCAGCATCATGGCGGTTGAGAGGATTGTTGCTATTGGGTTGGCTATGCCTTTGCCCGCAATGTCTGGGGCGGAGCCGTGCACTGGCTCATACAGGGCGTATTTTTCTCCAAGGCTTGCGGAAGGTAGCATACCCAAACTGCCCGTTATGACTGCCGCCTCGTCGGAGAGGATGTCCCCGAAGATGTTGCCCATAACGATCACATCAAAGGAGGATGGTCTTCTGACGATCTGCATGGCACAGTTATCCACGTAAAGGTGCTCCACCTCTACATCTGGGTAGTTCTTTTTCTCCTCCTCCACAATATCCCTCCAGAGACCGCTAACCTCAAGCACGTTGGATTTATCCACACTGGTTAGCTTTTTCCTTCTCTTGAGGGCAACCTCAAAAGCCTTCTTAACCACCCTTCTTATTTCGTCCTCTGTATATTTCATGGTGTTTATTCCTACCCTCTTTCCGTTCTCGGTAAAGATGCCCCTTGGCTCTCCGTAATACACATCCCCCGTTAGTTCCCTTATTACTATGAAGTCTGTGCCTCTGGCTACCTCTTCTTTCAACGGTGATGC
>Ga0079992_129000_pt1 | contig 14538 bp, 8 predicted proteins | sample FaiFalFF_MnMetaG_3_FD_69197 | JGI IMG/M metagenome (GOLD analysis project Ga0079992, IMG submission 69197) | Freshwater microbial communities from Yellowstone National Park, Wyoming, USA - Fairy Falls B (FF_Mn_B) MetaG (SPADES assembly) (version 2) | ecosystem: Environmental > Aquatic > Freshwater... | reverse complement strand
TGCTCAGTGAAGATGGTGTCGATGCCTCGTCCCGTACGTTCCACGATGCCGGCGCGCTTGAAGGCATCCGCCAGCAAGGGATTGCGAGGCTTGGGGGGCGTGACGTGGTGTATATAAAATAATTTAGCGCGCCCCCTGCCGTAGCGGTGGAGGGTGGGTGTCATGCGCCCGATCTACGACACCTGCCGACTCAGACCTGAGGTCCTGACCGGAGAGTTACGGGAAGAGGAATTTGCCGCTCGCCTCAGCTGGGCGCTGTGGCCTACGCCGACCGCTCCGGCCGTCTACGCCGACCCGGCCCTGTTCTTTTCCCGCACCTATCCGACCGGGGGGTTACGGACGCTCCTCCACGACGTCCTCGGCCGTCTCTCGGGCCGGGATCCCTCGTCCCCTGCGATCATCCGCCTGGAAACCGGGTTCGGGGGCGGCAAGACCCACAGCCTGATTGCGCTGGCGCACGCCGTCGGCGGCAAGGTTCCGCCGGATCTCATCGACCGGTTTGTATCCCCTGATCGCATCCCAAAGGAACCTATCCGAGTTGCCGCCGTCATTGGTGAGGACCTCAGTCCTGCATCCGGGATTCGGCACGAGGACGGCACCACGACCTGGACACCGTGGGGGGAACTGGCCTGGCAACTGGGCGGTGCAGAGGGCTATCGCTTGATTGAGGCCGATGACCGTGCTCGCACGGTGCCGGGTGCGACCGTTTGGCAACGGCTCCTTGACGATAGGCCCGTTCTCATCCTTCTGGACGAGCTGGCTCCCTATCTGCGTGCCCTGCGGAGTTCCCCAGAGTACGCCCCCATGGCAGGCGCCCTGGCCCCGTTCCTGAAGGGCTTGCTGGAGACGGTGGCGTCGAGCCACCGGGCGGTGTGTGTGCTCACCCTGGCGGAGGCTTCGGACGCCTTCGGGCAGGAGACCGAGGAACTGAGCCGGGCGTTGACCGAGCTGGTGGGTGAGCTCAAGAGCATCTCGGCACGGGTCGAGCGGACCCTGACGCCCACGGCGGGCGAGGATGAGATCGGGCAAATTGTGGTCCACCGTCTGCTGGAGAGCGTCGATGCAGAAGCCGCACGAGAAGCCGCCCGAGCCTACCGTGAGGCCTACGACCGGTGGCAGCGCCAGGGTGTGGACCTGCCTGCTACAGCCCTGCGGTCGGAGTATGCGGCCTTGATCGAGCGGAGCTATCCGTTTCACCCCGACGTGCTCATCGTCCTCAACCGCAAGACCTCCACGATCCCGAACTTCCAGCGCACCCGGGGCGCCCTGCGGCTCCTGGCCCGGGCTCTTCGGCGAGTCTGGGAGACTCGACCCGGAGATGCGTGGCTGTTCCACCTCCACCACTTGGATCTGGCGGATCCGGATATCGTGGCCGAACTGACCAGCCGCCTGGACCGGCCGCGCTACCAGCAAGTGGTCCATGCGGACATTGCCAGTCCGACCCCAGAGGCGCCGGCCCATGCGGAGGAGATCGATGGGCGGTGGGTGCAGTCCGGCCGCGCCCCGCTGGCGAGGAAGGTGGCCACGGCCATCTTCGTCCACAGCATTACACAGGGCGGGGGCTCAGGAGCCCGTAATGAGGAGGTGAATCTGGCCGTGCTGGCACCCGGGGACGACCCGACGCTGGTGCGCCAGGCGTTGCAGGAACTGGAACGGTTGTGCTGGCACCTGGAGTACGAGGGGGAGCGATGGCGGTTTCAGCCGGAGCCGTCGCTCACCAAGATGATCCTCGACGAGATGCAGTACGTGGGAGTGTCGGTAGCCAAGCGGGAACTGGACGATCGGTTGAAGACGATTTGGCAGTCGGGCGTTTTCGACGTGCGGTTGTTCCCGTCCGAGCCAGCCGATATCCCCGATGACGGGGGAAGACCCAAGCTGGCCATCATGCATTACGATGCGACGAGGGCCCGGGACTCGGACGAGGTGCCCCCGGACCTTGTGCGCCAACTTTACGAACGGGCCGGCACGAGCGGAGGCCTTCGGACCTACCAGAACCAAGTCCTCTTTCTTGTTGCCGATGAAGCGGCTGTCCCGCGAATGGTCGAGGCCGCCCGGTACTGGAAGGCCGTGAGCCGGCTCGACGACCCGGTGAGGGCAAGGCAACTCAGTCCCGAGCAGAGGAGGCGCTTGCGGGAGCGGAAAGATGCCAGCCTGATGGAGTTGCGCCTGGCCATCCACCGGGCGTACCGGTTCTTGTACTACCCGTCGGCGGATGTGCCCAAGAGCGCTGCGGGGCTGGCCCGCGAGGCGCTACCGGCCCAGGACCAGGGCGACGTCGATCGTGACCAGAGCCGGGTGATCCTGGACGTCTTGAAGCGGCTGGAGAAGGTCTATACTGCGGACGACCCGCCCATCGCCCCGGAGTTCATCAAGAGCCGTGCCTGGCCGGCGGGTAGGACCTCCGTCCGGGTCAGCGAGATCGTGCGGGCCTTTGGGATGCGTCGGGGCCTGCGGATACTGTTGCATGACCGCCCTCTCCGGGAAGGGATCCTGGAGGGGGTACGACGGGGAATGTGGGTCTACTACAACCCCCAGGAAGGAGTCGGCTACGGACCGGACTCACCCACTCCGTTCATCGACTTAGGGGGTGAGGGGGAGCTAATCGAACCCGGTGAGGCCCGGGCCCGCGGGATCCCTATCAAGGGCGAGAAGCCCCCTGAGGAACGGTGCCCGGTCTGCGGGAATCCAGCATCCGCCTGTACCTGCGGGCCACCCCCACCGCCTCCGACGGTGCTACAGGCAGAGGGTGCCGTGGACCAGGCGATGCAGGCGATTGCGGACCAGATGCACGACCGCAAAGTGGCTACGCTCAGCCGATTGGTTATTCGGGTTCGCGGCGAGGGTGCCTCGGGACTGCAGGAACTCCGAAGCCTGGGCCTGGCCGTTCCCCAGCTGGGATCGGGGACCTATCGCCTGGAAGTGCGGGTAACCGCGGAACTGGGCCCCCAAGACAGCCTGAGGCTGGAGTTCCGCGGCCCCTGGGACCGCTACCGCCGCTTTAAGGATGGCCTGGAGGCTTTGCTGGCCCAGGCCGTCCGCCTGGATGCGTCCGCGACTCTCGAGTGCAGTTTTGACGATGGCACGGGGACGCTGGAGCGTCTGGGAACGGTTCGAGAGGTTCTTCGTACGCTCAACGTGGGACGCATCGAGGTCAGCGCGGAACCGGCCGAGGAGTAAGAAGCCATGCGCGAGTTCACCCTGCAGGTCGTGCCCAGTCCCGACGGCCACTACGGGGTAGAGGTTCGCCAGCGCGTCAATGACGGGCAGGGTCTCCAGGAATACACCGTAGTACGGGCGTGGGGGCCTCCCTTCCAGGCGGCCGTAGGCCAGATCCTGGAGGCCCTTAGGCGAAGCGGCTACCGGGCCGGCGACCTGCACCGGGGCCGGAAGGCGCCCTTCGTCCTCAAGGAGGAGTGGGGAGTGCGTGTGGCCCTACTCCTGATGGCACTGAAGCCCCTGCGCAAGACCTCCCGAATGGAACGTATCGCTGTGGCCATCGCGGAGATGTCGGACGAGGAATGCTACTACTGGTTCAGCAAGTGTGTGCGCGGCGGGTCGCATGGGGCAAGAGCCCTGCGCGTCTTGGTCGGAGGGTAGGGGTGATAGATCCGTTGAACCCCATTCTCGCCGCTGTGGTAAGCGTGGTCGTGAGCGCGATTGTCAGCTACCTACTTGGCCCCCGAATGGCCTTACGGCAGGAAGCTGCAAGGGGCGATGCTCACGTCAGAACCGAATTGCGGAGGATCCTCGGAGAGATCGCTCTACGGCTCGAACACGAGGTGGCGTATCGGGAAAGTGTCATAAAGGGTATAAGCGATCCTGTGGAGTACAGATCTCTCAAGCCGTGTGACCTTGATGAGCCCTTTTGGAGGTTGATCCGGACGGCCGAGGATCCCCGCTTGGCCCGGCGCAGGAGGGAGAGACTCTACAAGCAGTTACGGGATATTATCCCCCAACGGTTTGAGATTTTGCGTGTGTTACCGCAGGCGCCGAAGGTAGAAGATTATAGCCTTACGAGGCCGGGGAATTTGCTGGTCGAGTATCGAATAACCTGGATCCTCCGGGGCAAAAAAGAAGATGGGGTAGATGTGCTTTATGTGCTTTCTGACCCGCTCCACGACCAGAAGGCGTTAGACAAACTAAGGGAAATTATAGAAAGGCTCAGAGAGATGGAGCGGCTGTTGGAGAAATAGAAGATGAACTTGCTGATTGAATCGCACATGCCCATAGCAGAGCTGGGAGCGGAGGCCCGAAGGGAGAACAGTACGGGTCAGCATCCACCCCCGAACAGGCTGCACGTTTGGTGGGCTCGCCGCCCGCTCGTGGTCAGCCGGGCCGCCGTCCTGGGGAGTCTGCTACCGGCTTGGAGTGAGGACTGGCCCGAAGACCTGCGGAGGCGGTTCCCCGACGAAGCGACCTACCGGCAGTGGTTTCTCCGCGACCTCCTAGGCATCCGAGGGGACCCGGTCAGAGCACGAAGGGCCATCGATGCAGCCAGGCAACGAGGCGCCCGGGTTGCCAACCCCTATGACTACGATCGGGCATTCACTTTCACCCCTTCTGAGGAAGACCTGACCATAGCCGGCAAGTTGCTTACCTTAGCGTGGGGTGACGGCGGATGGGTCGTCGCCGACCCCATGGCGGGTGGAGGCTCCATTCCATTCGAGGCTCTGCGGTGTGGCCTTCGCGTGCTCGCGGGCGAGCTCAATCCCGTTGCGTATGTGGTGCTGCTGGCGACAGTGGACTACCCTGCTCGATTCGGCGAATCCCTGATCCGCGACATCGAGCGGTTCGGCAAGGCATGGGGTGACCGTGTTCGAGAGCGTCTCGCTCCGTTTTTCCCTTCCCAGCCACGGGAGCAGGTGCTGGCCTACCTGTGGGCGCGGACGGTGGCCTGCCCGTATACCGGCAAGCCGGTACCGCTCTCTCCAAACTGGTGGCTACGAAGCAAAGACGAGCCTGTCGTGGCGGTCCGCCTGATCGCCGACGACAAGGACGACTCTTGCCGATTTGAGATCGTGCGCGGACGAGCAGCCCGCGCCGCCCGTCCTGAACGGGGCACCGTCGCCGGCGGGGAAGGGATCTCGCCGTGGACGGGCGATCCCATCCCCGAAGACTACATCAAGGCCGAAGCGCAGGCCGGCCGCATGGGAGCGCAGCTGTACGCGGTAGTTATCCAGACCGCGCAAGGGAAGAAGGACTTCCGGCTCCCCACGGAGGAGGACCTGGAGGCGGTGCGGCAGGCGGAGGAGGAACTCGCCCGCCGGCTCCCAGTGTGGGAGGCGAAGGGGCTGGTGCCGAGGGAGCCTTTCCCGGAGACAGCTAACGACACCCGGCCTCTCCAGTACGGCATGCGCACCTGGGCCGACCTGTTCTCCCCTCGCCAGCTGCTGGCGCTGTGCACGTACCTGGAGGCCTACCACGAGGTGGCGGCCGAGGTGCGTGCCGCCCTGCCAGAGGAGCGGGCCCGGGCGGTGCTGACGTACCTGGCGTTCGTGTTGGACAAGTGCGCGGACTACAATTCTAGGATGTGCCCATGGCATCCTTCGCGACAAGTTATTGCCCACACCTTCGACCGCCACGACTTCTCCTTCAAGTGGAGCTTCGGGGAGATGAACCTCATCGCCCCAGGTATGGGTTTCGACTGGGCGCTCGACCAAGTCCTCGACGCCTATCGGGGTCTTGCGCGTCTGGCTGGGCCACCCGCCCGGCGCCTGTTCGCCGTTCCCAACCCCCGTCCGCCGGCAACCGTCCGACTGGGAAACGCGGCGCACATGCCGGAAGTCCCGACGGGAAGCGTCCACGCCATCGTGGTGGACCCGCCTTACTACGCGAACGTCATGTACGGGGAACTCTCCGACTTCTTCTACGTCTGGCTGAAGCGGACCGTGGGCGACCTGTACCCTGAGGCGTTCACGACCGTGCTCACCGACAAGGACGCCGAGGCCGTGGCCAACCCCGCTCGCTTCAAAGGGCTGGTAGGGCGTAGCCCGCAGGAGCTGGCCGACCAGGACTATGAACGCAAGATGTTCGCCTGCTTCCGCGAGTTCCACAGAGTTCTGCGGGACGACGGGGTGCTCACGGTGATGTTCACCCACAAGAGGACCGACGCCTGGAACGCCCTGGGCCGGGCGCTGATCGAGGCGGGCTTTGAAGTCCGGGCATCGTGGCCGGTCCGCACCGAGTCCGAGCACTCGCTCCACCAGGCCAAGAAGAACGCCGCCCAGAGCACGATCCTGATGGTCTGCCGCAAGCGGGCGCGGTCGGGCGAGCCGACGTGGTGGGACGACATCAAGGGGCAGGTCCGTGAGGAAGCCCGCAGGCGTGCGCGGGAGTACGAAGCGGCCGGGATTACCGGCGTAGACCTGTACCTGGCGACCTACGGCCCCACCCTCGGTGTGCTGTCCAGGCACTGGCCGGTGCTGACGGGGGAAGTCGACCCGGAGACCCGAGCGCCGCGGCGGCTTGCGCCGGAGGAGGCCCTCCAGGTGGCCCGACAAGAGGTCATCGCCCTACGCAAGCAGGGCCTGCTGGGGAGGCCGGTTCAGTTCGATCCCGTGACGGATTTTTACCTCCTCGCCTGGGATACGTTCCGGGCCGCGACCTTCCCGGCGGACGAAGCACGCAAACTGGCGCTGGCCCTGGGGGTGGACCTGGAATCGAGTCTGGTCCGCCAGCACCGGGTCTTGTCCAAGCAGGGGGATGCAGTCACCCTCCAGGGGCCTCGGGAACGGCGCACCCGGGGTCGGCTCGACCCACAGGCGGAGACGTTTCCCACGCTGCTGGATGCGGTACATACGACACTGCTTGTGGTCGAGGAGGACGGGACGATGGCGGCCCGGCGTTTCCTCGACGAGCACGGCCTGACCGGTGACGCCACCTTCAGGGCTTTGGTGCAGGGTCTAATTCGGGCCATTCCGGCCACTCGTGACCGTGAGGGCCGGTACCTTCGTCCCGAAGCCGAGGCACTGGAACGCCTGCGGCAGGCGGTGTTCCCCGATTTGGAGCCGGCTCCGGTTGAGGTCCCAACTCCCAAGCCCCCCGTTCTGCCGGGGTTTGAAGAGGAGGAGATCGACTGACCCATGCCCGGCTGTCTGGCCCATGGCTCCTGGAAGATCTCCTACGGACCCGCGGACGACCGTTTGAGGGACTTCTATATCCCTGCTCTGAGCCGGTCCGCCACCTACGTCAGGACGGCAGGCTTCTTCTCTTCTTCCGCTCTGGCGGTCGCCGCGGCGGGGGTGGCGCATCTGGTGCGCAACGGCGGCCGCATGAGGCTACTGGTGGGGGCTGCTTTGTCGGACGAAGACGTGCGTGCCATCGAGCGAGGGGAGGAGGCCTTCGAGTCGGTGTTAGAACAGCGCCTCCTCGAGGCTCTTGCGGAGTTGGAGCGCGACCCGGCCGACCCGTTACGCAAGCGCCTTGAGGTCCTATGCTGGATGGTGGCCGCAGGCACGCTGGAGATCCGTGTGGTGCTCCCGGCGGGTCCGGACGGGCGGCCCCTGCCTGCGGAGGCGACCGGCGACTATTTTCACCCCAAGGAAGGGGTCTTTACGGATGCCTGCGGCCACATGCTGGGGTTTTCCGGGAGCGTGAATGAAAGCGCCCACGGCTGGCAGCACAACTACGAGAATCTTATGGTGTTCACCTCGTGGGGAAACGAGCGGCCCTGGCTCCTGCAGATTGTCGAACGCATCGAGCGGTTGTGGCAAGGCCGCGAGGAGGGGTGGCGGGCGTTACCGGTGCCGGAGGCCGTCCGACAGCGGTTGATCCGCTACGCTCCGTCGGAACCCCCGGAGAGAGATCCCCTGGAAGAGCCGGTACGTCCACGTCCGAGAATACCTGCCGACCAAAGGGAGCGGATTCTCTTCCAGTTCTTACGGGACGCCCCGCTCCTGCCCAGGGGCGAGTGGATCGGAGTCCAGACGGCGGCGATCCGACCTTGGCCGCACCAGGTGCGGATCGTAAGGGAAGTCCTCCGCCGGTTCCCAGAACGATTCCTTCTGGCGGACGAAGTGGGGCTGGGCAAGACCGTAGAAGTCGGGCTAATTCTGCGTAGCCTGCTCCTGTCCGGTCGGGTGCGCCGGTGCCTGATCCTCGTCCCCAAGAGCGTGTTGCGTCAGTGGCAGGAGGAGCTGTACGAGAAGTTCGCCCTCAATGTTCCGGCGTATGACGGGGAGGGCTTTCGGGACTACTTCAGGAGGGAGGTCCCCGCCCCGGCGGCGAACCCGTGGAACGCTTATCCCGTTCTGCTGGCCAGTAGCCAGCTGGCCAAGCGGCGTGACCGGGCGGCAGAACTTCTGGCAGCAGACCCGTGGGACCTCGTGGTCATCGACGAGGCGCACCACGCCAGGCGGAAGGAGTTCCGCACGCAGCAGTACCGCCCGAACCGCCTGCTGACCCTCCTCGAGGGCGACGGGAGTACTCCCGGGCTGGCCGGTCGGACGAAGGGCCTGTTGCTTCTGACGGCCACGCCTTTACAGGTCCATCCGGTGGAGGTTTACGATCTGCTTAGACAGCTGGGTTTGCCAGGCCCCTGGGCGGCTTCCGAGCGCGGGTTTCTTCGGTTCTTCGAGGAGCTCCGGGCGGCCCGGTCCGGCGGCCCGGTCGACTGGGCGTTCGTGCTGCGAATGGCCCGGGCCAGCCTCGACACGGTCTCCCTGGAGGAGTTAGTGGGCCCTGCCGCAGGGGGACGGGTGGGACCGGTAGACCGGGCCAAGATTGAAGAACTTCTGGCGGGCCGCAGGCCGCCGCAGGAGGCGGAGTCTCTTCCGCCCCAGGCGCAGGCGGTTTTGATTGAAGCCTGCAGGAGGGCATCTCCCCTGGGGCGGCAGATGTTCCGGACGACCCGCGAGCAACTTCGGCGCTACCACCAGCAGGGGATACTCAAAGAACCGGTACCGGACCGACGTCCCAGTCCGTGCTGGATCGAGCTGAGCCCTCAGGAGTGGAGCCTCTACCAGCGGGTTGAGGATTACGTGGCCGACTTCTACCAGCGTTACGAGGGTGAGCTCAAGGGCCTGGGTTTCATCATGACCGTCTATCGGCGGCGGCTCACGTCGTCGTTCGCCGCCCTCGTGCGCAGCCTGGAGCGCCGTCGGGCTTATCTGCTAAACCTGCGTGGCCCCGTGTTTGGGCTTACCGACGAGGACACGGAAGACGCTGACCTCAGGGAGGACCTTATGGAAGACCTGGAGACCGAGGTTCGCGGGGGGCGTCTGCCTGACGGCCTCCGACGCCTTCTGGAGGCCGAACTGAATGCCCTGGAGGGGTTGTTGGATGACGCCCGGCGTGCCGGCGACGACTCCAAGTTCCAGTACCTCGTCAAGGACCTGAGGGAACTACTGGCGAGGCGGGACCAGGTCGCGGTCTTTACCCACTATACCGACACGATGGATGCCCTACGGGAGCGCCTTGTCGGCGTGTACGGTCGGCGCCTGGCCTGCTATTCGGGTCGAGGCGGGGAGCGGTGGAATGGGACTCAGTGGGTCCCGGTCACTAAAGAGGAGGTAAAAGAGGCGTTCCGGCGGGGAGAGATTCAGGTCCTTTTGTGCACCGATGCGGCCAGTGAGGGGCTTAACCTTCAGACCTGCGGCGTGCTGATTAACTACGATATGCCTTGGAACCCCATGCGGGTGGAACAGCGCATTGGCCGCTTCGACCGGATCGGTCAGCGTCATCCCGATGTGTGGATCCACCACTACTTCGTGGCCGGGCCCGACGGGGAGCCGACCGTGGAGTCGCAAGTCTACCAGGCCTTGGAGTCGCGCATCGACTGGTTCCGGACCATCGTCGGGGAGCTCCAACCGATCCTGGCCCGGGTCCCGGAAGTAATCGAGAAGGCGGTGACGACGCGCCGAGCCGACCGTGCACAAGTCCTGGACCGTCTCATCGCCGACCTTCAGCGCGATATCGAGGCCCAGCAGGTCTCGGGATTTTCCCTGGATGACTTGGCCGAAGTTCTCCCTGTAGGCGACCAGGAGTCGTCTCCCTACACATTGACGGAGCTCGAGGAGGTCCTCCTCCGCTCCGACGCTGTGGGTTCTCGATTCACGCCTCACGACGAGATCGACGGGGCCTTCTGGTTAGACCTTAACGGACAGAGCTGGGAGGTGACTTTTACACCCGAGGTCGCCGATGCCCATCCGGGTCGGGTCCGGCTTCTCACCCCTGGGGAGCCGCTGCTGAATGACTTGCTGACCCGGGTGGATCGGCCGGTAGGGTCCATCAGGGGTCGAGGCATAATCCGTGCCGCCGTCGGAGGCATCGTGCGGTGGTATCGCGTGACGGGACGATCCGTTGAGCCGATCTATACTCTGGCTCAGCTGCGGGCGACGTTGAACGGTCCTATAGCTGAGGTGACGGAAGAGCACATCGACCGAGTGAAGGAGGAGCTGGACAGGGTCCTTGAGGCGGACGCTCGCCGCCGGCAGGAGTGGGAGGCTAAACGCGCGGCGGAGTACCGGGTGGCTCTGGAAGAGCGTGCCCGGCTTGTCCTCGCTACGGTAGCGGCATGCCGGATGGTCCTGGACGACCTTGAGGATTTCGAGGCGGCTTGGAAGGCTGTGGTCCAATTGAAGTACCCTTATGCCGGCCTCGCCCGACTTGTCGGCCGGCCGACCGACCCGGATATTCAGGCCGCAAGGGAGGCGATACCCTCGCCCGAAGCGGCGCGCGGTCGCTTTGATTCCGCCACCCGCGAAGCCCGGAAGCTGTTGTATGCATTGGCGGGGGTGGGGACGCAGGTTGGATCGCCCGCACCGATGTCTTCAGCAACGGACGCCCGCCCGGACATCTGGGTCCTCGAACTGCCGGAATGACGATCGGGGCGGTGCCGGGCAATTTCATGCTCCGACCGGCGTAAGGATATCCGGGGTATCCCCGCAGACCCGCCGCCTTAACCCACTCAAGTCGGAACAGCAATGTATTGCTACGCCATATACCGTCCACGAAGATTTCGAACCCCACATTCCGTGCCTTTTGGACCTATCTGAGCATCGTGGCCAGCGTTGGCTGGCCCATCGACCGGATGGTGGGGCCGACCGAGCGTCAGGTCAGCGTGGGGGAAGCGGTGCAGACGATGAAGGCCGGATACCGAACGCTGAGGACCGAGCCGAGGGACCGGGTACCGGAAATCGACCACATTGGGTCTGCATTCACAGTCTTGCATACTCTTAACAGAGCACTATTTGCTCTACAGGGAACCCAATGGACTGGCAGAGCCTCCCCGAATGGGCCCGCTACGGGATAAAGGTCCTAATCGGTACGGTAGTGTTCAGGTCGTTACTGACGCAGTGGGTGGGCGTTTTATGGTCCACGGTAGTCGGACAGGAAGGCACCAAGGAAGTAAGGCAATCCGGCAATGATCGGGCACTGGACCCCATGGATGCCCGAATGACCCCGCCATCAGTTATAACTTGAGCATTACCATCGGTACCATCTTGAGCGTTCTGATTATCCTCTTCCGGGATGCCCTGATCGGCCTCTTGCGCCGCCTGGGTGAGTGCCTTTCGACGCTTTGTTGAAAACCTCATGGGAGTGGGGATGCCGTAAGAACTTCATTACTGTGGCTACGGGAGGCGATATGCTGCTTTCCCGTTCCAGAGCACTTCGCGGGTGCGCTTTCGATATTGGAGTACATTCCGAACATTGCGCTTCCACTTGGGAATATTGGAGGTTGGGGACTGAGGTTGGAAGTCTTCATCATCGAGTTGCACGAGGCTGGCAACGCGGTCGTAAATCTCACTCAACTCCATCCATTGATCCCGGCGAAGGATCCGCTGGATAGCATCCCACAATACTGAATGGTGAGTCATTTGTGACGCTCTGATATCGTGTGCATACGCCTATTTTACTCGGATTTTCCCAAGAGTCGAGTCAGACCGGAGCAGGCCATGGGGGAAGCCGGCTCACCGCTCGCACCCGAGCCTATCGCCGTCCCTGTCGAGCTCGGGGGGTCGGGCGACAAGACCCAGAAGCGCCGGTATAGGGGGATGTCTTTGCAGTTCAGATCGGGCGGAGGAGGTATGCATACGTTGGGGCAACTCGGATCGCACCCGGCCCTCCGCTACAGGAGGGCTGAAGGGAAACCGCCGACCGCACGTAAGGGGAGAGGGCCCGGCCCGGACCCCAAGACCGGACCGGCCGAATGCAGGACTTGGACGACTAAAGCCTACCTCACGGCCACCGCCCAGTCGAGACCCCGACGGGGATGGAAGCTCATGGTCCAGCTTCTGACCGGGATGAACGTTGTCGGACTCTCTATTGCAGCGCCTCGTCGGCGGGAATGGCGGTCTGAAGCAGGGCGCTGGGTCTCGCAGGCGGAATACTATCAAATGACCTGCGAGCTGCTTGCGAGGGAAGATGGCTGTTCCGTAATCTGGCACGCCCTCTTGACTGCCTGGACACCCTCATGCGTCGTTTCGAGCCAGCGAGTCCACTGGCGAGGTTTGGATGGCTCTTTGGCCGCTGCCCCAACCTGCCGGAGGGGGAGAAAACTGATTGGCGAGCCCAGCAGGAAGAGGTGGCTCGTAGCCGGGTGGAGGCCGTTCGCAACGTTTACGCACAGGGAGGATTCGCTAAAGTGCTTTCTCTTGCAGAAGGCGTCGAGTGCCCCGATACGGTGGGATTCGCCTTCGCGCAGACGGAAGAGGGGAAGTGTAGCGAAGATCAGGTACTCTCTACGTATCTCGCGGCGGATGTTTCGGCGCACGCACGGTTTGCCTGGGGCTTCGCCTCAGGTCGCATTTCCGTGGAAGGCCGGGAATGGGCGGAGGCCAGGGTCAGCTTGGTCGGTACGAAGTGGCGGCCCGAGCAACAGGCTGAGTTCCTCACCTGTCTTCCCGCCGATGCCAGGACCTGGGGCCTCGTGAGTTCCCTCGGACCGGACACGGAACGTTCTTACTGGCAGAGGATCAACCCCCTCGTGATCAGCGAGGCTGACGCGGAGCAAGCTGTGCGGTGCTTCCTCGAGTACGGCCGTCCTGCGGCTGCCGTGAGCGTCCTTGCTCATTGTGAGAAGGCATCGGCTTCGCTGGTGGCCGATACCCTCGAGGCGCTTGTGGAAAGCCCGCCCGAACCAGAAGAGATGAATTCCCTCGTGATCGTGGAACTAATCCATCGACTCCAGGGGTCGCCGGATGTCGAGCGGTCTCGCTTAGCGAGGCTCGAGTGGGCCTTCCTTCCCTTGTTTGGCCCTCACGGCTTCCAGCCCCGAGTGCTTCATGAGGAACTGGCACGTAGCCCGGAGTTATTCGTTGAAGCAATCAGGTTCGTGTTTCTGGCCGAGGGAGAAGAACCGGTGGAACTCTCGGAGCAGGACGTGGCCAGAGCAAGATGGGCGCATGAACTGCTCGAGTCCTGGCGAACTATTCCAGGCGACCGCGGCGATGGTTCCGTGGACGGCGAAGCCCTTAGGGCCTGGGTTGAACGAGCGCGTGCCCTGTTGCAGGCTAGCGGCCATGGAAGGGTCGGAGACTACATGATCGGACGACTTTTAAGTGGCTCCCCGCCTGGTCTGGATGGCGCCTGGCCGCATCCCGCAGTGCGGGACCTTATTGAGCAAATCAGTAGCGCTGACCTTGAGCAGGGGATCGAGCACGGCCGATACAACAGTCGGGGCGTGGTGACCAAAAGTCTATACGAAGGAGGGCACCAGGAACGACAGATCGCTGAAGACTATGAGCGCGATGCCCAGACGGTTGCGGATCGGTGGCCCCGGACAGCGGCGATGCTCAGGCGTATGGCGGCCCTCTACCGCGAGGAGGCCGCAAGGGAAGACCGGGAAGCAGAACTACGCCAGGACCTCGGCTTTTGACGAATTGACTGCCAGGACTGCGTGCTATCCGGAGCGCTCGTCGTCTCGATCGCTCCCTTCTCGGGCGCGGATTCCGGCACCCAGGACCACCGGGTCTCGAGGGCCTACACCATCAGCCAGTCGCAGGGATAGTTTCCTATGGCAGCCTCTACTGCAGGGCAGTGTCTCAAGTAGACAGAGCACTACTCCTCTGGACGGCACGACGTGGGATTGCAGTGTATGGTGGGACCCCAGTCGGGGTTCTCGAAGATGGCCAACCTTATGTGTGTGTTTCTCGAAGCATGAGTCAGGGATCCCGCCTGGGTCTCGGGCTTTCATCGGCGGGCGGCCGCTCGCTACTCGCGAGTCAGGTATCCGGTACTGGGTTCGGTGTCTGGCCCTCAGCCTGACGAGGGAGGAGAGAAGGTCGCATCTCCCTCACCCCTCACCCTTCCGTGGCCGAGGCCCGGATGCGGTCTTCTACCTTTCAGCGAATCCGATTCGGACTTACACAGACGGCAATTTGGCAGTTCGGCAATACGGCTATAATTCACTACCTGGCCACAGATAGCTTGGATTCGATTCCGCTTCGAGTGCGTAACTTCTACCGATGTTGAAGCAGGGGGATGACCCATGGCGGGCGAGACCATCCGCAACGCCATCATCGGGGCCGTCCTCGGAGATATCGCCGGCTCCCGGTTTGAGTACACCCCGCCGTCTCGGGCCGACTTCGAACTCCTGGA